>OLQY01000096.1_pt1 | contig 107999 bp, 113 predicted proteins | sample 1672851 | NCBI WGS metagenome assembly OLQY01 (sample SAMEA3136730, study PRJEB25190) | human gut metagenome
GGCTACGAACCGAGCGGTCGGAGGTTCGAATCCTCCCGGATGCACCATCTTCTCCAGATTCACATCAACTTTGTCGCTTCATGGTCTGCGAAATTATCGCCAGCACCAGGGAGGATAACGTTGCGTAAGCAACGGCCCGTAGGGCGAGTAAAACGAGTCATCCTCCCGGATGCACCATCTTCTTCAGATCCTCCTTTTTCGTAAAACCCCAAACCCCAAACCCCAAACCCCAAACCCCAAACCCCAAACCATTTATCCGTTCCTTGTCTGCCTTTTCTGGCAAAAGCTGCTTAGACCATTCCGGCGGCGGCTCTCTTTCAACGCCGCTTAGTGAACTTTTTTTATTGGCAAGTGACTCTTTCCACTATAATTTACCCGTATGTATCGATCTGATTTGGGTGAGATGAGTGCAAGGAGAGAAATCCATGAAATGGTTCAAAGCAATACCTGCGTTTTGTGCGACGCTTCTGGTAGCCGTATCGTTAGCTGGCTGTGCGGGATCGCCCACAAAGGAAAGTACCGGTGGCTATATTGATGATACCGTCGTCACCACGAAGGTTAAAACGGCGCTGTTTAACGAAAAAGACATTAAGTCTTCTGAAATTAGCGTACAGACCTTTAAAGGACGTGTTCAGCTGAGTGGTTTTGTCTCATCAGCGAAGGATGCCAGCCGCGCGGTAGAAGTCACCCGCAGAGTGCAGGGCGTTCGTTTGGTTGAGAATGATTTAAAAATCAAATAAATCACGATGTGAGTCATATAAAGGCGCCCCGAAGGCGCCTTTATTGCCTGAGGCGCTGGCCGCGACAACATGCGCCTTTTGCGATAAAGTAACGTTTTCTTACCCGGTTTGTGAGAACACGATGTACGAACGTTACGCAGGACTGATCTTTGATATGGATGGCACCATCCTTGATACCGAACCGACGCATCGTAAGGCGTGGCACGAGGTCCTGGGCCGATACGGAATGCGTTTCGACGAGCAGGCGATGGTCGCGCTCAATGGTTCTCCGACCTGGCGTATAGCCCAGGCGATTATCGAACTGAATCACGCTGATTTAGATCCCCACCGCCTGGCGGAGGAAAAAACCGTGGCCGTGAAGGCCATGCTGCTGGATAGCGTGCGCCCCTTACCGCTGATAGAGGTGGTGAAGGCATGGCACGGGCGCCGTCCGATGTCGGTCGGTACCGGCAGCGAAAGCGCCGTAGCTGAGGCGCTGTTGGCGCACCTCGGCCTGCGTCATTACTTTGCGGCGGTGATTGCCGCCGATCATGTCCAGAATCATAAACCCGCGCCCGATACCTTTCTGCTTTGCGCGGAGCGCATGGGTGTCGCGCCGGAAACATGCGTCGTTTTTGAAGATGCTGATTTTGGTCTGCAGGCGGCGAAGCGTGCGGGGATGGATGCCGTGGACGTGCGCTTGTTGTGAGCGACGCACTGTCGCTGATCTCGCTGTTTGCCAGTAGTTTTTTGAGCGCCACCTTACTTCCCGGCAATTCGGAAGTTGTGCTGGTTGCTATGCTACTTACGGGGGCAAGCCAACCGTGGGCCCTGGTATTAATAGCAACAATCGGCAATAGCCTTGGAGGGGTAACTAACGTTATTCTGGGGCGCCTGTTTCCGCTGCGCAAAACATCGCGCTGGCAGGAAAAAGCAACCGGCTGGTTAAAGCGCTACGGCGCGGTCACATTATTATTAAGCTGGGCGCCGGTTATCGGCGATTTACTGTGTCTGCTGGCGGGATGGATGCGCATCTCCTGGGGGCCGGTACTTTTTTTCTTATGCCTTGGCAAAGCGTTACGCTATATCGTCATTGCGGTGGTAACGCTTCAGGGCATGACGTGGTGGCACTAATTGTGGAACTAAGACTATCCCGGCAGGCCGTGTTAGCGGTTATTTTGCACCTGGGCTGTGCCCGAAATCCGCACGTACTGCCAGTGCGCTCCGGTTTTCGTGCGCGGAACCGGCAACAGTAACGTCTTCTGGGATAACCTGTATGGTCACCATTACAATTATGCTTATTCAAACGATTTCGACAGGCGGGAGGTCAAATTGATCCCGGATGTATCACAGGCGCTGGCCTGGCTGGAAAAAAATCCACAGGCTCTTCAGGGTATCCAACGTGGTCTTGAGCGTGAAACGCTGCGCGTCAATGCCGATGGTTCACTGGCGACGACCGGTCACCCTCAGGCCCTTGGCTCGGCGCTGACCCATAAATGGATTACTACCGACTTTGCTGAAGCGCTGCTGGAGTTTATTACGCCGGTTGATGGCGACATTCAGCATATGCTCACCATTATGCGCGATGTTCATCGCTATACCGCTCGCCAGCTGGGCGATGAGCGGATGTGGCCACTGAGCATGCCTTGCTACATTGCTCCTGGTCAGGACATCGAACTGGCGCAGTATGGCACCTCGAATATTGGCCGTCTGAAAACGCTGTACCGCGAGGGGTTGAAGAACCGCTATGGCGCGCTGATGCAAACTATCTCCGGCGTGCACTATAACTTCTCGCTGCCGATGGCTTTCTGGCAGGCGAAGTGCGGCGTTGACGATGCGGAGAGCGGCAAAGAGGCGATTTCCGCCGGCTATTTCCGTTCAATTCGTAACTATTACCGCTTTGGCTGGGTGATCCCATACCTGTTCGGCGCCTCCCCGGCCATCTGTTCTTCGTTCCTGCAGGGCAAACCGACGACGCTGCCGTTTGAGAAAGCGGAAAATGGCATGTACTACCTGCCTTATGCGACCTCGCTGCGCCTGAGCGATCTGGGTTATACCAATAAGTCGCAAAGCAATCTCGGGATTACGTTTAACGATCTCCACGAGTATGTGGCAGGATTGAAGCGGGCGATTAAAACGCCGTCGGAAGAGTATGCCCGGATTGGCCTCGAGAAAGACGGCAAGCATCTGCAAATCAACAGCAATATTCTGCAGATTGAGAACGAACTCTACGCGCCAATTCGGCCGAAGCGTGTGACCCGCAGCGGTGAGACCCCTTCCGATGCGCTGCTGCGCGGCGGTATTGAATATATCGAAGTCCGCTCGCTGGATATCAACCCGTTCTCGCCGATTGGCGTTGACGAGCAGCAGGTGCGTTTCCTCGACCTGTTTATGGTCTGGTGCGTGCTGGCCGATGCGCCGGAAATGAGCAGCGATGAGCTGCTGTGCACGCGCACCAACTGGAATCGCGTGATTCTGGAAGGCCGTAAGCCGGGCCTGACGCTGGGTATCGGCTGCGAAAGCGCGCAGTTCCCGCTGGCTAAAGTGGGTAAAGATCTGTTCCGTGATTTGCGTCGCGTGGCGCAGACTTTAGATAGCATCCACGGTGGCGAAGCCTACCAGCAGGTGTGTGACGAGCTGGTTGCCAGCTTCGACGATCCGGAATTAACTTTCTCAGCCCGCATTCTGCGTTCTATGCTTGAAGAAGGGATTGGCGGCACCGGTAGGGAGCTGGCCGATCAATATCGTACGATGCTGCGGGAAGAGCCGCTGGAAATTTTGCGTGAAGACGATTTTATCGCTGAACGTGAAGCTTCAGTGAAGCGCCAGCAGAAGGTGGAAGCGGAAGATAGCGAGCCGTTTGAAGCCCTGTTAGCAAGACACGCGTAGCAAAAAGCGGTACAAAAGAAAAAGGCCACATCAATGTGGCCAAACTTTCATCTCTGATTCAGGGATGATGATGATAATAAATGCGCGTCTTTCATATACTCAGACTCGCGGGTGTAAGAAGAGTTCATTTTATTTTAAAAAAAATCACTATCGGAGGTGAAGAATGCCGTTGTTAGATAGTTTCACAGTCGACCATACCCGCATGGAAGCACCGGCGGTGCGCGTTGCGAAGAAAATGAACACGCCGCACGGCGATGAAATTACCGTTTTCGATCTGCGTTTTTGCGTACCAAACCAGGAAGTGATGCCGGAAAGAGGGATCCATACTCTTGAGCACCTGTTCGCGGGCTTTATGCGCGACCACCTGAACGGCAATGGGGTGGAAATTATCGATATCTCTCCGATGGGCTGCCGTACAGGCTTCTATATGAGCCTGATTGGTACGCCGGATGAGCAGCGCGTAGCCGACGCCTGGAAAGCGGCGATGGCCGATGTGCTGAAAGTGAAAGATCAGAAGCAGATCCCGGAACTGAACGTCTACCAGTGCGGTACCTATACCATGCACTCGCTGGAAGAAGCTCAGGAGATCGCACGCCATATCATCGAGCGCGATGTGCGCATCAACAGCAACGATGAGCTGGCCCTGCCGAAAGAAACCCTGCAAGAACTGCACATTTAGTTCTGCTTGTCGGTCCGGCGATTTCCGCCGGGCCGCTCTTCCTGCGCCGCTATGTCGACGACCTTAACCTTCTCGTTTCAATACCGCGCCCTGGTGCCGTTTGCCCATGATTACGCTCACGGTGATAGCGAACCGTGGCATCAGCATGACTGCGCCCAGCTGCTGCATATCCTCAGCGGCGTGGTGCGGGTTGATACGCCGGTGGGCTACTGGGTCGTCCCGCCCGGACGCGGCGTCTGGCTGCCGGCAGGTACGCCCCACGCGCTGCGTATCACCGGGCAGGTCGCGGCCCGTACGCTGTTTATCGATCCGCTCGCCCGGGCCGATCTACCGTCCTCGTGCCAGATCGTGCAGATCACGCCGCTGCTGCGTGAGCTGATCGTCTCCTCGCTGGCTCTGGCGGAGCGCTATGAACCCGGCAGTCGCGACGAGCGCATTTATGAACTCATTCTCGATGAGATTCGCGGTATGACGGTGCTGCCGTTTGGCCTGCTGGAGCCCCGGAGCGAGGCGCTGCGCCGTTTATGTCACAAGGTGCGGGAAATGCCAGGGGAAGTCTGGAGCAGCCAGCAGGCGGCGAAAGAGAGCAATATGAGCGAACGCACGCTCAACCGCCATTTCCAGCAGCAGACCACGCTCACCTGGAGTGAATGGGTGCGCCGGGCGAAGCTGATGGAAGCGCTGGTTCGCCTGGCGCAGGGACAATCGGTGCTGCGGGTGGCGCTGGATTTGGGCTATGGCAGCCATAGCGCTTTCAGCGCGATGTTTCGTCGGGTGATGGGCGTCGCCCCCAGCGATTACTTCCGTCCGCCGGCTTGAGCATCTGCGCCGACCGCATGACACAGCGCCTGCAATGAGGCGCGCGCCACGTCATTATCGATTCCAACGCCCCAGCGGCTGTCGCCATTGGGGAAAATACAGCGAATATAGGCCACTGAGCGGCTGTCGCTGCGTTCACCGAGCGTATGCTCGTGATAGTCCTTAATGACGAACGCTTGCTTCAGCAGCGCGCTGAGGCCGCTGGCGGCCGCGGAGAGCAGGCCATTACCGTGAGCCTGAAGACGACGCGTCTCACCGTTGACCCGTAGCGTCCCCTGCAACGCAAGCTGGCCATCCTGTCGGCTGTCGGTTTTATACTCCAGCAGCGCCAGCGGCGGTTGCGCAACCAGCCCGTAACGGGAACGGAACAGCTGCCAGAGGGCATTCTGCGTCATCTCTTTGCCATGTGTATCGGTCTCTCGCTGAACGTGCAGGCTGAAATCTTGCTGCAGCGCACGGGGCAGCTTCAATCCGTGATTCTGTTCGATTAACCAGGCGCTGCCGCTCTTACCGGACTGGCTGTTGACGCGGATAACCGCTTCATAGCTACAGCCGATGTCCTGCGGGTCGACGGGCAGGTAGGGCATCTCCCAGCGATCGCCGGGCTGACGGGCATCGAATCCCTTCTTAATGGCATCCTGATGAGAACCGGAAAAGGCGGTGTAGGCGAGGCTGCCGGCCCACGGATGGCGCGGGTGAACCGGCAGCTGATTGCAATTCTCCACCACTTCGACTACCCGTTTCATCTCCGGGAAGCTGAGTCGCGGCGTAATCCCCTGGCTGTAGAGATTCATGGCCAGGGTGACCAGACAGACGTTGCCGGTACGCTCGCCGTTACCGAACAGACAGCCTTCTACGCGGTCGGCGCCGGCCATCACCGCCAGCTCCGCGCTGGCAACGCCGGTCCCCCGGTCATTATGCGGATGAACGCTAATGCAGACATCGGCCCGGCGGGAGAAATGGCGGCAGAAAAACTCAATCTGGTCGGCGTAAACGTTCGGGGTACTGACCTCGACGGTGGCGGGCAGGTTGATAATCATCGGTCGTTGTGCGCAGGGCTGCCAGATATCCGCTACCGCCTCGCAGATAGCCAGGGCAAATTCCGGCTCGGTAAAGCAGAAGGTTTCCGGGGAGTATTCATACTGCCAGCGGGTCTGCGGCTGCTCTTCGCACTGCTGGCGAATCAAGCGAGTGGCGCGGGTGGCCAGCTCAATGACCTGTGATTTATCCATCCCGAAAACCAGCTTGCGGAACAGCGGAGCGGTGGCGTTGTACAGATGGACGGTGGCGCAATGGGCGCCGCGCAGCGATTCAAAGGTCCGCAGGATAAGATCTTCTCGCGCCTGGGTCAGCACCTGGATGGTGACATCTTCTGGAATGCGCCGTTCCTCAATCAGCTGACGGACGAAGTTGAAGTCGGTCTGCGATGCCGAGGGGAAGGCGACTTCAATCTCTTTAAATCCGCACTCCAGCAGCAGCTCCCAAAACTGCAGCTTACGTGCGCTGTCCATCGGTTCGGCTAGCGCCTGATTGCCGTCGCGCAGGTCGGTAGAGAGCCAGCGCGGTGCGTGGGTTATCGGGTTGTCCGGCCAGCGGCGGTCGGGCAGGGAAATGGGCGGCCAGGGGCGATATTTTTCACCGGGATTTGTCAGCATAGTTCTCTCCTTGTGTCGGATCTTTATCCTGCCGAAGCGCAGAGCGGGCTGCTTTAGCAAACTGGACAGAAACTAGCGAGAACTGGACAAGGTTGGCGTAGAACCGGCAATAAAAAAGGGATCCGCAGATCCCTTCAGGTCAAACCTTAGTGCGCGCCGCCGCCGCCGCCCCCGGCGCTAAACGGCGGTCTGGCAAACCACACCAGCCCCAGCAGAAGAATAAATATCGCCGCCGAGAACCAGAAAATTTCGTTGGCGGAGATAATCAGCCCCTGGTTAGTTATCTGCTGCGCTATCCAGCCGGACGCCTGCTGTTGAGTCATCCCTAATCCCTGCAGCTGGTCATACATCTGCTGGGCGTTGGGATTATAGGGCGTCACCGACTCGGTGAGCTGCGCATGGTGCAGCGCCTCGCGGTTAGTCCACATGGTGGTGGTAATCGAGGTGCCTATTGACCCTGCCAGCGTACGGGTGAAGTTCGACAGGCTTGATGCCGCCGCCAGCCGTTCCGGCGGCAGGCCGGACAGGGTGATGGTGGTCAGCGGCATAAAGAAGCAGGCCACCGCAAAGCCCTGGATAAACTGCGGCCACGCCGAGGCGCCGAAGTCCATGCCAGGCTCGAAGGTCCAGGCGCGCCAGTAGAAGCACACTGCGTACATGATGAAGCTGAAGGTCACCAGCCGGCGCATATCGAGCTTATGGGCAAAGCGACCGATAATCGGCGACAGGATCACCGGAATAACCCCCACCGGCGCGGAAGCCAGACCGGCCCAGGTGGCGGTATAGCCGTAGACCTCCTGCAGCAGCTGCGGCAGCAGCACGATAGCGCCGAAGTAGAGCATATAGGCGAGGCTGATACACAGGCAGCCAATGGTGAAGTTTCGCGACTTAAAGAGCGAGAGGTCGACGATGGGGTTGTCGTCGGTCAGCTCCCAGACGATCAGGAAACTGATGGCGATCACCGCCACGATTGTCAGCACGATAATCTCGTTGGAGGCGAACCAGTCCAGCTCTTTACCGCGGTCAAGCATCACCTGCAGGCTGCCGATACCGATCACCAACAGCGCCAGGCCAACGCCGTCAATCCGCCGCTGTTCGGTACGGGTTTCGCGGCTGCGCAGGGTTTGCAGCGTCATCACCACGACCGCAATGCCGATCGGCACGTTGATGAAGAAGATCCAGCCCCAGTGGTAGTTGTCGCTGATATAGCCGCCGAGAATAGGGCCACAAATCGGCGCGACGATCACCGTCATCGACCACAGCGCCAGCGCGATAGAGCGTTTGGCCGGCGGATAGTTGCTGAGCAGCAGACTTTGCGACAGCGGGATCAGCGGACCGGCGACAATCCCCTGAATCACGCGGAAGAAAATCAGCATCGTCAGGCTGTTGGACATCCCGCAGGCCCAGGAGGCGATGGCGAACGCCACCGTCGACCACAGGAACAGCTTCACTTCCCCGACGCGTTTTGCCAGCCAGCCGGTGATCGGAATTGAGATGGCATTCGCCACCCCGAAGGAGGTGATAACCCAGGTCCCCTGGCTCAACGATGAGCCAAGGTTCCCGGCAATGGTCGGAATGGCCACGTTGGCGATAGTGGAGTCCAGCACCTGCATGAAGGTCGCAAGCGACAGCGCAATGGTCATGATGACCAGCTGCGCGCCTTCCAGCGGTTTTTGCTGTTGCATTACGCTCACTCCGAATTATCCCGCGTTAGCCTGGATGATACCGTCGATCAGTTTGTTCACCGGCTCAAGGGCGATTTCACGGGCATTGCTTTCATAAACCGGAGATTTGCGCGTCTGGTTAGCCAGCATTTCGCCGTCGCGGTTGGTGGTGTTCACCTCAACCAGCGTTGAAAGCCCAATACGCAGCGGATGTTCAGCCAGCTGTTTGGCATCGAGCTCAATACGTACCGGCAGACGCTGGACCACTTTGATCCAGTTACCGGTGGCATTTTGTGCCGGCAGCAGTGAGAACGCGCTGCCGGTCCCCATATCCAGCCCGACGACCTTGCCGGTGTACTTCACATCATCGCCGTAAATATCACTGATGACGGTCGCTTCCTGGCCGATGCGCATATGCGCCAGCTGGGTCTCTTTAAAGTTGGCGTCGATCCACAGATTGGTGGCCGGCACCACCGCCATCAGCGGCGTGGTCGGGCTAATCTGGGCGCCGGGCTGCACGGCACGACGGGAAACGTAGCCGCTAATCGGGCTGACGATTTGCGTACGCTGCAGCGCAAGCCAGGCGTTACGGACATCCGTCGCCGCCTGCAGAACCGCCGGCTGTTGCTCCAGGCGGGTATTCAGCACGATAGCCTGGTTGGCGTTGAATTGCTGAATGGCGACATCCAGCTCGGCCTGGGCGCTGGCGACGGTATCACGAGCGTGCTGCAGCTCTTCGCGGCCAATCAGGTTGGCGGCGCCCAGCGGGATACGACGGTTGAGGTCGGTCTGTGCCTGAGAGAGCGCGGTTTTCTTGACGTCGATATTCGCCTGCAGCTGTTTGCTGTTGATCATCTGCTGACGCGTCTGGCGAACGCTGGCGGCCAGTTGGGTTTTCGCTTTTTCAAATGCCTGCTGGGCATCGGTCTGGTCAAGAGTGACCAGCGGATCGCCTTGCTGCACGAAATCGGTGTTGTCGGCCCAGACTTTCGTCACGCTGCCGGACACCTGCGCCATGATTTGCACCTGGTTCCCTGCCACGTAAGCGTCATCGGTTTCTTCATAATGACGCAGTACCAAAAACCAATAAATTCCGTATGCCACGGCAATAATAATAAAGAGCAATGTCAGTAGCAGAAGGGCGCCTTTGCGTTTGCCCTTCTTGCTGTCCGGTTGCTGCGGGGTTTGGCTCTCCGCATTTGCGCTCATGTTATTCTCCACGATCTTATTATTTCACATCGGCTGAGCCGACCTGTTTATCAGACAGGCCAGCAGATGATCTGCTGGCCTGTCTGTTTTTCCTTGTCAATCCAGAAAAAGTTTTGAGCAGTTCCCGCGCTTAGCGCAGCGACTCCGCCAGTACGCCATCCTCTTCCATCTGGTCAAGGCGGCTAAGCAGTTTGCGGGTGATGTGCTCGAGTTGGTCTTTCTCGCTGGTACTCAGGGAAGACCAGAGCTGATGCAGGCAGTTGTGCTGCGGCGGTAAAACTTCGCGTAAAAACTGATGACCTTTGTCGGTGAGTTGCAGATGCAGGCAGCGACGATCGTTGTCGCTTTCGCGACGCTCAATCCAGCCGCGTTTTTCCAGTTCATCGGCAATACGGGTTGCGTTGGTGCGTGACGATCCCAGCGCGCAGCTCAGCTCGGAGGGCTGAATGCTGTGGTTTTCCTGAGACTCCAGGGTGATCAGCGCCATAAATAATGTCTCGTTAATCCCCTGCGCTTTCAGCATCTTATTGCGGTTTTCCAGTAGCTTACCTTGCATGTGCATACAGAGGCGGGTGAGCAGAATCTCCTGGAAAGGGAAATCTTCGTGACGGCTGGCGCGGAACTTGAGCATTTGCTCAATGGGAGTAAACGAACTATCCATTTGGGTATGACCTCATTAATTACAGCCGATATAATAACTATTGTGACAAATAAATCAAATCAATTATTGACTAAAATTGATACTTTAAAAGTATAAAAAAGTGGTGATTTTCCATGCTATTCCATAGGCCAACGCGCTCAGCAGCGTGGGCATAATAATGCTGCGCGTCTTCCAGAACGCCAGTCCCAGCGCCGTGAATCCAACCAACGTAGGCAGCAGCCGTCTGGAATCGCTGAGGATTTCCGGCACGCTGGAGACGATCAGCAGGGCGCAGATAGAAGCGATGCCGATGGTATCGAGCAGCACGCTGAGCGGACCGCGACGCGTCGGGCGCGCGTTTCCTGCGCGCAGGCGCAGCGGCAGATAGCGAAACAGATAGTTCACGCAGCCGACCACTATCCCGATAATCAGCACGTTATTGTTCATCGGGCATCCCCTGAATGCTGGCCTGAATCAGCGCGGCCAGACAGCCGCAGACAATCCCGGCGAGGATGGCCGCTGGAATAGAGAACAGAATAATGCCGCCCAGCGCACCCGCCAGGGCGGCCGTCACGCTAAGAGACTGTTTACGCTGGAACGAGGCCAGTAAGAAGCTCATAAACAGCGCGGGTAGCATAAAGCTCAGCGCGGCCTCCACCGCCGGAAAACCGACCAGCAGGCCGCTACCGGAGTAGGCGCCGATCAGCGTGCCGAACACCCATGATATCCAGGAGGTGAAGGCGATGCCGAGCATCCAGTTTTCGCTCCAGCGGCGGTTGTCGCGAACCAGCCTGGCGGTGGCCGCCGCGAAAACTTCGTCGGTCAGACCAAAAGCCCAGAGCGCGGTTTTTCGTTTATCCAGCGCGCGATGAATGCGGCTACGGAGCGAAGGGCCGTACAGAACGTGACGCACATCCATCGCCATCACGGTGAGGGCCGCCACCCACAGCGAGCTGCCTGCGGCGAGCATCGCGGTGATGACGAACTGGCTGGCGCCGGCGTAGATGATGCAGGAAAAGAACAGGCCTTCCAGCGGCGTGAAGCCGAGTCGGGTGGCGTTCAGGCCAAAGGCGAAGGCTACGGGAAGGTAGCTAATCACAATCGGCAGACTGTCTTTAATCCCTTCAGACAGCGTGGCCTCACTGGCAGGGGCAGGTTTTTCCATAGCGCGTTATTTATTGATAATTCACGTGAATATCACATGATTGAACAGGTGAGGTTACCTTAGCAGAGAGCGGGGCGCTTTGACACCTTGTTAAGCGGTGCTCGCCGGGAGAACGGGACTGGCTGAAAGTTGCCCCGGCCGGCGCCGGGGCAACAGAGTGGCCAATCAGGCACCCGGACTGCACGTCGCTATCCGGGGCTGAGGGAAGGTTACTTCTGCGCGGCCAGCGCTTCTTTCACCCAGCCGTCAAACTGCTGCTGGTGGGCTTTGATCCAGCCATCAACGTGACCCTGAATATCCGCTTCAGAGGCGTGACCTTCATGCATCATGGCGTTTTCGGCGTTAATGTCGGCAATCGGCAGCTTCATGATGCTAAACAGTTTTGCCGCCGCCGGGTTTTTCTCAGCCCAGGCTTTGTTCGCTACGATGTGCATGGTGCTGACCGGGAAGCCATAGTTCGCGCCGTTCGCCAGTTTGGTATCGATATTTTTCTGCACGCCCGGCAGAGAGGAGAACGGAACCTGCAGCCAGACCACATCTTTGCCCGGCTTCAGCACGTCGCTGACCCAGTACGGCGTCCAGGTGTAGTAGATAACCGGCTTACCTTCTTTAAAGCGGGCAATGGTATCGGCCATCATCGCCGCATAATTCCCCTGGTTGTGCACCACCGTTTTGCTCAGGCCATAAGCATCAATCTGATGATTAATCACCGCTTCACAGCCCCAGCCCGGCGTACAGCCGGTGAGATCGGCTTTACCGTCGCCGTTGGTATCAAACAGTTTGGCGATTTTCGGATCTTTCAGCTGATCGATGGATTTGATGTGATACTGTTCGGCGGTTTTTTTGTCGATCAGGTAGCCCTGCGCCGCGCCGTTAACAAAAACGCCTTCGCGGTAGAAGCTTTTATCACCACCGGCGGCAGCGTACATATCGTCGTGCAGCGGCTGCCAGTTGACGGCGGTGAAGGTCGCGTCGCCGGAGGCAAGCGAGGTATAGCCAACGTTGTAGTCCACTTCGCTGGGCTTATCGACGGTGTAGCCCAGTTTTTCCAGCGCGCGGCTTACCAGCAGGGTCTGGAAGGTCTCTTCCGTAATGGTGCTTTGAATCGGTTTGACGGTGATGCCTTTTCCCGGCAGGTCGGCTGCCCAGGCAGCGCTGGTGGCGAGCAGAGTGGCAAACGTTGTGGCAATAATCGTGTTATGTCGCATCGTTATTCCTTATCAATGAGAAGGGAGAGCTGCGGGCCCGGCAGGTGCAGTGCCGCCGGGCGATGAGAAGTCTATTTACAGAAAGGGCGGGTAATGAGCCCCAGAGGACCGGTTGCGTACCAGCGACGGTTGCCGCGGCTGCGGGAATCGCGGCCAACGGCCTGGGTCAGACGGTCGAGAATAATCGCCAGAATGACGATCCCGACGCCGCCGACGCTCGCCAGCCCCATATCGAGGCGGCCGATCCCGCGCAGGACCATCTGACCAAGGCCGCCCACGGCGATCATCGAGGCGATCACCACCATTGACAGCGCCAGCATCAGCGTCTGGTTAACCCCGGCCATGATGGTCGGCATCGCCAGCGGGAGCTGCACTTTAAAGAGCAGCTGACGCGGGCTGGCGCCGAATGAGCGCGAAGCCTCAATCAGGTCCGCGGGCACCTGGTTAATCCCGAGGATGGTCAAACGGACGATAGGCGGCAGGGCGAAGATAATGGTCACCACCACGCCTGGAACGTTACCAATCCCGAACAGCATGACAATCGGCACCAGGTAGACGAACGCCGGCGTTGTCTGCATGGCATCCAGCAGCGGGCGGATAATTTTCGCCGCCCGTGGGCTACGCGCCAGCCAGATCCCCAGCGGCAGGCCGATCAGCATACAGAACAGCAGTGCGGTCAGGACCAGTGCCAGGGTCACCATCGCCTGCGACCAGGCGCCGATAGCGCCGATCGCAACCAGCGAGATCAGCGTTGCCACGCCCATTCCCACGCTGGAAATTTGCCAGGCGATAAGGGCAAACAGCACAATGGCAACCGGTGCCGGCATGCCTAATAACAGCTGCTGGAAAGCGCTGAGGATATAGTCCACCGGCACACGGATGCCCTGGAACAGCGGGCGGAAGTGCACCACGATCCAGTCGATACCGTGCGTTACCCAGCTGTCGAGCGGGATCAGCGTTTTATGAAACGGATCCATGATGTTGAAATGTTCCGCCTGCGGCGCCGGCGCGCTGTTTAGCCAGTCCGCACCGCCGCCATCGGTCGGTGCGGATGCCGGAGTGCCCCAGGCATCGGCAGATTGTGCAGCGCTATCCGCCGCCGGCGCGGTATCCCACGGATTAGATTGATCAGCCATTGTTTGCCCCCTCGCGATCTAAAGCCTTCAGCAGCATTCCTTTAGAAATAATGCCGATGTACTGGTGCCCTTCATCCACAACCGGAACCGCGCACGGTGCCTGGCCGACGTGGGAGAGCAGGTCGCTGAGCGACGTTTGCGCATCTACCGCCTGCGGGGATGCGAGTAACGCCGCATCAATTCCCTGACCTTCGCTCAAGGCGGATTTCAGTGAATCAATAGAGACAATACCGACAAACTTATTACCACGTTCAATCACATAACCATATTCGCGGTCTTCGTCCTGCAATAATTTCAATGCCGAACGCGGGCCGAAACCTGGCGTTTTACGAATTAAGCCCACCGGGCTTCGACGGGCAATATCTTTAGCGCTGAACACCTGGCTAATATCGACACCGCGGAAGAAGGTTTTGACATAATCATTGGCGGGATTATTCAGTATTTCATCCGGGGTACCAACCTGAATCACTTCGCCATTTTGCATGATGGCAATCCGATCGCCAATGCGCATGGCTTCATCAAGATCGTGGGAAATAAAGACCACGGTACGCTGATGTTTCGCCTGTAATTTTGTCAGCTCATCCTGCATTTCGGTACGAATTAATGGGTCAAGGGCGGAGAAGGCTTCGTCCATTAATAGGATATCAGGGTTGATGGCCAGCGCGCGGGCGAGGCCGACGCGCTGGCGCATTCCGCCGGAGAGCTCATCCGGGTAAGCATGCGCGTAATTCTCCAGGCCGACCTGACGCAGCGCCTCCAGCGCTTTCTGCTGGCGCTCCTGGGTCGACATACCCGCCAGCTCCATACCAAAGGCGGCATTGTCGAGCACGGTCATATGCGGCATCAGCGCAAATGACTGAAATACCATAGCGATCTTTTTTCTGCGCACCTCACGCAGCTCGGCTTCTGAGATTTTGGCGATATCGACGCCATCTATCAGCACCTGCCCGCGGGTGGGTTCAATCAGGCGATTGAGAAGGCGAACCATGGTGGATTTTCCTGAGCCGGAAAGCCCCATGATGACGAATATCTCGCCTTCTTCAATGGTCAGACTGGCGTCTTTTACGCCAAGCGAAAGTCCCGTTTTTTCCAGTAGTTGTTCTTTGGTAAATCCTTTTTCAATATATTTGAACGCTCGCTGTGGATGCTCGCCAAATATCTTATAGAGATTCTTAATTTCTAATTTAATTGCCATGCAATAGAGAGTTTCCTGTTATTTGTATTATGTCAATATAGTACCTGGTGGAGATAATTACCTTTTTACACCCTAACATACTCAGATTCTGTGACAACCCTCAATGTCCCATTGGCATCGAAATGAGAGGAGGGCACTGCGGCGTATTCCCCATGATAGAAGGGCTGAGCGTTGATGATCAGCAGGTAATATTTTTTACAGATGACAGGGGAATAATTGGTGAACCACGCGATTCTTGCTTAATATTCCGGCAGAATGTCAGTGAAATATCATGTGGTTTTTTTTGTGTGATAAAAGTTAATAATGTGAAATAGATCACCAGGAAACCGGGCAATATTTTCCTGGTGAAAGTAAGGTTAAAAATCCCAATCGTCGTCGGCAGTTTCTTCCGTTTTGCCCATCACATACGAGGAACCGGAGCCGGAGAAAAAGTCATGATTTTCATCGGCGTTTGGCGAAAGCGCCGCCAGAATCGCCGGGTTGACCGCCGCCATCTCTGCCGGAAACAGCGCCTCGTAGCCCAGGTTCATCAGCGCTTTGTTGGCGTTGTAACACAGGAAGGCGTTCACCTCCTCAATCCAGCCGCTGTCGGCGTACAGATCCCGGGTGTAGGCCAGTTCGTTATCGTATAAATCCATCAGCAGATCGAGGGCGAAATTCTTCAGCTGTTCCCGCTCGTCGGCCGCGATGTTTTCCAGCCCCTTTTGGTACTTATAGCCGATGTAATACCCGTGCACCGCTTCATCGCGGATAATCAAGCGAATCAGGTCGGCGGTATTGGTCATTTTACCGCGGCTTGAGAAATACATCGGCAGCCAGAATCCGGAATAGAAGAGGAAGGATTCGAGAAACACGCTGGCGATTTTCTTCTTCAGCGGATTATCCGCCTGATAATACTCCAGCATCAGCCGGGCTTTGTGCTGGAGCGGTGCGTTCTCTTCGCTCCATGCATAGGCGGCATCGACATCTTTGCTCTGGCACAAGGTGGAGAAAATTGAGCTGTAGGAGCGGGCATGCACCGCCTCCATAAAGCTGATGTTGGAGAGCACCGCCTCTTCGTGCGCGGTCAGCGCATCCGCCATCAGCGCCGGCGCGCCGATGGTGTTCTGAATCGTATCGAGCAGCGTCAGTCCGGTGAACACGCGAATGGTGAGCTGCTGTTCCACTGCCGTCAGCGTCTGCCAGGCGGGAATGTCGTTGGACAGCGGTACTTTCTCCGGCAGCCAGAAGTTGCTGGTCAGACGGTTCCAGACCTCCAGATCCTTATCGTCCTCAATGTTGTTCCAGTTAATAGCGCGAATACGCGTTAAATGGGTCATCCTGTTCTCCTTACAGCGCGCAGGACACGCAGCCTTCGATTTCGGTACCTTCCAGCGCCAGCTGGCGCAGACGGATGTAATACAGCGTCTTGATGCCCTTCTTCCACGCGTAGATTTGCGCCTTATTGATATCGCGGGTGGTGGCGGTATCGGGGAAAAAGAGCGTCAGCGATAGCCCCTGATCGACGTGCCGCGTGGCTTCGGCATAGGTGTCGATAATCTTTTGCGGGCCGATTTCCCAGGCATCCTGATAGAGCGCCAGATTGTCATTGGTCATAAATGGCGCGGGGTAGTAAACCCGCCCGGTTTTTCCCTCTTTACGGATCTCTATCTTTGAGACAATCGGGTGGATGCTCGAGGTCGCATGGTTGATATAGGAGATAGATCCGGTAGGCGGGATGGCCTGCAAATTACGGTTATAGATACCGTAGCGCATGACGTCATCGCGGAGCTTCAGCCACATGTCGCGGTCGGGCAGGCGGATACCGGCGTGGGCGAAGAGCGCGCGGACTTTTGCCGTTTTCGGCTGCCAGTCACCCTGCAAATAGCGTTCGAAGTATTCGCCGCTGGCATAGCGCGATTGTTCAAATCCGGCAAAATGCTCACCGCGCTCTCGGGCTATCTGCATCGAGGTGTGCAGCGCGTGCCAGGTGACGGTATAAAAATAGAAGTTGGTAAAGTCCAGCCCTTCCGGACTGCCGTAGGCGATGCCTTCCCGGGCCAGATAGCCGTGCAGGTTCATCTGGCCAAGACCGATGGCATGGGAGGCGGCATTGCCCGCCGCCACCGATGGCACCGAGCGAATGTCGCTCATGTCAGAGACTGCCGTCAGGCCGCGCACCGCCACCTCGACCGTGCGGGCAAAATCTGGCGAATCCATGGTATGAGCAATGTTCAGCGACCCCAGGTTGCAGGAGATATCCTGGCCTACGCTGGCATAATCCAGATTTTCATCAAAGGTCGACGGGGTGTTGACCTGCAAAATTTCCGAGCACAGGTTACTCATGTTAATGCGCCCGGCAATCGGGTTGGCGCGGTTGACGGTATCTTCAAACATGATGTAGGGATAGCCGGATTCGAACTGAATTTCCGCCAGCCGCTGGAACAGATCGCGGGCGCGGATCCAGCGTTTGCGGACCCGCTCGTCGGCGACCAGTTGCGCATACATCTCGCTGATGGCGATATCGCCAAACGGCTTACCGTACAGGCGCTCGACATCATAGGGTGAGAACAGCGCCATCTGGGCGTCGTCTTTTGCCAGCTGGAAGGTAATGTCCGCGATGACGACCCCAAGCGACAGGGTTTTGATGCGAATTTTCTCGTCGGCGTTTTCCCGTTTGGTGTCCAGAAAACGCAGAATATCCGGGTGATGGGCGTGCAGGTAGACCGCCCCGGCCCCCTGGCGCGCACCAAGCTGATTGGCGTAGGAGAAAGCATCCTCGAGCATCTTCATCACCGGCACTACGCCGGAAGATTGATTTTCAATGCGCTTAATCGGGGCGCCGGCTTCACGCAGATTAGAGAGCAAAAACGCCACGCCGCCGCCGCGTTTTGACAGCTGTAATGCCGAGTTTACCGCCCGACCGATCGATTCCATATTGTCTTCGATACGCAACAGGAAGCAGGAGACCAGCTCGCCGCGCTGCTGCTTCCCGGCATTGAGGAAGGTGGGGGTCGCCGGCTGGAAGCGCCCGCTGAGGATCTCATCGGTCAACTGCCGGGCCAGGGTTTCATCCCCCTGCGCGAGGGTGAGGGCGACCATACAGGTGCGATCGGCAAAATGCTCAAGGTAGCGTTTGCCGTCAAAGGTCTTCAGCGTATAGCTGGTATAGAATTTCCAGGCGCCGAGAAAGGTTCGGAAGCGGAACGGGTCGCCGTGCGCGTGGTCAAACAGCGCCAGCACAAAACGACGATCGTAGCGTGCCAGCACGCTGGCATCGTAATAGCCTTCGGCGATCAGCCATTCCAGTTTTTCATTCTGCGTGGTGAAAGAGACGGTATGGGGCAGCACGTGCGTCGCCATAAAGGCGTCTACCGCCTGGTGGTCTTTTTCAAACGGAATACGGCCATTGCTGTCGTACAAATTCAGCATCGCGTTGAGGGCGTGGAAATCCGCCGCTCCGGTGGTTAGACGTTCTGCGGTTGTCGTTGCCAAAATTCGCTTACTCCTTTACGCACGTTATCGACATCGGTTGGGGTGCCCATCAGCTCAAAGCGATACAGATACGGTACGCCGCACTTTTGTGCGATGACGTCGCCGGCCCGGCCGTAGGCGTCGCCGAAGTTACGGTTACCGGCGGCAATCACGCCGCGTATCCGCTGGCGGTTATGCGGGTCGTTTAAAAAGCGGATCGCCTGCCGGGGCACCGCGCCAGCGGTGCCGCCGCCGCCGTAGCTGGGGACAATGAGAATGTAGGGGGCGTCTACCTGGATGCGCTCCCGCTCGTTAAGCGGAATGCGCACCGCGGGCAGCCCCAGACGCTGGACGAACCGATGCGTATTTTCGGAACTGCTGGAGAAGTAGACGATCAGGCTCATGCGTTGGCCACCGGTTCGGGGCGCAGACGGTTAATCATATCCGGGCGAAAACCGGACCAGCGGGTTTCACCGGCTATCACGACCGGCAGCTGACGAAAGCCCTGTTCGCGCAGCATGTCAGCGGCGTCCGGATGATGCTCGACATTCACCATCTCGAAGGCAAATCCGCGGCTTTCCATTGCCCGCTTAGTGGCATGGCACTGGACGCAGTCATTTTTAGTGTAAATAGTAATGCGCATGATTCGTATTTCCATTTAAGATAACAGGACGGCGCAAAAAAGTGCGACGGCCGCTATCGGTTAACTGTTCAGGAAATACTAGATGTAGTTATCTAAAAGTTCAACCACGCAATATATAGCGTTTTTAGATAAGTGATGCCCTCGCCGGCCAATCCGGCGAGGGGGAAGGCGCGTGGTCTGAAATTACTGACGCATGCTGACGGCAAGGCGGTTAAAGGCGTTCATCAGGCTGATGGCGAAGGTCAAATCGCTGATCTGACGGGCGCTGAAATGCTCCAGCAGCGGCAGGTAAACGTCATCTTCTGCATGGGTGCTGGCAATATGCGTCACCGATTCCGCCCAGGCCAGCGCCGCCTGTTCCGCGGCGCTGAAATGCCCGCTTACCCGCCAGCCGGCCAGCGCATCCAGTTTAGTCTGCGCCACGCCGGATTTACGCAGCGCTTTACTGTGCATTTCCAGACAGAAAGCGCAGCCATTAATCTGTGATACCCGCAGATAAACCAGTTCCAGCAGGGCGCCGTCCAGCTCACTTTTTTCCAGCGCAATCTTGGCCTGCACCAGCGCGTTATAGACTTCCGGACTCAGTTCGTTATAGGGCTGACGGAGTGTGCTCATGATGTTTTCCTCAATGATGAACCGCGGGGAATGGGTTCTAAGACCGCAGCAAAATAGCACTATAATGGACTGCAAAAGATAGCCATATTTTAATGAAAAAAGCAGACCATAATGGAAATCAAAAAAGTCCCCCACTATCAGCGCATTGCCAGACAGCTCAAGTCTGCGATTGAACACGGCGAACTCGCGCCCGGTAGCCGCCTGCCCGCCAGCCGGGTTTATGCCCAGGAGCTGGGCGTCTCCCGCGTAACCGTGGAGAATGCCTGGGGTGAGCTGGTGGCCCAGGGCTGGCTGGAGCGACGAGGGCAGGCGGGCACCTTTGTCAGCGAGCGTCTGAGTCCGCTGCGGGGGGAACCGGCGCGTCGCCCGACGGACATTGCGCCGACGGCGCCGCAGCCGTTTCAGCTGGGGCTGCCGGCGCTGGATCTTTTTCCCCGCGGCCTGTGGGCGCGGGTGATGGGGCGGCGACTGCGAACGCAAACGCGTTTTGACCTGGCGCCAGGCGATCCGTGCGGCGAGATGATCCTGCGTCGGGCCATTGTCGATTATCTGCGTCTTTCCCGCAGTATTGAATGCCTGCCCGAACAGGTGCTGGTGACCGGCAACTATGCTGCTTCCATGCGGCTGCTGCTCCGCACTCTGGCGCAGCCAGGTCAGCATATGTGGATGGAGGATCCTGGTTTCCCGCTGATTCGACCGGTGATAACCGGGGAAGGAGGGGTTATCGATCCGGTTCCCGTTGATGAAGAGGGGATGGATGTGGCGTGGGCGCAACGCCATTACCCCGATGCGCATTTCGCGCTTCTGACTCCCGCGCACCAGAGTCCGCTGGGCGTTGCGCTGTCGCTGTCCCGACGCAGGCAGCTGCTGGCATGGGCTGCCCGACACGACGCCTGGATTATTGAAGATGATTACGATAGCGAATTTCGCTATCGCGGGAAGCCGCTGCCGCCGCTGAAAAGTCTTGATGCCCCGCAGCGGGTGATTTACGCCGGCAGCTTCAGTAAATCGCTGTTTCCGGCATTACGCGCCGCCTGGCTGGTGGTACCGCTCCCGCAGGTCGCTGCCTTTCGCCAGCAGGCCGAATTGATGAGCTGTAGCGTACCGACGCTGTGGCAGCAGACGCTGGCTGACTTTATCCACGAAGGCCATTTCTGGCGTCATCTGAAGAAAATGCGTACCTGCTATGCGCAGCGCCGGCAGTGGCTGGAGTCTGCGCTGTTGGCGCAGGGGTTTAGCGTCGTCCCTCAGCTGGGGGGAATTCAGCTGGTTATTACGGTGAACGGTGACGATCGGGCGCTGGCTGTGAAAGCCCGACAGGCCGGACTGTCGGTACAGGCGCTGAGCGACTGGCGTATGCAAAGCCGCGGCGAAGGGGGACTGCTGGTGAGCTTTACCAATCTGACATCGATGGCGATGGCAACGGAGGCGGTGCGTCTACTCAAAGTAGCGCTGTTTTCGGCTGATAAATACAGCCGCTGACTGAGGATTCAGGTCATCCCCTAAAGTAGCGATTCACGTCAATATGCGCTAAGACAACAAAAAGCCCCTGGGCCAGAGGCACACAGGGGCAGACGCGTATTTGTTATCTTCATTTATCGTTTATATTATCGACGTAAATTCAATAATACGCCAATAAATAGTCCAACTGCGGCAGCGGCCCCGACGCTCTGCCACGGTTTATCCCGCACATAGCTATCGGCACAGCCTGCGGCATCGCGAGCGGCCTGCTGCACACGGTTGTTCCCGTTCAGACGGGCACGCGTCTCTTTCAGCAGCGCCTGGGCTTTTTTCCGTGCGGCATCAGCCTCATCTTTCGCATCGCTGCCCCATGATTTCAGCACTTCTTCTAGCGTATCCGCTAATTGGCTGACATCGTTATGAATATCTTCAGCGCTTTCATCGACATTGTTGCGGTTCAGACGGTTAGCCATCGATTTCTCCCTTAATTCCATTGAGTCATTAAGTGTAGAACAAGATTTTGAATTATGCTTTTGCAGTGCCATTTCTGGAATTTTCCGAAAGCACTATCAAAGATGAATAAGGTAAGGTAAATGTGCGGTAAAAGATAAAGAGGAATGAGTATGTATTTAAGACCCGATGAGGTGGCGCGTGTTCTTGAAAAAGCCGGCTTCACCATGGATGTTGTGACGCAAAAAGCGTACGGCTATCGCCGTGGCGATAATTATGTTTATGTGAACCGCGAAGCGCGCATGGGGCGGACCGCTTTAATTATTCATCCGGCGCTAAAAGAGCGCAGTAATTCGCTGGCGGAACCCGCCTCGGATATCAAAACCTGCGATCATTATGAACAGTTTCCGCTGTATTTGGCCGGAGATGCGCAGCAGCATTATGGTATTCCACACGGCTTCAGTTCGCGCATGGCGCTTGAGCGTTTTTTGCAGGGATTATATGGCGAAGCGCAGCCGAGCCTGTCGCATAACTAACCGTATGATGACTTGTGCCGGGATATGAAGCGGGGAAACAGACGAGCAGGCGACTGACAGCGGTCAGTCGCAGGTTGTGTTGAAACTCAGGCTTTAGCCTGCTGGTAAGCGCTGACGCGGAACAGTCGGCGGCAGTAATCGAGGAAGTAGCCGTAAACCGCCCCCATCATCATTGATACCGCAATATTTGAACTCACCGCCGCGGCAATTTGATGCCAGTCGGCACCGACGGAAAATAAAATAGCAACATACACCGGCGACTGAAATGTCACATAAGCCACAACATCGGCAATACTCTTCATCCAGGCGGAAGGGCTGAGGTGACGTGCCAGGCGCATGGCGCGATCGCGGTAAAATCCGTACGGCACGGCAATAATAATGTTCACCGGAATCGCCACCAGGCGTGAAGATAACGACTGCTCAAAGGTCATTCCGGAGAGAAAAATTTCGATCAACATGTTCACAACGGTGCAGTAAACCACCATCGCAAAGGTGTCTGCTACCGCATGACGCAAGCGGGACTGCGCAGAGAACATCGGTGTGCTCCTCGAAAATGAAGTCTGATACGCCACAAAATGCGCTCTTCTACAGCGTTTTGGGTTGCCTGTTTTGATGTGCGTAGATTATCTCTCTGCATCGAAAGAGACAACTAGCTGTAAATTTTTATTTAATGGCTTTTTGTCGATAAAATACTCTGCGAAAGGTAGTTTTGTCTTCTCTGCGCTACTTTTGTCCTGATGTTTTATTTTTTGTTTATTTATTAATGTCTTATGTTTTTTTTGCGGGCGGGCGTGAGGATCGCACCAGGCCACGATTGTGCCGACTACCGCCTGAAGTCAGGTTTCAGTGTGATTTCCGTCACTTTTAGAATAATTTATGCCACAAAGGCGCTTTAAATAGCATTAGATTCTGTTTTCTTTTGTTAGTGTGTATTCGATTTTCATGCATGTTCATTCACTGGCGGGTCGTTGTGACATCCTCTATCCATCGGACATATCCCGCTAACCTGCTGACCATGCAGGTAATATACGGACTGATGATATTTTTGTGGCTTTTTTACCCTATTCAAATTATCGCTGAATTAATTCCGGGTATTGACTGGATAGCCGCTGTGGTTATTTTAAATAAAAACTTAAGATTGTGGTCTGAATATATTTATCAAGCATCATTAAAGGTGGTAATAAACGGCTTCATATATTAAAGTACCCGGTGCTATTGTCTTATATGCAATTTAGGAACGTTTAATAATTTATGTCTTTAATGTTACAGAAGTTGAATAATATCCGTTCACTGCGGGCAATGTCGCGTGAATTCTCCATTGACGTACTTGAAGAAATGCTGGAAAAACTCAGGGTCGTCACTGAAGAAAAACGGTCAGAGCAGCAGTCTGCCCTGCAACAGCAGGCAGAATATCAGGAAAAAATTAATACCTGGCTGGAACTGATGATTGCCGACGGCATAACGCCTGATGAGCTGGTCACGCAGAATGCAGGCCCGTCGAAGGAGACGAAAAAACGCCAGCCGCGTCCGGCAAAATATCGGTTTACCGATTTTTCCGGTGCCCAAAAAACCTGGACCGGCCAGGGGCGTATGCCGAAGCCGATCGCCCGTGCGATTGCGGCCGGTGCGACGCTGGAAAGTTTTCTGATTTAAGCGTTAGCGAAAATGATATTCGGCAGGAGTTAAGGCTGCTGTCGGATAGCGAAAAAATAACGGTGGGGAATCCCACCGTGTGTATTAGCAAACGCCAAAATCACCTTCTTCTTTATAAGGTGTGACGTCTGCGGGCTTCAGCGTATATTTCTCACCCTGTTCATTACTGGCCTGCACGGCGACAATATGATCTTCACCGACGGCCACAATCTTGAGTTTTGGTCCGCCCATACGAGGCTGAACCAGATCACCTACTGAATACATCGTTTATCTCCTCTGGCATGGATAAATGCCGCTGTTCGCCTTCACTTTAGCGTAGCTGGATATCCGCATACAACAGGCCTGATGGCGCAGGCGTCAGCGTCGGTTCCAGGGCATGACGGCCAACAGGCGCGCCATTCCGCAAAAACCGGTGATACCGGCGAAGGTTAAGCCGGCGCCGACAAAAGCGCTGAGCAGGAAAAATCCGCTACTGACGCCATAGCCCAGCGCCACGCCCAACAGAATGAGTACGCCCGCGGCGATTTGCACCTGGCGCATTAACGGCAGCGGCTGGGTTTTATCCTCTTTGACGGGCAATCCCGCTGCTTTCCAGGCCTGAATGCCGCCGGCCAGCAGTTTCACCTGGGCCGGAGCCGCCGCAGCCAGCAGACGAATGGCATTATTTTGTGTACGCGATCCCGCCTGACAATGAAAAATGACCGTTTCGTCCGCGGCGGTGTGCAGCGTTGCGCCGTTATTCAGGGCCGCCAGCGGCACCAGCTCGGCATCGGGGATGTGCTCGCGGGCGTATTCATCGGCATCGCGAATATCGATTAATCTGGCCCCTTGCGCGATTTGCGCCCGGGCCTCTTCAGGAGAAAGAGTGACGATAGTCATGACGGCTCCTTATGGGCAATAAATGGTCTTCAGCGTGGTAATGATTTGCTGAACCGCAGGGTGGGTGATGAAGTAGTGGATACGTTGCGCCTCGCGCTCACTGCCGATCAGGCCTTCATCGCGCATGCGCGCCAGATGCTGAGAGGTGGCCGAAGGGCTCAGACCGGTGACCCGTGCCAGTTCGCCGGCGCTGGCGCGCGGCGTCTCGCACAGCATGCACAGAATCATCAGCCGGTTCGGATTGCTCATGGCTTTTAACAGGGCGGCGGCTTCTCCGGCGCTGGACTGCAGCTGTTCTGGTGTATTCATTTATTTTAGTCTTTTCTAAATTTAGATAAGTCTAAAATAAAAAACGCCGCGTCGCCAGCGCAGAAAATGCCGTCGCGGTCAGGCCGCTTGTGTCAGCCGGATAAGCTGTTCTCTGGCCTGGGCAATGCCGGCATCGCGGCCGTGAGGCTGGATACCCAGACCTTCGGCATAGATAAATGCCACTTCGCTAATGCCCATCAGACCCAGTACCGAACGGAGATAGGGGGTGACGGCATCGCTATCCTGCCCGCAATGTATGCCGCCGCGGAAGCTGATCACCACCGCGCGTACACCCTCGACCAACCCCTGAGGCCAGCTCTCGGTGTAGCGGAAGGTTTCGCGGGCCCTGGCGACCAGATCAAACTACAGGCGCATCCGGCACCCGCGACTCTCCCTGAACTGGCCGGACACCAGACCATCGGCTACCTGCTCGCCGGATTGCCGCAGGCGATCCGCCAGACCGGAGGCCAGCAATAAAACGAGTCACCTCTTCGCCGCGGGGTTAAGCGTAACTTAAGAGAGAGTTGCGATAATGACAGTAATATGACTGGCATGGACCCTTGCAATGAACGTACTCGAAACGGTTAACCAAAGCGCTTTTCTGGCGCTGAATGCTCAGCCGGGGACGTCGGATACCCTTCTGGCGTTGGCCCGCTTCTGCGCAAGCGGAATGATCTTTATCGTTCCGGCTATTCTGCTCGGTCTGTGGTTTTTAGGCGGTCGCCAGGGGCACCGGCAGGCGCTGTTTTGCACGCTGAGTATTCTGATGGCGCTTGCGTTGGGTTATCTGTGCGGCTCGCTGTGGTTCCACCCCCGGCCGTTTATGATGCCGCTGGGCCATACCTGGATCAGTCATCCGGCGGATAACGGCTTCCCGAGCGATCACGGTCTGGTGATGTTCAGTGCGGCGTTTGCGTTGCTTTCTCTGCGTCTACGCAGCCTGGGGCTGTTTGTCCTGCTCGCATCGCTGCCGGTGGCGTGGTCACGCATTTTCCTCGGGGTCCATTTCCCGCTGGATATGGTGGGCGCAGCGGCGGTAGCGGTGGTTGCCGTCTGGGTGAGTAAAGGGGTCTGGCAGGCCTTTGGGCCAGCAATGGTGCGGATTTGCGAAGCCATCAGCCAGCGCATGTTTTCCTGGCTGCCGGCCCGTTTTACGCCGTAGCTCACGTTTAGTTTCTTGTCCGCGCGGCGCGTCGGTAGAGCGTGCTGCGCGCGACGCCCAGAGCCTGCGCCGCTTTACTGACATTACCGTTATACGTCGATAGCGTGTCGGCAATCAGCTGCGCATCGTGCTGCTGCAACCCGCGCGACGGGGCCGGAGCCGGGGCCGACTGGTACTCTGCCGGTAAATCCTCCACTTCCAGTTGTTCTCCTTCGTCGGCCAGCGCCAACAGCACCTTCATCAGGCTTTGTAGCTGGCGCACGTTGCCTGGCCAGGGAAGGGTGGAGAGGTGTGTCAGGAGCGCAGGCGAGAGCTGGACGTGTCGCGCTTCGGCACCGAGGGCTTGCCATAGCTGCTGAAGAAACGTCGGCAGTTGGGGCCACTCCCGCAGCGGTGGAATAGTGAGGGCGAATTCGCGCAGGCGATAGAGCAGGTCCTCGCGAAACGTCCCGTCGGCAACATGTTGCATCAGGTTACGGTGGGTGGCGCAAATAAGCGCAAAGCTGACCGGGGCGCTCTGGCTGGCGCCGAGCGGCGTAACCTCTTTTTCCTGTAGCACCCGCAGCAGCCGGGTTTGAAGCAGCATCGGCATATCGCCAATCTCATCGAGGAATAGCACGCCGCCGTCCGCCTCGCGAATTTTACCGATATAGCCATTCTTACTGGCGCCGGTAAAGGCGCCAGGCTGATAGCCAAACAGCTCCGATTCAATCAGCGATTCGGGTATCGCCGCGCAGTTGATCGCCACGAATTTACCGTCACGCCAGCGGCTGTGCTGATGAAGCGTGCGGCTGACAAACTCTTTGCCACATCCTGTTTCGCCCTCAATACACAGGGCAATGCCGGCATTCAGCAGACGCACCATCTTCTCTCCTTCACGCTGACTGGCGAAAGGCAGCTCAATGGCCGGTAGCGTCGGCGCCGGGGCCGGCGCTGATACCGCAACGTGGGTGCGGGTCGGCGCGCGCAAACGGTAGTAATAGGTTTGTCGCTGCAGAGTTAGCGGCAGCGGAACATTTACCGCCGTTTGCGTCAGCTGAGGAAACAGCTGCTGAAAGGTGATATGGCCGAGTTGTCCGGGATCCAGACCCAGATCGCGCATCGCCAGGCGGTTTCCGGCGGTCAGCACGTTATCGGAAAAGACCAGCAGCAGCTCTTCAACGCTGTCGAGTTTGTGGGGTTGAAGGTGCAGGCTCATCAGCCACTGCTGCGGATGGAGACTCTGTTTTACCCACAGATATTCAATCTGCTTCGCGGCCTCTTTTACCCACGTCAGCGTGTGGGGGTGGGGGAAGTGGGCCGGGCCGGAAATATCCAGCACCCCGGCAATTTTTCCATCCGGACTCTGAACCGGCATCGCGGCGCAATAGAGATCCTGATTGCGGGTGAGGAAGTGCTGGCGGCCGTCGATTTCGCAGCTGTCGTCAATGGCCAGCGCGGTACCAATGGCGTTGGTACCGCGCCCGCTCTCGCTCCACAGATTTCCCGGAGCCAGCGCGAAGCTTTGCGCTTTCTGCATCGCGTGCAGGTTGCCGAAGGTTTGCAGCACCAGACCGCTGGCGTCAGAGAGGATCACCACCGACTGGAGATCGCTCACTTTACGCGACAGGGTGTTCACCACCGGCTGGGTCAACTGCTGTAACCGGGCATGGCTGGCCAGCGCATCCGCCAGTTCGCCGGAACCCAGGCGCGGGAAATCATCCGTCGCGGGATCCAGGCCGTACTGCTGGCTACGAAACCAGGAATCGCTGAGCAACGGGCTGGTTTTTACCTCGGGATCGAGGGTAAACGAATTGCCTCGCACGGAGCACCTCGTGGTCGGATGGCTGATGTTGCAATATTGTAGCTTTATGGTTTCTCATGTGTTGCGATTTGCGACACATAAGCAAAATTACGTTCCCATGCGATACAGGATTACGTATTAAGATATTGAATTATTTGTATATTTATTCCGTCAATAAATCTGGCATAACCTCTGCATAAGCTTCTGTGCAGCAGGCAACAGCAAAAAACCAATACCCCGCTGCGCCTCAACCCTACAGAAGGAGATTGCAATGCGTTATGCACATCCTGGCACCCCGGGCGCCTTAGTTTCATTCAAGTCCGCCTACGGTAACTATATTGACGGTCAATTTGTCGAACCACTTGGCGGCGAATACTTTATGAATACCTCCCCCGTGGACGGGAGTGACATTGCACAATTTCCCCGCTCCGATGCCAAAGATATCGACTTTGCTCTTGATGCCGCGCACCGTGCCGCGGAAGCGTGGGGGAAAACATCGGTACAGCATCGTTCCAACCTGCTGCTCCAGGTCGCCGACCGGATTCAGGAGAACCTGGAATATCTGGCGATTGCTGAAAGCTGGGACAATGGTAAACCGGTGCGCGAAACGCTGAATGCCGATCTGCCGTTGGCGGTCGATCACTTCCGCTATTTTGCCGGCTGTCTGCGCGCCCAGGAGGGAAGCACGGCGGAAATTGATGAAACCACCGTGGCCTATCACTTCCATGAACCGCTGGGCGTGGTCGGGCAAATTATTCCGTGGAACTTTCCGCTGTTGATGGCGGCGTGGAAGCTGGCGCCGGCGCTGGCGGCGGGGAACTGCGTGGTGCTCAAGCCGGCAGAGCAGACGCCGCTGAGTATCACGCTGCTGCTGGAAATTATTGGCGACCTCTTCCCGGCAGGCGTCCTCAACGTGGTGCAGGGCTTCGGTAAAGAGGCCGGTGAAGCGCTGGCAACCAGCAAGCGTATTGCCAAAATCGCCTTTACCGGCTCAACGCCCGTCGGACGGCATATTCTGGCCTGTGCGGCGGAGAATATTATTCCCGCAACCGTTGAGCTGGGCGGCAAGTCGCCAAATATCTATTTTGCCGATGTGATGGACGGAGAAGAAGAGTTTATCGAGAAGGCGGTGGAGGGGCTGGTGCTGGGCTTCTTCAACCAGGGCGAAGTGTGTACCTGTCCATCGCGTGCTCTGATCCATGAATCGATCTACGAGCCGTTTATGGCGCGGGTGATGGCGAAAGTGGCCCAGATTCGGCGCGGCGATCCCTTTGACACCGACACCATGATCGGGGCGCAGGCGTCACGCCAGCAGTTCGATAAGATCCTGTCGTACATTAAGATTGCCCGCGAAGAGGGGGGGCAGATCCTGACCGGCGGAGAGCGCGCCAGTATTGCGGCTGAACTGGATAATGGTTACTACATTCAGCCAACCCTGATTAAGGGGCGCAATGATATGCGCAGCTTCCAGGAAGAGATTTTTGGCCCGGTCATCGGCATCACCACCTTTAAAGATGAGGCAGAAGCACTGGAAATAGCCAACCAGACTCAGTTTGGGCTCGGCGCCGGCGTCTGGACCCGCGACAGCAATCTGGCGTACCGAATGGGGCGTGGGATTAAAGCCGGTCGCGTCTGGACCAACTGTTATCACGTCTACCCGGCCCATGCTGCGTTTGGCGGCTATAAACAGTCGGGCGTTGGCCGCGAAACCCATAAAATGGCCCTTGATGCCTATCAACAGACGAAAAACCTGCTGGTGAGTTACGGAACTGCGCCGCTCGGCCTGTTTTAACCGGGCGTCTCATTATCTGACTTTATCGGTCTGACAAAAACCGCGACCTTATGCTGAGGTTGCGGTTTTTTTATCGCTGATTGACGATTGGTTGATTTTTGAACTTTGCTTTTTTAATAAAAAAAAAGAGGAAACCTCAGGCACCCTGACAGTTGTTATTTCGACGAACATGAAATTTATTCAATAATAACTTTCATTTGAAAATCATTTTGCCGGAAAAATGATATCCTTCATTGGTTAGTGTTATTATTATTTCGGGGGTGACAAAAAGAAAATAAAACTTATTAGGAAAATTCTTAGTTTTTTGCTGGGTCAGTGGACGCCAGCGCAGCGGATAATCCGGCATAAAATGATGTTTTTTTGTTAATTTTGTCAAATGGCATGTTGTTTTGTTGAGGGTTGTTATTGATGGGTTGCTTTTCTTTGTTTTTATAATTAATAACTTTCTTAATATTTGTGCAATCCACTCGACATGTAAAGTAAAACATTATTTCATTAACAAAATAAATCATTGCGTTTGATTTATTCTAAGAATAGTATTTGTTTTAATATTAAATGCCGCGAATAAATTCCCGCCTGATGAAGCCTTGTCGCCGATGCGCGTAAGCAATCAGACGGAATTTCCTGCTATGCGTTTAATATCCTGCGGATGGAACGCCAATATCATTAACAAGGAGGAGCGTCAGCAGATTGCTTCAGGCTCATTATGACCCTGTGATTAATCTGTCATAAATATATGTTTGAGATGAGATAAATAATGAAAACCCAACTTCGTATTATGGCAACTGTAGTCGGTATTCTGGTATCCGGCGTTGTCGTAGCAATGCCTTCACAACCTGCCCATTCTACATTAACCGTCAATCCGGGCGCCAGCGCCGGTACGCAAAGCACCGGTGGCCAGATCGAATTCTCCGGTTCGATTACCGATACTTCCTGTAATATCGATAGCACCAGCGCCAACCAGATTGTCGATCTGGGGAAATGGGCGAGCAGCTACTTTACGGGCGCCGGTTCTGAAACCACCAAAACCGCTTTCCATATTAAAGTGAAAGATTGCCCTGCCACCGTGACTAAAGTGTCGGTATTGTTTGATGGCACCCGCGATAGCAATAACAGTAATCTGCTGGCGGTAAATGGCGGGGCGCAGGGGGTGGCGATTAAACTGTATGAAGATGATAAAGCAACGCCAATTAACCTCGGCACAGAGTCAAAGGATCAGGCGGTGATCGCCGGGACCAGCGGCAGCAACAGTGGGACGGCGGATCTGGAGTTCTTTGCTGATTATATCTCTACCAGTGCGGTATCCGCCGGTTCGGCAAACGGCACGGCAAACTTCAATATGGTTTACAACTAAGAAATAAATGAGCAGGAGCACCTGCTCATTATTATTGAGAACTCATTCTCCTTTAGTTGTATTTCAGACCTTAGCTGATGGTTGCAATTATGAAACATATTATCGCGGCGGCGGCTGCTGCCTTTTTACTGTTATCCACAACGGTACAGGCCGGTATTGTCATGGGAGGGACCCGTGTTATTTATCAGGAAGGGAAGCGCGAGGCCTCAATTTCTGTCACCAATGCCGATGTCCATTCGCCTTATTTAGTGCAGTCATGGATAGAGAACTATGCGGAAAATGATAAAAGCAAGGTGCCTTTTATTGTAACGCCGCCGCTATTTCGCCTCGACCCAGAGCAAGAAAACGTATTGCGAATTAATTTCATCGGCGCCGACTTGCCTCATGACCGTGAATCCGTCTTTTGGCTGAATGTGAAAAGTATCTCCCCGACGCAAAAAGGCGATGCGAATAAATTACAGGTCAATATTAAATCTAAATTTAAAATTTTCTATCGGCCACATGGTCTGGCGGGCGATCCGGAGAAAGCCTGGCAGATGTTAACGTTTAAGATTGTGGGCAACCGGCTGGTGGCGCAGAACCCGACGCCATACTTTGTCTCCTTTTTTACCCTCTCGGTGGGTGGGCACGATATTGATGAACCGGGAATGATCGGACCTTTGACCCGTAAAGAGTGGCCGGTTAACGGCTCGGGGACGGTGAAATGGCGCGCCATCAATGATTTTGGCGGCATCACAGATTATACGCAGCAGTAATTGTTTCTATTTTTTCCCTCGTCGGTCAGGATATTGTGAACAAAAAGGCCCCCGTTTTCCTTCATGACTATTCCGTCATGGCTGTCCCCATCCGGGGCGCCTTAGGCGCGGCGGCGCTTCCGACGCTGCTGTTTTTTCTCTGCCAGAGCGCTACGGCGTGGGCAGACGATTATTTCGATCCTGCGGCCTTAGAGTTTGCTAACCCACAGCAAAAGATGGCGGATTTGCATTATTTTGCCAAATCGGGCGGACAGCAGCCGGGAACCTATCCGGTGACTATCTGGGTTAACAACCAGCAGGTTGCCGAGGGGCCGATCGTATTCGTCGACGATCGTGGGGTCCTGCAGCCGGAGTTGACCTCTGCGAAGCTGGCGGAATATGGGGTCAACGTTAGCGCTTTTTCCACCTTGACCCGGCTGCATGAGGGCGAAACGTTTACCCGGATTGAACAGTTTATTCCGGATGCCAGCAGCCGTTTCGATTTTGCTACACAGCGCCTGAACTTAAGTATTCCGCAGGCGGCGATGAATGTGCAAAGCCGTGGCTACGTCGATCCGGCGCGCTGGGATGATGGGATCCCGGCGGCATTTGTGAACTACAACCTGACCGGCTCACAGACTCGCCAGTCTGAAACGCAAAGCCGCTCCAGCTACCTGAATTTACGCAACGGGGCCAACCTGGGGCCGTGGCGTTTGCGTAATATTTCATCCATGCAGTATGACCAGCATTACCGCTGGCATTCGCAAAGCACCTGGCTACAGCGCGATGTGAAATCGGTCAAAAGCCTGCTGCGGATTGGTGACACCTTCACCAGCGGCGAGGTCTTCGATAGCGTGCAGTTTCGCGGCGTGCAGCTGATGTCCGATGATGAAATGCTGCCTGACAGCCAGCGCGGTTTTGCCCCGGTGATTCGCGGCATGGCGCACAGCAACGCCAAAGTGACGGTTTCGCAACACGGCTATGTTATCTACGAAACCTTTGTCTCTCCGGGGGCGTTTGCGATCAACGATCTCTACCCTACGGCGCAGAGCGGCGATCTTGAGGTCCAGGTTAAAGAGAGCGATGGGTCGGTACGCTCTTTTACCCAACCATACTCCACGGTCCCTTTTATGCTCCGCGAAGGGCGAAGCAAATTTAGCCTCAGCGCAGGGCGTTATCATTCGAGTCAGCATCAGGTCAGATCGCCGCAGTTTGTTCAGGGGACGCTATTTTATGGTTTGCCTGCGGAGTTCACTCTGTATGGCGGTACTCAGCTGGCGCAGGATTATCAGGCCTGGGCGTGGGGAATTGGCCGTGGTTTTGGCGAGCTGGGGTCGTTGGGGAGCGATGTGACCTGGGCCAATACTGCGACCCCCTCTGATCGACACTACGCCGGACATTCATTGCGCGTCCAGTATCAAAAGGATTTTGCCTCGACGGGGACCTCGTTCAGCCTCGCCAGCTATCGCTACTCCTCCGGCAGCTATTATGGCTTCAGCGAGGCTAACGCCCTGGAAAGCCAGAGCGAGCGACTGGACAACAAGCGTCAACGCGAAGAGATCTCTGTCGCGCAGTCCTTTGGCGCCGTCAGTAGCCTGGCGATTTCCGCTTATTCACAAACGTACTGGCACAGCAACAGCAATGATGAAACGGTACATCTCGGGTTCTATAGCGCCTGGAAAGGCGTGTCGTGGGGCGTAGGCTATTACTACACCCAATCCTCCGACCGGGAAAAAGCCGATCGCTCGTGGTCATTTAACCTCAACATCCCGCTGGGCGGCTGGCTGGACGAGAGCTCGGTCGGCTACAGCACCACCTCCGATAATAACGGCCACTCATCGCAGCAGGTTTCGCTGTACGGCGCGGTGCCTGGACGCGGCGATCTCGATTACTCGCTGCAGCAGGGCCATGCTAACGCCGGGCAGGGGAGCAACAGCAGCGCTGCGCTGGATTATCACGGCGGATATGGCAGCGCCCAACTGGGTTATCGCCATGATAGCGCCAGCAACCAGCTGACCTGGGGAGCTTCGGGCTCCGTAGTGGCGCACCCGCATGGCGTCACGCTGGGGCAACCCGTCGGCGACAGTTTCGCCATCGTCCGTGCTCCAGGAGCGGCGGATGTGGCGATTGAGGACGGTACTAACGTGCATACCGACGGGCGCGGCTATGCCGTGGTACCGACCTTAACGGTATACCGCAAAAACACCATCACGCTGGATACCGAATCAATGAGCAATGACACCGACGTGGATCTACAAGGTCAAACCGTCATCCCTGGCGGCGGCGCGGTGGTACTGGCGAATTACCAGACCCATATCGGCAACCGGGTGTTGTTTACGCTGCGTAATCGCGACGGGGCGGTCCCGTTCGGCGCCAGCGTACAGCTGCGTCAGCAGGAGGACGATACGGGCGTCGCGCCGCAGGGAATGGTGGCCGATGGCGGACAGGCGTATCTCAGCGGCATCCCTCAGGAGGGCGTGCTTGAGGTGAGCTGGCTGCAAAACAATATCGCGCGGCAATGCTCGCTGCATTTCCACATTGCCGATCAACAACAGCAGAACACGGTGAAAACCGTCGCTGGCCTGTGTTCGTAAACCGAGGAGAAAGAGCGATGCATCGTGGCTTTCGCTTATTACAGTTTGTGTTCCTGCTGATCGCGGGGATGTATAGCCAACACGGTTGGGCCGAGAGCTGCGGCGGCAGCGTCGGGCAGATGACGATTAACGTGCCAAATATTCGCTATCTGCCGACGCTACGCGCCGATACGCAGATGACCAACGCGATGGCCGATAACGGCGGCGGTATTCACTTCGTCTGCGATCTACAGCTGCCGACCGCGGGCTGGAAACGCATCGTGTATCAACAGCGCGCCACCACCGGTGCGCCACGGGTGATTAACGGCCAGCATGTGTATGCCTCCGCGCTTAGCGGCATGGGCTATTCGTTGGGTTTTCAGTGCGGCGGCGGCCCGATTCACTATATTGACGGCAGCGATGCGCCTGCCGGAAGTGAATCCGTAACGGTTTGCGAGAGTTCGCAGCAGTCGACGCTGCTGGCCCAGCGGGAGGTGGTGGTGAAAGCATATATCATCTTTTATAAAACCGGCGATGTTGCGCTGGTCAGCGGCAATCACGCCAGCGTCCCGGGGCAGCCGCAGGTGGGAAATTTATATATTGAAAAACAGGACGCTGGCAACGCCTCCCACGTGGCTAGCGCGCCGGTCAGTATCGATCTCGCTGCCCTCAACGTTGATATTGGCGCCAGCGGCAGTTGTCAGGTGACCCGCGCGTCTATCGGCGTCAATCTGGGCACGGTGAATAAAGCGGAGTTCAAAGGCAAAACCAGCACCGCCGGCGCGGCGCAGACCTTTAGCATTCCGGTATATTGCAGCACGCCGACCGATATCCGGATTGGTTTTTTTGGCGTCACCGCCGACCCCAGCATCAGCGATTCCTTAGCGCTGGCCCAGGTTGACGGCGCTGCCAGCGGGGTGGGGATAAAACTGAGCTATGGTAACAATCCGGCCCCGGCGCCGCCCGCGGGAACCGGTGTGAAAATGAATGTCTCCAGTAATCTACCGGTGCTGAAACATGTTACCGCCAGCAGCGCCGCCGCTGCCGAGAGTATCAATTTTACCGCCCAGTATGTGCAGACGGGAGATGCGGTAACCCCCGGACGGGCGAATAGCCTGGCGACCTTTGCGCTCGAATATAACTAAGCGCCCTTAGTTTGCGCCGCGACTGGCAATAGTTTCCGCTTTCCAGCAGCGGGTGGCGGTCCCGTTACCAGACGGGCGCAGCGGCTGCGGTTTCTCGCAACCCGCGCCGGCGAACGGACAGCGATCGCGGAAGTAGCAGCCCTCGGGCAGATGGCGATTGCCGGGTAATTCCGTGTTGCGCGGCGCGTCGCCCAGCGCCGAGCCGATACGCGGCACCGAGTCCATCAATAGCCGGGTATAGGGATGGGCCGGGTTATCGAGGACCTGACGCGCCTCGCCCATCTCGACGATTTGCCCGAGATACATCACGGCGACGCGATCGCTCATATGGCGCACTACGGAAACGTTATGCGAAATGAGGATATAGGTCAGGTTCTGCTGTTTTTGCAGCTCGACCAGCAGGTTGAGGATCTGCGCCTGTACCGAAATATCCAGCGCCGAGGTCGGCTCATCCAGCACCATAATATCCGGCTTTGCCGACAGCGCGCGGGCAATGGCAATGCGCTGACGCTGGCCGCCGGAAAACTCGTGCGGTAAGCGGTCGAGATACTCCGGGCGGATACCTACCTGCAACGCCAGCTGCTCTGCCAGAAGACGTCGGGCCTTTTCACTGGGGCGCGATTGGATCCACACCGGCTCGGTGATGGTGCGCCAGACCGGCAGCCGTGGATCCAGTGAGGAGAGCGGGTCCTGAAACACCATCTGCATACGCCCGCTGCCGGACGCCGTCGCGCGCTCAAACTGGCCGTGAGAAGGCTTAAGCATGCCCATCAGCAGCCTGGCGAGGGTACTTTTTCCGCAGCCGGATTCGCCGACGATACCTAAGGTTTCACCGCGATACGCCGTGATATCCAGCCCATTTAGCGCATATACCCGTTCGACGACTTTGCCGCGCCAGTTCTTGCGCGCCGGGAAGTTAAGATGAACATCGTTCAGTTGCAGCAGCCTCTCAGACATGCGTTTTCTCCCGTTGCGGGTACCAGCAGGCCGCTTGCTGCCCGGTCTGTTCTATCGGGCGGAGCATCGGCGTGATGCCGCAGCCCTCGCCGGCGGCAAAGCAGCGTTCGCGAAAGGCGCAGCCGCCCGGTAATCGCGCCAGATTCGGCACCGTGCCAGGAATCGAGCGCAGCAGCGAACGCGGCTCGCCGTTATCCGGGGCGCTGTCGAGCAGGCCAACGGAGTAGGGATGCAGAGGATGATGCAGCACCTGCTGAGTTAAACCGCTTTCAATCACCGCGCCGGCATACATGACGTACAGCCGATCGCAGACCTGTGAAACCACCGCCATATCGTGGCTGATAAACAGCACCGCGGTGCCCGTGGCCAGCGCTTTCTGTTTTAGCAGGCGCAGCACCTGGCGTTGAACGGTCACGTCCAGCGCGGTGGTCGGTTCATCGGCAATCAGCAGGTCGGGCTCGCAGGAAAAGGCGATGGCGATCATTACCCGCTGGCGCATCCCGCCGGAGAGTTCGAAGGGGTAACGTTCCATCACCCGCTGCGGATCGGCGATCTGCATATCCGCCAGCAGCGCGACCGCCCTGGCGCGCGCCTCGCGGGCAGAGAGGGGACGATGCTGACGAATAACGTCGACCATCTGCTTGCCGATCCGCCGCGTGGGATTCAGCGCGGTCATCGGCTCCTGAAAAATCATCGCCACCCGGCGGCCGCGGATATCGCGCATCTCTTTTTCCGATGCTTGCAGAATATCGTTGCCCAGCAGAGTCACCTGGCCGCTGTGAATCTGATAGCTTGCCGGCGGCAGCAGACGCATCGCCAGCATGGCGGTGACGGATTTGCCGGAGCCCGATTCACCCACCACGCCAACTATTTCGCCGCGGTCGATATGCATCGAGACCGCGTTCAGGACATGTACTTCCCCCTGGTAGACAGGGAAGCTTAAACGGACGTTGTCGATTGTCAGAACCCGATTACTCATGCGTTGCGTCCTCCGGACTTCGGATCCAGTAAATCCTGGATCCCATCCCCAAACAGATTAAACCCGACGGCGGTGATCAGGATCGCCGCCCCCGGGAAGGCGCAGTACCACCACTGATCGAGGACGTAGTTGCGCCCGTTTGCCACCATCGCCCCCCACTCGGCGGTGGGCTGCTGCGCGCCGAGGCCGATAAAGCCTAGCGTCGCCGCCATCAGAATGGCGCTGCCGATATCCAGCGATGCCTGCACCACCAGCGGCGGCAGGGCGTTGCGTAAAATATGCCAGCTGATCAGGTGCCAGCGGGAGGCGCCGAAGGTCACCGAAGCTTCGACGAAGCTGTGCTGGCGCACCACCAGCGTTTGTCCGCGCGCCAGACGGACATAAAACGGAATGCGCACAATGGCGATCGCCAGCATGGCGTTGAATAAGCTTGGGCCTAACGCGGCGGCCAGCGCCATCGTCAGCACCAGCGAAGGGATCGACAGCATGATATCCATCAGCCGCATGATCAGCGCATCGCTGCGTCCGCCGAGCACGCCGGATAGGCAGCCCAGCAGCGAGCCGCTGATCCCGGCGATCAGCACCACCGCCAGACCGGCGGCGATCGATTGCTGGCTGCCGATCAGCACCCGGCTGAACAGATCGCGACCGACCTCGTCGGTACCGAACCAGTGGGACAGCGAGGGCGTCTGCAAACGGGCGGTGAGATCGATAGCGTTGGGATCGTGCGGTACCAGCCACGGCGAGAAGATCATCAGAAACAGCATGATCAACATAATGGCGCCACCGATCAGCGTCAGCGGGCTTTTGCGTACCAGCCACAGACGGCGCTTCCACGCGGTGTTGCGGCGGGTTTTTTCGATAGCGCCGGGGCGTTCCTGGGTCATCATCACTTAGTTTTCTCCCCGACCCATGCGCGGGTCTATCCATAAATAGAGCAGGTCGACGAGCAGATTGACCAGCACGTAAGCAAAGGACACCACCACGGCAAAACCCATCACCGCCGGGAAATCGAGCGCCTGAATAGAGGAGACCACGTAGGCGCCCATCCCGGGCCAGGCAAAAACGGTTTCGGTCAGCACCGCGCCGTACAGCAGATCGCCCAGCGCCAGCCCCAGCACCGTAACTGAGGGAATCAGCGCGTTAGGCAGCGCATAGCGCATCACGATGGTCCATTTAGGCAGGCCGCTGGCCAGCGCAGTGCGGATGTAATCTTCACTCAGCTGCTCCAGCATCGCGGAGCGAATTTGCCGGGCGACAATCCCCAGGTGGACAAAGGCCAGCGTGGTTGCTGGCAGAATCAGATGCTGCAGCGCGTTAAAGAACACATCGATGTTGCCTTCCAGCAGCGAATCGATCAGATAAAAGCCGGTCACGCGGGTTGGCGGGTCAAACCAGTCGTCAAGGCGCCCGCTGCCGGGCAACCAGTCCAGTTTGCCGTAAAACAGGACAATCACTCCCAGCCCCAGCCAGAACGCCGGGGTAGAGATTCCGGTCAGCGCCATCAGGCGAACCAGGTGATCGGTCCAGCGGTTGCGATACACCGCCGAAAGCACCCCCAGCGGAATGCCGACCACCAGCGCGATAAACAGGGCGCAGAAAGCCAGTTCGAGCGTGGCCGGGAAAAAGGTCTTTAAATCTTCCAGCACCGGGCGACCGGTGCGGATGGAGGTCCCCAGATCGCCGTGCAGCAGGGCGTTAACATAATGGAAAAACTGCTGCCATAACGGTAAATCCAGCCCCAGCTGCTGGCGGATATGGCGGACGATTTCGTCGCTCGCGCGATCGCCTGCCAGCAGGCGCGCCGGATCGCCGGGAATGAGGTGCGAAATAATAAAGGTGATCACGCAGACGCCGGCGACGACGAGGACCAGCCCCCAACTGCGTTGTCGAATTAAACCCCAGAAACTCATGATGACGCCCTCTGCCGGGCCCGCGACGGCCCGGCATGACAAGGTTAAGCTGCGCTATTTGTGCATATCGGCAATATTGAAAATCTGCTCAAGCATCGGGTTAAAGACGAAACCCTTGACCTCTTTGTTCATCGCCACCTGGTAGTTTTTCTGGAACAGATAGACGTAGGCGGCCTCATCGATAACGGTTTTCTGCGCCGCCTGATAATCCCGGGTGCGTTCTGTCTGGTCGGTAGTGGCGACGGCCTGTTTGAGCAGCGCGTCAACCTGCGGGTTGGCATAGAACGAACGGTTGCCCGGCAGCCCTTTCTTATCTGACTCGAACCAGTAGTTCATGAACATATAGGGGTCGGCGAAATCCGGGCTCCAGTTGCCGATAGCGATATCGTAATCCCCTTTACCAATGCGCTCGCGCATGGTGGCGTTAGCCAGTTTTTCCAGCTTCACCTGAATGCCGAGGGTTTGCAGATTCGCCTGGGTGGAGAGCGCAATCGGCTCCCAGTTCGGGTCGTTATCGGAGTAGAGGAACGACAGGGTTTTTGGCTTATCGGCGACGTTGGCCAGCGCGGCTTTGGCTTTATCCATATCAAGGGAATACTGCATCGCGCTCGGGTCAAAGCCCCACATGCCGTCGGGGATTGGGCCGCGCATCTGTTTGCCGTTGCCGCCGAGAATGCCGCTGACCATCCCTTGATAATCGGTGGCCCAGGAGACGGCGCGGCGTAAATCGACCTGATTCATCGGCGCTTTGCTGTTGTTGAGATACAGGTAGGTCACGCGTAGCGCCGGATAGTCATACACCGCCACGCTATCCTGCTTCTTCAGGGCCGCAAACTGGTCGACCGGCAGCGCATCGGCAATATCCAGATCGCCCTTGGTCAGCTGCAGACGGCGGGCGGCGCTTTCACCAATAATTTTCACCGTCACCCGTTTAAAGGTCGGCTTCGTGCCGCTGAAGTGCGGGTTGGGCACCAGCACCAGCTGCTGGCCTTTCTGCCAGCGCTGCAGCATATAGGCTCCCGAGCCGGCGGTGTGTTCCGCCAGCCAGGCGCGGGCGTCATCGGCGGCGTGGGCCTTCAGGACCGCCGGGTTGACGATCGACGCGCCATCATTGGCCAGGGTGTGGAGGAACGGAGCGAACGAGTCCGGCAGGATGAAGCGCACCGTGGCGGGATCCACGGCCTCAATTTTCAGCCCGCTCGGGAAGGCTTCCGAAGGACCTTGCTTAATGCGCATCAGGCGTTCGAAAGAGAGTTTTACCGCTTCGGCGGTGACCGGCGTGCCGTCGTCAAACTGCATGTTTTTGTGCAGTGAAAAGGTCCAGGTTTTACCGTCATCAGAGACCTGCCAGCTTTCGGCCAGGTCGCCCTCGACGTCCGTTGAGCCTTTCCCGTCCTGGGTTTTGTATTTGACCAGCCGCTGATAGGCCGGGTAGGTGACCGTCCAGTCGTTATTATCAATAGTGACGGCCGGGTCGAGCGTCTGCGGATCGGCGGCTTTACCGATGACCAGCATATCTTTGGGCACGGCAGCATAAGCCGGGGCGATAGCCGCTGCCAGCGCAACGGCCAACAGCAGCGGGCGAAAACCGGTAAAAGAGGTGCGACTCATATTCATGGAATGACTCCGTCAGTGTGAGCGGGGGACAGGCAGGCGAAAACATCGTCAAGGAGCGGATAACCGGCCGCATCCGGTAATTCGAAGTGCCACCATTCCGTGGAAATACCCTTAAAGCCGCCGCCAAACATAATGGCGTTCAATAGCAGGCGGTTACGTTGGGCGGCCTGGGGAACTGCCGGGTGATAAGGGTGAGAGAGATCGTCCATCTCATCGAAGGCGGTGCCCATATCCAGCGGCTGGCCGTTTTCGTCGATTAACGTCACATCAATAGCGGTACCGCGGCTGTGGTTCGAACCCAGCGCAATCGGCACCACGTAGTCCTGGTTCGGACAGGCGTTCCACAGCAACTGCTGCGCCTGCTGCGGACGATAGGCATCGAGAACCTGCAGATTCAGGCCCGCCAGCTGTGCGATGCGCAGGGATCTCTCCAACGCCGCCGCCGCATCCGGGTGCAGCAGGCAGCGGGCTTCGGCATAGATGGGCTGGCCGGTAATGTTATCGGCGCTGGCGTACTTGAGATCGATAGCCAGCGCCGGAAAGCGCGCGCGGATATCGACCAGAGTGACTTGCTGATTCATCTGTTGTTTCCTGTCCTGGAGCCTGACGAGCAGGCGCTTATTCACGTTCAAATTGACCAAATTCCTGCTGCAGCGCCCGGTTTTCGGCCAGCCGGCGCGACAGCGTCGGGCCGAGTTGCTCGACGACCGCGGAGAGCAGCAGGTTGAAAAGACAGCTGATTGGGGCGAGGGAATCCCAAAAATGACCGGTATCGGTTTTGACCTGCAGCAGATCGACCGGATAGTCGCGGGCCCACGGACACCAGATATCGGTGACCAGCGCGGTGGCAATGCGCCGCTCGGCGGCAACCCGACAGAACTGGCGGGCGGTGCTGGAGTAGGCGCGGGTATCCGTCAGGATGATGTAAGGGTGTGCGTATTCGGAGTTCAGCGACTCCAGCCAGCTACCGGAACTGCCGTCGGCATAGATCACGCGCGGGCGCAGGTATTCGAGATGGCTAAAAAAGCTGTTGGCGATGCCTCGCGTTGACTGGATCCCGAGCACAATCACCGTATCGGCCTGGGCGATCCGCGTGCTGACTCGGGTGAAGGTCTCTTCCTGCGCCAGCTGATAAACATAGCGGATCGCATCCAGCTCCATCTGCAGCGACAGGCTGGCGCGATCGGGCTGGGTTTGCTGCTGCGCCCAGGAGTCGAGGCGGTCGATGACGCCCCAGTGTTTATAGGGCGCCGGGGTATGATCTTTCAGACCGTTTTTGACGTCGTCGAGGTTACGATAGCCGAGCTTACGCAGGCAGCGGCCGACGGTGATCCCGCTGGTGCCGGTCGCCAGCGCAATGCTATCGGCCGTTTCATAGGGAATATGTTCCCGATGGCTCAGCAGCCAGCTGCCGATGCGTTTTTCACTTGGCGTCAGCTGGCTAAATATCGACTCGATGGTGCGAAACAGCCTGGAGTTATCGTTCATACCCGCCTCTCAATGAGATTTCTCTCTCATGAACCCGCATTGTGTTACTCAACTAACAAAGCACGATGCATGCCATCTGTTCCGGAAAACCGTTTTTTGCGGTATCACTGGGAAAATGCGCGAGGCAGGCGAACAAAGAGCGTATATTTTCGCCAGAATATGCACAAAGAAAGTGCAACGTTTCCTGGTTGTGCATCACAAAAATAAAACATACGATTAACAATGCTGTAATTTGTGCAACAAACTGGCCGGGCATAAAGCGCGGCGGAATCGCGCAAAACCTTCACAAAACCCACGTATTGATAAGGATGATGGTATGAACTTAAAGGTCTGTCTGACCTTCGTACTCGCGAGTATTGCCTGCGGTAGCCAGGCGCGGGATCTGCAGGCGATTCAACAAAGCGGCGAGTTGAAAGTGGGCGTGCCGGGCGACTATGCTCCGCTGGCGTTCCACAACGAAGCGGGCGAACTGCGCGGTTACGACGTGGATATGGCAAAGGATCTGGGGCAGAAGCTGGGGCTTAAGGTCACCTTTGTGCTGACCAGCTGGCCGACGCTTTCCAGCGATCTGAAGGCCGATAAGTTTGATATTGCGATGGGCGGTGTCACTGAAACCCCGGAACGGGCTAAAGATTTCGCCCTCAGCCATCCGGTGGTGGCCAACGGCAAAATCGCCCTGGCGAACTGTATGGCGGCCCCGGCACTCGGTAGCCTGGAAAAGATTGACCGCCCCAATGTGAAAGTGATTGTTAACCCGGGCGGCACCAACCAGAGCTACGTCGATGCTCATCTCAAACATGCGCAGATTATCAGGGTCAAAAATAACGTCGATAATCTTGAGGCGTTACGCCAGAAAACCGCCGATATGATGGTCACCGACCTGATTGAAGGCGTCTATTACGAGAACAAAGAGCCCGGTGTCTTCTGCGTCGCGACGGATAAACCCTTCCCGGGCACCGCCAGTTTTAAAGTCTATATGATGAACAAAGATAATCAGCCGCTGCTGGAGAAGGTGAACCACTGGCTGGACAGTCAGGATAAAAATATCCTCAAACAAAAATGGAAGATTCACGAATAGGTGCCGGCGGAGATAACCTTACCGACGGGTAAAGATATCTCCGCGAAATCGCGCCCCTGCGCGGAGCACGCGCGGACTACACAACCTGCCCAAACTCCAGCTTGATAATCCGATCCGCCAGGTAAAAGTAGCGGTCGTCGTGGGTGATCGCGACGATGGTCCGGCCTTCGGCTTTGAGCATTGGCAACAGCTCCAGGTAAAACACGGCCTTAAACTCCGGGTCCTGATCGGCGGCCCACTCATCAAACAGATACAACGGGCGCGCCTCCAGCCAGGCCTGCAGCAGCGCCAGCCGCTTGCGCTGTCCCTGCGAGAGGGCGGTCGTCGAAAAACGGCCGTTCTGGAAACGTACTTTATGACTGAGCTTTAGCAGATGCAGCAAATGCGCCACCTGCGCGGGCGTCCGCTCATGGATAAACGCCACGTCGTCAAAAAGAAAAAAATCGCTGAAAACCACAGAGAACAGCTGGCGATAGCCTGCCTGCTGGTCGGCGGCAATCTTGCTGCCGTTCAGTAAAATGGCCCCGCTATCCGGAGGATAAAGGCCGACCAGCAGATTGGCGAGCGTGGTTTTGCCGCTGCCGTTACCGCCGACCACAAACACCAGTTCCCCGGGCGTAAACTGCAGATTCAGCGGCCCGAGGGTAAAGCGTTCGCCATCTTCTCCCTGGTACTGATAGCGAACCTCTTGCAGCGTCAGGGAGCGGAAGGGCACCGCAGGCAGTGGGCGCTGCGGCTGTTCCGGGGGCAGATGGTCACGCAGGTGCTGCACCCGCTGGAGCGCCACCCGGGCGCTGGCAATCGTTGGCAGCGATGACAGCACGCCTTCGACCGGCACAATCATGTAGAGAAAGATCATGACGTAGCCGGTGATGGCTGCCGGATCCAGCGTCAGGGAGTCCCGCAGGCCGAACAGCACCAGGCCGATAAAGGCAAAAAACAGAATACTTCCCCAGCTGGTGGCCAGCCCGTAGAGGACATACCCGCGGGTCCGTTCCCGGCGGACGGCTTCAATGTTGTCCGCCAGCTCGCCATACACAAATCGCTGGCGGCGAGCGGCATTAAGCCGGTATTCGCGTCCGCCGTCGAACAGTTTTTTGCACTGTTGAATCAAGGTGTCTTCCCGCTGTCGCGACCGGCGCAGCAGGCCGATCGCCCGGCCGTGGGCGGCGCGATAGCCCAGAGTGCCGAGGGCTATCGCCACCAGCGCCAGTGCGAGAACGCTGGCGGAGAGGGTGGCGAGGTAAATCAGGCAGCCGATAATGACCGCGCCGTAGATAAACAGGTTTGGCAGGCTGACAAAAAATACCACCAGGGTGTCGAGATCCTGAGTCAGCACTGACACCGTTTTCGCCATCCCGGCACGTTCCAGCGACAGCCAGCGGGTCTCGCTGACGTGGCGGGTGAGCTCGCCGCGCAGGTGCGCCTTTACTTTCTGCCCGAGAAACATAAACGTGGTCTGCGAGACAATCCGGGTCGCCAGCATCAGCAACGCCAGCAGCGCAAACTGTATTCCCGGAGCGAGAGCGCTTTTCTCCTGCGGCAGCGTCAGACTGTGGTTAATCATAGCCAGCAGCGACGCATTGCTAAACCCGCTGATTAACCCGGCGACAACCGCCAGCAGCAGCCAGCCGCCGACCATACGAAATAAAATCAACAAAACCGACATGCGGCATTCCTTTTTTTCATGGGTTTTTATCTGTTATTCAGCCCCACGCTGGCCCTTTGCGCGAATCAACGGCCAGACCAGCAGCGGGACGCCAATAAGCGAGGCCACCAGTCCGACCGGAAGCTGGCGCGGATAGAGCGCGTTGCGTCCCAGCCAGTCGGCGAGGGTCATAATGCAGGCGGAGAGCAGCGCGGCGGTGTAGAGCTGCGCCAGCGCGCCTTTGACACCGGTTTTACGCGCCAGATGCGGCCCGAGCAGGCCAATAAACGACACCGGGCCAACCAGCAGCGTGGCGAGCCCGGTCATCAGCGCCGCCAGCGTCAGTACCCCGAAACGGGCGCGGGGCAGGGAAAGCCCCAGAGAACCGGCAACCCCGCCGAGCGGCAGCAGCACCAGCCAGCGGCGGAACAGCGACGTCAGGGTCAGCAAAATCAGGGTGGCAATAAACAGCCACTGCGCCAGAGGGGCGCTGATGTAATAGGTACTGCCGGTCATCAGCGGCAGCAGCACCGAGCTGGCAGTAAGGTTATTGAGCATGACCATGCTCACCGCCGCCTGGCACAGGGCATTGAGGGCGACGCCATTGAGTAACACCCGCTGCGGATTAAAGGCGCTGCGGCGGCTGTTCCACATCGTCAGCAGCAGGCTGATAAGCGCGCCGCAGAGGCTGCTGAACAGCAAAAAAGTGCTGCCGTGGGTGGGAAACAGCAAAATATACACGGTCACCCCCATCGCCGCGCCGCCGCCGATACCCAGCACTTCAGGACTGGCGAGCGGATTGCCGCTAACCCGCTGCATCAGTACCCCCGCGCCAGCCAGCAACGCGCCGGCGCTAATGGCCGCCAGCAGACGCGGCAGCCGTAAAGGCAGCAGATGAGCCAGCTCAGCCGAATGCGCCCAGTGCCAGTGGGTCAGACCGTGGCCGAAAAACAGCGAGATAGCCACGGATACCGTGAGGGCGAGCACTGCCGCCCAGGGAATCCAACGGCTGGTGTGGGACGACATCTGCGGCGGCGGGGCGGTATCCAGACTCTGCTGACGGGCGAAGCGTGCCAGCAGGATCAGCAGCGGTCCGCCGGTCAGAGCGGTTAACATCCCCACCGGCAGCAGCTGGCCGTTAAACAGGGAAACACGTGAAACGCAAAGGTCGGTAAACCACAGCAGGCCTGAGCCGGTCAGGGCGCTATGCAACACCAGTTGGCGCGAGGTGCGCGCGCCGCCAAAACGGGCGAGATGCGGTGCGGCAAGACCAATGAAGCCGATGACGCCGACGGCATTGATGATAAGCGCGCTCATCACCAGCGCCAGCAGCACCGCGGCGGCACGAATCCGCAGCGGTGAAGCGCCAAGACTATTCACCATTGTTTCCGGGAGCTGCAGCAGTTCCAGCGGGCGAAATAGCAGCATCAGTAGCCCGACGCACAGCGCCAGCCACGGCAGCAGCGCCAGCAGCAGATGGCTGTCCTCCTGCGCCAGCGAACCGCCGCCCCACATCAGCACGGTCAGCAGGAAACGGTCGTTGATAATGGCGATCAGCATGGTCAGCGCACCGCACCACAGGTTAATCATCATTCCCGCCTGAATCATCACCAGCGGAGAGAGGCGCTGGCGCCAGCTCAGAAGCAGAACCAGCAGCAGTGCGACCAGCTCGCCGCCGATAATCATCCCCATCCGCATTCCGCCGGTCAGCGCCGGTAGCCACAGCGACGCCAGGCCCATCGCCAGGGTTGCGCCGGAAGTCATCCCGAGGGTGATCGGCTCCGCCAGCGGGTTGCGCAGCGCGCGTTGCATCAGCCAGCCGCACAGCCCGAGCGTCGCGCCGCCTACGATGGCCATCCCCTGTCGTGGAAGCCACATGCTGTGCAGGATAATCGCCGTCGGCTGTACGTTGTGGGCATCGAACAGCGCGGCAAACCCGCCCTGATGCCGCACATCGCCGACCGCCAGCAGCAGAGAAGCCAGCCACAGCATGCCGATAACGCCCCAGGAGAGATGACGGGAAAAGGGCTCATGCATCGCGCCACCCCGCCATCAGCTGGCTGAAAATATCGGCAAAACGCCCGGCGGTGATCAGTGCGCCGGCGTTGCTGATGGGCTGCTCAATCAGCGCGAGTGGATAGCGTGAGGTCAGCGGCAGGCTTCGCCACAGCCGGCTTTGCTGCCAGTGCGCTACCGCCTCACGCTGATCCGCCGCGACCAGCAGGATCGGTCGGGCATCGAGGGTGGCGATACGGGTGAGCTCCACCAGGACGTTGCCTTCGGCGCCGCCGCTTGCACGCCAGGCGTTGCGCATCCCGCAGGCCGCCAGTACATCGCCCGGCAGACTACCGGCGGTATACAACCGCAGGTGTAACGCATCCACCGGGGAAGCGAACAAGACCGGCTGAAGCAGTTTCTGCGCATAGCCGCGAGCACGGATAATGCGCTGGGACAGACCGGCGATCAGCGCGGCCGCCTGGGGTTCACGTTTAAGTACGATACCCAGCTGTTGCGTGGCGCTAATAAAGGCGCTGAGGCCGTGGGCGGGCAGCGTCACGAGGGGGGCCACCTGCGCCAGAGCCGGTTTTAACAGGGCGTGTTGGGGAGTGATCACAATTGTGTCCGGTTTCAACGCATAGAGCGTTTCCAGATTAGGTTGAAACAACAGGCCTAAATCCTGCACCGTTGCCGGCAGAGTCGGAACGGAGATCAGTTTGCGATACCAGTCCGGCGCCGAAACCCCCGCTGGCGTAATGCCGAGAGCGAGGATCATTTCGGTCAGCCCCCAGTCCAGTACCGCCAGCCGCTGTGGCACAGGCGAACTGCTGGCCCACGACAGAGCGGGGGCCAGCAGGGCAGCAGTGAGCAACCTGCGTCGTGACAGCATGGCTACCACTTGTAGTTCACGGTGGCAATCAGCTGGCGTTTCATCGCATATTCGCAGCCGTTATCCTGACACGAGGCGAGATAGGTTTTATCCGTCAGGTTGGCGGCGTTAAGCGCCACGCCCCATTCACGCCACTGGTAGCCAATTCGCGCGTCGTACACCGTCGCCGCCGGGACTTTCAGGCTGTTATCGCTGGTGGCATAGCTGCTGCCGATATAACGCACGCCGCCGCCCAGCGAGAAACCGTCGAGCGGGCCGCTCAGCGCATACTGGGTCCACAGTTTGGCGCTGTGACGGGAAATCCCCACCGGATGTTTGCCTTCCGTGCCGTCGTTAGCGCTGGTGACTTTCGGGTCGGTGAAGGCCCAGGATGCCAGTACCGACCAGGCCGGGGTGAGGTTGATTTTGCCGTCCAGTTCGACGCCGCGAGAACGGATCTCACCGGTTTGCACGCTGAAGTTGGCATGATCCGGGTCCGGAGTGGCGACGTTGGTTTCACGCAGGTTAAACAGCGCAAGGGTAAACAGCGCATCGAGGCCAACCGGATCGTACTTCAGACCAATCTCCGACTGTTTACCTTCGGTGGGCTTAAAGGCGTGGCCGTAGAAATCGGTATTGCTGCTCGGCACGAACGACGTCGAATAGCTGATGTACGGCGCCAGTCCGTTGTCGAAGTGGTAGAGCAGCCCGGCGCGGCCGGTGGTGGCGTAATCGTTACGTTCGCTGCGGCTATCGGTAAGCAGATCGGTGCTTTTCGTTTTCGCCGCATCGTACCGCCCGGCGAGATTGACGATCCAGTTATTCCACTCCAGCTGATCCTGTAAATAGAACCCGGTTTGATCCAGAGTTGAGTGGGTATTGCTGGTGAAGGCCGGTTTTTCAACCGGGGTGCTGTAGTCCGGATCGAGATAGTTGATCGGGCTGGCATCGCCGTAGCCGGCCTGGCTGCGTACCGAAGTGTGCATCCGGTCGATTCCCGCCAGCAGAACGTGAGCGATCGGGCCACTTTGCAGGTGAAACTCCGCCTGGTTGTCCAGCGCAAAGTTGGACATGGTCTCTTTCAGGTTCATCGAATAGCGGTCTATCAACGGCGCGTCGGCGTGCTCGCCCCACGGATAAACCATCAGATAGTTACCTGTACTGCTGATATAGCGCAGGTTCTGACGGAAGATGACCGTATCGTTAAAGTCATGGCGGAACTGATAGCCAATACTGCCCTGTTCACGCTCGTACTTATCAAAACCGGGCTGTCCGCCGTAGAAGCTGGTGGAGATCTGCCCGTTAGGGTTATGGGTCAGGGTGCCTGAGAGCGGCATCTGGTTGTAGAAGCCGCTGTCCGGGTCTTTGCGCAGCTGTGCAAGGAGGGTCAGGCTGGTTCGCTCGTTCGGCTGCCAGGTCAGCGAAGGGGCAATATCATAGTGCTGGTAGCGGGTGTGATCGACCTGGGTTTGCGTATCGAAAAAGGTCCCTGCGACGCGGCCCAGTAGCGTTTTGTCGGCGTTCAGCGGGCCGGTAATGTCGAAACCGGTGCCAAACAGGTTGTTATTGCCCGCGGTGACATAAACCTGACCGCCGGCGTCAGCCTGCGGGGTTTTGCTCACCATATTGACGATCCCACCCGGATTGGCCTGCCCGTAGAGCACCGATGCCGGCCCTTTGACTACCTCTATACGCGAGAGCAGGAACGGATCCCACGCCGGGCGGCTCCACCAGGCTTCACGCGGCAGACGCAGGCCGTCGAGATATTCGTCGGCTTCGAATCCACGCACGATAATGGTGTCGAAACGGGTATCCGGTCCGGCGTTTTCCGAGGCGACGCCGGAGACGTAGCGTAGTGCTTCCGGAATCGTCTTTGCCGCCTGCGCCTCAATTTGCGCCTGGGTGATGACGGCAATACTTTGCGACGTCCGGCTAATCAACTGGCTGGATTTACTGCCCGCCGTCGCGCTGTGCGCAACGATGTTGCTCTCGTCATCCTGCCCCTGTGCACCGGCATCGGCGGTAACCACTATCGTCTGTTCTTTTGTGCTATCCTGCCCGTTATCCGCAGTGAACGCTTGCCCGCTGTATCCTGCGATGATCGTACATGCCAGTACTTTCAACGGTTTATCCCTGAGAAACTTGCCAATCTGTCTCATAGCATTTCCGACTGTTATTAGAATTGGATGGAAATGATAATTATTCAACTTCAAAAGAGAAGCCTGTCCATGGCAGAATGGCGCGACTGGTCACCTGGATGTCGCCATTCGGACAAAAGTTGTCTCTAAACGCAGCAGTACGGATAAATGGTGAGAATCGGACAAAGGGCAGGTGAAGATGACAATCCCGCACGCTATTGAAGGGCTACGCCAGCTGAAATATACCCCCGGCAGCGAAGAGCCGGTTCATCAGCATGAACAAGGGCAACTGATCTACCCGCTGCGCGGTGTGGCAAAAATTGTGACTCCGCAGCATATCTGGCTGCTGTCGCCCGGTCGTGCCATCTGGCTGCCCGGCGGTTTGTCGCACGGCCTGCAGGCGATTGATCACGTCGTGACGCAAAATCTCTATTTAACCCCTCAGGCCTCGCGTCAGTTTGGCCTCCAGTGCCGTGGACTGGCCGCTACCCCGCTACTGCATACCCTGATTGCAGCAGGTCTGGAAGAGACCGTGTCGACGGAACGTCAGGCGCTGATTCTGGCGTTGTTGAGCGACGAGCTGGCCCGCTTGCCTGCCAGCATGCTGTGCCATGTCATTCTCCCCAGCGACCGGCGCGTGCGCCAGGTGTGCGATACTCTTTGCCGCGAGCTGGACCATGCGGCCACGCTGGCGTGGTGGGGGCAAAAAGTGGGGGCCAGCGAGCGCACGCTGGCGCGGTTGTTCCGCGAAGAGACCCATCTCAGTTTCTCAGAATGGCGTCAGCAGATTCGTCTGCTGGAGGCGGTATGCAATCTCGCGCGCGGCGTGACGGTGAGCAAACTGGCTCATGAACTGGGGTACGCTAGCGCCAGCGCGTTTATCGCGATGTTCCGTAAAAAGCTTGGCGTGTCGCCGCAGCGCTACATTCTGGCCACCGGCGGCCGGGAGTAAGCGTCAGATTTTTCCGCCCTGCGGCCTTTAGCCTTTTCGCCCCTTTGCACGAGTGCGGATGGTATCCCGCATCGCGCGAATTAAGGTCTCTTTGCTGCGTCCGCGACGAAAAATCAGTGAGAAGGGAGCCTGGTAGCCATATTCTGTCGGCAGCAGGGCGCGCAGCTTTAGCGCTTGTACCCACGGCAGCGCATAGTGCTCCGGCAGATAGCCGATATATTTGCCGGACAAGATGAGCATCAGCTGGGCCTCCATACTTTCGGCGCTGGCTTCGCTCTGCTTAAAGCCTTTACGCCCCAAATCACTGCTGCTCCAGTAGCTGCGGGTGACCATCCGCATCGGCGAAATCAGCGCTTCCGTCAGATGCTTAACGGTAAAGAGCGGGTGCTTATCACCGCAGTAGAGCCAGTTTTGCTCGCGATAGAGCGGATGAGAAATCACGCTGTTGGCCTGAAGTGAGAAGGTCCCGACGGCGAGATCCAGTTCGTTATTCAATACGCCCTGTAAAAGCGCATTCGGACTTCTGACCTGCAGGTTTATCTGTACCCGCGGGAAGCGTTCGCTGAAGGTCGCAATAATATCGCTCATGGGCAGCATCGGATCGGTAATCGTGGAATCGATGACGCCAAGATTAAAGATTCCGGTTTGTTCACCCCGCAGGGAGGCCGTATTGCGTTCGAAATCCTCCAGCGAATTCAGCAAATCGATGCTTTGCTGAAGGACGGTCTCCCCTTTTTCCGTCAGCGAAAATCCGCCTCTGCCACGGCGGCACAGAATGATTCCCAGCTTCTCTTCGAGCTCACTCATGTAGTTGCTGATGGCCGAAACCGTCAGGTTAAGCTCCTGCTGGGCGTTGGCGTAGCCCTGATATTTGGCGACGGTGATAAAAACGTGTAACAGGCGCAGATTGGGAAATTTGCCCACTGACATAGGGGAATACTCCACTGTAAGTCCCGGGTTTTGTTTTTATTTTTCTAAACTAATTTTTTGGCTTTGACTATTTTTTCTCTGTACTACCTTCCGCAGTATCTCTTTATCGCCCCGATAAGCCATGGAGAAACTGCAATGACATCCGCAACTGAACATGAGTTCCCGCAGCCGCAGGATGGTGAAATTCCGCGCTTTAGCGGATTACCGACCTTTTTCCGTCTTCCTTTTGCCCCGCAGGCCACAGAACTGGATATCAGCGTGGTGGGGGTGCCGTGGGATGGTGGAACCACTAACCGTGCCGGCACGCGCCACGGGCCGCGCGAGCTGCGTAATGCCTCCAGCCTGGTGCGCCGGATTCACCCGGTGACCCGCCGCTCTCCCTACGATTATGCGCGGGTAGGCGATCTGGGCGATGTGCGGATTAATCCCGTGGATCTGCAGGATAGCCTGGCGCGCATTGAGGCCTGGTATCACGCCCTTAATCAGCAGCAGGTAATGCCGTTAACCGCGGGGGGCGACCATCTCACCACCTTGCCGATTTTGCGGGCGCTGGGACGGAATAAGCCGCTGGGCATGATCCATTTTGATGCCCATTCGGACACCAACGACAGCTATTTTGGCGGTGAGCGCTTTACCCACGGCACCCCGTTTCGCCGCGCCGTGGAAGAGGGGGTTCTCGACCCGAAACGCACGGTGCAAATCGGTATTCGCGGCGCGCTATTCTCCGCGGATGAACACCGCTGGGCGGAGGAAAACGGCATCACGATTATCCGTATGGAGCAGGTCAATGAGCAGGGCATCGAACGGGTGATGCAGCGGGCGCGGGAGATTGTCGGCGACCAGTCCACCTACATCAGCTTTGATATCGACGTGCTGGATCCGGTCTATGCCCCCGGCACCGGAACGCCGGAAATTGGCGGTATGACCACCTTGCAGGCGCAGCATTGTCTCCGCCAGCTTGCCGGGTTGAACCTGATTGGTGCCGACCTGGTGGAGGTGTCGCCGCCGTTTGACCAGGGCAATCTCACCAGCCTGACCGGCGCGACCCTGATGTTCGAACTGCTTTGCCAGCTTGCCGATGCTCATCATCGGCGCATTTCAGCTTAACCGGAGCCAACTGATGAAAAAATCTCTCTCATTACGTTATCTTGCGACCTCGCTGGGACTGGCGTTGGGGCTGGCATCGGCGGCCCAGGCGGCCGATACCACTCTCTCGCCGGGAAAAATAAAAATAGCCATGGAGGTGGCCTACCCGCCATTTGAATCCTGGCAGGATGACGCCATCGTGGGTTTCGATGCCGAACTGGCGGCGCTGCTTAGCCAGAAAACAGGCTTAACGCTCCAGCTGGTGGATACGAAATTCAGCAGCCTGATCCTTGGCCTGAGCGGCGGGCGTCAGGATGCGGTGATCTCGGCGCTGTATATCACTGAGGAACGTACCCGTCAGGCGGATGCTATCCCGTACGCCAACACCGGGGCCTATATTATGGTGCGCAGCGACAGTCCCGTTGCGCCGCAAACGGAACACGATCTCTGTGGGCTCACCGTCGGACTACAGCAGGGTACCTCATGGGTGAAAAAGCTGCAGGCGCTGTCGGCGGGCGAATGCCAGCAGCAGGGCAAAGGGGCTATCGAGATAAAAGAGTTCCCGACCTCGCCGGAGACGCTGCAGGCGCTGCTCTCCGGAAATATTCAGGCGCAGGTAGATATCGCTGGCGTGGTCAGCCTGTTTACCCAGCGTAGCAAAGGCCGCCTGAAGGTGAGTTCCCCGCAGACGATTTATCCGCAAACGCTGGGGATTTACGTTCGCAGAGGGAATACGGCGCTGGCGCAACAGCTGACTTCGGCATTGAAAACGCTGCGTGACAACGGGGAATATCATGCTTTGCTGCAGAAATATGCCGTCTACGGTATTACCGATAACGCGCCGCAGCCCTGAGATGAAAAGCGGAAATGTTGCGATAAACGAGCCATTTAATGAGATGTACGTCACGTTTTATGGCTGATTATCTCTCGAATGAAACTTAATTCTCATAGTTATCAATTGATTAGTGTGTTTTTGCCATCCTTTGTGTATTCAGTGTGTAAAATTACACACTGATCACAATTCCTCTCCCGTCCGCATGTTTTAATTCCCCTCACCAAAACAGAGAGGAATTCATATGAAACACATGATGATTTGCTGCGGCGCTGGCGTAGCCACCAGCACCGTCGCCTTAAATAAACTGCAGGACTTCCTGAAAAAAGAAAATATCCTCGATAAGGTTCGTATTTCACAAGGTACCGTCGCGGAAGCCAAAACCCGTGACGATGTCGATTTTATCGTCTCGACGTCGCCCGTTGCGCTGTCCGTTCCGGTCATTAACGCTCTGCCGCTATTAACCGGCATGGGTACCGATAAAGTGTTCAACAGCGTGAAAGAATTAATTCTCGCCGAGGGTTAAGCCATGTTTATTGTTGATTACATCGTGGGGTTAGGCGCGTCGGTAATGATGCCGCTGATATTTATGCTCCTCGGTTTATTATTACGACTGTCCCTCAGTAAAGCCCTGAAAGCGGGCTTAATGGTGGGGATCGGGTTTATCGGCTTAAGCATTACCGTGAATCTGATGATCGATTCTCTGACGCCCGTCAGCCACGCGCTGGTAGAGCGTTTCGGTCTGAATCTGAACGTGCTGGATGTGGGCTGGCCCGCAGCGGCGGCGGTGGCGATGGGAACGCGCGTCGGAGCGCTGGTGATTCCGGTGTGCGTGGCGATTAACGTGCTGATGCTGTACACCAAAACCACCCGGGTGTTGAACGTTGATATCTGGAACCTGTGGCATCACGCGTTTACCGGCTCGCTGGTGACGATTATTACCGATAGCCTGTGGCTGGGGATATTTGCCGCCGGGATTAACTGCATTATTACGATGGTGATTGCCGACCGCACCAGCGGCGATGTCGAAAAATATTTAAATCTCCCGTCTATTTCTGTGCCACACGGTTTTTCCGCCTCATTTGTTCCGGCGGCATGGCTGGTGAATGCTATTGTCGACCGTATTCCGGTGGTGCGTGATATTAAAATTGATACCGAAGTGATTCAGCGGAGATTATCTATTCTCGGCGACCCGGCTTCTCTCGGGGCTATTATCGGCGCGCTGCTCGGCATTATTGCCGGAATTGAAGTCAAGGCTATTTTGCAAACGGCGATTACCATGGCGGCGGTGATGACCATTATTCCACGGATGGCGAAGATGCTGATGGAAGGGGTCTATCCGATCAGCGAACGTATTCAGGAAATTGCTCAGTCGCGGGCCGGATCGTTTGGTAAAATCGCCATTGGTCTGGACTCTGCCGTCAGCGTCGGCCATCCGGTGACGCTGTCCGTTTCGATGCTGATGATTCCGGTGATGCTGGTCCTCGCGGCAATCATTCCCGGCAACCAGTTCCTGCCTTTTGCGTCATTAACCGGTTTACCCTTCGCCTTTGTTCTGGTGACGGCGGTATGCCGCGGCGATATGTTCCGCACGCTGCTGACCGGACTGTTAACCCTGAGCCTGGCGCTGCTGATTGGTACCAACCTGGCGCCGATTGTCACCAGTACCGCAGTCAGTACCGGCTTCTCGCTGCCGCAGGGCACCACCAGTATCAGTAGCGTGGATTATGCCGGGGCGATGTTGCCATGGGCGATTATCCAGAGTTTCCACCTCAAAGAGATTGGCGTCGGGATTCTGACCCTCTGTACCCTCGCGCTGGTGTTGTGGAACCGCCGCAAACTGGCACAGGAAAATGAACGGCCGACAGAGACGGCGACGGAGGCAGGAAAATGATGTTTAGCGCTCAGCGAGTACTGACGTTTAACGAGGCCGTGAGTCGGACGGCCTTACTGACCCGCCTTGCCCAAAGTCTGCTGGCGGATGGCCTGGTAAAACCGAGTTTCACCGACGGCGTGCTCGCTCGTGAGGAGGTCTACCCGACGGGGATCTTTATGGAGACCCACAGCGTTGCCATTCCGCATACCGAGTTTGAGCATGTTAACCACACCGGGTTTGCTATCGGTATCAATCGGGCCGGCGTAGCGTTTCACCGTACCGATGAGCCGGAAGAGGCGGTGGTGCCGGAGATCGTGGTGATGATGGCCATTGATAAAACTTGCGAAAAAGTGGCAATTATTCAATCCTTATTCGCATTATTAGCCGATCGCGATCGCGTTAACGATATTGTTAAAATGACGCCAGAGGAGATTGCAAAAGTGTTCACCGATGCCGTCGTCACGCAGTAAGATAAAATGATGGGCGCCAGACGGTGAGGCCGGAAGCGGAGAGGGGCAAGATGTTACGCATCAGCGACGTCATAGAGTTAGCGATGGTCAGTCGCAAGACTATCTATAACGCGATCAACAGCGGCCGGCTGAAGTATCAGCTGGTGAATGTTGATAACCGCCAGGTTCGTATGTTCCTTGAAGAGGATGTATTTGAAGCCTTTCCAAAAACCAGCCGCAGCACCACGCAAGAGCAGGAGATGCAGGCGCTACGGGAGGAGGTGGCTTCCCTCAAGTTTGCCCTCGCGGAACTGCAAAAGGCGGTCAACGCCATGGATCCTGAAAGTCAGTTCGAAATGACGTCGGTTAACGATCCGGCCAAAAAGCCCGGCCGCTAGTCAGCGGGCGGGCGCTAAGCGGTCAGACAATATCATCTACCACGCCGCCATCGACGCGCAGCGCCGCGCCGGAGGTGGCGGAGGCCTGAGTTGAGCAGACGTACACCACCATATTGGCCACTTCATCAACCGATGCCGCCCGCTGGATAACCGAGCTGGGGCGATGGGTCATCACAAACTCTTTGGCGAGCTGGTCCAGCGGTTTACCGGTTTTCGCCACTTCGTCTTTCATCATTTCGGCAAAGCCATCGGAAATCGTCGGGCCGGGCAACACGCTGTTTACCGTCACGCCGCTACCGGCCACGAATTTCGCCAGCCCACGCGCCAGCGACAGCTGAGCGGTTTTGGTCACCCCGTAGTGGATCATGTCCGGCGGAATGTTGCGCGCCGACTCCGAGGAGATAAACACCACCCGCCCCCAGCCTTTTTGCACCATCGCCGGCAGCAGCGCACGCGACAGCCGGACGCCGGACATAACGTTGGTCTGCCAGTAGTTTTCCCAGATGGCATCGTCAGTGTCGTAGAAGTCCAGCGGGCCATAAATCCCGGCGTTATTAACCAGAATATCGACGCCGGTTACCGCTTGCAGGAGCTGAGCGACCCCTTCGCCACTGCTCAGGTCGGCAACGGCGGCGCGCGGCCTGGCGCCGGGCACCTCATTTTGCAGGCGGGCGATGGCCTCGTTGACGCTACGCTCGCTGCGCCCGTTCACCACCACCTCCGCGCCGCTGGCCGCCAGCCCTTTGGCGATAGCAAAGCCAATCCCGGCCGTGGATGCGGTCACCAGCGCAACTTTCCCCGAAAGATCAATCTTCATAACTCCGGCCTTATGTGTTGTCAGACAGACCATTAAGCGTAGCAGCTGATGAGGGCGCAGGTCGGGGGATCGCCTGCGCAAAGGGTCAATAGCCCCGCTGTTTATCCACCAGATTGTTCAGCGGTAGCGCGCGTTGCTGGCGGTGAATGTTTTCCAGCAGCTGGCGAGCAACCACCTCCGCCGGCGCGATCGAGGCCATATGTGGGGTGATGACCACCTGCGGATGCAGCCACAGCGGGTCATCCTGCGGCAGGGGCTCAACGGGGAAGACATCCAGTACCGCGCCCGCCAGCCGGCCGCTATCCAGCGCCTGCAGAATATCGTGATTCACCATATGTTCGCCGCGTCCGCAGTTGATGAGTACCGCGCCTGCGGGAAGCCTGTCGAGCAGCGGCCGGGCGAGAATACCGCGGGTCTGTTCGGTGAGCGGCAGCACGTTGATCAGCGCATCCAGCTCAGCAAAAAATTCACCGGCCTGCGCGTCGCCGTGATAACACCGGACGCCGGGGAGCTGCTTCTCACTGCGCGCCCAGCCGGAAACGTGATACCCCAGCCCGGCGAGGCGGGTGGCGATGTAGCCGCCGATTTCGCCAAGCCCCATCACGCCAATGCGAAAATCGGCGGCGGCCCGCTGCGGGTAAATCTTCCAGACGCGCTGACGCTGGTGCGCCAGCGCGCGATCGAAATTGCGCTGAAACCACAGCACGCCCCACAGGGCGTACTCGAACATCCCATGACGGAAATCCTCATCCACCACCCGGCAGAGCGGAACAGGGCTGGCGAACAGGCTATCGGGAAGATGGTCCACCCCGGCCGACGCGGCCTGGATTAATTTTAACGCCGGCGAACGCGTCAGCAGGCTGGCATCGGGAAACCAGCAGCTGGCATATTCCGCGGTGCGTGCCGCCGGATGTTCGGGTAAGACCGCGGTCACCTCCGGAAACAGCTGCAGCGCCTCGCAAATCTCGCGGGCATAGTTCTGGTCATTGCAATCGACAACGATAGTCAGGTTTGGCATAGGCGTTAGTCTTTGTAAGAAGTGTCGAGACGGTTCAGGCGGCGCAACCACGCCTGCCAGACCAGCTGGCGTTCATGTTCCACGCCCATCAGCTGTTCGCAGGCGTGTTGGCTCAGGTGTGCAGGAATGGTGTGGATGGCGCTGAGCGGAGCGAGCTGTGCGCTGGCCATTTGAATTTCGCAGGCGCGGTTGAGGTAGTACATGATGTAAAACGCATCGGCAACGGTACGCCCGACCGACAGCAGCCCGTGGCTTTGTAAAATCATGGCGATATTGTTCCCGAGCGAACGCTGGATTCGCTCGCGCTCGTCGAGGTCAAAGGCGACGCCCTCATACGGGTGGTAGCCGACGCGCTGGTAAAATTCGGTGCTGATCTGGTTAAGCTGTAACAATCCCTGCTGGCAGGCGGCGACCGCCATGCCCGGCAGCGTATGGGTATGGATGACGCAATGCGCATCTTCCCGCGCCATATGCACCGCGCTGTGGATGGTAAAACCGGCTGAGTTGGCCGGAGCGTGGCCTTCCACGACCTTTCCCTGCATATCGACGACGATGAGATTACTGGCCGTCACCTCATCGAACATCATGCCAAACGGGTTTATCAGAAACCGCGGTTCGCCGTCGCCCGGCAGGCGGACGGAAAAGTGGGTATACAGCGTATCTTCCCAGCCAAACAGCGCCGCCAGACGGTAGGCGGCAGCCAGGTCCTGGCGTAGTTCACGTTCAGTCGTCATTTATTGCACTCCCATAAATTCACGTATGCGGCTCAGCGTCGGATCTTCCGCGCCGTTGCGGATGCGCTGTGGAGGCACATCGCTTGCCACGACGCCGTTTTCCATCATCACCACCCGGTCAGAGATGGATAAAGCGAAGTCCATCTCATGGGTGACGATCAGCATCGTCATCCCTTCACGGGCAAGAGACTGAATCACCTTCAGCACTTCCCCCACCAGTTCTGGGTCCAGCGCTGAGGTGGGTTCGTCAAACAGCATGATGTCCGGTTTTAAAGCCAGCGCTCTGGCGATGGCGACGCGCTGCTGCTGGCCGCCGGAGAGCTGCCAGGGATATTTTTCGGCATGGGCCAGCAGGCCGACGCGATCCAGCAGATAGAGGGCCTGTTCTCTGGCCACCCGCTGTTGAACCAGCTTGTGATACAGCGGGGCGAGCATGACGTTATCGAGCACCGTGCGGTGAGGGAACAGGTTGAAACTCTGGAAAACCATGCCGATACGCCGCACGCCGGCGCGCATCTGCGGTTTATCCACGATAGCCGCCCCCTTAAGGTAATCTTCGCCATAGAGCACAATCTCCCCGGCATCGATGCTTTCCAGCGCGTTAATGGTGCGGATAAGGGTGGTTTTGCCGGACCCCGACGGCCCGATGATGCTGATGACCTGCCCGTTTTCGACTTTCAGGTCGATACCTTTCAGGACCTGATGCTGGCCCCAGGATTTCTCGATCGCGCGCAGATCGAGCGCCGGCGGATTGCCGCTGGTGGGTTCGGCCTTCGCCGTATGCTGCGGCGCCTTCAGCGACTGACGCAGGGCTTCACACTCGGCGTCATTGAAGGTCTGCGGGCGCTTTTGCTGAATATCCAGTACATTTTCCAGCGCCCGGAACAGCCAGGTGAAGACCGTCACCACCATGACGTAGTAGACCGCGACTGCCAGCAGCGTCTCCATGACGAGGAAGTTTTGCGCATACAGGCGCTGGCCGGTGAGCAGCAGCTCCGGAAGTGAAATAACCGATAATATTGAGCTGAGCTTAATAATCGTGATGTATTCATTAATCAGGGTGGGTAACGAAATACGAAACGCCTGCGGAATAATAATTAAGCGCTGAATACCAATAAAGCTGAAACTTAATGCGTGACCGGCTTCGCTTTGTCCTTTCGCCACCGACATTAATCCGCCGCGATGGATTTCCGCCATATAGGCTGCTTCGGTAACGGTCATCGATACTAATCCGGCAATAAACGGAATACCGAGCAGCGGCTGGGTGACCGGGAAGAGCTGCGGCAGGTTATAGACAAAGACCAGCAGCACCATTAACGGCACGCTGCGGAAAAACCAAATATAGAGTTCGACGGGAACCTTTAGCCAGCGCGGGCCGGAGAGCTTCGCGCAGGCTAATAAAAATCCTAATACCAGGCCAATAAACCAGGACAATGAGCTGACGACGATGACGGTGATACACGCCTGCCAGAATGCCCCAACGCTAAATAATGAGAAAAAGTATCCCCAATCGAACTCCATACCGACTCCTGTTGCTCGTGTGCTTTATTGTATTTAATCGATGCGCTCTAAATTGTATTTCTTGATAATGGCGTCATATTTTCCGTTGGCTTTTAAGGTGGTTAATGTTGATTTAATAGCGGTCACCAGTTCGCTATTTCCCTTCGCAACGTAAATCCCCAGAGGCAGCGGGTAGACCAGCCGCGTGGAGCTGATAGCCAGCCGCCCACGACTTTTATCGACAATGATTTGCGCCGCCGGAGCGATTTCTAACTGCGCGTTAATGTTTTTCGACAGCAGGGCCTGCGAAGCTTCCGGCGCGGTCGGGAACTCCTGGATGCTGATGGCCGGTTTACCGTTCTTCAGGCAATACTCGTCGGAGTGATTCTTCAGGCTGGTGACCCAGGTGGTGCCCTGCTGCAGGCCCACCTTGACGCCGCAGAGCTCGTCTTCCGTTTTGGGCTGTATCGCGCTGCTCTTCAGGGCAATGATCGACGCGCCGGACAGGGCGTAAGGGATCGCATCGGCCTGTTTCAGGCGCTCCGGCGTGACGTACATGCCGGAGATCACCGCGTCGTATTTCTTGCCGATGCCTAAAATCAGGCTGGTGAATTTGGTGTCGATCAGCTGCGGCTTCGCTTTTAGCTGTTCGGCAATCAGCGCGGCAAACTCCGGATCGAGGCCAACGATATTATTGTTGCTGTCATAGGATTCAAACGGCGGATAGGTGACCTCCATACCGACTTTAAAGACACCATCGGTCAGCAGTTCTGCGGCCTGGGTCAGCGGAGAAAAGCAAGCGGCGACGGCGATGCCCAAAGCCACACGGCGCGAGAGCGACTTAAGCGTTTTTTTCATCATGTATCCTCACGGGTTATTAACGGTTTTTTGCTGTGCTTGTTTCTTCAGGTGACCAAAGGTGTTGGTGCCGCGGGCGCGCTCCGGAAGCTGCAGTTCGCCGCGGGTGACTTTCTCACGCAGGTAGCGATAGGTTTGCAGCGCCTGGCTCCACATATGCTCGCCAATGCTTAATTCCTGGTAGTCGCTGGCTTCTCCGGCGGCTAAAAAATTGGGCAGCGGCCGGATCAGCGTGTGGTAATCGCAGGCGAAAAACAGCGGGAAGGAGTAGCGTTCCTGCGGCACCTTGCGAACACGGTGAGCTGTAGCAACAAATGTGCCAGCGCTTAATACTTCCAGCATGTCGCCGATATTGATCACGAAAGCCTCTTCTCCGGCGGCGCTCTTCGCCGGCGGCGCATCGATCCAGACGCTTTCTTCGTTCAACACTTCCAGACCCGGCTGGTCGGCGAGCAGCAGGGTGAAGCACTCGTAATCGGTGTGTGCACCAATACCGGGAACATCCTCGGCGCTGGCATCAAAGGGGTAGTGAATCAGGCGCAGCTTCGACGGCGGGCAGGTCACCATTGCCTTGAAATATCCTTCCGGCAGACCAAGGGCGAGGGCAAAGGCGTCAAACAGGCGATGGCCAAGGGCGAAAACCGCGTCATAGTAGGCCAGCACCCTGGATTGAAATTCCGCGAGTTCCGGCCACTCGTTGGCGCCAATCAGCGGCGTGCCGGCCAGCACAAACGGATGGTCGTCCGCCGCCTGGAAGCCAATATCGAACGCCTCTTTATGGTCCGGTTTGCCGGAGCCGTAAATCTCTTCGCCTTCCGGGACATAGCCTTTATGGCTGCGGGAGTGGCCGATGTAGTACTGCATCTTTTGCTCCATCGGCAGGGCGAAGAGCGCTTTTGCCGCCGCGCGGATGCCGGCGATCAGCTCAGGGGCGATACCGTGACCGGTGATGTAGAAAAAGCCGACTTCCCGCGCCGCTTTGCCGATGGTGTCGGCGACGGCCTGGCGCTTTGCCAGACTGTCGCTGGCCAGATCGCTGATATCGATGGTCGGTAACTCAGTGAAAGAACTTTTTGCGACGCTCATTACGACAGATCCTTTTCGGTTAGCGATAAAAACTCGGCGAAATGCTGCTGTTCATGTTTCGCCATCCATGCATTCAGCGACCACAGATCGGCCACCGGGACGTTGGTGAACGGCAGGTGATGCAGATAGCCGTCGGGGCCAAACTCGGGCGTCAGCGTGGTGTGCTGATATCCACGCCGGCGCTGCGAGCGCCAGATTTGTTGCCAGAAGCGCTGCTGAAACTGCAGCGCAGCCCGATATTCCGGCGCGGCCGGATGGGGCACCTGCGGCCCCTGGTCATAACCGGCGCGGGCCTGAATGTGGTGCACGCGGTCGATAAAGGCGCTGAAATCATCGCAGGGGTCATCCAGCAGCCGTTCACTCACCACAATCCAGTGGCTGATATCGGCGGTAAACCGCAGCTGAGGCAACTGCTGGATAATCTCGAGAGTCAGCCACGGGCTATACAGCGAGGTGGCGCGATGGGTTTCAAAGCTGCAGGTCAGCTCATACGCTGCCGCCAGCTCGTGGGCCTGGCCGAGAAAATCCACCTGCTGCGCCAGCGGCCAGCGGTCGTTGCCGGCCAGCAGATTAACGAAGCGCGGGTTCAGCGCTTTGGCGTCAGCGAAACGACCTTTCAGACGTTCAAGATGCTGCTGCGGCGTGTCGGCCTGCGCCGGAATCACGCCGCCGCCGCTGAAGACGATAGCGATATACTCCAGCGCCGATTCCTGCAGGCGTCGGGCCAGCGTCTGCTGCTCTTCCGGGGTCAGCGGTACGCGTGCTTCGATGCCAGCGCAGCCGACGCTTTTCAGCTCGTTGACCGTTTGCTGCCATGGGGTGGTGACACCCCAGAGCGTACGAAAAACCGTGAGTTGCATGAGCCGAATCCTCTATGGGTATTTCACGCCGGGCAGGACGCAGAGCATTTCGTACAGCAGGTTTGCCGCCAGCTGGGAGGTGTTGCCGCTCACGTCGTAGGGTGGAGAGACCTCGACCAGATCGCAGCCAATCAGGTTCAGACCGCGGCAGCCGCGAACGATTTCCAGCGCCTGAATCGATGTCAGGCCGCCGACTTCCGGCGTGCCGGTACCGGGCGCCCAGATGGGATCGAGGCTGTCGATATCGAAGCTGAGATAGACCGGGCCATCGCCCATCTGCTGGCGGACTTCAGCCATCAGCGGGGCGAGGGATTTGTGCCAGCACTGTTCCGCCTGTACCAGACGGAAGCCCTGGTCGACGCCCCACTGAAAGTCGCCGGCGGCGTAACCCTGGGCACGCTGGCCAATCTGCACCACCCGTTTGAGGTCCAGCAGACCCTCTTCAACGGCGCGGCGGAAAGTGGTGCCGTGGGCGATTTTCTCGCCGAACATCTCGTCGTTGGTGTCGGTATGCGCATCGACATGAATCAGGCCAACCGGGCCATGTTTTTTGCTCAGGGCGCGCAGAATCGGCAGGGTGATGGTGTGGTCTCCCCCGAGAGTCAGCGGGATGAGGGGGAAACTATTTAAACCGGTGTAGTAATCCTCGATGATCTGCACCGATTTGAGCAGGCTGTAGGTATTGATCGGTACGTCGCCAATGTCGGCCACCGACAGCGATTCAAAAGGCGCTGCGCCGGTTGCCATGTTATAGGGGCGAATCATCACCGATTCGGTGCGGATATAGCGCGGCCCGTAGCGGGTACCGGAGCGCTGAGAGGTACCGATGTCTAACGGGATACCGACGAATGCCGCATCAAGTCCCTGTAAATCTTCGATAAACGGCAGGCGCATCATCGTTGCGCGGCCGCCAAAACGTGGCATCTCGTTGCCACCCTGCGGTTGATGAAAGACGTTATCCATTTCAGCTCCTGAATCTGACACACAAATACTCGACAGGGAGATAGTGCGAAAGATGGGCTGGACTTTACATCGTCTGCCGTAAATACTTAGTTCATTTATTGGTGAACTAAACATGCTCAACGACGGCAATCTCAATATTCGACAGCTGCAGGTTTTTGAGGCGGTGGCGCGCCTGGAAAGCTATAGCAGGGCCCAGCAGGAGCTGGGAATTTCCGTGTCGGCGATCAGTAACGCGATGTCTCAGCTGGAAGGGCAACTGGGGTTCAGCTTGTGCCAGCGCGGGCGCGGCGGTTTTGCCCTGACTGAGAAAGGGCAGCAGTTTTTACAGCAGGCGATTCGGGTGCTGAGCGAGCTGAACGAGCTGGAGCGCCAGTCGGCGCTGCTGAAAGGCGAGCACAGCGGCACGATTTGCATCTCAACGCTGGACTCGATTGAAACCGAAACCGCGCTGTCGCTGCCGGTGGTCCTGCGTAGTTTCAGCGATAAGTTTCCCCATGTGCATATCAAGCTGATTATCCGCACTCCGGCGGAGCAGCTTAACGGCGTGCTGAACAACCATATCGATTTGGCGATCGGCAGCTACAACTCCCAGGTGCATAACATTATCAGCGAGCCGCTCTATCGCGAGCAGCACTGGCTGTACTGCAGCGATCTTCATCCGATGTTTTTCAGCCGTCAGCTTGATAAAGACCACATCAGCCAGTGTCCGCTGGTGACCCGCAGCTACTGGAATACCAGCGACCTGCGGCGGCGCGGTTTCAGTAAAGGCAGTGCCACCGTGGAAACCGTCGATGCGCAGCTGCTGCTGATTCTCTCAGGAAAATATATCGGCTATCTCCCTGAGCATTATGCCTGGCCGTGGATCAAGGAGAACCGGCTGAGGGTGCTGCTGCCTAACGAATTTGGTTTCCAGTCGCCGTTCTCGGCGATCTGCAAACGCGGGCGCAGCAATGAGCCGTATCTGAAAGAGTTTCGCAATTTGCTGAAGAAGAATACGGTGGCCAGGCCGAAGTGGAATTATTGAGGGCGGTGGCAGTCTGGCTCCCCCGGGGCGCAGCACGGCAAATGTTGAGTATTGCTGTTTTTCCGGGCCTGTGGCTGAATATTGACCACTCTTAACGGGCTTTATTTATCTCCAGAGGAAGGAGCGGAACGATGGCATTTGAACAGAAGAAGAAAAAAGCGCTTGCGCTAATGGAGGAGAAAAAGATGTGGCGGAGCAACTATGCGCCTCCGCTGCTGCGTCTTTTCTGGAAAGTCGGAGGCAAAATGCCGCCGCCGCCGTTTGCTCCATTCTGGCTGAATACGCTGTTCTTCGCCGCCTGGTTTGGCCCGCTGTGGGGGCTTATGATGTGGTTTAGCACCTGGCAAAGTGAAGGCTATAGCGTCTCTGGCGCGCTGTTCGCCAGCGTGACCGCCGGGGGCTTATTCGGCTTTTTGATGGCGCTATTTCATGTCTGGCGTAAGCGTGCCAACAACCTGCCGGACTGGGATCGTCTTTAGCGATGAACGTGGGGGGTTAAATACCCTGGATGGCGATATCCGTGGTGCGGAAAGTGTCTTTTACGCCACGGGTGGCGCGTAGATTGCTTCAAAAAAATGACCGTATTTGTTATATTGTTGTTCATTGCTTATTCACCTCTGCGGCGCCAAAAAGAACAAGATTCGCCGCAACCCAGGAAGATAAAATGTTAGATTATCGCTTCCCGACAGCTTTGCAGATGGTTCTCAGCGTAGCGATGGCGGAGCAGTTGGGTCAACGCTCGACAAGTGCGATTCTGGCCTATGGCCTGGAAGCCAATCCGAGCTTTATCCGCAAATTAATGGTGCCGCTCACCCGTGACGGTATTATTGTCTCCACGCTGGGACGCAACGGTTCCATCCATCTTGGTCGCCCAGCGGAGAGCATCACCTTGCGCGATATCTACGTATCGGTGATCGAAGATAAAAAGCTGTGGGCGTCGCGGCCCGATGTGCCGGCCCGCTGTGTGGTCAGCGCCAACGCCTGCTGGTACTTCAAGTCTATCGCCGACGAAGCAGAGCAGGCCTCCCTGGATGTGCTGGCCCGTCATACCGTGGCAAGCGCGCTGGAAAAGGTCAAAAAAGGCGATACCAGCGGCTGCGAGCTGTTACCAGAACTGGATATCCTGAAAAAAGCGCATTAATCCTGCCGTCCGCGCAAAAAATGCCTTCACACCGAAGGCGTAGATTGCTGATAAAGAGCGAGCTTATTACATTGCCCGGCGGCGCTTCGCTTGCGCGGGCCTACAGAGATTGTGCCATCGTTTGATAGTACGGGTTTTGTAGGTTTACGCAGATTGTGCCATTGCTTGATAGTACGGGTTTTGTAGGCCGGGTCAGGCGTTAGCCGCCACCCGGCAACTCGTGGGCACAATGTCTAAAACCGGTTTGTCATCAGTATCGCCTTCACACCGAAGGCGTAGATTGCTGATAAAGAGCGAGCTTATTACATTGCCCGGCGGCGCTTCGCTTGCGCGGGCCTACAGAGATTGTGCCATCGTTTGATAGTACGGGTTTTGTAGGTTTACGCAGATTGTGCCATTGCTTGATAGTACGGGTTTTGTAGGCCGGGTCAGGCGTTAGCCGCCACCCGGCAGCTCGTGGGCACAATGTCCAAAACCGGTTTGTCATCCGTATCCGCCTTCATTCAGAAGGCGGTTTTTTGTTGTCATCTATTCAGGCAGCGTTTCCAGCGTCGGTTTACCGCGCGTGACCAGCTTACGCAGCGTGACGTAGAACACCGGCGTCAGGAACAGACCAAACAGCGTCACCCCGAGCATCCCGGAGAACACCGTAATCCCGGTGACGCCGCGCACTTCCGCACCCGCTCCGTGGCCGAGGATCAGCGGTATCGTCCCGGCAATAAAGGCGATGGAGGTCATCACGATCGGACGCAGACGCAGGCGACAGGCTTCCAGCGCTGCTTCCATGATCCCTTTCCCCTGAATTTCCAGCTCGCGAGCAAACTCAACGATCAGGATCGCATTTTTACAAGCCAGCCCCATTAACACCACCAGTCCAACCTGCACGAAGACGTTATTATCGCCGCCGGTGAGCCAGACGCCGAACAGGGCGGAGAGCAGAGTCATCGGAACGATGAGGATCACCGCCAGCGGCAGCGTCCAGCTTTCATACAGCGCCGCCAGCACCAGGAACGCCAGAAGTACCGCCACCGGGAAGACAATCAGCGCTGTGTTGCCCTGGGTGGCCTGCTGAAAGCTGAGATCCGTCCATTCGATGTTCATACCATTCGGCAGCAGCTGGCCGGACATCGCGGCCAGTTTGGTCATCGCCTGAGCGGAAGAGAGCACCCGAGGATCGGCGTCGCCGATCAGATCCGCCGCCGGATAACCGTTGTAGCGGATCACCGGATCTGGCCCGTAGGTGGTGCTGATGTTAACCATACTGCCGATCGGCACCATTTCACCCTGGTTATTGCGGGTGCGCAGATTAGCAATATCCTCCACGCTGTCGCGGAATGGCCCGTCGGCCTGCGCCATGACGCGCCAGGTTCGGCCGAACTGGTTAAAGTCGTTCACATAAGATGATCCCAGGTAGGTTTGCAGCGTACCGAACAGATCGGTCAGCGATACCCCCTGCGCTTTCGCCTTGTCGCGATCGACCTGCACATCCAGCTGCGGTACGTTTGCCTGGTAGGTTGAAATAGGGAAGTGCATTCCCGGCGTTTGCATGATTGCCCCGGACAGAGTATTCACCGCCGTTTGTAGCGCGCCGTAACCTAAGCCCCCTCGATCCTGAATATACAGCGAGTAACCGGAACCCTGGCCGAGGCCGAGAATCGGCGGCGGCAGGATTGAGAAGCCAAAGCCTTCCTGGATTTGCGCGATTTTGGCATTGATCTCGGCGTTAATTTCCGCCGCAGAATGTTTACGCTGATCGAATGGCTTCAGGCCAAAAAATACCGTGCCGGTGTTCGGCGTATTGGTGAATTGCAGCGCGTTAAGCCCTGGAAACGCCACCGCATAATCCACGCCTTCCGTGTTCATCCCGATTTCGCTCATTTTACGGATGACCGCGTCGGTGCGGGCCAGCGAAGAACCTTCCGGCATTTTCACGCCGCCAATCAGGTAGAGCTTGTCCTGGGTGGGAATAAACCCGCCCGGCACGGCTTTAAACATCACGCCGGCGGCGCCGAGCAGCAGCAGGTAAACAATAAACACGGCGCCACGTCGTCCGAGCGTTTTGCCAACCAGCCCCTGGTAACCATGTGAGCTACGATGGAAAAAGCGGTTAAACGGGCGGAACAGCCAGCCGAACAGGCGATCGATAAGCCGGGTTGGGAGATCTCTCGGCGCGCCGTGCGGCTTCAGTAGCAGGGCCGCCAGCGCTGGGGAGAGAGTCAGCGAGTTGATGGCCGAGATCACCGTCGAAATCGCGATCGTCACCGCAAACTGTTTATAGAACTGCCCGGTTACACCAGAGAGGAAGGCCATCGGCACGAACACCGCGCACAGCACCAGGGCGATGGCGATAATCGGCCCGGAAACTTCACGCATCGCCTGGTGCGCAGCCTGCAGAGGGGCGAGCCCCTCTTCAATATTGCGCTCGACGTTTTCCACCACCACAATCGCGTCGTCCACCACGATCCCAATAGCGAGAACCAGACCGAACAGGCTCAGGGTATTAAGCGAGAAGCCAAGCAGATAGAGAATACCGAACGTCCCCACCACCGAGACCGGTACGGCAATCAATGGAATAATCGATGCGCGCCAGGTTTGCAGGAACAGGATCACCACCAGCACCACCAGCACCACCGCTTCGAGCAGGGTTTGCACCACTGCACGAATGGAGTCGCGCACAAAAACGGTGGGGTCGTAAGGGGCGGCCCACTTCATATCTTCCGGGAAACGCGTGGACAGTTCGTCCATTTTGGCGCGTACCGCATTCGACAAATCAATGGCGTTGGCCCCCGGCGACTGGAAGATACCGATCCCGACCGCATCTTTATTGTTAAGCTGGGAACGTAGCGCATAGCTGCCCGACCCCATTTCGATGCGTGCAACGTCGCGCAGGCGTACCAGCGAACCATCCTGGGCCGTTTTGAGAATGATATTACCGAACTCTTCCTCCGTGTGCAGACGACCCTGGGCGTTAATCGAGATCAGGAAGTCGCTCTCTTTCGGCAATGGCTCGGCGCCAAGCTGCCCGGCGGACACCTGCACGTTTTGCTCCTGCATCGCCGTCACCACATCGGAGGCGGTCAACCCACGTGCGGCCACCTTATTCGGATCCAGCCAGATTCGCATGGCGTATTCGCCAGCACCAAAAATCTGGATTTGGCCGACGCCGGGCAGGCGCGCCAGTTCGTCCTTCACTTTTAAGGTGGCGTAGTTACGCATATATAGCGAATCGTATTTACCGTTGGGCGAAAACAGATGCACCACCAGGGTGAGCGTCGGTGACTGTTTCTGGGTGGTAATCCCCAGACGGCGTACGTCTTCCGGCAGACGCGCTTCGGCCTGCGATACCCGGTTTTGTACCTGAACCTGCGCCTGATCCGGATCGGTGCCTGGGCGGAAGGTGACGGTGGTGACCAGTACGCCGTCGGAGCCGGCGACGGACTTCATGTACATCATGTTTTCGACGCCGTTGATCGCTTCTTCCAGCGGCGTCGCCACGGTCTCGGCGATCACTTTCGGGTTGGCGCCCGGATACTCCGCGCGTACCTGCACACTCGGCGGTACGACGTCAGGGTATTCGCTGACCGGTAGCAGCGGGATGGCGATGAGCCCGGTAATAAAAATCAAAATCGACAGCACCGCGGCAAAAATCGGCCTGTCGATAAAAAAGCGGGAAAAGTCCATGCGTCGGATTCTCTGGTAAGGGATCAGTTGAGGGCGGTGCTGGTGGTCATCGCCACGGTTTTCGCGTTAACCGGCATCCCGGGCATAAACACTTTTTGTAAACCCTCGACGATGACTTTATCGCCAGGATTCAGCCCCTGCTGGACGATGCGTAAACCGGCGGCCAGGCGACCCGGTTTGATATCACGGCGCTGCGCTTTACCGTCTTTATCAACGATATAGACGTATTTCCGATCCTGATCGGTCAGGACCGCTTTGTCGTCGATCAGCGTGGCCTGGAATTCAGCGCTGCCCGGCAGGCGCACGCGGGCAAACAGGCCCGGTATGAACTGACGCTGGGTGTTATCCAGCAGCGCGCGCATCCGGATAGTGCCGGTGCTCGGGGTTAGCTGATTATCGAGGAAATCCACTTTCCCCTGATGGGGGTAGCCGTCCTCTCCGACAAGACCAATCTCAACCGGGAGCGCAAGGTGATTGCTGGCAGCCCCCTGGCCACTGCGGGCGAGGTTTTGATAGTGAAGGTAGGTTGATTCGTCGACATCAAAATAGACGTAGACCGTCTTCTGCGAGACCACTGTCGTCAGCACGCTGGCGCTGTCACCAGCGGTTACGAGGTTACCGCTGGTGATCAGCGCGCGGCTGGCGCGGCCATCGATAGGGGCGGTCACTTTGGTGAAATCAAGGTTAAGTTGAGCGGCATCAACGGCTGCCTGTGCGGCCTGGATGTCGGCCTGCGCCTGGGTAGCGGCCGAACGGCGCTGCTCCCACTCCTCGCGGGATACCACGTTGGTGTTGATTAATTTGTCGGTACGACTGGCCTCGCTGCGCGCCAGGCTGGCCTGTGTTTTGGCTCTTGCCAGCGTTGCCTGCGCCTGCTCGAGGGCGGCGCGATAGGTTCTGTCATCGATAGTGAATAGCACCTCGCCCTTTTTCACTTCCTGGCCGTCGGTGTAGTTCACTTTTTCAATGTAGCCGGAGACGCGTGGACGGAGCTGAACGCTTTCTACCGCTTCAATTCGGCCGTTAAAGCTGTCCCACTGGCTAATGGATTTTACCACCACGTCAGCGGCGCTGACGGCAGGGGCTTGCGGTGCGGCGTTTTGCGCAGCGCTGTTATCGCAGCTGGCAAGTAGCATGGCGATGACTGCGCTCCCCAGTCCGCGCAGATAAAAGTTAACCCAGGTTTTTTGCAGGCTCATTATTTTTATTCCGGTAATTGTTGCCGCCGGGCAAGACGCAGCGAAGGACGCGGCGCGACTTCCTATGTCCGGGCAGGCTTAAGGCCATTTGTGTCGTTCATCGCCACAAAACTGTAACAGTTGCGAATACACTATCGCGGCGATTGTAGGAAGGCGCTTAACTAAGTGCAAGAATAATTGTTGCACTTTATGTGCTGTTTCCGTTGCGCGGGAAAGGCACATTTCAGGCAGGGATTTTAATGTAACAATAAAACTTGCAATTTATGCAAAAGCAGGTCACTTTTAAATGTATTAGATAAAGATACTTTTATTAACAGCCCAGGGGAACCCGGCATGAACACTGGCGCTTTTATACATGATTTACTTGACTGGATTGATAATAACCTTGAAAGCCGCCTCGATATTGATACGGTCTCCAGGCGGGCAGGCTATTCAAAATGGCATCTTCAGCGGATCTTCAAAGAGCATACCGGTCATCCCATCGGCGAATACATCCGCGCCCGGAAGCTGCAAAAATCGCTTGAGCGCTTAACCCGCAGCGACGAGCCGATCCTGAACGTGGCTATCGCGCTGGGCTTTGACTCCCAGCAATCCTTCAATCGCAGCTTCAAGCGCCAGTATGGCCAGGCGCCGGGGGTCTGGCGCCGCAGCATGGGAACGGCGCCATCGTGCCAGCGTCCAGGCTGATGGTGGGGCGGGATTTCATCAGGAGGTTCAGGTTTAACGGGACGAATTAAGGGCACAAAAAAGCCCGCAGGGCTTGCGCCGTGCGGGCTTTCAGGACTTCATCGGATGACTCTGGTAATCACCGATGGAGAATTTTGGTGGAGCTGGCGGGAGTTGAACCCGCGTCCGAAATTCCTACATACCATTTTTAGTCTACTGAAAACAGTACATTACATTATAAAACAGCACCTTAGTATTATTTGGTGTTTAATCGTTTTATGTGTTTTTAATGCTCTGCCGCCGATTTGCCGCCATTGCAAAAGCAGCATTAAATGAGCCAGAACTAACTGAAATCATGTTTTTAGTCTCACTCATTATAATTCTATCACTCATAAAATATGACCAATCATGTATTGCTCCTGGACCATAGATAAACAGTTTCTCGTTAGGTGGAAAAAAATCATCTACAGGTTTATCTCTTATTATGTCAAATATTTTCAGAGATAAACTTTCAACGGACTTTATAGATTTATATAGGGTGCTTTGATTATAAAATGGAATCCAGATTTGATACACATCGTCTTTATCTTCTGAACCAAAGGATATCAACGGACGATAGTTCCCTAACTCTAATGTTTTGCATAAAGTTTCATAAGCATCGCAAGTTTCATAATATATCTTGCATTTTGCTGCTCTAAATTTACCATTGTTACGTGATGAATGCAGTGACATATTATACTTGTGTAATCGTTTGAAACAGTGATTTAGATATTTCCAATCGCTCTTTAATTTCCTCAGGAATTTAATGTTGATTTTCAAATTTTCATCTTCATTTTCATTGTTTGTGATGAATAATTTTTTATACAGAGCGATGGGATATAAAACGACAGGGGTAAATGTTGTCTCATTTTCAATGTATTCATCAGCAAGGCTAGGCTTTGTTTTGTAACTCTCTGTTATTTCTTGCGATTTAATTTTTTGAAAAAGTTCGGTGTGGTATTTGATGTGGTTTATTGATATATCGAAATTATTTTTCCTTTTAGATTCATATATTTGCTTTTCTGTCTGAATCGTTCTATGAATGTTGTTAACAATGGCGCCGAGTGGAACTGAGGTTGCTAAAATCATTAAAGGGAATTTGCTTATTTCATAAAAGTTAGTGTAACCATTAGCATTCAATAACGGAGTTTTACCCCACCAGGAAAAGATACCGAAGTATAAAAATGAAACAAAAGGAAAGCCAATAGATAACCAGAACAGCTTTTGAGAAAAGAGATTCCTCTCTGTTAAAATAAACCATTGTTTAAAATAAAAGACAATGAATACAATGGAGGATGTTAAAAAATAAAAAAATAATTCAATCTCTGAAGAGGTCATGGTTTTTTCCAAACTATAGAGTTGAGAGGATTTTTTGTCACTGCATCTTCCAAGTGGTCGGGCGAGAAGTGTGCGTAAACCATCGTCATTTTTATATCGGCATGGCCCAGAATATCGCGCAGAACCAGTATGTTTCCGCCGTTCATCATAAAATGACTGGAGAAAGTATGGCGAAGCACGTGGGTGCATTGCCCCTCTGGTAAGTCGATACCAGCGCGTTTAACTGCACGCTCAAAGGATTTTCTGCAAGGCGTGAATAACTTCCCCCTATTTTTGGGGAGTTCGTCATATAGCTCCTGGGATATCGGCACGGTCCGGTTTTTCTTGCCTTTGGTCTTTATGTAGGTGATGCGATATTTCGATAACTGATGACCCTGTAGGTTTTCGGCTTCACTCCAGCGTGCTCCCGTTGCCAGGCAGATTTTTGCAATCATCAGCAGGCTGGGGCTTTGAGAATCGGCGCAGGCATCCAGCAGGCGTTTAATTTCATCCGGTGCCAGGAACGCCAGCTCACCCTCTGCGATCTTGAATGTTGGTAGCCCTGCGAGCGGGTTGGGTGCTGACCAGTGGCCCAACTTTTTCAGCGTGCCAAAAACAGATGATAGGTTACGCTGCTCAAGGTTTACCGTGCGGGGCTTCACTGGCGACATAAACACGCCATCTTCATTTTTGACTTCACCTTTTAGGCGAGCTTCACGATATTTTGTAAAGTCTCCGGCAGTTAGCTCTGAGGCAATGGGATTGCCCAGACCATTACAAATAATGCTAAGTTTTGCCATCATGCGCTTGGGGTCAGCAAGAGTCTGTCCGTAAAGCGAATGCCACTGCTCAATCACTTCTGATAATCGCCGCCGATCTTCCTTCTCACCAAGCCATGGCTTTTTGTTTACTTCATCCATGGTGAAGTTTTCGAATGCTATGGCCTCGCCTTTCGTCGCAAATTGCTTGCGCACTCGTTTGCCGTCGCGCCCGTTAGGGTAGCACTCACACAACCATTTTCCGTTCGGCTGTTTTCTGATGGTCATAAGTTAGAGGCTCTTGATTACTTTGACTGCTCGTCCTACGACTTCCACATCATCTACAGAACATTCAAATGAAGTGTCATCTTGGTGAACTACTATTTTGTTTCCGGGTATACGCGCAATTTTGACGATGCTTTTCATACCGTCGATGTCTATGAGCCAAATTCCGTTACTAAGCTGTTTTGCTGATGTGTCAACGATGTAATTGCCGTCGTTAGCTTTGACGTACAAACAATATTCGGCTTTTCCGGGTATCAAACTCTGATCAAGGAAAACATCTTCCAGCCCTTCGAGCGTTCCGTTCTCAATGGTTGCCTGCCGTACTGATGGGATAACAATCTTTGAAAGGGGGCGAACTGTAGGTGAACTCTCGTTTTTGAACTTATTTTTTTCTTCTGTTTGAGGATACATTTCCCCTTGGCCCGTTGTCAGCCAAAGCAGAGAAATACCTGTTTCAAGGGCACATTGAATAACCCAGTCAGCGGGAAAACTATCACGTAACATCCTGTTTGCCATGGTACTTTTTGATGCTTCGAGATGTTCAACTAACGCTATTTGAGTGTTGAAACCATAGGCAGTCATCAGCCTTTTGATGGTCTCCCTTCCTCCCGTATTTACACCTGTATTGATCTTCAAGATGAACTCTCCATTTGACAATCCAATATTGGGATCGTATTTTTGTGTTCAACTTCTAATGTGAGAGTTTAGAAGTTGGGGTTAAACATCATAAAACGCACTAAAACCAAGAGATACTGCACTATGAGCACAGATATTTCAATTCGTGTACCAAAAGAGATGGCTACGCCTGCAGAGTTCGCTGAATGGGAAGGTATCTCCCGTGGCTCTGTTTACCAGAAAATTCATCATGGTCAGCTTGCTAAGTACATGGTCAAGAAAGAAAAAAACAAAGGTCGCGTAAGCCTGCGTTACCTCATGTACAAAACCGACCAGGTTCGTGAATCCCTCGGTCATTCCAACTTTCGCGTCATCGTTGGTCAGTAAGTTCGATTATGAGAACTTTCTAAGGGGTTTGCATGTTTGATTATCGCGTTTCCAAACATCCGCACTTTGACGAAGCCTGCCGGGCTTTCGCGCTGCGTCACAACATGGCAAAGCTGGCAGAATGCGCAGGAATAAATGTCCAGACTCTGCGCAATAAGCTGAACCCGGACCAACCGCACCAGTTGACCGCGCCGGAAATCTGTCTGCTTACCGATCTGACTGAGGATTCAACGCTGGTTGATGGCTTCCTTGCGCAAATCCATTGCCTGCCATGCGTACCACTTAACGAGGTTGCCAGGGAGAAAATGCCGGACTACGTACTGAAAGCCACGGCAGAAATCGGCCGCGTAGCTGCCGGTACTGTTTCCGGTGAAGCTCACACCACTGCAGGTCGCCGCCAGATTGTTGACAGTATTAACTCTGTCACCCGCCTGATGGCGTTAACCGCTGTGACACTGCAGGCGCGTCTGCAGACCAGTCCGGCAATGACAAGCGCAGTTGATACCGTAACGGGCCTCGGCGCGTCGTTCGGTCTGATCTGAGGTGGTTATGTTGACTAAACAACCATCACTCGCATCGCTTCTCGTTAAGCAAAGTCCGTCTCCACATTTCGGGCACGGCTGGATCATGGGGACCGATGGCAAGCGCTGGCACCCGTACCGCTCTCAGGATGCGCTGCTGGCTGACCTGTCCACCACTAAGCGGGGGAAGCCATGGCTATTAAAGGCGCTGCGGCAACTGTTCCGTTAAGCCCAGGCGAACGCCTTGAGGGGTTAAACCATATCGCAGAACTGCGGGCGAAAGTGTTTGGTTTAAATATTGAGTCTGAGCTGGAGAGGTTTATTAGCGATATGCGAAACCAACGGGATATTAACCATAAACAGAATGAGCGGGCGTTAGCCGCAATTTTCTTTATGGCAAAGATTCCGGCGGAACGTCATAGCGTCAAAGTGAGTGAGCTGACGACTGACGAAAAGCGGGAGCTGATCAAGGCTATGAACCATTTCCGCGCAGTGGTGAGCTTATTTCCAAAACGGCTAACCATGCCGATTTAACCAGTAAGAGAAATTAATGGCGTAAACCCGCCGGGCATTTTTTTACCCAAATTCAGGAGAAGCAACTATGCGAAATATTGAAACCCGTAACACCAAAATTGGCCCAGATGATGCTGGCCTTAATCTGCTACTGACCGAAGCGCGTAAGGAAGAACGCCGGGGCCGTGCTGATGTGTTTGCTGCCCGCCTGGATACGCTGGCAGACCGCATCACCTCCCGTCAGCTGACCCATGCAGAAGCTGCAGAGCTGCTGCGTGAAGAGGCCGTGAAAATCCAGAACGAAGCGCAGGAGATCCACTGATGGCTGATTCTATGGACCTCGTACAGCAGCGCGTAGAAGAAGAGCGTCAGCGCCATATCCATACCGCCCGCGCCAGACAGCCGGGCATTTCCCGCGTCTTATGCATCGACTGCGACGCGCCAATCCCGCCAGCTCGCCGCCGTGCCATTACGGGCGTGCAGTGCTGCGTCACCTGTCAGGAAATCGAAGAGCTGAAAGGCAAACACTACAACGGAGGTGCGGTATGAACGCCAGTAAATCAACAAACCGGTTAAAAGACAGCGCATTAGCTGAATTAATTTCAGCGATATCTCTCAACGAGAAATCGCTGCCGCTCGCGCTGACTCGTGTTGCGCTATGCGAGTTACAGGAACGCCGCAAAATGGAAGCCAATAATAAGCCAGTGGCCTATACCGATGAGGAGGAATTGCGATTTCCTCATGCAACAAGTGATATGTGGCCGCAGCCTCTGGGGGGCGGGAAAGATGTCCCGCTTTATCGTCAGGCTCAGGCTATGCCTGAGTGGGTGTTACCAGAGATTATTCCGCGCAGTGTTTTCTATATGATTTACCAGCAGTGCGGCGGGTTAGTTAACTGTGAAGCTGATCCGCAGGCCATATGGGAGGCCTGCCGTGACGCCATGCTGAAAGGAGATGCAGCATGAGCGTAATTCACAGCTTAAAGATTGGCCCGCTGTTTTTTAATGCTGTAGCAAACGGCGAGAAAAAAGCAGAAGTAAGAAAAAACGACCGCAATTTTAAATCTGGTGACTTTCTGCTGCTGCGTGAGTGGGAGGGAGAATATACAGGAAACAAGCTGGTAGTAAAGGTTACGCATATATGCCCGCTCGGTCTCTTTATTGGTGGTAGTTGGGTGGTTATGTCTGTTTCTCATATTGAGGATAATGATATTCAGCCATTTATGGATGCAGTTTTAGGGGGTGTTCAATGAGCACCATCCTGAAATGGGCAGGCAATAAAACTGCCGTCATGCATGAGCTGAAAAAGCACCTTCCTGCAGGCCCGCGACTGGTTGAACCTTTCGCGGGTTCCTGCGCTGTGATGATGGCGACAGAGTATCCTCATTATCTTGTCGCTGATATTAATTCAGACCTGATTAATCTTTATAAGCAGATTGCATTTAACTGCGAGAAATTTATTACTAACGCTAAAGGGTTCTTTGCCAGCACCAATAGCGAAACCTCTTATTACAATATCCGTCAGGATTTTAATCATTCCTCTGAAACTACTGATTTCTGGAAAGCTGTATTTTTCCTTTATCTTAATCGCCACGGTTATCGTGGATTGTGCCGTTATAACAGGAAAGGTGAATTTAACGTTCCATACGGGAATTATAAAAAACCATATTTCCCGGAAGACGAAATAAGAGCATTTGCAGAGAAAGCAAAACGCGCCACCTTCATTTGTGCCAGCTATGAGGAAACTTTAGCGATGGTCAAAGCAGGTGATGTGATTTATTGCGACCCACCTTATGACGGGACATTTACCGATTATCACACTGATGGTTTCAATGAAATTGAGCAACGTCGCCTGGCGACGACTCTTGATGTGCTGGCAACAGCAGGCCGTCAGGTTGTTGTGTCGAACAGTGAAACCGAGCTGACGAACGCGATTTACCATAATTTTACCCGCCACCGTATTAACGCAAAACGCAGTATGGGCGTGGCCGGTGGTGATGGTAAGGCTGCAACTGAAATTATCGCTGTTTCTCAACCTCTGATCTGGTCCGGGATTGATCTGGCAGCGTATCCAGACGTGGGTGCGTCTTACGAAACTTTCCAAAGAGAGTATTTGTGTGAGCCATCACGACGTTAAAAACTACGGCGGCGCAGATGATGCCGCCGCTGCTTTTGCATGGAATGCCCCGAAAAAAGCAGTAAACCCGTATGCGGACCCGGCGGAAGTTGCGCCGGTGTCTGCGCTTTCAAACCTGATCGCTCTTTACGCCGCCGATAACGAGCAGGAACAGCTGCGCCGTGAGGAGATGAGTGATGAGGTCTGGGAGCGCTTTTTCTACAATGAAGCCCGTGATCCGGTTCAGCGTGAAATGGAGCAGGACCAACTGATCAGCAGGGCGAAGATGGCCCGCGAACAGCAGAAATTTAACCCTGATCTGATCATCCTGGCTGACGTGTCAGCGGAACCGTCATATATCAGCAAGCCGCTGATGGACCGCATTGATTATTTTCATAACCTGAACCGCCCTAAGGCCTATTCTCGCTACCTGCGTGAAACAGTCAGACCGTGCCTGGAACGTCTGGTGCGTGTCCGGGATAGCCAGATATCGACCTCATTCCGGTTTATGGCAAGTCATGACGGGCTGGAGGGGTTGCTGGTTCTGCCTGAAATGAGTCAGGACCAGGTAAAGCGACTATCCACACTGATAGCCGCCCATATGAGCATGTGTCTTGATGCGGCTTGTAGCGATCTTTTCGTCAGCGATGACGTCACGCCGGACCAGATGCGCAGGGCGTGGGAACGAGTGGCCGATGAGGTCATGCGGCTTGACGTGATCCCCCCTGCATTTGAGAAGTTACGCCGCAAGAAACGCCGCCGCAACCCTGTGCCGTATGAGCTTATTCCGGGTTCGTTGGCGCGTATGCTTTGCGCTGACTGGTGGTATCGCAAGTTGTGGCAGATGCGCTGCGAGTGGCGGGAGGAGCAACTGCGTGCGGTGTGCCTGGTCAACAAAAAAGCCAGCCCGTATGTCAGTTATGAGGCCGTTATCCACAAACGCGAACAGCGCCGTAAGTCGCTGGAGTTCTTCCGCTCGCATGAGCTGACTAACGAGCAGGGCGACACGCTGGACATGGAAGACGTGGTGAACGCCAGCAGCAGCAATCCGGCGCACCGTCGTAATGAAATGATGGCCTGCGTTAAGGGGCTGGAGCTTATCGCAGAAATGCGCGGCGACTGCGCCGTGTTCTACACCATCACCTGCCCGTCACGTTTCCACGCAACGCTCAACAACGGCAGGCCAAACCCGAAATGGACGAGCGCGACGGTCAGGCAAAGCAGTGATTATCTGGTTGATACGTTTGCCGCTTTCCGTAAGGCCATGCATAAGCGCGGTATGCGCTGGTATGGCGTCCGGGTGGCTGAGCCGCATCATGATGGAACGGTACACTGGCACCTGCTGTGCTTCATGCGTAAGAAAGAGCGCCGCGCTATCACAGCGTTGCTGCGTAAATTTGCTATCCGTGAGGACCGCGAAGAGCTGGGCAACAATACCGGCCCGCGCTTTAAGTCTGAGCTGATCAACCCGCGCAAGGGCACACCTACCAGCTACATCGCCAAATACATCAGTAAGAACATAGACGGGCGCGGCCTGGCTAACGAAATCAGCAAGGAAACCGGCAGATCACTGAGGGATAACGCAGAGCACGTCAACGCCTGGGCGTCACTTCATCGCGTCCAGCAATTCCGCTTTTTCGGCATTCCGGGCCGACAGGCTTATCGCGAGCTGAGATTGCTGGCAGGACAGGCTGCGCGGCAGCAGGCAGATAAAAAGGTCGGGGCGCCGGTACTGGATAACCCGCGTCTGGATGCGGTCCTGGCTGCCGCTGACGCCGGGTGCTTTGCCACCTACATCATGAAACAGGGCGGTGTGCTGGTCCCACGTAAACATCACCTGGTCCGAACGGCCTACGAGCTTAACGAAGAGCCATCTACCTATGGCGATCATGGCATCCGTATTTATGGCATCTGGTCCCCGATTGTTGAGGGCCGGATTTGCACGCACGCGATGAAGTGGAAAATGGTTCGTAAAGCCGTTGACGTTCAGGAGGCGACAGCCGACCAGGGCGCTTGCGCCCCTTGGACTCGTGGCAATAACTGTCCCCCTGTTGAAAATATGAACAAATCAGGGGGAGATTTACCCGATATTAAAACCATGGATGAGAAGGCGCTGCAGGAATATCTCCACAACATGGGCCAGAAGGAACGGCGGGAGCTGACAGCCAGGTTAAGGCTGGTAAAACCGAAGAGGAAAAAAGCATACAAACAGAATATTTCGGATCAGCAGCGCCTGCAGCTTGAGGCAGAACTGAGGTCCAGAGGGTTCGATGGCAGCGAGTCAGAGATTGACCTGCTTCTGCGCGGCGGCAGTATTACATCAGGCGCTGGTATGCGGATTTTTTACCGCAATCAGCGCCTGCAGGAAGATGACAAATGGCGGCAGTGGTACTGATTGCGCGGCTTTAACATTTCTTGCTCTTATCCGATCCCCTCGGACACATCTGATTGAATGATAAAAAGTATTTTACATCAGAAAAAACGTATTATACTGTATATATAACCAGTGATTGCATGTGCAGTATTTGCGTATCCCGTAGTGAGGATAGGAGGGAAAATGCAGGATTATCTTTTGGAGTCGTTGAAACTCCAGCGTATTGATTTTTTTATCAAGCTTGTAGCAGCAAGTGAGTGCAGCGACGAGGAAAAGCGACTGGCTATCCAGTGGGTATCTGAATTGACTGACGAGTTAATAAAAAGAATAGAGGGTTTAGATAGTTGTAAGTCCTCATATGTTAATGATATGTAATGGTAAATTAAGAATTGGCAATGTGCGCGGTAAGATTTCAACGGCTTCCTAAGTTGCACGTACAATCCAAACGAGATACTTACTGCTCATCGTCGAGGCATTAGCTATAATGTCCGCATGATTTTAGGGAGACATTCAATGCCAACGGTAGTATCACTTTTTTCAGGTTGCGGCGGTTCAGATGCGGGGGTCACAAATGCAGGCTTCAATGTATTGATGGCCAATGACATTTTACCCTATGCTCGTGATGTATATTTGGCGAACCATGCTGAAACTGATTATGTTTTGGACAGCGTTGCAAATATTGAGCATTTCCCCAAAGCCGATTTATTAGTTGGATGCTACCCATGTCAAGGTTTCAGCCAAGGGGGAGTACGTCAAGCAGATCGTAAAATTAATACTCTTTACTTAGAGTTTGCTCGTGCCTTAAATTACATTAAGCCCAAAGCTTTTATTGTTGAAAACGTTTCAGGTATGGTTAGAAGGAATTTTGAACACCTTTTAAAGGATCAATTCAAAGTATTCACCGAAGCTGGATATAGAGTAAAATCACAAATTTTAAATGCATCAAATTATGGTGTTGCACAAGATAGAAAACGTATCTTTATAGTTGGGATTCATGAGCGGTTTGGTATTGATTATGAGTTTCCTAAGCCTGTGTTTGGAGATGGTTTAGATCCCTTGGTCACAATAAAAGATGCAATTGGTGATCTTCCTGAATGGCCAGAAGGAGAGTTTTATGATGCGGATTTTCATTGGTATTATTTATCAAGGAATCGTCGTCAAGATTGGCTTCAAATTTCAAAGACTATTGTAGCCAATCCTAGACACATGCCATTACATCCAATCAGTCCTGAGTTAACGAAGCTAGGTCCTGATAAATGGCAATTTGTATCAAACTCACCAGCACGACGTTTTAGTTATCGAGAAGCCGCGCGTTTACAGGGTTTTGGTGATTTGATTTTTCCCGAAACAGAAAAGGCTTCAATGAACATGAAGTATACTGTTGTTGGAAATGCTGTTCCGCCTCCTTTATTTGAGGCGGTTGCTAAAGCTTTACCAAAAATCTGGTAATTCATCTATATCCCATTGCTAAAGCCTGCTCGACATAATCAACATCGGGTAGGCTGTTTTGCAATTCATTTTGGCGGACAAGATTTATTAGACGTAACCGGTCAACAATTATTGAACCGCCTATATCGGCCTTATATGCCCAATCACCGTCAATCCACCTCAAATCTTGGGGCATAAAATAATATGAGGCCCAAGGGTGCGGTACTGGCATTTTTCCACCCAACTTTGCATAAGATGATTCAAGTTGTTTGTGAACCCATTCATTTTTCGAACAGCCACATTGAACAAATGCGGCAGGAATTGCATCTCTATCATCGCCCATAGGATGCCAAGCGACAATATCAATACCACCATCCCCAGAGTCCCTTGGCTTAAAGTCTCTTTCTTTGAAGGTTGTTACTTCACATCTTATATCTTTTGCAATTGCGTTATATTTATTAATTAATTTGCCTGTATATCTAGCATTTGCCCCACCACCGGCCCAGTTTGGATGAACCTCACATCCTGAAGGCATCAAGGATGAAAATATTGGAAGGCTAATCAGCTCAAAAGATCGAGTGATAGTAGGCCTAACCCCAGTTGGTATATATTTTATATTTGCACAGATGACAAGGGATATATATAGTTTTTGCAACGTAGTCAAGTTTATATGATTAACTAACGTTAGCGTATCCCCATCAACTGACAATGTAAAAGGGTAAGCATCGCCGAAATATGTTTTCCTTTGTCTTATAAAATCAGTTCCAAATCTCCACTTTTCGCCAGAATATTCCCGGTCATACTCTTCTGGTTGAGCACGCATTATGCTATCCAAATCGCCACGGCTAAATGCTTTATCCGGATGAATCATTGCTCTAATTTCAAGATAGTCAGCCCAAAGATACTCATCATTTGTTGGAATAGATTCAAGATTATTGAGCATATTACTCATCCTCGAGCGCAGTTCTGATGTGATTTCTAATGGTTTTACTCATATCAAAGAGTTGCTCTGCATTTTCGAGATCGTTTGCATTATAGTTTTTATCTTTTAAAAGCATGTCCCATACAACTTTTAAATCGTTTCTTGCTTTTTTTATTGCCTCTTCTAGAGCAACCTGATGACCATTTGTATAGAGATAGGATTGATCAAGATCTCTTGTTTTAACTAAACAGTCGACGGCATCATCATGTTGCACAATTAAAGCTATATCTTTGATTCTTCTTGATTCTCTAACTGTGGTTCGAGCGTGTTCGTCCCTTACGAAAAACCATGAAAAAAGATTTTTTACGTTATCTTCTTTAATGTTTTTAAAGTCATAGTCTTTTTTATCTTCAATACCTAACCACTCTGTTATCGCATTGTAACCGAGCGCTGTAGTGATATATGAAAATTCTATATCGGAATCTGTAATATTGAGTTTAAAAAACTTTTTATTTTTAGCTAATTCATATAATGATAATGATGTTAGTAAAAGTCCAACATACGAAGGACGGCTACCTATTTCTCTGGCTAAGTATTTAAGCGTATCTTCTTTGGTGTCTTCACTATAAAATTTTACACATAACTCTTTCAAATATTTTGCTTTAGATAGGGAGTCCCACTCTTTAACTCCAGTGATGTGCCGATAACCTATATATCTGAGAACATCTTCACGTGCATCGTAAATAATACAAGGGAGTTCGTTAGGCTTGTTAGGAACTTCGTTCCTTATTTCTTCAATGCTATTTTTCTTATTTTCAGGCGGATTCAATTCGCCGTTAAGTAATTTAACAGCTGCCAACCGACGGTTTCCTTCCGCAACGATTAGTTGCGTACCTGAGCGGAAGGCTAAGAGTGGTTCTCCGGGGAAGTAACCTTGTTGACCGATGGAGAGCATTAGATCGTGGACACTCTCGTCATCAAGCATGCCTTCAACAACAACTTCTTCTTTGTCTGCATCGTTCAAACGATAGAAACGCGGATTTTCAGGATCAAAGTTGAGTTCTGATGTTTTGATGTATTCAATAGGTTTAGATTGCATAATCCCGCCTAACAGGCAATAAAGATCAAGATAGAATCTTGTAAGTGAAACATAAAAATGCCTGTTTTTAAATCTTTCTGTAAACGCATTTTACTGCATGATTTTGCATGATCGCTAGAGGATCGTTTTAGCACCGGCCCGCCAGAACTGACGGGCTTTCTCGTATTTCATGCAGGTGCATGAAAACCACTACATGAAGCGGGCAGGCGTGGCGGGGATACGAGCGCGCGCAACGGGGTGAAATGGTGAAAATCTGGCGCATTTTCCGGGGCGCTGACGGGCGGGCGGGGAAGGTGGTAGAGCGAGAGGCAAAAAAATAGCGCCTCGCAGGGGGCTGCTGAGGCGCTTATAGAGGGTGTTACGGTGGGTCAGTCTTCCTGAAGGTCCAGCGTATAGGGCTCAAAGCGGATCACATCTTCGCCCAGCCAGTCGTTAAGCTCCTGTAGTCGCTTCTGCAACGGCATCAGCTCGTTGCGGACAAAGACGCGGCTGGCCTTTTCCACATCACCAAAGCCGCCGGTATTGTTGGGAATAATGCCCATCATCTGCGGCGGTACGCGGTGTGCGGCCATCATGTCATCGCGGCTCACATTCTTGATGTTCAGAAACTCATCTTTCGCCGCGACCTCCGACAGCGGGATGATCTGGATACCGTCCTTTTTACCGTTGGGCGAATACATAAACAGGTTGCGGAAGTTGCCCGGGCCTTTGGCACTTTTCATCGCATGACGGATGTTGTTCACATCTTCCTGGTTCTGCGCCGCATCAGTCATGTACATGATGAACCCGGCGTGACTGCCGTTGATGTAATACTTACGGCGAAACAGCGTAGCCGACTCGTTGAGCAGTGTTGAAGGGATCGCGGAGAGGTAGCCGGGAAGCCCGTAGATTTCCTGGTTAATGTCCGGCTCCATCAGGTGAAAGATGCTGCCTTTGGTGAACTCATAAGGCTGGGTGGTCATGCCGTACTGTACGAACCAGTAAGTATCAAGGTCAATCCCGCGCCGGGTGTACTTCGCCAGTGATGGCTCCAGTGACAGGACCCCGCCCAGCCTGTTTGTCCGTTTTTCCAGATAGGCGTTACCGAACACAAGATAGTCCTGGACGAAACGGGAAAAAGCCTGCTGGCTGAGCAGGCGGTGGGGGATGTAGGTACTGCTGAGAATGTCACGCTTAACGGCAATCGGTGAGCTGTGATGTACAGCGGCACGATAGGTCCGCGCCAGCCCGTCAAAGCTCACCGGCGGCTCATACCAGCGGTCCATTTGCACACATTCTACGTAGTCCAGAAGTTCGCGGCGGTCCAGTACCGGAATGGGATCGCCAAAGCTGAACGCCTGGGTAGTCGCTGCATCATTGGGTTGTACGTCAGGTGGCATCACATCCTGTGCGGTATTCTCAGTCATTAAAAAATCTCCACGATGTTGCTTGTATTGGCGGCTTCGCCCTGCAGTGGTTCATTAAATAGTGCGTGCATCGTTGCCCAGGCCAGATCGGCGTGGCTGGCTTCTTCGCTGCGGCTGGCTTCATAGGTCGGACGGTTGCCGCTGGCAGTAGTAGCCCGGCGGATAGCCATAAATGACTGCGCAATGTCGGTGTGCCCGGCGTCAAACTCCAGGCGGCGGTGGCTGATAATGTCGTATGCCTTGAGCACCAGGGCGTTTTTGACGTTGGGGTTGTAGACAAACTCCCGGACGGCAGGGAAAAAGGCTTTCACGTTTTCGTAAACGCCATGACCGACGCCGGTAGAGTCAATGCCGATGTAAGACACGTTGTACTGCTGGGTAAGCTTGCGGATAGCCTCCGCCTGAGCGCGGAAGTCCATTCCGCGCCACTGGTGGCGCTCAAGGATGCGGAACTTACCGCCGGGAACCGCGGGCGGCGCAATGACGACACACCCGGCGCTGTCACCATTCTGCGTGCCTTTTGCCGGGTCATATCCGATCCAGACCTCACGCCAGCCAAACGGACGCAGGGCCAGCGCCTGAAAATCTTCCCAGACCTCCCAGCTGTCCACCATGCAGGCCTGCAGCTCGGACAGCGGGAACACGGACGCGAGATCATCAAGAAATTCGCACATCAGCAGGTTCTGGTATTCGTCCGGGCTGTATTCCAGTCGCAGCTGGTCCAGGTCGAACAGGTTACAGCCGCCGCGCACGGCATCCTCTACTGTCACGATCTGCCGGAACTGACCATCAGTACACAGCAGGCCCGCTGCCAGCGCGGAGTGGGTCAGATCGATATCGACACGGTCCGATTTTGAGCGACCACGGTTATACAGGGCGCCAGACCAGAAGGGATAAGCGCTGTGCGTCAGGCTGGACGGCGTAGAAAAATAGGTCTGCCGCCATCTTTTGTGCAGTGCCATGCCAGAGGCGACTTTGCGTAGCTCCTGGAATTTCGGTATCCAGAAATATTCATCAAGATACAGGTTGCCGTGGTAGCTCTGCGCGGTGCGGGCGTTGGTCCCCAGAAAATACAGCGTGGCGCCGTTCGGAAGCCCCATCGGATCACCTCTGAGTTCAACATCGACCTCTTTGGCAAACTCAATGATGTACTGCTTAAACATGTGTGCCTGGGATTTGCTGGCTGACAGGAATATCTGATTACGGCCCGTCACCAGGGCATCTATCAGCGCCTCATGGGCAAAATAGTACGTCGCCCCGATCTGGCGGGATTTGAGCACGTTGCGGATACGGTGTTTATTGCCCGCCTCCCACCAGTGGCGCTGATAATCGAACATTGAGCTGTGGAAAATCTCCTGCAGCTTTTCGATCTGTTCGTCGCTGAACTGGTTTTTTTCTGGGGGTTTGCGGGGGCCGCGGTTGCGGTTTTCCACATTGGGGTTTAAATCGGCCTCGTTGCCGCCGTTGTTAAATTTCCCGATGCGTGCATGGCGTTCAGACTGACGCGCCAGCAGGTCAATTTCCTTAAAATCTTTCCCTTCTTTGTGCTCCTTCATGATCAGCTGGCAATACCGTGCGGCGGTGGTGAGCTGCATCTGGTCAAGCGGGCCATAGCTGCCCCACTTGTCGCGCTTTTTCCAGCTGTGAACGGTTGCGGCTTTCTCGCCCAGCATTTCAGCAATGCGGGCTATGCGGTATCCCTGAAAATACAGCAGTAGTGCCTGCCGACGGGGATCGAGGTCTGCGGGGGTCATCGTTTCCATGGCACAAACATACGGGCTTGCCCTGAGCCTTTCCCCGGCTGGCTTTTGTGTGGTTTACCGCACAAGGTCTGCGCGTTGTTTCCCCCCCTCCATCACAGCAACCATAAGGCCTCACAGAGTTATTTGATGGAGTCGCTCAAATGGCAGTTAAAGCAAAACGCTTCCGCATTGGTGTGGAAGGGGCAACAACAGACGGACGCACCATTGAGCGCGCCTGGCTGGAGCAGATGGCGGCAAGCTATAACCCGCAGGTCTATACCGCGCTGATTAATCTGGAACACATCAAGGGCTACACCCCGGACAGTCCGTTCCGCCGTTTCGGGACCGTGGATAAGCTGGAGGCCGAAGAAATTACGGACGGCCCGCTGAAAGGCAAAATGGCCCTGTATGCGTGGATCACCCCGTCAGATGATCTGGTGGCGTATACCCGCAAACTGCAAAAGCTGTTCACCTCGATGGAGGTCAATACCAGCTTTGCCGATACCGGCAAGGCGTACCTGATTGGCCTTGCAGCGACTGACGACCCGGCAAGCCTGGGTACAGAAATGCTGCAGTTTAGTGCCAGCGCAAAAAGCAACCCGCTGGCAGGCCGTAAACAGAACCCGGAAAACCTCTTTACCGCCGCAGAAGAAACGCTGATCGAGTGGGAAGAGGTCCAGGGCGAAAAACCCTCCCTCTTTGCCCGCGTCACCGCGATGTTTACCAAAAAAGAGCAGACCGATGATGCGCGTTTCTCTGATGTGCATCGGGCTGTTGAGCTGGTCGCCACTGAGCAGCAGAGCCTGGGCGAGCGCACCGATCAATCCCTGTCCGCGCAGGATAAGCGCATTGCTGAGCTGGAAACCGCACTGCAGAAGCAGCAGACCGATTTTTCTGCGCTTAAGCAGAAGCTGAGCCAGGAAGACAGCCGTAAAGATTATCGCCAGCGTGCGCCAGGTGGTGAAGCACCTGCAGGCACACTGACCAATTGCTGATGGAGCAAGAGAACCCATGAAAAAGAATACCCGTTTTGCCTTTAACGCTTACCTGCAGCAGCTGGCGCGTCTGAATGGCGTGGAAGTCGAAGAGTTATCCAGCAAATTCACCGTTGAACCGTCTGTACAGCAGACGCTGGAAGACCAGATCCAGCAGTCCACGGCATTCCTGACCATGGTTAACGTGATTGGCGTGGCGGAGCAGTCAGGCCAGCTTCTGGGCCTGGGCGTCGGCAGCACCATTGCCGGGACCACTGACACGACTACGAAGGAGCGCGAGCCAACCGACCCCACTGAGATGGTGGATGTTGAGTACAAATGTGAACAGACCAACTTTGATACGGTGCTGACCTACGCAAAACTGGATATGTGGGCGAAATTCCAGGATTTTCAGGTGCGCATCCGTAACGCCATCGTGAAACGTCAGGCGCTGGACCGCATCATGATCGGATTTAACGGCGTAAAGCGTGCCAAAACCTCAGACCGTGCCGCCAATCCGTTGCTGCAGGACGTTAACAAAGGCTGGCTGCAGAAGGTCCGCGAAGATGCCCCGGATTGTGTGATGGGCAGTACCACGGCAGAAGATGGCACCACCACTGCAGACCCGGTGAAGGTCGGCAAAGGCGGTAAATATGCCAACCTGGATGCGCTGGTAATGGATGCAGTCAATGAGCTGATTGACCCGATTTTCCAGGACGATGCGGAACTGGTCGTGATCTGTGGACGTGAGCTGTTGTCCGACAAGTATTTCCCGCTGGTCAATAAAGACCAGGAGAACAGCGAAAAGCTGGCGGCTGACATGATTATCAGTCAGAAACGCATGGGCGGTCTGCAGGCCGTTCGCGCCCCGTCATTCCCGGCAAACGCCGTGCTGATCACCCGCCTGGATAACCTGTCCATCTACTGGCAGGAAGACACCCGCCGCCGTTCGGTGATTGATAACCCGAAACGTGATCGCATCGAAAACTTCGAATCCGTCAATGAAGCGTATGTGGTGGAGGATTGCCGCTGCGTGGCACTGGTGGAAAACATCACGATTGGCGATTTCAGCGCCGGTGCCGGGGAGTAACGCATGAGCCTGAGTCCCGCACGGCAGCACCGCCTGCGCGTTCAGGCTGAACAGGCCGCCCGTCAGGGCGGCAATGTTCGCCATGCGTCAGGGTATGACCTGATGCTGCTGCAACTGGCTGAAGATCGCCGCCGCCTCAAGGGGGTTCAGTCCACCGTGAAAAAGGCACAAATCAAGGTGGAGCTGTTACCCAAATATACCGCCTGGGCGGATGGCGTACTGGAAGCCGGTGGAGCGCAGCAGGATGACGTGCTGATGTTTCTGATGGTCTGGCGTATTGATGCCGGTGATTTTGCCGGTGGTCTGCAGATTGCGGCCCACGCGCTCAGACATGGCTGGGTGATGCCGCAGGCGCTGGGCCGTCGCAACGTGCAGACCGTTATCGCCGAAGAGCTGGCAGACCAGGCAGAGGCCGCGCAGCGCATGAAAGCAGATTTTCCTGCTGACGTGCTGCTGCAGGCGCTTTCACTGACGGATGCACTGGATATGCCGGACCAGTCACGCGCCAGGCTGCATAAAGCCATCGCCGCTGTGATCAGTGAGTCCAGTCCGGCAGCAGCGTTAAACCACTACAACTTTGCGCTGCAGCTCGATCCCCGCTGCGGTGTGAAGAAGGACAAAGAGCGGCTGGAGCGCCAGTTGCGTAACAGCCACTAACGGAACGTGCCCCGCGCACGGGCGGCACGGGATGGCGACAGGCATTGCCTTATCAAAATCCCGTTCACCGCCCACCTTTTCAGGAGAAAACCCGCATGAAGTTTGTTGCGCCAGAACAGGCGCCAGAACAGGCGGAGGTCATCAAAAATACCCCATTCTGGCCCGATGTTGATTTGTCGGAGTTTCGAAGCGTGATGCGGACGGATGGCACGGTGACGTCGCCGCGTCTCGGGCAGCTTATCCGGTCCGCAATGTCAGAGGTCAATGCGGAGCTGTACGACTTCCGCAAGCGCCAGCAGGCGCTGGGGTTTCAGACACTGGCAGACGTACCGGCGGAAGAGCTGGACGGAAAAAGCGAGCGCATCCACCACTATCATAACGCTGTGTTTTGCTGGGCGCGTGCGCAGGTGAATGAGCGTTATCAGGACTACGACGCCACGGCGTCCGGCGTCAAACGGGGTGATGAGCTGGCGGAAGCCAGCGGCGATATGTGGCGTGATGCCCGTTGGGCAATCAGCCGGGTGCAGGATGCACCCCACTGTACGGTGGAGCTGATCTAATGAAAGTGCGTGCGTACCAGGGCGACACGGTGGATGCGCTTTGCTGGCGTCATTACGGACGCACACAGGGCGTCACAGAGCAGGTACTGCAGGCAAATCCGGGGCTGGCTGAGCATGGCCCTTTTTTACCTCACGGGCTGCAGGTGGAGCTGCCGGATATTGCCACCGCTACCACGGTGCAGACCGTCCAGTTATGGGACTGAATTATGACGCTTGAACGGATCAGCGCCTTTATTACGTACTGCATCGCGGTGCTGCTGGCGTGGTTGGGGGATTTATCGCTTAAAGACGCCTCTACGGTGGGCGGTGTGCTGATTGGTCTGCTGATGATGGCGATCAACTGGTACTACAAACACAAAACCTATCAGCTGCTACGCGACGGGAAGATAACCCAGGGGGAATATGAGTCCTTCAATCGTTAAGCGCTGCCTGGTTGGTGCAGTGCTGGCCATCGCTGCCACACTGCCCAATTTCCAGCAGCTTCACACCTCTGTGGACGGGCTGAAACTGATTGCCGATTACGAGGGTTGCCGCCTGCAGCCGTACCAGTGCGACGCTGGCGTGTGGACCGATGGCATCGGTAACACATCCGGTGTGGTGCCGGGAAAGACCATCACAGAGCGGCAGGCGGCGGGGAACTTCATCACCAACGTATTGCGGGTGGAGAAGGCTCTGGCCCGCTGTGTTCTGGTAGATGTGCCGCAGTATGTCTATGACGCGCTGGTGTCGCTGGCGTTCAACGTGGGCACAGGCAATGCATGTGGTTCAACCATGGTGAAGTTTATCAATCAGAAGCGCTGGCGTGATGCCTGCTATCAGCTGCCGCGCTGGGTGTATGTCAAAGGCATATTTAATCCGGGGCTGGATAACCGTCGCGGGCGTGAGCTGGCCTGGTGTTTAAAAGGAGCATAGCGGAATGACGCGCACGCTGGCAGTAATTCTGGCTCTGGCTCTGGCACTGGCGGCGCTGGGCTGGCAGTCATGGCGACTGAATAAGGCCAGCCACACCATCGAACAGCAGGACAGTGACCTGAAAGTGAAGGGCGAAAGGCTGGCTAAAACGAACAGTCAGTTGATCGCCCTGTCCATCCTGACCGAAACCAACAACCGGGAACAGACACGGCTTTACGCGGCGGCAGAAAGCACAAACGCACTGCTGCGAAGCCGTCAGCGACGGATTGAGGATCTGAAACGTGAAAACGAGGATTTGCGGCGTTGGGCTGATGCTCCTTTGCCTGCTGACATTATCAGGATGCGCGAACGTCCGGCCCTCGCCGGAGGTGCAGCTTACCGTGAATGGTTGTCCCAGGGTGACACAGTGCCGCCTGGAAAAATCAGCGGCACGCACTAACGGTGATTTGCTGACGGCGCTGGATGAAGCAGAGGCCGCCTGGTCGGTCTGTGCCGACAAGGTGGACACGATAATTTCCTGCCAGGAACGAAATAATGAACAAACCTCAGTCCTTACGCCGCGCCCTGAATAAATCGGTTCAGTATGTCAGGGACAACCCGGACAAGCTGCATTTGTTCGTCGATAACGGCTCAGTGGTGGCAACCGGCGCAGCGTCGTTGTCCTGGGAGTATCGCTATACCCTGAACGTGGTGATCGTGGATTTCAGCGGCGATCAGGGGTTACTGATGGCTCCCGTGCTGGCCTGGCTGATGGAGAATCAGCCCGATGCTATCCATAACCCGGAGCTGCGCGAAAAACTGTTTACGTTTGATGTTGATATCTTGCGCAATGATATTTGTGATATCAGCCTGAACCTGCAGCTGACAGAGCGCGTGATCGTCAGTGCTGACGGTGACGTGTCCAGCGTCGAAGCGGTGTCGGAGCCGGACGAACCGGACGAAATGTGGGCGGTGCGCCGTGGCTGAGCTGCAGGAAGTTGACGCCTGGTTAGATGCGCTGCTGGCGGGGCTGGAGCCTGCCGCACGTAAGCGCATGATGCGGGAGCTGGCGCAGCAGCTGCGCCGCAGCCAGCAGAAAAATATCAGGATGCAGCGCAACCCGGACGGCACGGCATACGAACCACGACGGGTAACGGCTCGTACGAAAACCGGCCGCATACGTCGGCAAATGTTTGCCAAACTCCGCACCGCAAAATACCTGAAAGCTGTTGCCAGCCCGGACTCTGCCAGTGTCGAATTTGAAGGCAGGGTGCAGCGTATTGCCCGCGTTCATCATTACGGTCTGCGTGACCGTGTCAGCCGCAGAGGGCCGGAGGTTCAGTATTCGCAGCGCCGGTTACTCGGCATCAATGACGAAGTGGAGGACATTACGCGCGATACCTTTTTGCGCTGGCTGTCTGACTGATTTTGTGTCAGGGACGACACAACCCCCCGCGCTGCCTCACTCACTCCGCGCGTGGCAATCTTGCCCTCATGAATACCCAATTAACAGAAATCATGCGCCTTATCACCAATCTGATCCGCACCGGCATTGTGACCGAGGTGGACCGGGACGGCTGGCTGTGCCGGGTGAAAACAGGCGACCTCGAAACCAACTGGATTAACTGGCTGACCTACCGCGCCGGTAAATCCCGCACCTGGTGGTGTCCGTCGCCGGGGGAGCAGGTGGTGCTGTTCAGTCTGGGCGGCAATCTGGAAACAGCGTTTGCGCTTCCGGCCATCTACTCCGACGCGTGCCCGCCGCCGTCGGACTCTGAGAGCGCGGACGTGACCGCATACGAGGATGGCGGATGGTTCGAATACGACCCGGCCACCGGGCGCTGGATTATCCGGGGTGTTAAAGCCGTGCTCATCGAATCCTCGCAGCTGGTTTCCTGCAAAACAGGGGAGTTTGTGATCGAGGCTGACACGACCCGTATTAACAGCAACGTGATCCTGAATGGCGACGTCACCCACGGCGGCGGAGCGATGACGTCAAACGGCATTGTGGCCGATAAGCATAAACACCCTGGCGACAGCGGCGGAACAACGGGAGATCCAATTTGACGCTCTATATCGGGATGAATCGCGATACCGGCAAGGCCATAACGGAAACGGACCACCTGCGCCAGTCCGTGCGGGATATTTTGCTGACGCCGCAGGGTAGCCGCCTTGCCCGCCGGGAATACGGTTCCCTGCTGTCCGCGCTGATTGACCAGCCACAAAACCCGGCATTGCGCCTGCAGATCATGGCGGCGGTGTACGTCGCGTTGCAGCGATGGGAGCCGCGGCTACAGCTCGACACCATCACGATTAACAGCAGCAGCATGGATGGCGCAATGGTGATTGAGCTGGCAGGCCAGCGCAATGACGGCGTGCCGGTATCGCTGTCCGTATCGACAGGAGCAGCCAATGGCCGTTATTGATCTTTCCCAGCTGCCGCCGCCGCAGATCGTGGATGAGCCGGATTTTGAAACCTTGCTGACGGAGCGTAAGGCGGAATTTGTCGCGCTCTATCCGGCAGAAGAGCAGGAGGCCGTGGCACGAACGCTAACGCTTGAGTCAGAGCCAATCGTAAAAACGCTGCAGGAAAACGTGTACCGGGAGCTGCTGCTGCGCCAGCGGATTAACGAGGCGGCACGGGCCGTCATGGTGGCCTATTCCGGCAGTGATGACCTGGATAATTTAGGCGCTAACAATAACGTACAGCGCCGGGTGATCACCCCCGCAGACGATACCACCACGCCACCCACGGAGGCGGAAATGGAATCGGACGCGGATTACCGCCAGCGTATCCCGGCGGCCTTTGAGGGGATGAGCGTTGCCGGTCCCGTCGGCGCGTATGAATATCACGCCCTCAGCTCGGATGGACGGGTGGCCGATGCCTCGGCGTTCAGTCCGTCCCCGGCGGAAGTGGTGGTGACGGTTCTGGCCCGCGACGGTGATGGCACCGCGCCGGATGATTTGCTGCAGGTGGTCGGGGCTGCCCTGAATGATGAGACCGTGCGCCCTGTGGCGGACCGGGTGAGCGTGCGATCTGCTGAGATTATCCGCTATGAGATCGACACGGTTTTGTATGTTTACCCCGGCCCGGCGAAAGAGCCGATTCTGGCGGCGGCGAAAGCGCAGGGAGCGGCATATATCAACGAGCAGCGCCGCCTGGGGCGTGACGTCAGGCTATCGGCGATTTATGCCGCTCTGCATGTTCAGGGCGTCCAGCGCGTTGAGCTGATGAAGCCCCTGGCGGACATAGTGTTAGATAAAACGCAGGCGTCCTATTGCACCGATTTTAAAGCAGAAATTGGTGGCTCTGATGAGTAGCAGCCTGTTACCGCCGGGGTCGTCTGCGCTGGAGCGCAGGCTGGCGCAGGCATGTTCTGGCATCAGTGATTTAAACGTGTCGCTGCGTGACCTGTGGAACCCGTGGAAATGCCCCGTGAAATTTCTGCCCTATCTGGCGTGGGCATTCTCCGTAGATAGCTGGGATGAAAGCTGGAGCGAACAAGAGAAAAGAACGGCTGTCAGTGAGTCGTTCTGGCTCCATCAGCGAAAAGGGACAATAGCAGCAATCCGCCATGTAGTCGAAAAAATGGGTTATTCCTTCTCAATCGCGGAGTGGTGGAAAGTGGCCGACCCGGCGGGGACATTCCGGCTTGACGTTGATGTTAACGAGGTCGGACTGACGCCGAAGACCCTGGATGAGCTAAATCGCCTGATCGGCGATGCAAAACCGGTCAGCCGACATTTAGCTCAACTGACCATCGCTGTCAGCTCTAAAGGTATCGTATGGACAGGGGCGGCCGTTACGGATGGCGAGATAATTACAGTTTACCCGCCAGGTTACATACCTGACGAAAGTATTTTTTACGACGGCTCGCAGCACTATTTTGGCGATGCTTACTTTTCGGGAAAATAATATGAATATTACAGAAGCAATTCGCTGGGCCGACGCAATATATCAAATTGCACGAAGGGATAGAGTTGAAGGCGGAATGAATGGCATCGCCAACATTCAGGCGCGGCAGTTGGCGGAGCGTACGCAGTACCTGAAAGTTATGATTGAGGGGTTTTCTGATTACAAAGAGTCAACATTCTATAAAACAGAGGCCGATCCCGACGGGACAATTCAAGGATTAAGTAGCACGCCGAATGACAAGCTATTTCGTGTGGCGCAAGGCGTCGCTAGTGAACTTTCATTTATTTATTATTTAAATAAGTCAGGCGTTGCCGTTCCGGTTGCATTAATGCCGGGGCAAGGGGCGATAGATAGCCTGAAGGAAGTAATCAGAAATGATTATTTACCTGACGGATATGACGGGGCCCTCACAGACCCGGATGGCCATGCTGCGATTCTGATCACTGACAGCGGGGGTGTTGAGGTCCTGGAGTTAATCTCCGGAGATTCAACATCTACTGGCGAGGATATGCCGGGGTATGCCGAGGCTCGCACTGATCGTTATGGGAATCTGGCTCTGGGCATTCGCCATGACGGAACCGCTGAGGCACCGGAGCTTATGTCAGGGGGCCTTCATATCTCGAAACAGTCAATGCCTGGCTGGGCCAAGGCATTTACCGACGATGAAGGTAATGTGGCGCTTGGTATCCATGATGATGGCTCAGTAGAGGCACCTGATTTTTTTTCTGGTGGAGTGAAGATAACCAAAGAAGAAATAAAAGGATGGGCTGTAGCCTTTACCGATCCTCATGGCAATATCGCTTTTGGCCTTCGCGAAGATGGTTCTGTTTATCCGGATACGTCCGGCGTTAGTAGCATTGAAGAGTTTTCAGCTAACGACGCTGACATTATTGCTATTCTCGGTGACAGCTACACTGACAGCCTGTTTACGTTGAGAGATAAAAGTTATATTGGGAATTTATCTGCTTTATCTGACTATCGGTTCAGAAATTATGGTATTTCAGGAAATACCGCTACCGCTATTAATAAACGGCTTGTAGATGATGCAGTGTATTTTGATGGAAAAAAATTCTCTCAGATGAAAGCCAAGTACGCCATCATTATGACGTATGCCAATGATGCGGGATGGTTTATCAATCATGGCATGGAATATTATCTGCACAATGTCTCACGCCTGATAGATTCTGTTATGGCATATGGTGCGGTCCCGATCATTGTCGCGGAGTGGATGATTTTTAATGAAGCCGCTGCGCAGCTGAGAGCGCTATGTGAGCAACGTGGAGTGGCATTTATCTATAACGCGAACTTCATGAAAGAAGTTGGAAACCTGGTCCTGTCTAATTTTCATCAAGGCCACCCGGGAACGCGCACGAATGGTGTGATATGGGCGTCCCTGTTCGAGCATCTTCGCCGAATGCCACGCCCAACACGCTCAATTAAAATCTACCGACAGCGCCCGACGTATGCACCATCGAGTGATGCCGATATGCTGTTTTCAGATCGCATTGGCATGCTTGAAAAATGGAAGGAAATCCGTGTTTCACATCGCTCTCTCCCTGATGCAGTAGAGCCGTATTTTGAAGAGTTACGAGGGAGGGGGGATGTCACAACGTGGCAGGTTCGGGCGGATGAATACGACCTGCTGGGCGGTGATGGCGTTGCGTTTACTGACCGCTTACTGGTTAATATTACCTATCCTGCTGGTTCAGTCGGGCTGAAAAAAGCGGGCTTTACACTCACGTGTAGCTCTGGTGTTGAAATTTACATCCGCCGCATTCTCGATCGCGCCTCATCGATCGGACAGGCAGGAGATGCAACGCCAGGTGCAGCAGATCGCGACACACTGACCCCTGACTACCTGGCAAAATATAAACTTCCGCGTGGAGCGTGGGTGAAGATTGGATCTGGTTCGGGGGAGTATCTGTTCACAGAGAACATGGAACAGGTAATGTTCGGAGACCAGATTCAGATCATGCTGAAATCAGCGTCGGGAATGCTGAAAGATATTACGGCAAAATATCAGACTGGCGGGAATCCGGCAGAAAAATATCCATTGCCAGCATACTACCCTCGCTCGCAATTGTGGGGGGAAACATTCGTTGATTTTTCGACGTGGGCTACGAACGGAGTAACCAGCGTTGTCCCGTTGGATCAGGTCAATACACCCAGGAATCTGACATACAATGGACCTCTGGAAGCAGTAGCGTCCCTGATGTCTGGCTCGACAATGAAAAAAACTATCGCGGTGGCTATGCCAGCAACGCGCGATTTTACCCAACCTGTAAAATTACAGATTGAACTATGGGCCCGTTATTTCCCTAAGGCGTATCTTGATAACAGTATTTATAAACTCGACCCCACGCAGGTTGTCGATTCGTCACAGCCAGGGAATGCATTTCCAGAAAGCAGCCCAATAACGAGTGATACCTGCGATTTTCGTAATGTGACATTACGCACGTCGCTGGGCGCAACAATGACGCCGCAAAATACTATTACTCAGAGCGATTTTACATGTCTTTTCTGGAGACCCCTGAAATATATAATTGAAATCCCCCCCTACGTTTCAGTTTCACAATTAACGCTGGAAATAACGTCAGAATCTGATTATGTCCAGGCGGCAAAAATTTTTATTAAAGAGGTTTATTAATGGGTACTCGTATTGTTGTCACAAGTGCGAACTGGTCAGGGAAAGGGAAGCCGAGTATTTTCCCGTTTGTTTCTCTGTCTGATGCGGATTTTGCGTATGATTTTCGGTCCCGCCCCACTCAGTACAGTGACCTGACGAAGAAAACCACCTTAACTCTGATGCGTGGTGCTTTATCGGCGGGAAACACATCAATCGCCTTTGCTGTTGATGATTCGGTTGGACTGGTGAGCGCGGACGGACTTGGCCTGACAGTCGATAATTTGGGTGCTGCGTTTATCTCCCATATACCCAGAACCCTGGCTCTGGATGGTAGTGTAAAAATTACCGCTTACGTTGTCGGGGGTTACAGTGGGCTGGCGTTCCCTCCGGGGTCGCAGTTCCCAGGCTCGCCGGGCACAACGCCATCAATTTGTAATTTATTTGATTACGGCTCCCGCGTTAATCCAGGTTTCGGAATGACAATTCAGCGCTCAGGATTTGCATATAACACCACAGCAACGTTTGGCGCGAGGGTTGGCGCTACTGTGATTAACGTTGGCAAACAAGATATTGCTAACGGGAATACAAAAAAATGCGCGATTTTTCTGACCTTCGACGGCACAAAATTTAGCGTCTATAACGCAACGACCGGGTTTGAACAAACCCTGACAGCCGCAGAGTTGGGTATTACAGCTGCATTGCCGGTATCCAGTGCCATCAGGCCGGGGGTGGCGTTTGGTACTACGGGGCAAACATCGAATGCTGTCCTGGCTCCGACTATTTACCAGATCGCTCAGTGGGGGAAGGTGCTATCAAAAACTGAGATGCTGGAACAGTACAAGCGAACTCTGGACGCCTTCCCGGGATTAGGGGTGTAACGAACAAAAAATTTTTCCGGAGAGTATATGCAGGCTAATACGTTTTTAGCGATGTTGACCATCGCAGGAGAGGAAGCACTGGCGAATGCGGCATTAAGTGCCACGCCTGTTGGCTTTTCTGTGATGGCTGTTGGCGATGGAAATGGCGTGCAGCCAGTGATAACCCCTGCACACACGGGGCTGGTTAACGAGAGATATCGCGCCCCACTAAATCGCCTGGTAATAGCCGATCAAGGGGCAAATGTGATCCGGGCGGAAATGATCATTCCTCCGCAGATTGGTGGGTTTTGGATACGTGAAGCGGCGCTCTATGATGACAGTGGAACGTGTCTTGCTGTGGCAAACCTGCCATCGTCATATAAGCCGCTTCTCGCTGAAGGGGCGGGGAGACTTTGCGCAGTCAATCTATGGATAGCCGTCAGCAATACCGCCGATGTAGAACTTAAAGCTGACCCGTCCGTTATCCTGGCGACGGTAGAAGAGGTTAATAAAGCAAAAGGTGAGTCAAAGGATTACACGGATGAGTTAATCGGCGATCTGGAAAAGAGCACCCAGGAAGAGATGGACGAGCTGGATAAAAACACCCAAGAGGCCATCGAAGCTGCTGTGAAAAAAGCAGTCAGTGACGCATGGGAACTGGATAACCCCGTCGGCACGGTGAAGTTTTACGCGCAGAATATCAACCCGAACGAACGTTATCCGTGGTCAGAATGGGTTTACACTGGCGAAAATAAAACGATCCGCGTCGGCAAAGCGGACGGTTCGGACGTCGGTACGACCGGCGGAAGCGATACCGTCACGCTCCAGCAGGCCAACCTGCCAGCCGTACAGATTGATGTGAGCGGCGAAACCAGCGAACAGCCCGCGCAAACGCTGACCACAAAACCCGCCGGCAGACACAAACACGGCGGCGTACCGAGCAGGGAGAATCCGTGGGAGATTGGCGGTGATATCAGCCAGCGTTTTAACCCGGCAAACCTGGGCGAAACGGACGAGGCCCCGGACCATGAGCATGATATTGATATTCCACCGCATGACCATAGCGTCACCGGTAAAACCGACAACCTCGGCGAAGGTCAATCTTTCAGCGTGGTGGAAGCGCATACCCTGCTGATGTGCTGGAGCCGCGTTGCCTGAATCGCCAGTCAAATCACTGACCCAATCAGCCCCGTAACGGGGCTTTTTTTCTCCCTGCGGTTGTATCAACCACTGTACAACGGGCATCAACGGCTTGCGGTGAGTGATTTCCATACCATGGGTGAACCCCTAAACAGGAGATTCATTCCATGGCGCAAGACTACCACCACGGCGTGCGCGTTGTAGAAGTTAACGACGGCACCCGCTCTATCACGACGGTAAGTACGGCGATCGTGGGCATGGTGTGCACCGGCGATGATGCCGATGCCTCCGTGTTCCCGCTCAATAAGCCGGTACTGCTTACCGATGTACTGACCGCCAGCGGCAAAGCGGGCGAGTCCGGCACGCTGGCCCGCTCACTGGACGCGATCGCAGACCAGGCAAAACCCGTCACCGTAGTGGTGCGTGTTGCCCAGGGCGAAACCGAAGCGGAAACCACCGCAAACATCATCGGCGGCGTGACCGCCGATGGCAAGAAAACTGGCATGAAGGCGCTGCTTTCGGCGCAGTCGCAGCTGGGCGTGAAGCCGCGCATTCTCGGCGTGCCGGGGCATGATACGCAGGCCGTATCCACTGAGCTGCTGAGCGTGGCGCAGAGCCTGCGGGCCTTTGCCTATATGTCCGCGTACGGCTGTAAGACGGTGGAGGATGCGATCGCCTACCGCGACAACTTCAGTCAGCGTGAAGGGATGCTGATCTGGCCTGACTTCATCAACTTTGACACGGTGCTGCAGGCGGATGCGACCGCCTACGCCACCGCCCGCGCCCTTGGCCTGCGCGCCAAAATCGACGAGCAAACCGGCTGGCACAAAACCCTGTCTAACGTGGGCGTCAACGGCGTAACCGGCTTATCTGCGGATGTGTTCTGGGATCTGCAGGACCCGGCAACCGATGCCGGACTGCTGAACCAGAACGACGTCACCACCTTGATCCGCAAGGATGGTTTCCGCTTCTGGGGTTCCCGCTGCCTGAGTGATGACCCGCTCTTCCAGTTTGAGAACTACACCCGCACCGCGCAGGTGCTGGCTGACACCATGGCCGAGGGCCATATGTGGGCGGTGGATATGCCGCTTAACCCGTCGCTGGCCCGCGACATTATCGAAGGTATCCGCGCCAAAATGCGCAGCCTGGTGAATCAGGGCTACCTCATCGGCGGTGATTGCTGGATTGATGACAGCGTTAACGACAAATACACCCTGAAGGCCGGGAAGCTCTGGATCGATTACGATTACACGCCAGTGCCGCCACTGGAAAACCTGATGCTGCGCCAGCGCATCACTGACCGTTACCTGGTGGATTTCACCACCCGCGTAAGCGCATAAGGGGGACCCATGGCCTTACCACGTAAGCTAAAACACCTGAACATCTTCAACGCCGGTAACAGCTGGATGGGCATTGCAGAATCCGTCACCCTGCCGAAGTTTTCCCGCAAGCTTGAGAACTATCGCGGCGGCGGCATGCCCGGTTCCGTCGGTATCGATCTGGGGCTGGATGATGGCGCACTGGATACGGAAATGACCATCGGCGGTACTGAGGCGCTGCTGTTTAAACAGATGGGTAAAGCCACGGTTGACGGGGTGCAGATGCGCTTCACCGGCTCTATCCAGCGCGATGACACCGGCGAGGTGCAGGCCGTTGAGCTGGTTGTACGCGGACGCCACAAAGAGGTGGATTCCGGCGAGTGGAAAACCGGCGAGAGCAACACCACCAAAGTCAGCAGCGTTAACAGCTATGCGAAGCTGACCATTAACGGCGAAGTGCTCTATGAGGTCGATGTGATCAACATGATTGAAATTGTTGATGGCGTTGATCTGATGGAAGAGCACCGCAACGCCATCGGCCTTTAATGCAGCACTGGCACGGGAAGCCGCGCCAGCCACCCCATAACAGGAAAAGAACATGAGTGAGAAAACAGTAGCAACGGTGAAGCTGGATAGCCCGATCACGCGCGGTGATACAACGATTACGGAAATTGTGCTGCGTAAACCGCAATCTGGCGCACTGCGCGGCACGCGACTGCAGGCGGTGATGGAGATGGACGTGGCCTCTATGATGACCGTGATCCCCCGCATCTCCACACCGACGTTGACCCCGCAGGAAATGGCCGACCTCGACCCGGCAGACCTTGCCGCAATGTCGATCGAGGTGGTCCTTTTTTTGTTGCCGAAGTCGGCGCTTGCCGATTTGCCGACAGCCTGACGGTTGATGACCTGGTGGCGGATATCGCCACGATCTTTCACTGGCCGCCGTCCGTCACTGACGTTATGCCGCTTACAGAAGTGCTGGAGTGGCGGCACAGAGCGATAATGCGAAGCGGGGCCAGCGATGAGTGATAAAAACCTGCGTCTGCAGGTAGTTCTGAATGCGGTTGATAAACTCACCCGCCCTTTAAAAGTTGCGCAGGCTGGCTCTAAGGAGCTGGCCTCCGCCGTCCGGCAGACCCGCGAACAGCTGAAACGGCTGAACGATGCGGGGGGCCAGTTAAAATCCTTCGATCAGCTGTCACAGAGCCTGAGCCGGACCAGTAACGAACTGGATCAGGCGCGGCTGCGTGCGCAGATGATGACCCGCGAAATGTCAGCCCTTGAATCCCCCACGAAGAAGCAGACGGCGGCGCTTGAAACGCAATGGCGGGCTGTGTCACGTCTGGAGCAAAAGCAGGGGCAGGAAACGCGGCAGATGGCGGCAGCCAGGGCGGAGCTGTACCGCCTCGGCATCTCTGCGGGCGGCGGTGCCCGTGAAACAGCCCGCATTACCCGCGAAACGGATCGCTATAACAAGCAGCTGGCAGAGCAGAAGCGACGCTTGCGGGACGTGGGCGAGCGCCAGCGCAAGCTGAATGCGGTCAGGGCCAAAGCGGACAAGATGCGCGACGTGCGTAACAGCCTGGCGGGGAACGGGGCCGGGATGATGGCGGCCGGGGTGACAACGGGCGCGACGTTGCTGGCGCCCATTCGCGCCTACTCGGAATCAGAGAACGCGGCTAACCAGCTGGCAGGCTCTATGATGGGGCCGGGTGGTAAGGTGGCGCCGGAGTTTGAGAAGCTAAACAAGCTGGCGATCGCCCTGGGTGACCGGCTGCCCGGCACCACGGCAGACTTTCAAAACATGATGACCATGTTACGCCGTCAGGGTATGTCTGCGCAGGTCATCCTGGGCGGGCTGGGGGAGTCGGCGGCGTATCTCGGCGTGCAACTGCAAATGGCACCGACGGATGCCGCAGAGTTTGCCGCGAAATTGCAGGACGCCACGCAGACCACCGAAAAGGACATGATGAGCCTGATGGATGTTATCCAGCGGGGTTATTACGCGGGCGTTGACCCCGGTAATATGCTGCAGGGTTTTGCAAATATCAGCAGCGCTATGGACATTATCAAGCAGAAGGGCCTGGATGCTGCGAAAACCTTTAGTCCGCTTCTCGTCATGGCCGATCAAGCGGGTATGGCCGGAGAGTCAGCGGGTAATGCCTACCGTAAAATTTTTCAGGCCACGCTGGATGCCAAAAATATTAAGGGCGTAAACGACGGGCTGAAAGGCAAAGGTATCAAGTTTGATTTTTCCGACGGGAAAGGCGGGTTTGGCGGCCTGGAAAAGATGTACGCGCAGTTGGAAAAGCTTGAAAAATTAAATGATGAAACAAAACTTGCGACGCAGAAAGCCCTGTTTGGTAATGATAACGAGGTGCTAAAAGCGCTGAATACCATGATGTCAAAAGGTATGGCGGGCTACCGTGAAACAGTCGCAAAACTGGAGAATCAGGCAACCCTGCGCGAGCGCGTCGAGGCGTCCCTTAATACCCTGGGCAACAAATGGGAGGCCGCTGGCGGCTCCTTTACCAACGCCATGGCGAGCATCGGTGAAACCGTCGCGCCGGTACTGAAAAATATTGCGGACTGGCTGGGTAATCTGGCGTCCGCGCTGGATGGTTTTGTTAAGAGGCATCCGCAATTGACGGCGGCGCTGTTTAAGATTGCGGCGGTGTTTGCCGTCGTTGCGACAGCTGCAGGTGTGGCGTCACTGGCTCTGGCATCTATTCTGGGACCGATGGCGGTAGTGCGGGTAAGTGCTGGCATCCTCCAACTTAAATTTGCTTCTGTGTTTGGTCTGGTCACAAAAGTCATCGGCGGTGCGGGCCAGGCGATCCTGTGGCTGGGCAGGTTGATGATGGCTAACCCCATTCTGGCGATAATTGGCCTGATTGCGATGGGGGCCATTTATATCTGGCAGAACTGGGAAACGCTGGGGCCAAAATTCAAAGCAATGTGGGATACCATCTCATCCGGGGTATCCAGGGTATGGGCTGTGATTAAGCAGACCATCAGCAGCAAATGGGATGAAATTCTGAGTGATGTTGCAGCGCTGCCCGCGAAGTTTAAAGCAGTGGGCGGCGCGATCATTGACGGCATCCTGAGCGGTATCAATGAGAAGTGGGAAACGCTCAAGAGCAAGCTGGCATCGGTGAAAAGCTACCTGCCGGACTGGATAACCGGCGGAGACAAAACGCCAGGCGCACCCCAGCAAAAAGGCGCAGGTGGATTTTTCGCGGGGATGTATGACAGCGGCGGCTATATTCCACGCGGGCAGGTGGGCATTGCTGGCGAGAATGGCCCGGAGCTGATTAACGGTCCGGCCTATGTGACCAGTCGCCGGAGGACGGCAGCGCTGGCGTCAGTCGTCGCCGGAATGATGGGGGGAGCTATGCCTGCAGAGGCTGCGCCGCTTCATCCAATGAGCCTGCCGGCAGCCTCCTATCGCCCGGCCGCAGAAAAACCGGCAGGCACGCGGCCGGTATTCCAGTTTGAAACCCAGGCACAAATTATTATCCAGGCGCAACCAGGGCAGAGTCCGCAGGATATTGCGCGGGAGGTTGCGCGACAGCTCGATGAGCGTGAGCGCCGCATGAGGGCTAAGGCCCGCAGCAATTTCAGCGATCAAGGGGGGTACGATTCATGATGATGGTCCTGGGCCTGTTTGTGTTTCAGCTGCGCACGGTTCCCTATCAGCAACTGCAGTATCAGCGGAACTGGCGGCACGTGACCAACAACCGCGTTAATCGCCGTCCGACAACGCAATTTTTGGGGCCAGATAACGATCAGCTGACGCTCTCCGGCGTCCTCATGCCGGAAGTGACCGGCGGCAGGTTGTCGCTGCTGGCGCTGGAGCTGATGGCGGAGCAGGGAAAGGCCTGGCCGCTGATCGAGGGCGGCGGGACCATCTACGGTATGTACGTGATTGAAAACCTGAGCCAGACAAAAACGGAGTTTTTCGCCAGCGGTGAAGCGAGAAAAATAGAGTTTTCGCTGGGGCTGAAACGTGTTGATGAGTCGCTGTCCGAAATGTTCGGCAGCCTGAGTGACCAGCTTAGCAGCCTGCAGGACTCCGCAGCGGCAGCGGTAGGGAATATCAGAAGCACGGTAGGAGGGTTACTTCAGTGAGCGAGATGACGGATTTACTCAACCTCAGCAAGACTCCTGCCTTTCGCATCGTGATTGAAGGTAAGGACGCCACGCAGACGCTGGATAAGCGCCTGCTGAGTATGACGTTGACAGACAACCGCGGATTTGAAGCCGACCAGCTCGATCTGGAGTTGGACGACGCCGACGGCCTGGTGATTATGCCGCGTCGTGGCGCGGTGATTTCTCTGGCGTTGGGGTGGAAAGGCGATCCGCTGTTTTCAAAAGGGAATTTTACCGTTGATGAGATAGAGCACAGCGGCAGCCCGGACAGACTGACAATTCGTGCCCGTAGCGCAGACTTCAGGGAAACGCTAAATGTACGGCGTGAAAAGTCCTGGCACAAAACGACGGTGGGCGAGGTGGTGAAGGAGATTGCTACGCGGCACAGCCTGAAGGTTTCTATCGGCAACGATGTAGCGGAGCAGGCGCTGGATCACCTGGACCAGACCAACGAAAGCGACGCCAGCTTTTTGATGAAGCTGGCGCGGCAGTATGGCGCGATTGCTTCGGTCAAGGATAGTAACCTGCTGTTTATCCGGCAGGGGCAGGGGAAAACGGCCAGCGGTAAAGCGCTGCCGGTCATCACTATTACCCGCCGGGACGGTGACAGTCATCGCTTCAGCCTGGCGGACAGGGGAGCGTATACCGGGGTAATTGCTCACTGGCTGCATACGCGGGAACCGGAAAAGAAAGAAACGGCTAAGGTGAAGCGCCGCCGGAAGACGACAAAACCCAACGAGCCGGAAGCAAAGCAGGGGGATTACCTGATCGGGACGGATGAAAACGTGCTGGTTCTGAACCGGACCTATGCGAACCGAAGTAATGCAGAGCGGGCGGCAAAAATGAACTGGGAGCGGCTGCAGCGTGGTGTAGCGTCATTTTCCCTGCAGCTGGCAGAAGGCCGCGCGGATCTCTATACGGAAATGCCCGTTAAGGTCACCGGCTTTAAGCAACCCATTGATGATGCCAGCTGGACCATCACCACCTTAACGCACACGGTCAACCCGGATAGCGGATTTATGACCAGCATCGAACTGGAAGTAAAAATTGACGATCTCAATATTGAATAATTGGTTCTCAATATTAGTATTGTGTATTATTGATGCGATTTCGGTAACGGCGGCGGAGAAACGGATATGATGAATTGCCCTAAATGCGGACATGCAGCGCACACGCGGAGCAGTTTTCGCGTAACGGATCAGACAAAGGAGCGTTACTGCCAGTGCCAAAATATCAATTGCGGCACCACGTTTATCACCCATGAAACCGTAGTTCGGTATATCATGATACCAGGCGTAATTGATAATGCCCCGCCACATCCGACAACAAGCGGGCAAGGGCATATGAATTTTTAATGAAAGAACCTGCTACGGCGGGTTTTTATTCGTCTGGGATCTCGCCTGTTTCAAGAAAATGCATAAAACCTGCCTCATCAATGATGACAGTACCTTTCATGCGAGCAGCATTTACTTTAGTTGGTCCTGCATTGTATCCGCAGCAGAGCATTTGCAGATTTTGAGTGACTGAACTTCTAACCGTAAGATTATGTGTCCCGGCAACGTCAATCAAACGTTCTTTATCCGCTTTTTTGAACCCTGTAAAGCAAACATCAAAAGTGAGGGCTTTGGGCTTAGCTTCCTTGGTTAGATGGATGTAATTTTCAGGTAAAAGGGATTGGCAGGCTTGCTCTGCTTCATCAGCAGATGTGCATTCCTTAAGTATTCTATCTTTTCGAAACGTCCTTATTGAATGGGCTGATTGGCATATACCCTGAATGTAGTGATCGCTGTGGCTAACATTGCTTATCGAATGGGCACCAATGCGTGCATTAGCATTGATGTAGACAAAGTGCATTTCTTCCATGTGAATCACCTCTATTACATAAACGGCTAAGTCGTTAATGAACGGTGGGCAAATTGGCTGCCGCCATTTTGCCGCCACAGCCAAACAAAAAGGGGCTACGCTTTCACGTAACCCCTTGTTTTATTTGGTGGAGCTGGCGGGAGTTGAACCCGCGTC
>OLQY01000097.1_pt1 | contig 107727 bp, 83 predicted proteins | sample 1672851 | NCBI WGS metagenome assembly OLQY01 (sample SAMEA3136730, study PRJEB25190) | human gut metagenome
GTGATCAGGTTAACGTTAAAGCGGGCTATGCTCGTAACTTCCTGGTACCACAGGGCAAAGCTGTTCCTGCTACCAAGAAAAACGTTGAATTCTTCGAAGCGCGCCGCGCTGAACTGGAAGCCAAACTGGCTGACGTTCTGGCCGCTGCTAACGCACGTGCTGAAGCAATCAACGCACTGGGCACCGTTACCATCGCGTCTAAATCTGGCGACGAAGGTAAACTGTTCGGTTCCATCGGTACCCGCGACATCGCTGACGCTGTAACTGCAGCTGGCGTTGCCGTTGCTAAGAGCGAAGTTCGTCTGCCGAACGGCGTTCTGCGCACCACCGGTGAGCACGAAGTGGACTTCCAGGTTCACAGCGAAGTCTTCGCGAAACTGGTTGTTAACGTTGTAGCTGAGTAATTTTTTACTCAGTTCGCGTCGAGACGCCGGCCTTGTGCCGGCGTTTTGCTTTTCTGCATTCCCCTTCTGTTGTTCCCTCCTGACACAATTGCAATATCAGGCCGTCAATGACCCATCCTTTGATCGGGAGGCGTTGATATGAGCGGACGCGACGCGGTACCAAATAAAGCGGGAAGAAGGAGACGGGAGTGAGAGGGCGCTTTTGCGCAGGCCGGGCATGATACCCGGCATGACCAGTGGATTCCTGGCGGCGATTAGCGCGCGCGAATAAAACTGCCGTTCGCCTGACGGGTGAACAGCACCTGCTGTCCGCCGCCGGTATCAATTGTCAGGCCGGTCACGACGCCATTCGCATTCTGACGAATTTGCACCGTCTGCCCGGTTTGCAGCGAACTGAGCGGTTTGCCCGGACCTTCTACCTGCGCCATCGCATAGACGTCGGTTGGCGGCAGATTATGATCGCGGAACAGCTGGGCCAGGGTTTTACCCGCTTCTATGCGGTAGGTACGCCACTGCTGCTCAATTCCCGGGGCAGACTGCTGCTGTTGCTGCTGCGGCTGAGAGTAGGCCTGGCTCTGTCCCTGCTCCACCGGTTCGTCCTGAACCGGCTCCGGCGCCACCGGCGCCATCTGATCGGCGTCATTCACCGTCGGCGTGGTGGTAATCGGCGGCAGCGGCATGGCCTGTTGGGAAGATTGTGGCTGGGACTGCGATTGCAGGTCGATATTGGCTTCGCGGCCACTTTGTACCGGGCTGCTGCTCTCCTCTGACGGGAGCAGTATGCCGATAATCACCAGCAATGCGCCGGCAATGATGCCTCGGCGGTGCATGGGCGGCAGCGGATCCATAATGCGAATATGATCCGGGGCGTGCCAGATCTTCGCCAGGGTAGGTGTGATGTCAAAGCGCCCGGGCATGGCTTTCCTCCTGCTCCGCATATTTTTATCCTGCTCTCCGTAGAGTATAGATGGCTAACTTCCTGATGGCCGAGACAAAGATATGTTTCGTGAGGTTAACCTGATATCTCCTATTGTTTCTGTTTCCCTCAGATTTGTCATCATCTCCGCGACAAAGTTTTACCCATCGGACGATGGCTGATATGCTGCCCACCACTTTACGCTCGTCGTCTTTCGAGTTGCTGATGCGCTGGCTGCGCCTGCCTGCACTGGCCACACTGTGGCCTGTCCTGCCGGTGAATCATCTGCATGCCGCCTTTTTGCTATCTGGAATCCGTCGAGTATGAAATTTTCCCCCCGAAAAATAAGGAAAGAAGATGGCAACCCCGACTTTTGACACTATTGAAGCGCAGGCAAGTTACGGTATCGGCTTGCAGGTTGGACAACAGCTGAGCGAATCCGGCCTGCAGGGGCTGCTGCCTGAAGCACTGGTTGCCGGCATTGCCGATGCGCTGGAAGGCAATCAGCCGCAGGTGCCGGTGGAAGCCGTTCACCGCGCGCTGCGTGAAATCCACGAACGTGCTGACGCGGTACGTCGCGAACGTTTCCAGGAGATGGCGGCCGATGGCCAGAAATACCTGGATGAAAACCGCGAACGTGAAGGCGTGAACAGCACCGAATCCGGTCTGCAGTTCCGCGTTCTGACCCAGGGTGAAGGCGCAATCCCGGCGCGTACCGACCGTGTCCGCGTGCATTACACCGGTAAACTTATCGACGGTACCGTATTTGACAGCTCCGTGGCCCGCGGTGAACCGGCTGAGTTCCCGGTGACCGGCGTGATCGGCGGCTGGATTGAAGCGCTGACCCTGATGCCGGTGGGTTCCAAATGGGAACTGACTATTCCGCACAACCTGGCCTATGGTGAGCGCGGCGCAGGTGCTTCTATTCCTCCGTTCAGCACCCTGATCTTTGAAGTTGAACTGCTGGATATTATCTAATCAGCAGGTGCTTCCTCTCCCTTCAGGGGGAGGGAGCGACTAAAAATAGCGCAAAATACTTAAGTTAGGAGTTTGCTGGAATTTTATGTTGCGCTCAGCCTTTTTAGGTGTATTTTTGTGAGCTGTTTCGCGCTGCAGGAGTGATATAACACTCACTTTAAACATAAAATTAACATTATATCTAAATCATAGTATTCATCCCTCCGATTCTTACCTAATATCGATAAACCCTTTTTCAGGGTAATGACAAATGACGGGCCATCAGAGCCTGAACAACACAGACAGGTACAACAGGAAGAAAATCACATGGTAGATCAGGTTAAAGTCGCTGCCGAAGAGCAGGCTCCGACTGAACAATCGCTACGGCGAAATCTCACGAATCGACATATTCAGCTTATTGCTATTGGTGGCGCCATCGGGACGGGGCTGTTTATGGGGTCCGGCAAAACCATCAGCCTCGCCGGGCCATCCATTATTTTTGTTTATATGATCATCGGCTTTATGCTGTTTTTCGTGATGCGCGCGATGGGCGAATTACTGCTGTCGAATCTGGAATATAAATCGTTCAGTGATTTTGCCGCCGACCTTCTGGGGCCGTGGGCAGGCTATTTTACCGGCTGGACCTACTGGTTCTGCTGGGTGGTGACCGGGATGGCCGACGTGGTGGCGATTACCGCCTACGCCCAGTTCTGGTTCCCTGGACTTTCCGACTGGGTCGCTTCGCTGGCGGTTATCCTGCTGCTGCTGAGCCTGAACCTTGCCACCGTGAAAATGTTCGGTGAGATGGAGTTCTGGTTCGCGATGATCAAAATCGTCGCCATTGTGGCGCTGATTGTTGTCGGCCTGGTGATGGTGATGATGCATTTCAAATCGCCGACCGGCGTGGAAGCTTCTTTTGCCCATCTGTGGAATGACGGCGGCTGGTTCCCGAAAGGGATCAGCGGATTCTTTGCCGGCTTCCAGATCGCGGTCTTCGCATTCGTCGGTATTGAGCTGGTAGGGACCACTGCGGCAGAAACCAAAGATCCGGAAAAATCCCTGCCGCGCGCGATTAACTCCATCCCGCTGCGTATTATTATGTTCTACGTCTTCGCACTGATCGTGATTATGTCGGTGACGCCGTGGAGCTCCGTGGTGCCGACCAAGAGCCCGTTCGTCGAACTGTTTGTCCTGGTGGGCCTGCCGGCGGCGGCCAGCCTGATTAACTTTGTGGTGCTGACTTCGGCCGCCTCTTCGGCTAACAGCGGTGTGTTCTCAACCAGCCGTATGCTGTTCGGTCTGGCGCAGGATGGTCAGGCGCCGTCGATGTTCGCCAAGCTGTCGAAACGTGCGGTACCGGCGAAAGGGCTGACCTTCTCCTGCATGTGCCTGCTGGGCGGCGTGGTGATGCTGATGGTGAACCCGAGCGTGATTGCCGCCTTCACCATGATTACCACGGTATCTGCGATCCTGTTTATGTTCGTGTGGACCATTATTCTGTGCTCATACCTGGTCTATCGCAAAAAGCGTCCGCATCTGCATGAGCAGTCCAAATATAAGATGCCGTTGGGTAAACTGATGTGCTGGGTCTGTATGGCGTTCTTCGTCTTCGTGCTGGTGCTGTTGACGCTGGAAGCCGACACGCGCGAAGCGCTGATCGTCACCCCGCTGTGGTTCGTTCTGCTGGCGGCGGGTTGGTTCTTCGCCGGTAAGAAACGTCTGGCGAAATAAAAAAATCTTCGGGAGAGATTTTTAACGTTGCTTGCAACGGCCCGAAGGGGGACGGACAGGACGTCCGTCATAAAAAAAGGCCACCGGGGTGGCCAATAAGACTGACAATGTCGAGGGCGCCTGCGGGCGCCTTTTTTATTTTCCGGCGAGGGCACGCGGAAACAGAACGTTGTTCTCCAGGCTGATATGTTCCATCAGATCGTCGATCAGTTGGTTAATGCCGTTGTACATCGCTTTCCACGTGGTGCAGGCTTCCGGCGGCGGGGTGACATTGTTGGTGACGTGCTTAATCACTTCCAGCAGCTCGCCCGCTTCGTCGTGTTCGCTTTCCATGACGCTGATGGGACCCGCGGCCTGAGTCCCCATGCCCTGTTTGATCATCGGGAACAGGATCTGCTCCTCTTTCATCATGTGGCTGGAGAGCTCCTGGTGCAGCATGGTCAGGTATTTGGCTAAGCCGTTCGGCACGTTGGGCTTATCGGCATGCACCCGTTCAACTTTGCTGGCCTGCAGGATAAGCTCCGGCAGCTGTTCGCGATGGCGATCGTGGTAGCGAGCGATGATATGGTCGATGATTTCGGCATACGGTGCGGTACGCCAGTCTTTCTCTACCGGCTCTTCCGCCAGTCTGGCCAGCTCGGCTTCGATCGCCGCGACGTCCAGCTCCTTACGCGCTGCGGCGCGTTCCAGCGTCTGTTTGCCGCCGCAGCAGTAGTCCATATCGTATTTACGGAACAGCGCGGAGGCGCGCGGAATCGTCAGCGCCAGCTCGCCTAAAGGTTGGTCACGAAAAGCCATAGCGAATACCTCGTCTTTAAAAATATAAGATGCATATTAAATGCATCTTATTGGCAAGAAAATACCCCTTTCGGATACCAGGCTATTTTTTATTCTCGCAGACCCGCGCCACAACCACCGGTTTTTGTGGTCGCGAACAGACCGCGTAGACCACGCCAACAACCAGTAGCAGGATGCCGCTGAGCGTCAGCAGCGGCGGCATGCTTTGTCGTAACAGGAAGGTATACAGCAGGCCCGCCAGCGTTTCGAAGACGATGAGCGGCCCGAGAATGACCGTTGGCAGCTTCTGGCTGGCGATATTCCAGCACAATGCGCCGACCCAGGAGCAGAGGACCGCGATGGCCAGCATCAGCGTCACGAAGATCAGGGGACGTGGGCCAAAGGGCAGCGGGAAGTCGACCTGCTGGGCATGCAGCCATCCGCAGGCAATCAGATAACCGGCCAGCGAGACCGGTAGCGTCACCAGCGCCTGCGCCGTCGCCCACATCATCGGATGCTTATCCGGGTTTTCCCGCAGCCAGCGTGCATTGCGCAACGCGTACCAGGCCCAGCAGGCCACCGATATCAGCGCCAGACCAATACCGGAACCGTAGCGCCAGATACTGAAATTGGGCAGTCCCTGGCGCAGTTCGGCAATATTGACGCACACCAGGCCGACAGCGATACAGGAGAGCGCCGGAAAGAGACGTCGCCACGGTAGCTTACCGTCGCGCTGGCTGTAGAGCAGGTTAGCCATCACCGGCAGCACCACCGGCAGGGTGCCGATAATCATCGTCGATACCGGCGCACCGGTGCGCTGAATGGCGCTGGCGAGACAAACGTAATAGATCAGATTGCCCATCATGGTCAGCCCCAGCGCCGTCCACCAGTCTCGTCCGGAAAGCTGTCGCAGTCGCGCGCGACCGAGCCATGCCAGCGGCAGGGCAATCAGCCCCAGCGCCAGATAGCGTCCCATGGATTGCAGCACCGCCGGGTATTCCGGTACCAGCACCGGGCCGACGAATATTAACCCCCACATCATCCCCGCCAGCAGGGCATACAACACACCACTAATCATCACGCCATCCATACCGGTTTCAGTTGGCTAAAGTGTAGAAGAGGCCGCGTCGGGAATATTGTATGAGATTGCGCATTAGCGCCGGGCGACCTGCTTTTGATAGCGCACCGGGGTGATGCCGTAGCGGCGGGTAAAGGCGCGGGTCAGGTGTGACTGATCGGTCAGACCGGTGGCGGCGGCCACTTCGGCAGCGGGCATGCCGTGGGTGAGGAAGGCTTTGGCGCGCCACAGGCGAATGGCCATCAGCATCTGATGGGGCGTGACGTGGAAATGCGCCTTAAACTGGCGCTGAAAGTGGTACGGGCTCAGGGCGGCAACCTGCGCCAGCTCATCAAGGGAAACGGCGTGCATATAGTTGTCATGCAGATAATCGCGTACGCGCTCGAAACGGTGGGCGGCTTCCGCGATAACCGGGGCGTGATGGGCCAGCGGGCGGAAGGTATCGATCACGTCGAGCAACAGACCCTGCTGAGCCAGCGGATCGTCGGTATGCCATAAGCCATAAATAAGCTGACAGAGCCGCTGCGAGCGCTGCGGATCCTGACGAACCACCTCACTGAACCACCAGTGGCGCACGCCGGTGACCTCTTCCAGCATCTGCGGCTCCAGATAGACCATACGGTAGCGCCAGCCGTCGGCGGTGGCCGCTTCTCCGGTGTGCAGTTCGTCAGGGTTCATGGTAATGATGGAGTTAACCGGCGCGACATGCTGGCTGCCGCGATAGCGAAAACGCTCGGCGCCGAGCTCTATCGCACCGATGCCGAAGGCTTCATGGGTATGGGGTTCGAAAGCGTAGCGGGAGATATGGGCATGGTACAGCTCAACGCCGGGCAGCTGCGCCGGATGGCGAAAGCGCGCGCTGTCTCTCTCATCGTTGAACTGTTCCGGTACGCCCTGCATTGCGTTTCTCCCGACGGATATCCTTTTATTATTGGGGATGACCCGCCGGGAAGCTACAAAAATTAACCTTTTTGTAACCGTTACAGAATGCCTTTGATGCTCTCAGCCAGCGGCGTCGTCGGGCGACCAATCAACGCGCTCAGGGTACGGCTGTCGTCAAACAGACCGCCTTTAGACGCGCCGATATCGGAGTCGGCGAGCATATCCGCCAGCCCTGCCGGCAGGCCGACGCTCTTCAGCGCAGCGGCGAAGTCGGCTTCGCTCAGGTTCTGATACACCACGTTTTTACTGCTCTGCTTGCTCAGCGCGGCAGCCAGTTCGCTCAGGGTCCAGGCTTCATCGCCGGCCAGCTCGTACACTTTCCCGGCATGTCCCTCTTGCGCGATAACGCGTGCGGCGGCTTCGGCATAATCGGCGCGGGTCGCCGAGGCGATTTTGCCGTCACCGGCAGCACCGATAAACACGCCATGCTCAAGAGCCGGCGGCGCGCTGGCGAGATAGTTCTCGGTGTACCAGCCGTTGCGCAGCAGAGCATAAGGGATACCGGATTCGGCGAGCATTTTCTCGGTTTCAACATGCTCAACGTGCAGGCCAAGCGGGGATTTATCGGCATGCAGCAGGCTGGTGTAAGCGATAAATTTTACCCCGGCGGCTTTGGCGGCATGAATGACGTTACGGTGCTGCGGGGTACGCTGACCGACTTCGCTGGAGGAGATCAGCAGCAGTTTATCCACGCCCTGCAGCGCGGCGGTCAATGCCGCTTCGTCGGTATAATCGGCCTGGCGAACCACAATACCCTGCTGGCTCAGCGCTTCGGCTTTTGCCGGGTTACGCACAATGGCCACAATCTGGCTGGCGGCCGTGGTTTTTAACAGATTTTGTAGGACGAGGTGGCCAAGCTGGCCGGTGGCGCCGGTAATCGCGATCATCAGTATTCTCCTTCGTGTTGCGTGACAGTTGTGATAAGCTAACACCTTAACTAACTTTTAGTAAGTACATACAAAAAGGTAAGTATTAAAATGGCGAATCCGACGCTAAGCGAACAGATGCGCGACGGTAATCTGTTTGCGGAAGAGTGCCCGTCACGTGACGTGCTGAAACATGTGACCAGCCGCTGGGGAGTGTTAATCCTGATCGCTCTGCGTACGGGAACCCATCGCTTCAGCGATTTACGCCGCAAGATGGGCGGCGTCAGTGAAAAGATGCTGGCACAGTCGCTGCAGGCGCTGGAGCAGGATGGCTTTATCAACCGGGTTTCGTATCCGGTGGTACCGCCGCACGTAGAGTATAGTCTGACCCCGCTCGGTGAACAGGTCAGTGAGAAAGTGGCGGCGCTGGCCGACTGGATTGAGCTGAATCTGCCCGTGATTCTGGCAAACCACGAGCAGGACGTTGCCTGACCGGAGAAGCCCGGATCGCGGCGGCAGTCGCTGATCCGGCCTGTCGCCGCACGTTGTATCCCTGCTTTGTCGCCCCGCTAAGCGCAGCGCGAGCGGGAAGGCAATTCGTTATTGACTCAAATCCAGCTGGTAAATCGCAAAACCGATATCGTCGGTAGCGACCTGATGCATCGGGTACTGTGCTTTCTCTTTAATAAATGCCGCGGCTTTTGCACCCGGAGAGGTTTCAAAGCGGATATCCAGCGGCGCTGGGCTATGAATCGGGGCCAGCCGCCAGTTGTTGTCGGCGGCCGGGTGGATAGCGCCCGCTTTTTTCGACTCTGCGCCGATCCATGCCGCCAGTACCGAACGGTTCTCGTCCGGGGAGGCAAAAGCAATGTGGCTATCGCCGGTTCCGGCAAATTTACCGCCGTAGGCGCGGTAGTTATTGGTGGCGACGAGGAAGGTGGCTTTGGGGTCAACAGGTTTACCGTTAAAGGTCAGATCCTTAATTCGTTCTGCCTGCGGGTGAATCATCTGACACTCGCCGTCGTAGCGCGCCGGCTGGGTGATGTCAATCTGGTAGTTTACGCCGTCAATCACATCAAAGTTGTAGGTACGGAAACCGTCCCAGTTGATTAACGACTGCGGTTTGCTGCTGCTGGGGTCAATCTGATTAAACTGCCCGGCGGAGCACTCCAGCCACTCTTTCACCTCTTTACCGCTCACCTTCATCACCACCAGGGTATTGGGATAGAGATACAGGTCGGCGGCATTGCGGAAGGTGAGCTGGCCTTTTTCCACCTCAACGAAGCTGGCAGGGTCGTTTTTACGGCCGCCGACTTTAAACGGCGCGGCGGCGGAAAGCACCGGCAGCTTCGCCAGATCCGGGTCGCCCTGGATAAAGTGTTCAACATAGGCCTTCTGCGCCATGTTCACGACCTGCACGGTGGGGTCGTCCTGGACCAGCGCCAGGTAGCTGTACATGTTGTCTGAAGACTGGCCGATGGGCTGGCTGACGAACTCGCGGGTGGCGTCATGATCGGCCTTCAGTACCTGCACCATCCGCGTATCTTCCGCCGCCAGGGATTTTTTCGCCACGGCGTCATAGACAGGGCGCGCCTCGGCTTTGGCCTGAGCGACCCGCCATTGACCGGCATCGTTATTCAGCACCAGATCGACAACGCCAAGGTGGTCACCCCACATACCGGGCATCACGGCCGGGATGCCGTTCAGGGTGCCTTTGTCGATATCCGCACCCTGAATGCCGGCAAAATCTTTCCCCGGGAACACCGCATGGGCGTGGCCGAACATAATGGCATCCACGCCGGGCACCTGGCTGAGGTAGTACACCGAATTTTCCGCCATCGCGTGGTAAGGATCGGCAGATAGTCCCGAATGTGCTACCACCACCACCACATCTGCGCCTTTTTCACGCATTTCCGGCACATACTGACGCGCGGTTTCAGTGATATCGTTGACGGTCACTTTGCCGCTGAGATTGGCTTTATCCCAGGTCATGATTTGCGGCGGCACAAAACCGATATAGCCGATACGCAGCGTCTGCGTTTTGCCGTCGCGATCCTGCACCGTCGTCTCTTTAATCAGGTACGGCGTAAACATCGGTTTACCGGTTTTGGTGTCGATAATATTGGCGTTTACGTAGGGAAATTTCGCCCCGGCGAGCGCCTTGTGCAGGAACTCAAGGCCGTAGTTGAACTCGTGATTGCCGAGGTTACCTACCGCGTAATCCAGCGTATTCATCGCCTTATACACCGGGTGGACATCACCGCTGTTGAGCCCTTTGGCAGCCATATAGTCACCCAGCGGACTTCCCTGAATGACATCGCCGTTATCGACCAGCACGCTGTTTTTGACTTCCTGGCGGGCTTTTTCAATCAGCGTAGCGGTGCGCACGAGGCCAAATTTTTCCGTTGCGGCGTCTTTGTAGTAGTCGAAATCCATCATATTGCTGTGCAAATCGGTGGTTTCCATAATTCGCAAATCGACCGTCGCGGCGTTCACGCTGGCGGCAATCAGCGTGGCCAGTAACGTTGCGCTAAACTTAATCATCAGAGGCGTCCTTTTTATGAGCAATGACACAGAAGAAAATGTATGTACATCCTGTTGCTTACAGAAATGTGAATCATGCCGAAAACTGGCTCATGAAACCGCCATCGTTATCACAGATAGCGGAACTCGCAGCGATGCGATATAACTAAAACAACGAGTTAACGCCACTGTAACCAGATGAGGTGGAGAATGTTAGAACAAGTATGTCAACTTGCACGGATTGCAGGTGATGCCATCATGGAAGTCTATGATGGAAAGCAGCCGATGGACGTTGCCAGCAAGAAGGATGATTCTCCGGTCACCGCGGCAGACCTCGCCGCGCACAAGGTGATTATGCACGGCCTGCTGGCGCTGACGCCCGATATCCCGGTGCTCTCTGAAGAAGATCCCCCCGGATGGGAGGTGCGGCAGCACTGGCAACGCTACTGGCTGGTGGATCCGCTGGACGGCACCAAAGAATTTATTAAACGTAACGGTGAATTTACCGTCAATATTGCCTTGATTGAAAAAGGAAAACCGGTCCTTGGCGTGGTTTACGCGCCGGTCTTAAAGGTGCTGTATAGCGCAGAAGGCGGAAAGGCGTGGAAAGAGGAATGCGGCATGCGCAAGCAGATTCAGGTGCGGGATGCCCGACCGCCGCTGGTGGTTATCAGTCGCTCCCACGGCAACGATCCGGAACTGCAGGAGTACCTGGAACATATTGGCGAGCATCAGACCACCTCGATCGGTTCGTCGCTGAAATTCTGCCTGGTGGCGGAAGGTCAGGCCCAGCTTTATCCGCGCTTTGGGCCGACCAGCACCTGGGATACCGCCGCTGGCCATGCCGTTGCGGTAGCTGCCGGGGCGCACGTTCACGACTGGCAGGGGCGTACTCTGGACTATACCCCGCGTGAATCTTTCCTGAACCCCGGCTTCCGGGTCTCTATTTACTAAGCAGTTTGTGCAGCAGGGCGACCACCTGCTGCACTTCATCCTGCGTGAGCGCGCCATCTTTGGCCCACTGAACGCGACCGTCTTTATCCAGCACCACAATCGCTGAACTCTCCTCCTGCAGCTGCCAGGCTTTACGGGCCAGGCCGTTGCTGTCGACAATAAACTGCGACCAGGGGTAGAGCTGTTTGTTGCTCTCAATGCTGCTACGTACGAACATGCCGGAACCCGGAATGGCGTCATCGGTATTCACGATGGTGGTGGTCTGGTAACGGTCGTGCGGGAATTTAGCGGCCTTAATTGCCTCTATCAGAGTGGCATTTTTCTCTTTTGCCGACGTGCGTCCGGCGATGTGCTGCACCACGCGAACTTTTCCTGCCAGCTGCGAGCTATTCCAGTTTTTATAGCTAAACTTATCATTATCCAGAATTAATTCTCCCCGGTCGGCAATGCCAACCGGCGCGACGCGCTGGCCATCGACAAAATTATGCGCTGAGGCCATCAGCGGGAACAGGAGGCAGGAAACCGCCAGTAGCTTACGTAGGGTCATGATGAGTCCTTATTTTTATGCAGGTGATCCGACCACTTGGTCTCGTTTAAGCATAAGTGCGATTCCCCGGCATTACACGCAATCAGGGTGCCAGTTTGCGTGTTAACGCACATATTCGAAGGAAATCGGCGACTTATACTAACTTCTACGTATGTTTGAAAAGAAAGTTCTTAATTATTGTCATCAAAAGGTAAATAAACTTATGCATGCTGGGTATTACAGAAGTTCTGGACTATAGTTTCAGGGCATTAAAATTTGCGCTCCCGAATCGTGGGCCAAGTGTGGCACCACAAGAGCGTAACCCTGGCAGGAGACAACAATGAAAATTTTCCAACGCTACAATCCGCTACAAGTGGCGAAGTACGTGAAGATCCTGTTCCGTGGACGGTTATACATCAAGGATGTTGGCGCTTTTGAGTTTGATAAGGGCAAAATCCTTATCCCGAAGGTTAAAGACAAGCAGCATTTGTCTGTGATGTCTGAAGTCAATCGTCAGGTTCTGCGTCTGCAAACAGAGATGGCTTAACCTGAATAACGATATAGCTATGCGGTAAAAAAACGGCTCCTGATGGAGCCGTTGATGTTTCTGGCCTATCCCTTCATTTCCGCATAGCGTTTACGGTACTCGCCCGGCGGAATGCCGTTGTGTTTGCGGAAAATACGCGTGAAATAGACCGGGTCTGCGTAACCGACCGACAGGGCGATTTTGTTAAGCGGCAGGGAAGTACTCTGGATCAGCCATCGCGCGCGGTTAATGCGTTGCGCCTCGCGCCAGGCGTATACCGTTTGCCCCAGCTCATTTTTGAACAGATGCGCCAGCCGTGAAGGCGAGATAAAAACCATCGCTGCCAGGTTTTCAATTTTAATCTCCTGAGCAATATGCTCGTTAAGATAGTCACATATGGCGTTAATCCGCGGATCGTGAGCGTGGCGATTGCTGATCGGCTGTCGCTGAAAGCAGCTCAGGATCAGGCGCTCCAGCGCATTCATCGCCAGCGCTTCAGAAAGCGGGGCGGAAGCGGAATGATGGCGGATGACTTCATAGAAAAGATCGCGCAGATTTTGCAACTGTTCAGGATCGTTGACCGTTGTTTTGCCAATGCCGTGGCTCGTTTGATCCCATTTCAGCCAGTCTATCCAGTAGGGGCGGGGGATAAAGTAGATCCATAAATGATCCCAGTGCTCGCTGTGTTCATCCCGCCCGTAATGATGGGGAACGCCGGGCGGGAAGAGCAGCAGATCGTTTGCACGAAACAGAAGGGAGCCATCGCCCGCTTTCGCGCGCGCCTGGCCGCGCAGAGTCAGATTGATGATGTAACCTTTCATCCCCTGCGGGCGGTTAATGTAGTAGTCCAGCTTTGACCCGCGGGTGATGGGGGTAAAGCCGGCGACGACCCAGGCGTTGAAGGTAAAGGTCTTCATCAATGGCGAGAAGTTCAGTAGCTCATTGATATCCAGTTCCATCGTTTCTCCCGCCTGAACGCCGCTGTCCGGTTAACTTTCGATGATACTAAATTCCCATGCCTTGAGACGCAACGGCTGGCCGCAGCTTACCTTATCCCCGCTCAACAGCGCGTTGCCTGATGTCTCGCTGATGAACTCCAGCGGTTCGCCGGAGTAGTTGAACAGGAAGTGGATGCGGTTGCCGTCACGGTTGCGCATCTGTTTAACCACCAGCGGATAGCGGTACGCCGACGTGCGCGAGCGCAGATCCAGGCCAGAGGTGAGGACGTCAAATAGCTGACTAACCAGCGTTTTCTGCGGCAGGAAGCCTACGTAAATCGCCCGCCCCTGGCCGTAATCTGCGTCGGTAGCGGCGGCATATTCGCTCCATGCCGGATGCTGATAGCGCAGCAGCGTGCGGGTAGTGGAGTCCGGCGTCAGCAGCTCCATCCACAGTTCGGCCTGATTGTCTTTACTGCAATCAATGTCTGCGCGGCATGAACTTACCGTGGTCTCCTCCGGCAGGGTGAACTGGCTGTAGCTCACGCCGCAGCTCTCGCGCAAAATCCCCGGCTGGGCGCCGGTTCGCACCTTGACGTTTTCATCGCTAAAGCCCGATTTAAAGCCGATCAGCGCTCTGCCGCCTTGTTCAATATAGCGATTGATGCGCGTAAGCAGGCCATCATCAGCGGCGTAAAGTCCGGGCACGATCAGCGCGCGGTAGCGCGAGGTTTCCTCATTAACATCATGGATAATATCGACACTGATATTGTGGTCGTACAGCGCATCGTGGAAGCGGCGAAAAATATCGTTATAAATATTGCCCTGCGTATCGCCGGGGCGGAACTGATTGAGGGCGTCCATTGCTTCATTGCTCACCAGCAGCGCGACGTCGTTTTCTGCTTTCAGCTCCGCCAGCTGCGGCGACAGGCGGGCGAAGTCAGCCCCGATAGTGGTCGCCTCCTGCCAGGTCGCATTGCGCGAGAAGTCGTGGCTTAACAGCCCCTTCCAGTAGGTCTCGAACGAGTTATGAATCGAATGCCAGTGCCAGTAGGAGACCATCGCCGCACCTGAGGCCACGTGGCTAAAGGCCTGCAGACGCAGCTGTCCCGGGAAAGGCGTCCACTGGGCGAAGCCCTGCGCCTGGGTTTCCAGTACGAAGTAGTTCTTACCCTGCCTGAGCGAACGGGTAATGGCGCCGCCAAAGGCGATTTCCCGCCCGGTCAGGTGCTTCTGACTCGGGTGATAGATATCGACACCGGCAATATCCAGCGCCTGCGCCGCCGCAAAATGGTCGACTCGCGGCTGCACGCCATAGGAGTAGCCGCGCCATTCAAAATCGAAGTTGTGGGTGACGAACTGATGCGGCTGGGCATATTCACGTACGATGTCCGCCTGCCAGGCGAGGTACTCGGTCACCTGCTGGCGCTGGTAGCGGGAGAACGCGCAGGCGAGGCTGGCGTTAATGGTATTTTCGACCGGCGGAAAATCCTGCCAGCTATCGATGCGGTTGCTCCAGTAGTCCAGACCAAAATCTTTATTCAACCGGGCGAGATCGGGATATTGTTCCCGCAGGCTGCGCACAAAACCTTCCTGCATATAGCGGCCGATATTATCGTAATGCTTGGTTTCGTTATCCAGCTGCCAGCCAATAATCGCCGGATGGTGCTGCACGTGCGCCATCAGAGTGCGGATAATCTTTTCGGCGTAGCGGCGAAAGGTCGGGTTGACGATATCCATGATCTGCCGCGGACCATATTTTTGCTGTCCGTCGACGGTGGTGACCAGAATGTCCGGATGTTTAGCCGCCAGCCAGGCCGGGACGGCGTAAGTCGGCGTGCCGATAATCACCGCGATCCCCGCTTCATGCATAGCGTCCAGCACCCGGTCGATATGGTAGAAGTTATACTCGCCTTCCTGAGGCTCCAGCGTACTCCAGGTCGATTCGGCAATCCGCACCACGTTAATGCCCGTTTCGCGCATTAAGGCGATATCTTTCGCTAACAGGTCTTCCGGCATATATTCATCGTAATACGCCACGCCATAAAATAAATCAGACATACAGGTTACCTCCTTGAATTAATGCACGGGTGCCGGCTGCGGGGAAAAAGTGCGCGCTTTGTCCAGCGTAATAAATGAAATCAGCGTAAAGCACAGGGCGATACTGCCGAGAACGATATAGCTGCTGGTAAAGCCCATGCTCTGGTACATATGGCCGATGCCGGTAGAAAGAAAAATAGAGCTAAAGCTTTTAGAGAACTGGAAGCCAATTAAGTAAACGGTGGCGGAAAGCATCGGGTTGAAATTGGCGAAGATATATTTTAATGCTGCAACCAGCAGCACCGAGCTTTCAAAACCGTGCAGTAGTTTAATCAGGCTAATGGATACCGGCCCCACTGCCCAGGCAGAACCGATAATGCGCAGGCTCATAATCATCCCGCAGTACAGCAGAGCATTTTTCGGGCCGATTTTATTCACGAACCATGGGGCAAAAAACATCACGACCGCATCAAGGAAAATCTGACCAGTGGTTAAATAGCCGAAGACCTCCGCGCCGCGCGCTTTGCTCTCAAAGAAGTGGCTGTAATAGATAGCGAACTGCTGGTCGTAGGTTTCATATACCGCGCCGACGCCAATCATATAGATGGCGAAGAACCAGAATTTCTTCATTTTCAGCAACGATGTGGCGTCGCTTAAGGTGACCGGCGAAGCTTTCCCGCCCGGCATCGCGCCCTGTTTATCCGCGCTAATCTGCATTTTCCAGACAATCACCAGCAGGCAAGCTCCCGCGCAGCTGGCCAACCAGAAAATCATATTCTGATCGATCCCGTAGAGCTTACCTGCCGCAAAGGTACCGATAGCCGCGCCAATACCGCCAAACATTCTGGCGCGGCCAAACTCAAACCCGGAAGCGCGACTGACTTTATCAATATAGGCTTCGCAAATACCGCAACCAGCGCCATAGGCCATACCAATATAGATGCCACCAGCCAGCGCCCCGAGAAAAACGTTAATTTTTAATAATGGCGCAAAGACGTAAATCCAGTAGGGGGCAAATAAAGTGATAATAATTGCCAGCAACCACATGAGGTTTTTACGATAGACCAGTTTGTCGGAGATGAAACCGAATAATGGCTGAACGCAAACGGCAATAATCGCAGTAAAGGAATAAACCAGGCCGACATCAGTGTAATTAATGCCGATGGTTTCCGTTAACCACAGTGATAAATAAGGATAGCAGCATCCCCAGCCAATAAAGAAGAACAGGAAGAACAGACAGCTTATATAGTAATTCTTATTTGATTCAATCATGGTAATCCTCGCTCCCGTTGAACAGGAATATGATCGTGTAGACGCGAGCAAAGTTACCTTTTTGCGCGGAGGGGAGTCATGAAAGTTTCGCTATGGAACAGTAAAAATCTGCTATCGCCTGAGGGGCGTGAGCCGCCTCACATTCGGGCAATAAAAAAGGCGGAGTTTTCATCCGCCTTTTATGTTCGACCCAATAATTTACGCCGGCTCTTTATCGCTATTCACGGCGTCCGGCTGTTTCGGTACCAGCACGGTCGGTTTGTTGTCGATGCGGGTTACCAGCAGCTGGTCAATCCGGTAGTTGTCGATATCCACCACCTCGAATTTATAGCCGGAGAATTTCACCGCATCGGTGCGTTTCGGGATCTTACGCAGCATAAACATCATAAAGCCGCCGATGGTCTCGTAGTTGCCGGACTGCGGGAATTCGTCGATATCCAGCACGCGCATGACGTCGTCAATCGGCGTACCGCCATCAATCAGCCATGAGTTCTCATCGCGAGCGACAATTTGCTCCTCCAGTCCCTGACCGACCAGATCGCCCATCAGAGTAGTCATGACGTCGTTGAGGGTGATAATCCCCACCACCAGCGCATATTCGTTCATGATTACCGCGAAGTCTTCCCCGGCGGTTTTAAAGCTTTCCAGCGCTTCAGAGAGCGTCAGCGTATCCGGAACAATCAACGTATTGCGAATCTGTACGCCGCCGGTCAGCACCAGGCTTTGGTTCGCCAGCACGCGATTAAGCAGATCTTTAGAGTCCACGTAGCCGATGATGTGGTCGATATCTTCGTTACAGACCAGGAATTTGGAGTGCGGGTGTTCCGCCACCTTGTTCTTCAGGCTCTGCTCGTCTTCGTGCAGATCGAACCAGATGATGTTTTCACGCGAGGTCATGGACGACGGAACGGTACGCGACTCCAGCTCGAAAACGTTCTCAATCAGCTCATGTTCCTGCTTACGCAGCACCCCGGCCAGCGCGCCGGCTTCTACCACGGCGTAAATGTCGTCGGAAGTAATATCGTCTTTACGCACCATCGGTATTTTGAACAGGCGGAAGATGTTGTTAGCCATGCCGTTGAACAGCCATACCAGCGGGCGGAAGACCAGCAGGCAGAAGCGCATCGGGTTGATGATACGCAAAGCAACGGCTTCTGGCGCAATCATACCGATGCGTTTCGGGGTCAGGTCAGCGAACAGAATGAACAGGCTGGTGACCAGGGTAAAGGAGATGATAAAGCTCAATTGCTCTGAAAGCTCAGCTGACATGTACTGGCTCAGCAGGCTGTGAAACGCCGGCGAGAATGCCGCATCACCGACGATACCACCAAGAATGGCGACGGCGTTGAGGCCGATCTGTACGACGGTAAAGAATGTGCCCGGGTTTTCCTGCATTTTGAGAACGCGTTGGGCGTTCACGTTGCCGTCATCGGCCAGCAGTTTGAGTTTGATCTTACGTGAAGCTGCCAGCGAGATCTCCGATATCGAAAAAAACGCACTGACAGCGATCAGACAAAGAATAACTAAAATACTATTTAACATAGTTTATCCAGCCGTTGAGGCCAGATCCTCGGAAGGGAAGTTGATAACTCTATAGTGGAATACATAAAAAACCGGTCCGAAGGCTCTGGACCGGCTATAACACAGGGTAGTATAGCGTAAGCGACTGTAAAGCCGCCAGAGCGTTAATTATTCACCTCAGTGATAAACGCTATTATGCCTGTGGGGGCAGACAGACGCCAATGCCTCCGATACCGCAGTAGCCGTACGGATTTTTGTGCAGGTACTGCTGATGATCGTCCTCGGCGTAGTAAAACGGCTTCGCCGGAGCAATTTCCGTAGTAATTGCGCGCGTGTCGTTGGCGTCGCGCATTGCGGCCTGGAAACGTGCCAGACTGGCCTTCGCCGCCTCATCCTGTTCTGGAGTCAGCGGATAGATGGCGGAGCGATACTGGGTGCCATGGTCATTGCCCTGCTGCATACCCTGGGCCGGATCGTGGTTCTCCCAGAAAACCTGCAGCAGCTGCGCGTAGCTGATGACCTGCGGATCGTACACAATGCGTACGGCTTCGGCATGGCCGGTGTCACCGGTACAGACTTCACGGTAGGTCGGGTTCGGCGTATAGCCGCCGGTATAGCCCGCCGCGGTGCTGTAGACGCCAGGCAACTGCCAGAACAGACGCTCAACGCCCCAGAAACAGCCCATCGCGAACAGGGCAACTTCCATCCCGTCCGGGACATTGGTCATGGAGTGGCCATTGACAGCGTGGAGTGTTGCCACTGGCATAGGGGTGTTGCGTCCTGGCAGCGCATCCGCCTGGGCGACAAGATGCGTTTTATCAAATAGACTCACGGTTGGCCTCTCAAAACATAAGTCGTGGTTAAGGTTGTAACGAAGCGTGTCTTTTTACACAATAAACATGCCCGATACGTCTAGATTTAAACATAAGAATTATTTGGTTTAGCGTTTCTTTTTCAACCCTAAGTTGTTGGGGTTTTATTAAGCCGTGGAACGGCGCTTTCGTTTCCTTCGGGGGGAAACAAGGATATTCAGGAGAAAACGTGCTACAAATCCGCCAGTTATGTATCACCAGCCTTTTGCTGGTCAGCGGGGTCGCTAGCGCCGCGAGCGTGCGTTTGCAGGTTGAGGGGTTATCCGGAGAGCTGGAAAAAAACGTCCGAGCTCAACTTTCTACGATCCAGAGCGACGAAGTGACGCCGGATCGCCGCTTTCGTGCGCGCGTCGATGATGCGATTCGCGAAGGGTTGAAGGCCCTGGGATACTACGAACCGACAATCGTTTTCGACCTCCGTCCGCCGCCGAAAAAAGGCCGGCAGGTGCTGATTGCCAAAGTCACGCCAGGTGAACCGGTACGTATTGGCGGCACGGAAGTCATCCTGCGAGGCGGTGCGCGCACCGACCGTGACTATCTGGATTTGTTAAAAAAGCGCCCGGCTATCGGCACCGTCCTGGATCATGGCGATTATGACAGCTTCAAGAGCTCGCTCACCCACGTTGCACTGCGTAAGGGCTACTTTGACAGCGAATTCATCAAAAGCCAACTTGGGGTTTCTCTCGAGCGTCATCAGGCCTTCTGGGATATCGACTACAACAGCGGCGAGCGCTACCGCTTTGGTCCGGTCACTTTTGAAGGCTCGCAAATTCGCGATGAATATCTGCAAAACCTGGTACCGTTCAAGCAGGGCGACTACTACACCTCGCAGGATCTCGCCGAACTTAACCGCCGCCTGGCGGCAACCGGCTGGTTCAGCTCCGTCGTAGTGGCGCCGCAGTTTGAAAAGTCCCGCCAGACCAAAGTTCTGCCTTTGCAGGGCGTGGTCTCCCCGCGTAAAGAGAATACCGTGGAAACCGGGGTCGGCTACTCAACCGATGTCGGGCCGCGCGTCAAAGGGACGTGGAAAAAGCCGTGGATGAACTCCTACGGGCATAGCCTGACTTCCAGCCTCAGCCTCTCCGCCCCTGAACAGCAGCTTGATTTCAGCTATAAGGTGCCGCTGTTAAAAAGCCCGCTGGAGCAATACTACCTGATGCAGGGCGGTTTTAAGCGTACGGACCTCAATGATACGAAAGCCGACTCAACGACCCTTGCGGTATCACGTTTTTGGGAAATGTCGAGCGGCTGGCAGCGCGCGCTGAATCTGCGCTGGAGCCTTGACCACTTTACCCAGGCCAACGTCACTAACACCACGATGCTTATCTATCCCGGGGTGTCGGTAAACCGTACCCGCTCCCGGGGGGGCCTGATGCCGACCTGGGGCGACTCCCAGCGCTATTCGCTGGACTACTCCAACACCATGTGGGGCTCGGATATTAACTTCATCGTCGCCCAGGCGCAGGATGTATGGATCCGCACGCTCTACGACCGCCATCGCTTTGTGGTGCGCGGCAACCTCGGCTGGATTGAAGCCGATGACTTCAACAAAGTCCCGCCGGATCTGCGTTTCTTCGCCGGTGGCGACCGCAGTATTCGCGGCTATAAATACAAATCGATCTCACCGAAGGATGACGATGGCAAACTGATGGGGGCCTCGAAGCTGGCGACAGGTTCGCTGGAGTATCAGTACAACGTCAGCGGAAAATGGTGGGGCGCAGTCTTCGTCGACAGCGGCGAAGCGGTGAGCGACATCCGCAAAAGCGATTTTAAAACCGGCGCCGGCGTCGGCGTGCGCTGGCAGTCGCCGGTTGGCCCGATCAAGCTGGATATTGCCGCGCCGGTCGGCGATAAAGACGAACACGGTTTACAGTTTTACATCGGTCTGGGGCCTGAATTATGAGTTTATGGAAGAAGATAAGCCTCGGGGTACTGATCTTTTTGGTTCTGCTACTGGGGACGGTCGCGTTCCTGGTCGGCACGACCAGCGGCCTGCATCTGGTACTGAAGGCGGCGGACCGCTGGGTCCCGGGTCTGGAAATCGGCAAGGTGACCGGCGGCTGGCGTGACCTGACGCTGCAAAACGTGCGCTTTGCCCAGCCGGGCGTCGCGGTTACGGCCGGTCAGTTCCATCTGGCGGTCAAGCTACAGTGCCTGTGGGATAGCAGCCTGTGCGTGAACGATATTTCGCTGCGCGATATCTACGTGGCGATCGACACCAGTAAGATGCCGCCTTCTGCGCCAGTAGAAGAAGAGGACACGGGGCCGCTGAATCTTTCGACGCCGTACCCTGTTACGCTGAGCCGCATCGCGCTGCAAAACGTGAACGTCAAAATTGATAATACCGCCGTTTCGGTGCGGGACTTTTCCACCGGCCTGAACTGGCAGGAGAAGAATCTGACCCTGACGCCAACCTCGCTGCAGGGGCTGCTTATCGCGTTGCCGAAAGTGGCGAAAGTGGCGCAGGAGCAGGTGGTTGAACCGAAGATAGACCATCCGAAGCCGGAAGAAAAACCGCTCGGCGAGACGATGAAAGCGTTGTTCTCCCAGCCGGTGCTGCCGGAGATGACCGACGTTCATCTGCCGTTAAACCTGAATATCCAGTCGTTCCGCGGCGAGCAGCTGCGCGTCACTGGCGATACCGACATGACCGTCTACAGCATGCTGCTGAAAGTCAGCAGCATCGACGGGCACATGAAGCTGGATACGCTGGATATCGATTCCGATCAGGGCAAGATCAATGCCGCAGGCTCCGCGCAACTGCAGGATAACTGGCCGGTAGACATCACCCTCAACAGTACGCTGAATATCGATCCGTTGAAAGGCGAAAAGGTGAAGCTGACCGTCGGCGGCGAAATGCGTAAAAAGCTGCAGATCGGCGTGGATTTAGCCGGTTCCGTGGCGATGACGCTGCGTGCCGATGCCCAGCTGGCGGAAGCCGGACTGCCGCTGAATATGGAACTGAAGAGTAAACAGCTGTACTGGCCGTTCAGCGGCGAAAAACAGTTCCAGGCCGACGATGTACTGCTGAAATTTAATGGCAAGATGACCGACTACACCATGGCGTTCAGTACCGCGGTGAAGGGGCAATCGCTGCCGCCGGCGAAAATCACCCTCAATGCTAAAGGGAACGAACGGCAGGTGAACCTCGATAAACTGACCGTTGCGGCGCTGGAGGGGAAAACCGAACTGAAAGCGCTGCTGGACTGGCAGCAGGCTATCAGCTGGCGCGGCGAGCTAACGCTCGACGGCATCAACACCGCCAAAGAGGTACCGGACTGGCCGTCGAAGCTAAACGGGATGATTAAAACTCAGGGTAGCCTGTACGGCGGGAGCTGGCAGATGTCGGTACCGGAGCTGAAAATCACCGGTAACGTTAAGCAGAACAAGGTTGATGTCAGCGGCTCACTGCAGGGTAACAGCTACATGCAGTGGAAAATCCCCGGTCTGCACCTGGCGTTGGGTAAGAACAGCGCCGAGGTGAAGGGAGAACTGGGGGTTAAAGACCTGAACCTGGACGCCACCATCGATGCCCCCAATCTGGACAATGCGTTGCCGGGGCTGGGCGGCACGGCGAAAGGGCTGTTGAAGGTGCGTGGCACCGTTGATGCGCCGCAGCTGCTGGCGGATATCACCGCGCGTGCGCTGCGCTGGCAGGAGTTGACCGTCGCTCAGGTCAACGTCAAGGGTGACGTGAAGTCCAGCGACCAGATCGGCGGCAATCTTGATGTGCGCGTCGACCGAATCAGCCAGCCGGGCGTCAATATCAGCCTGGTGCAGCTGAATGCCAAAGGGAACGAGAAGCAACACGACCTGCAGCTGAAAGTGCAGGGCGATCCGGTTTCCGGACAGCTGTCGCTGGCGGGGAGCTTCGATCGTAAAGAGGAACGCTGGAAAGGGACGCTGAGCAATACCCGCTTCCAGACGCCGGTAGGGCCGGTTTCCCTGACGCGCAACATTGCGCTGGATTACCGTAATCGCGAACAAAAAATCAGTATCGGGCCACACTGCTGGACTAACCCGAACGCCGAGCTGTGCGTGCCGCAGACCATCGATGCCGGCGCCAGCGGACGGGCAGTGGTGAATCTGAACCGCTTTGATCTGGCGATGCTGAAGCCGTTTATGCCGGAGGCGACCCAGGCCAGCGGCGTATTCAGCGGCAATGCGGATGTCAGCTGGGACACCACCAAAGAGGGGCTGCCGCAGGGTAAAGTGACGCTGAACGGTCGCAATGTCAAAGTCACCCAGATGGTCAACGATGCGCCGCTGCCGGTGGCCTTCGATACGTTGAACCTGACGGCGGAGCTGCATAACAACCGTGCGCAGCTCGGTTGGCTGATTCGCCTGACCAACAACGGTCAGCTGGACGGGCAGGTGCAGATTACCGACCCGCAGGGGCGCCGCAACCTCGGCGGTAATGTGAATATCAACAACTTCTCGCTGGCGATGATTAACCCGATCTTCGCCCGCGGCGAGAAGGCGGAAGGGAAGCTTAATGCGAACCTGCGCCTCGGCGGCGATCTGCAAAGCCCGCAGCTGTTTGGCCAGATGCAGTTGGGCGGTATCGATATTGACGGTAACTTTATGCCGTTTGATATGCAGCCGAGCCAGCTGGTGATGAACTTCAACGGCACCCGCTCAACGCTGCAGGGCACCGTGAATACCAAACAGGGCCAAATCAGTCTGAGCGGTAACGCCGACTGGACCCAGATTGACAACTGGCGCGCGCAGGTGGCGGCCAAAGGCAGCCGCGTTCGTATTACCGTGCCGCCGATGGTAAGGCTGGATGTTTCGCCGGATGTGGTCTTTACCGCTACCCCGAGCTTGTTTAGCCTTGATGGCAGCGTTGACGTTCCGTGGGCGCGTATCGTCGTCAACGATGTGCCGGAAAGTGCCGTTGGGGTCTCGTCTGACGAAGTGATGCTGGATAAAAATCTGCAGCCGATTAAGCAGCAGAGCGCCGGTATTCCCATCAACAGCAACCTGACGATTCACGTTGGTAACAACGTCCGTCTGAGCGCCTTCGGCCTGAAAGCGCGTCTGACCGGCGATTTGAAAGTGGCTCAGGATAAACAGGGGCTGGGACTGAACGGGCAGATTAATATCCCGGAAGGTCGCTTCCATGCCTACGGTCAGGACCTGATCGTACGTAAAGGCGAGCTGCTGTTCTCCGGTCCGCCGGATCAGCCGCTGTTGAATATCGAAGCAATTCGCAACCCGGATGCGACAGAAGACGACGTGATCGCTGGCGTTCGCGTCACCGGCTCGGCCGATCAGCCGAAAGCGGAGATTTTCTCTGACCCGGTCATGTCGCAGCAAGAAGCGCTTTCTTACCTGCTGCGAGGGCAGGGTTTAAGCAGCGGACAGAGCGATAGTGCCGCAATGACGTCAATGCTTATTGGTATGGGGGTTGCACAAAGTGGTCAGGTTGTGGGTAAAATCGGCGAGACGTTTGGCGTAAGCAATCTGGCGCTGGATACCGAGGGAGTGGGCGACTCCTCCCAGGTGGTGGTCAGCGGCTATGTACTGCCAGGTCTGCAGGTAAAATATGGGGTAGGGATCTTTGATTCCCTGGCGACGTTGACGTTACGCTATCGCCTGATGCCTAAGCTATATATGGAAGCGGTGTCTGGCGTAGACCAGGCTCTCGATTTGCTCTATCAGTTTGAGTTTTAGCAATGCGAATATTTGTTTACGGCAGTTTACGACGCAAACAAGGCAACAGCCACTGGATGACCAACGCTCAGTGGCTGGGCGATCATAGTGTCAACGATTATCAGCTGTACAGCCTGGGCCACTATCCAGGCGCGGTGCCTGGCGAAGGCACAGTACATGGTGAAGTGTATCGTATTGACGCATCAACGCTGGCCGAACTGGACGCGCTGCGCACCAAGGGCGGTGAGTACGCACGTCACCTGATCCAGACGCCTTATGGCAGCGCATGGATGTATGTCTATCAGCGCCCCGTAGAGGGCTTTACGCTGATAGAGAACGGCAACTGGTTAGACAGAGACCAGTATTAACCACGGCAACGCCACCTTCGGGTGGCGTTGTTTTTTTATGTCTGCCATTCACCCGGCACAGGTCAATGGCAGACATAAAAAACCTTTGATCGGACGACCGGCGGTCAGGTCTGCGGCACTGGCAGCGTTTGTCCCCCGGTGGCGCGTTGCTGACCGGGGCTACGGCGGGTGCGGTGTTTGGGTTCTGCCGCCCGGAGCGATGCCTTGGGGGGCTGATGGCCGGTCTGCGGCACTGGCACCGTTTGTCCCCCGGTGGCGCGTCGCTGACCGGGGCTACGGGCAAGTGCGGTATTTGGTTTTGCCGCCCGGAGCGATGCCTTGGGAGGCTGATGGCCGGTCTGCGGCACTGGCACCGTTTGTCCCCCGGTGGCGCGTCGCTGACCGGGGCTACGGGCAAGTGCGGTGTTTGGGTTCTGCCGCCCGGAGCGATGCCTTGGGGGGGCTGATGGCCGGTCTGCGGCACTGGCAGCGTTTGTCCCCCGGTGGCGCGTCGCTGACCGGGGCTACGGGCAAGTGCGGTATTTGGTTTTGCCGCCCGGAGCGATGCCTTGGGAGGCTGATGGCCGGTCTGCGGCACTGGCAGCGTTTGTCCCCCGGTGGCGCGTTGCTGACCGGGGCTACGGCGGGTGCGGTGTTTGGGTTTGCCGCCCGGAGCGATGCCTTGGGGGCTGATGGCCGGTCTGCGGCACTGGCAGCGTTTGTCCCCCGGTGGCGCGTTGCTGACCGGGGCTACGGGCAAGTGCGGTGTTTGGGTTTGATTGCCCGGAGCGATGCCTTTGAGCATTTGTAGCCCGGGTAAGGCGTGAGCCGCCACCCGGGAAATAGCTCTGCGCCAGAAACAAAAACACCGCCCTGAGGCGGTGTTTTCGACAATCTGAGTGCGGCGGAATTACTTCTTAGCGCGCTCGAAGGAAGCAATGATTTCAGCTTTAGCCGCTTCAGCATTGTCCCAACCGTCAACTTTCACCCATTTGCCTTTTTCCAGGTCTTTGTAGTGCTCGAAGAAGTGGGTGATCTGTGCTTTCAGCAGTTCCGGCAGGTCGTTCACATCTTTGATGTGATCGTACTCTTTGCTCAGCTTGGTGTGCGGTACGGCAACCAGTTTCGCATCTTCACCGGATTCGTCGGTCATCTTCAGTACGCCAACCGGACGGCAGCGGATCACAGAGCCTGGCTCCAGCGGGTACGGCGTCGGGACCAGTACGTCAACCGGGTCGCCGTCCAGAGACAGGGTATGGTTGATATAGCCGTAGTTGCACGGATAGAACATCGCAGTGGACATGAAGCGATCAACGAACAGCGCGCCGCTCTCTTTGTCGACTTCGTATTTGATTGGGTCTGCGTTAGCCGGGATCTCGATCACGACGTAGATGTCTTCCGGCAGATCTTTACCCGCAGGTACGTTGAGTAAGCTCATGTCTGTTTCCTTTAAAATGTATGGCAAACAAGTGCCTGGTATTATAGCCAACTCACATCGAATGTCTTGGCTTCTTTTTATTTTGCCCACCGGTAATCAGTCTGAATTTCCCCCTGAAAAACAACCTGAAAATCCATAAACATAGCCGCATCCTGAATAAAACAATGTAACCGTTTACATTGCATCTGTTTGATTTCTCAACGTGCGTAAAATATCACCTTATACGTCGGCAGATGCGAGCTGCGGGAAGCCTTATCCGCTCTCAGCTGGATTAAATCACGGTAATTAACATTTAATTTACTTTTTCGAAGTGTGATGTAACGCATTCAGTTACATCACGAGTTGTCTATAGTTTGTCCGCAGATGACGATTTAACCCAAAGTAACCCGATGAGGACCGTTTTATGTGGAAGCGCTTACTTCTTGTCACAGCAGTTTCCGCAGCTATGTCGTCTATGGCAATGGCTGCCCCTCTGACCGTAGGATTTTCGCAGGTCGGATCTGAATCCGGCTGGCGTGCGGCCGAAACCAACGTTGCGAAGGAGGAGGCCGCCAAACGCGGAATCACTCTGAAGATTGCCGACGGCCAGCAAAAACAGGAAAACCAGATTAAAGCCGTCCGCTCCTTTATCGCCCAGGGCGTCGACGCCATCTTTATCGCGCCGGTGGTGGCGACCGGCTGGGAACCGGTGTTGAAAGAGGCCAAAGAGGCCAAAATTCCGGTATTCCTGCTCGACCGCTCGATTGATGTCAAAGATAAAGATCTCTACATGACTACCGTTACCGCCAATAACGTTCTTGAAGGTCAGCTGATTGGTGACTGGCTGGTGAAAACGGTCGACGGCAAGCCGTGTAACGTGGTTGAGCTGCAGGGCACCGTTGGCGCCAGCGTGGCTATCGATCGTAAGAAAGGGTTTGCTGACGTTATCGCGAAAACGCCAAACATCAAAATTATCCGCTCTCAGTCCGGCGACTTTACCCGCAGCAAAGGCAAAGAGGTGATGGAGAGCTTTATTAAAGCGGAAAATAACGGCAAGAACATCTGCATGGTTTTTGCCCATAACGATGACATGGTTATTGGTGCTATCCAGGCCATTAAAGAAGCCGGGCTGAAACCGGGTAAAGATATCCTCACCGGCTCAATTGACGGCGTGCCGGATATTTATAAAGCGATGATGGCAGGGGAAGCGAACGCCAGCGTCGAGCTGACGCCGAATATGGCCGGCCCCGCATTTGATGCGCTGGAGAAATATAAAAAGGACGGCACGCTGCCAGAGAAGTTGACCATCACCAAATCGACGCTTTACCTCCCGGATACGGCGAAAGAAGAGCTCGAGAAGAAGAAAAACATGGGCTACTGAGGACGTCGGGAGAAGCAATAACCAGGCGATGTGGCGCATCGCCTGAATGGCTCCCCGGCCAGTGCTGGCGGTCCATCGATCCACTCCTGTCGGTCGCCCGGTCAGCGTTGTGATCGGGAACCGTCTTTCATCCCCTGAAGGTGAGACTGAATATGAACGCCGAGGTAAGCCAGGAAATCCTTCGCACGGAAGGGCTTAGCAAGTTTTTCCCCGGCGTCAAAGCGCTGGATAACGTCAATTTTAGTCTGCGGCGCGGTGAAATCATGGCGCTGCTGGGCGAAAACGGGGCGGGTAAATCCACATTGATTAAAGCCCTCACCGGCGTGTACCACGCCGATCGCGGGGCGATCTGGCTGGAGGGGCAGGAAATATCGCCGAAGAATACCGCTCATGCCCAGCAACTGGGTATCGGCACGGTTTATCAGGAGGTTAACCTGCTGCCGAACATGTCGGTGGCGGACAATCTGTTTCTCGGGCGTGAACCCCGTCGTTTTGGCCTGCTGCGGCGTAAAGAGATGGAACAGCGCGCCACCGCGCTGATGGCCTCCTACGGTTTTTCCCTCGACGTCCGCGAACCGCTGAACCGCTTTTCGGTGGCGATGCAGCAGATCGTCGCGATTTGTCGGGCCATTGACCTGTCGGCCAGAGTGCTGATCCTCGATGAACCGACCGCCAGTCTGGACACTCAGGAAGTGGAGATGCTCTTCACTCTGATGCGCCAGCTGCGCGATGATGGCGTCAGCCTGATTTTCGTCACCCACTTCCTCGATCAGGTGTATGCCGTCAGCGACCGGATTACCGTTCTGCGCAACGGCGGTTTTGTTGGCTGCCGGGAAACCCGCGAATTGCCGCAGATCGAGCTGGTGAAGATGATGCTTGGCCGTGAGCTTGAGCACGATGCTCTGCATCGCGCGGGTCGTACTTTACTGAGCGACAAACCGGTCGCCGCCTTTGAGGGCTTTGGCAAGAAAGGGGTTATTGCGCCGTTTGACCTCCAGGTTCGTCCCGGCGAGATCGTCGGCCTGGCGGGGCTGCTCGGCTCGGGGCGCACGGAAACCGCCGAGGTCATTTTCGGCATCAAACCGGCAGACAGCGGCACCGCGTGGATCAAAGGTAAAGCGCAGGGGCTGCGTTCGCCGCACCAGGCGTCAAGCCTGGGCATCGGCTTCTGTCCTGAGGATCGTAAAACCGACGGGATTATCGCCGCGGCATCGGTGCGGGAAAATATCGTCCTGGCACTGCAGGCCCAGCGTGGCTGGCTGCGGCCGATTCCGCGACGCGAGCAAAATGACATTGCCGATCGCTTTATCCGCCAGCTCGGTATTCGCACCCCCAGCGCCGAACAGCCGATCGAATTTCTCTCCGGCGGCAATCAGCAGAAGGTGCTGCTTTCTCGTTGGCTGCTGACCAAACCGCAGTTCCTGATCCTCGATGAACCGACGCGCGGGATCGATGTTGGCGCCCATGCGGAGATCATCCGTCTGATTGAAACTCTGTGCGCCGATGGTCTGGCGCTGCTGGTGATCTCCTCGGAGCTGGAAGAGCTGGTGGGCTATGCCGATCGGGTGATTATCATGCGCGATCGTAAGCAGGTCGCGGAGATCCCGCTAGCCGAGCTTTCTGTCCCGGCGATCATGAACGCTATTGCGGCATAAGGAGTAACCCATGATGCCTCGATCAGTTCCCCAAACCGGCCAGCCAAAGCGGCGCTTCAGCTGGCCAAAAGGTATGCCGCAAATTATCGCCCTGATCCTCGTGCTGGTGGTGGATAGCTTCGTGGCGCCGCACTTCTTTCAGATTGTGTTACAGGACGGGCGTCTGTTCGGCAGTCCGATTGATATTCTCAACCGCGCGGCGCCGGTGGCGCTGCTGGCGATAGGCATGACGCTGGTGATTGCCACCGGCGGAATCGATCTGTCGGTTGGCGCGGTGATGGCGATTGCCGGCGCGACAGCGGCCTCGATGACCGTTGCCGGACACAGTCTGCCGGTGGTGCTGCTGGCCTCCCTGGCGGCGGGGGCGCTGGCGGGCTTATGGAACGGTATTCTGGTCGCGATCCTGAAGATCCAGCCTTTTGTGGCCACGCTGATTCTGATGGTAGCCGGACGCGGCGTCGCGCAGCTTATTACCTCCGGACAGATCGTGACCTTCGATTCACCGCACCTGGCCTGGCTCGGGAGCGGTTCGCTGCTGCTGCTGCCGACGCCGGTGCTGATCGCGGCCGCGACGTTGCTGCTGTTTTGGCTGTTCACCCGTAAAACGGCGCTGGGGATGTTTATCGAAGCGGTGGGGATCAACATTCGGGCAGCGAAAAACGCCGGAGTGAATACCCGGATTGTGGTGATGCTGGCCTACGTGCTGAGCGGTATCTGTGCGGCGATTGCCGGGATCATCGTGGCGGCAGACATTCGCGGTGCCGATGCCAATAACGCCGGGCTGTGGCTGGAGCTGGATGCCATCCTGGCGGTGGTGATCGGCGGTGGATCGCTGATGGGCGGGCGCTTTAACCTGCTACTGTCGGTGGTCGGGGCCCTGATCATCCAGGGAATGAATACCGGGATCCTGCTGTCGGGCTTCCCGCCGGAGATGAATCAGGTGGTGAAGGCGGTGGTGGTTCTGTGCGTATTGATCGTCCAGTCGCCGCGCTTTATTGGCTTACTGAAAGGGGTACGCGGCCATGATAAAACGTAATTTACCGTTGATGATCACCCTGGCCGTCTTTGTGCTGGGCTATCTGTACTGCCTGACCCAGTTTCCCGGCTTTGCTTCGACGCGTGTTATCTGCAACATTCTGACTGACAACGCCTTTCTTGGCATCATTGCCGTCGGGATGACCTTCGTGATCCTCTCCGGCGGGATCGATCTTTCGGTCGGGTCGGTTATCGCCTTCACCGGCGTGTTTCTGGCGAAGGCGATAGGGGCCTGGGGCATTGAGCCGCTGCTGGCGTTCCCGCTGGTGCTGGCGATGGGCTGCGCGTTTGGCGCGCTGATGGGCTGGCTAATTGATGCGCTAAAAATCCCGGCGTTTATTATTACCCTCGCCGGGATGTTTTTTCTGCGTGGCGTCAGCTATCTGGTGTCCGAAGAGTCGATTCCTATCGATCATCCGCTGTATGACACCCTCTCCGGGCTGGCGTGGACGATTCCCGGCGGCGGGCGTCTGAGCGCAATGGGGCTGCTGATGCTGCTGGTGGTGGTGGCGGGTATCTTGATGGCCCATCGCACCCGCTTTGGCAACCAGGTGTACGCCATCGGCGGCAGCGCGGTTTCGGCGAACCTGATGGGCATTTCGACCCGCAGTACGACCATTCGAATTTATATGCTCTCCACCGGGCTGGCGACGCTGGCGGGGATCGTGTTTTCTGTCTATACCCAGGCCGGGTATGCCCTCGCCGGCGTTGGCGTGGAGCTGGATGCGATTGCATCGGTGGTGATTGGCGGCACGCTGTTGAGCGGCGGCGTCGGGACGGTGCTGGGAACGCTATTCGGGGTGGCGATTCAGGGGCTGATTCAGACCTACATTAACTTCGACGGCACCCTGAGCTCATGGTGGACAAAAATTGCCATCGGGATTTTGCTGTTTGTTTTTATCGCGTTGCAGCGTGGTCTGACGGTGTTGTGGGAAAACCGGCAGAACTCCCCGGTTACCCGGGTGAGCGGAACGGCGCATCGTTAGCGGAAAATTCCCCTCCCGGGCGGGAGGGGAAGGGAAGCGTTACGCGTCCGGGAACTCTTTAATGAAGTTCTCGACGTCTTCAACCATATGGTTGTTGCCGACGAAGAAAGAACGACGCTGGTGCAGGCTGGTTGGAATGATATCGAGAATACGCTCTTTACCATCGCTGGCTTTACCGCCCGCCTGTTCCGCGAGGAACGCCATCGGGTTGCATTCGTACAGCAGGCGCAGCTTACCGTCCGGGTGGCTGGCGGTGCTCGGATACAGATAGATGCCGCCTTTCAGCAGGTTGCGGTGAAAATCCGCCACCAGCGAGCCAATATAGCGCGAGGTGTATGGGCGCTGGGTTGCGGTATCTTCTTCCTGACAGAACTTGATGTACTTCTTCACCCCCATCGGGAACTTGATGTAGTTACCTTCGTTAATGGAGTAGGTGTTGCCTTTCTCCGGGAAGCGCATGCGCTCCTGAGAGAGGCAGAAAACGCCAAGAGAAGGATCGTAGGTGAAGGCATGTACGCCGCAGCCGGTTGTATAGACCAGCATGGTGGAAGAGCCGTAAACCACATAGCCTGCCGCGACTTGCTTGCTGCCCGGCTGCAGGAAATCTTCAACGGTGACCGGTGTTCCAACCGGAGTTATGCGACGGTAGATGGAGAAGATAGTCCCGACGGAGACGTTAACGTCGATGTTAGAGGAGCCATCCAGAGGGTCCATGAGCACCACGTACTTCGCGTGTTCACAGCCTTCAAAGACGACGATCTCATCTTCTTCTTCGGAGGCAATCCCTGCCACGATATCGCGCGCTCGCAGTGCAGCTTTCAATTTTTCATTGGCGAACAGGTCGAGTTTTTGCTGTACCTCACCCTGGACGTTTTCAGCACCGCTGGCACCCAGGATATCGACCAGACCGGCCTTGTTGATATCGCGGTGGATGATCTTGGCGCCTAACTTTATCGCCGACAACAAAGCAGTAAGCTCGCCGGTTGCGTGGGAGAACTCGTGTTGCTTTTCGACAATAAATTCACCTAACGTTTTCATAACCCGTTCCCTGCATGTTTATGTGAAGTAAAACGAACGCAACAATCTTAACAAAGAATAAAAAAAATACGCACAGGTGAATCGCGCCAGCAAAAAACGGATTCGCCTGAAATGCATTTCTCTGATGCCGTACATATGGGTAAAATGTGCCCCAGATTAAAAAGGGAAACGACGAATGCGCATTCATATTTTAGGTATCTGTGGCACGTTTATGGGAGGACTGGCGATGCTGGCTCGTTCTCTCGGTCATGAGGTAACGGGGTCGGATGCTAACGTCTATCCGCCAATGAGTACCCTGCTGGAAAACCAGGGCATCGATTTAATTCAAGGCTATGATGCCAGCCAGCTGGAACCCCGGCCGGACCTGGTTATCATCGGTAATGCGATGACCCGCGGCAATCCGTGCGTCGAAGCGGTACTGGAAAATAACATTCCGTATATGTCCGGCCCGCAGTGGCTGCATGATTTTGTCCTGCGCGATCGCTGGGTTCTGGCGGTTGCCGGCACCCACGGGAAAACCACCACCGCGGGAATGGCGACATGGATCCTTGAAGCCTGCGGCTATAAGCCAGGCTTCGTGATCGGCGGCGTACCGGGTAACTTCGAGGTTTCCGCTCGCCTGGGCGACAGCCCGTTCTTCGTTATCGAAGCCGATGAGTACGACTGTGCCTTCTTCGATAAACGTTCCAAATTTGTCCACTACTGCCCGCGTACGCTGATCCTCAATAACCTTGAATTCGATCATGCGGATATCTTTGACGACCTGAAAGCGATTCAGAAACAGTTCCATCATCTGGTACGTATTGTGCCGGGCAAAGGCAAAATTATCCTGCCGGAAAACGACATCAATCTGAAACAGACGATGGCGATGGGCTGCTGGAGCGAGCAGGAGCTGGTGGGTGAGCAGGGCCACTGGCAGGCGAAGAAGCTGAACGCCGATGCCTCGCAGTGGGAAGTCTGGCTGGACGGCGAGAAAGCCGGGGAAGTGAAGTGGGATCTGGTCGGCGAACACAACATGCATAACGGCCTGATGGCGATTGCCGCGGCGCGTCATGTTGGCGTGCTGCCAGCCGATGCCGCCAACGCGCTGGGTGGTTTTATCAACGCCCGCCGCCGCCTTGAGCTGCGCGGCGAAGCCAACGGCGTGACCGTGTATGACGATTTCGCCCATCATCCGACGGCTATCCTGGCGACGCTGCAGGCGCTGCGCGGGAAAGTCGGCGGCACCGCGCGGATCCTCGCGGTACTGGAACCGCGCTCCAACACCATGAAAATGGGGGTGTGCAAAGACGATCTGGCGCCGTCCCTGGGCCGTGCCGACGAAGTGTTCCTGCTGCAGCCGCAACATATTCCGTGGCAGGTTGCTGAAGTGGCGGACGCCTGCGTGCAGCCTGCGCACTGGAGCGCCGATGTCGATGTCCTGGCCGATATGGTGGTCAAAACCGCACACCCGGGCGATCATATCCTGGTGATGAGCAACGGCGGCTTTGGCGGTATTCACCAGAAGCTGCTCGATAAGTTGGCCAGCAAAGCCGCCGCAGCGGAATAACTGCGCGGCCTGATCCGTTCTGCCCTCCGCACGAGGGCAGATCTCCTTTTGTGACTCTGGATTTGTCATGCTCACAGCGAAAAAAATCACCGCTATCGACTCGGTTTATTTTTCTGCCGTGGATGCGCTCTACGTCAAAGCGTTTCCGTGGCATGAACAACGAGAACTGGCGGCAAAGCAGCAGGCGCTGCGCGATCCGCACTATGCGCTGGAAGCGTGGTTTGACGGGGACCTCTTTATTGGCCTGAGCGGTAGCTGGCAGTTTACCGGCTACAGCTATATTGAACATCTGGCGATCGACGATACGCTGCGCTCTCGCGGCTATGGTAAACGCCTGCTGGCCGGGATCCTTGAACGCGCGCCGTTGACCATTCTGGAAATCGATCCGTTAACCAGCGACATTGCCCATAAGCGGCTGCGTTTTTATGAAACGATGGGCTTTCGCGCCAGTTCATGGCCGCATACTCATCCTACCTATCATGCCGGCATCGCCGATCATGAATTGCTGGTGCTGGGCTACCCCCAGGCGGTTGATGAAGCGCAGTATCGGCGTTTTGCTGAGGATTTACGTCAGGTGGTGATGGCACAGGCAGGTTGCCCGGGTCCGACGCGTTGGCCGCAACCCGGGGCAGGCTTAAGGCGCTAAATTACTCCTTCGCGATAGGCGTTTCGTCCTCTGCCACTTTAGTATCACCCTGAATTGCGGCAATTTTCTTCTCAACGTCGGCAACCTGTTCGCTGCTGTGCAGCAGTGTATAGGTCAGGTCAAACTGCGTGCTGGCTCCTGGCTGAAGCTGTTTCACGCGTTTCTGTTCGCGCTCAATGGTGACCGGATAGGCGTAGCTGGTGCCCGGCTCAATACCGGTGACATAGCCCTGTTTTTCCGTATCGGTATTTTTCCACAGCGTCAGCACCGGTAGCTGGCGGGTATCAAACTGGATGGATGCTCCTTTATCTCCCGCCTTGTTGACCACTGCGGCCAGGGTCTGGTGGTTGTCATCCGCCAGCGGTTGAATATTGAATACCATCTCGTCGAAACCTTTGGTCGGGCCGGCGTAGGTTTGCCAGGTTTTCAAACCCGCTTTGGCATAGTCGTTGAACGGACTGATGCTGGATATCGGCGCCAGGAAGCGGGCGCCCTCTTCGAGGATCGGTTTGCCAAAGTTGCTGTGATAGATAATTTGATAGTCATGCGGGTAATCCGCATGGTTGGTTAAGACATCATGCAGGCTGAAGCTGTTGCTACCGGGGACATAGCGCAACTCGGTCATGGTCTGCAAATCGGCTTTTTTGAAGGTGCTCTCTTTCACCAGCCCGCGAATACGGATCTCATACGGGGCGGTATCCGCCACTTCGACCTCCACCTGCGATGCCGGCGTATTCCCGGCTTTACCGTGCAGAGTATACATTTGCCCGTCAGCAGTGACCGGGTGGCCGGTCCACTCATAGCCGCAGCGCACCATCATCTCATTGAAACCTTCCAGCCAGCCCAGTCCATTCCGGCTTTCGAGGTTGATAAAGGCCGGGTTGACGATCTCTTTCACCGGTGAATCCCAGCCCATTCGCGTGCCGAAACCTTCGATTTTCAGCAGGTTCATGCCGCGGGTCGGGCTGAGGGCGATAGTCAGGCCATCTTTACTGCGGATAACGAGAATTTTACTGCCTTCCTGTTTGCCGCCGTGGAGGACTTTTTGCTCAATGCTGAAATCGCGATCTTTTATCTTCAGCTGATCGCTCGTTATCTGCCAGTTTCCTTTGTCAGTGCCGCTTTCAGCGCTTGTCAGCACCCATGTTTTCGCCGCTACCTGACCGGAAATAAGCATGGAAATGGCCGTCAAAATCAGAGTTTTTTTCATTTTTTATCCCTTTTGCTGAATCGATTGTGTTTCCGATGAAGGGAATCTAATTGCAAGTGGCTGATTAAAACGTGAAGTGCCTCACCTGGTGAGTAAATGCGCATTTTTAAACTTTTAAATGCGAGAGAGATCGCTTTTTATAAGCAACAGACAATAAATTAGACTTTAAATATGTGAAATTAAACACTATTAGATTTAACGATTCAGCTTTTGGCTGGTAAAGACCGACCGACCGACCGACCGACCGACCGACCGACTGACCGGCAGAGCAGGGCAGAGCAAAGCAGGACGGGAATCGGCAATAAAGGTGGGGAGTGCGTAGAGAGCGGATATTCCCGGCGAGGCTATCGCTTGCCGGGCTACAGGTACAGCGTTATCCGGTAGCCCGGACAGGCGCAAAGCGCCGCCTCCGGGAAAATCTGGCGGGTAAACGCGGAGTTAGCTTTCGCCTTCAGCCAGTTCACGCAGATACTGGAAGATCAGGCGCGCGGATTTCGGCGGCTTGTTGCCTTCTTTCTCTTTTTTGGCGTTACGGATAAGCGAACGCAGCTGCTGACGATCGGCGTCAGGCCACAGGTTTAACACTTCCGGTACCGCATCATCGCCTTCTTCAATCAGACGATCGCGAATCATTTCCAGCTTATGAAACAGCGCAACCTGCTGGTTGTGACGGTTCTTCAGCTTGTCTAACGCCTGGCGAATCGGATCGACATCGCGGCTGCGCAGCATTTTACCAATCAGCTGCATCTGGCGGCGGCGACCTTCTTTCTTGATACGCTGGGCGAGTTCAATGGCGTCGCGCAGGTCGCTATCGAGCGGGATTTTATCCAGCGCGTTTTTTCCCAGCTCAACCATTTCGGCGCCAAGACGCTTCAGTTCTTCCGCGTCACGTTTAATTTCACTTTTACTGACCCAGATAATTTCATCGTCTTCATCTTCAACGTCATCACCGGGCACGTCGTCGAGCCAGTCATCGGGCTGCTTAGTCATCTCAGGCTCCTTAAAAAAAGAGGCTAATGTTACCAGTTAAGGCGCGCACTGAAAAACGGTTCTCTGTTAGACTTCACTTAACACCTTCCTACATTATGGCATTAGCGATGAAAGTCATCTCTCAAGTTGCACAACAGCGCAAGACGCTGGAAGAGGCCGTGACCACGGCGCTGGAACTGGCGGCAGGCAAATCAGACGGTGCGGAAGTCTCCGTCAGCAAAACCACTGGCATCAGCGTCAGCACCCGCTACGGCGAGGTGGAGAACGTAGAATTTAATAGCGATGGTGCGTTAGGCATCACCGTTTATCATCAGAACCGCAAGGGAAGCGCCTCTTCAACCGATCTGAGTCCGCAGGCGATTGCCCGCACGGTGCAGGCGGCGCTGGATATTGCCCGCTATACCTCCCCGGATCCGTTTGCCGGCGTGGCGGATAAAGAGCTGCTGGCCTTTGACGCCCCGGATCTTGACCTGTTCCATCCGGCGGAAGTGACCCCGGATCAGGCAATCGAACTGGCCGCCCGCGCGGAACAGGTCGCCCTGCAGGCGGATAAACGCATTACCAATACCGAAGGCGGCAGCTTCAATAGCCACTACGGCATTAAAGTGTTCGGCAACAGCCACGGCATGTTGCAGAGCTACTGCTCAACCCGCCATTCGCTCTCCAGCTGCGTTATCGCGGAAGAGAACGGCGATATGGAGCGCGATTACGCTTACACCATTGGCCGTGCGCTCGAGGATTTGCATACCCCGGAGTGGGTCGGTGACGAATGTGCCCGCCGCACCCTGTCGCGCCTGGCGCCGCGTAAACTCTCGACGATGAAAGCGCCGGTTATCTTTGCCAACGAAGTCGCCACCGGGCTGTTTGGTCACCTGGTCGGCGCTATCGCCGGCGGCGCGGTCTATCGCAAATCGACTTTCCTGCTCGACTCCCTCGGCCAGCAGATTCTCCCGGAGTGGCTGACGATTGAAGAGCATCCGCATCTGCTGAAAGGGCTGGCCTCGACGCCGTTCGACAGCGAAGGCGTGCGCACAGAACGTCGTGACATTATTAAAGACGGCGTGCTGACGCAGTGGCTGCTGACCAACTACTCGGCGCGCAAGCTGGGGATGAAGAGCACCGGGCACGCGGGCGGCATCCATAACTGGCGGATTAACGGCCGCGGTCTGAGTTTTGAAAAGTTGCTTAAAGAGATGGGCACCGGACTTGTCGTCACCGAATTGATGGGGCAGGGTGTCAGTGGCGTGACCGGCGATTATTCGCGCGGCGCTTCTGGCTTCTGGGTTGAGAATGGTGAAATTCAGTATCCGGTAAGCGAAATTACCATCGCAGGCAATTTGAAAGATATGTGGCGTAATATCGTGACCGTGGGTGACGATATCGAAACGCGCAGCAATATTCAGTGCGGTTCCGTGCTGTTGCCTGAGATGAAAATCGCCGGACAGTAATAGCGGATTATCCCCACTATTCAAGATGCAGTTTGCAGAATAACCTGTACAGAAGGGCGCTCCCTGCGGCGCCCGTTTGCTTAAATAATAAAAAAGGATGTGAGCAATGCGTAAAAAACTGTTAGCAATGCTGGCCGTCTCCGCCCTTACGATGGGGTCTGTTTCGGCGTTCGCCGCTGAACTGGGCGAAGATATGGACACTATCGCGCAAAACCTGCAGGTGGTGCAGAAGACCTCTGATGCGGGCGAACTGAAAGCGGCATTGACCAAGATGCGCGGTGCCGCCGTGGATGCGCAGAAAGCTACCCCGCAGAAGCTGGAAGGCAAAGCGGCGGACAGTGCGGAAATGAAAGACTATCGTCACGGTCTGGATATTCTGATTGGTCAGATTGACGGTGCGCTGAAGCTGGCGGAGGAAGGTAAAGTGAAAGAGGCGCAGGCTGCCGCTGAAGGGTTCAAAACAACCCGTAATACCTACCATCAGAAATACCGTTAAGCCCCGTTTCAGGAGGTATCAGCCGATGCCTCCTGCTCGTTTCCTGTCATAAAACCCCGTCGACATCACACTTTTCCTTTTTTCTTCTACGGTTATTCGACCCCTTCTTCCCGCTGGAACCACGATTGACCTGTGATGCACATCACGTAATTTCGCCGAAAATGCCACTTTCACGGCAATTATGTGCATTGGATCACGCAGCCCGTCCGCCTTTCCACTTCGAAGTGGAAAACAACTCGCTACAAACTCCTTTCCCCCGGCGCTAGTTTTATCCCCAGAGACATCAACGGGGTAACACAAGTGAATAACGGAGCGGTAATAAACGACGTAGGGGAACAGGCAAAGCAAACGGAGCAGCTGGCTGAGAAGATGCTGCCACGGGTTTATGCACTGTTAAGCCGTCGCAATATCATCCCCAACGCCGTCCAGGAGCAGATGCTGACTTCCCACGTGCGGGCAATGGCCCACCGGTCGATTAGCGGCGAGCCGCTGCCGGAAGTGGATGCCAGCCTGTTTGAAGAAATTTCAGAAGATTCAATGATGCTTGCCCGCGAAGTGGTCGCGGAATTCGGCAACCTGCCAGAAGAAGAGTCCTGGCTGCTGTCCGTCCACTTCGAAGTAGCAAAAGACAACCTGTAAGGAGTAACAAATGGAACAGATTACCGTAGTGATTGGCGACCGCCTGGGTAAAGGGCAAAAAGTGGCCGCTGGCGCGGAAAAAGCCGGTGCTCGTGCTGTTGTTGTACCGGGTGTTGCCGCCGATATGAAGCTGGGCGACATGATGAAAGCAGAAAACGCCACCTTCGGCATCTCCTTCTGCGGCAGCGGCGGCGCAGGCGCCATCACTGCGCAGAACAAGCACGGCTACAAGGCTAAATATGGCATGCGCTCCGTTGACGAAGGCGTGACCGCTATCAACGAAGGCTACAACGTTCTGGGTTTCGGCTTTATGGATAAAGAAGAGCTGGGCGAGCGCCTGGTGGAAGCCTGGAAAAAGAAATACGGCGCGTGAGCATGAAAGAGCAATTCACCACGACGGTGAGCGTGAAGGGGAAAGGCGAAAGCAAAACACGGGCCTTCGCCGACGCCCTGAACCATGTACAGGCCGCGGTGATGAAAACTTCACCGCATATCTTACTGCGTATTGAGCCACAGGATGTGAAGGTTGTTCGTGCGCATGAAGCGACGCGCAAAGAAGCGTTTCTGTTCTTCTTTTTGCGTCGTGAACGACGGACCTACAGCGTGGAGCTGGATGTCACCGTCAACGTGACCGCCATCAATGTCGATAAAGTGGATTTCGTCACGCAAACCTGAATTTCATCATAGGGTTAAACTATGTTCCTGATAATTTTAATAAAATCGCTCATTATCGGCGGCCTGGTCGGCGTCGGAGTGGGCGCCGGAGCGGCACGCATGTTTCATGCGCCTACCACCCAGGGGATGGGGGCGTTTCGTACTCTGGGCGAGCTGAATTCCTGCGAAGGCGATCCGGCTTCCCACTTCTCCTTTGGTCTGGGCTTCTTCTTTAACGCCTGGGCCTCTTCCGTTGCAGCAGGTTCATTCACCCAGGATGTCGATCACCGCATTATCCCGAACTGGGGCGCCGCGGCATTGATGTTGAAAAACCGTAACGTCGGCGAAACGCTGCACGATCCGAAGAAGATGGCGATTGCCTGCGGCATCATCGGCATGCTGGTGGTCTCCTTCTTAAACCTGACCGCCTCTTCCGTACCGGAAGCGCTGCAGGTCACCGCGGTGAAGGTGCTGGTCCCGGCGGCTAACCTGCTGGTTAACACCGTGATGCCGGTAATCTTCTGGCTGGCGGCCATCGACGCCGGTAAAAAATCGGGCTTTTGGGCCACTATTTTCGGCGGCGCGGCGCAGCTGATTATGGGTAACGCCGTGCCGGGTCTGGTACTGGGCATTCTGATCGGTAAGGGCGTTGAAGAGAGCGGCTGGAACCGCGTCACCAAAGTGATGATGTCCGCCATTGTTGCGCTGTTTGTCCTGAGCGCCTTCTTCCGCGGCTTTGATATCAAGACGCTGGAATCCTTCCATCTGACCGTGCCGAACTGGCTGGATCTGATCCACAACTCGCTCAGCGGCAAATAACAGGAGCCTCGAAATGGAACAGAATAAAGGTTTTTGGTATGCCGACTGGTCGTTTCCGATCTTTGTTGGTCTGCTCTCCTCCGGTGTTTTCGCCGGGACCCATATGTACTACCTCTACGGCATCGGCGCGTTTAACGAAGTGGCCTTCGTGGCCATGCTGAAAGCGGGCATTGATACCGGGGCTTATGGCGCGGTGGCCGCGTTCGGCGCCAGCTTCCTCTTCGCCCGTATTATCGAAGGCTCGCTGGTGGGGATCCTCGATATCGGCGGCGCGATTCAGACCGGTATCGGCCTTGGCGTGCCGGCGCTGCTGCTCGGGGCCGGTTTTGTCTTCCCGGTGGCGAACTTTGCCGCTTCGCTGGCGACCGGCCTCGCGCTGGGGCTGGCGGTGGGTTACATCATCATTCTGGCGCGTAAGTTCACCATCAATCAGAGCGACTCCACCTACGGCGCCGACGTGATGATGGGGGCCGGTAACGCCTCCGGCCGCTTCCTCGGGCCGTTGATTATCCTCAGCGCCATGACCGCCTCGATTCCTATCGGTATCGGTTCTCTGGTTGGAGCACTGCTGTTTTACATCTGGCAGAAGCCGATCACCGGCGGCGCCATTCTCGGCGCGATGATTCTGGGATCCCTTTTCCCGATTGCTATTGGTTAAGTCCTGCGGGCGCTCAGGCGCCCGCTTTACCAGGAGAGACCCATGTTTGATTTACTCCTGCGCGGTGCGCGCCTCGTCGACGATACCCTGACCGATATCGCCATCCAGGACGGCAAAATTGCCGCGCTGGGCGAGATTAGCGCGTCAGCGCGTAAAACAGTGACGCTGGACGGGCGTTATTACGTGAGCGCCGGCTGGATTGATTCCCACGTTCACTGCTACCCGAAGTCACCGATTTATCATGACCAGCCGGACAGCATCGGTATCGCCACCGGCGTCACTACCGTGATTGATGCCGGCAGCACCGGTGCGGACGACATCGATGATTTTTATCAGCTAACCCGCGCAGCGGCCACCGACGTTTATGCGCTGCTCAATATCTCCCGCGTCGGGCTGATCGCCCAGAACGAACTGGCCAACATGGCCAACATTGACGCGGATGCGGTGAAGCAGGCGGTCACACGCCACCCGGATTTTATCGTCGGCCTGAAGGCGCGCATGAGCAGCAGCGTGGTTGGCGAGAACGGGATTACGCCGCTGGAGCGGGCGAAGACCATTCAGCAGGAAAACGGCGATCTGCCGCTGATGGTGCATATCGGCAATAATCCGCCGAACCTCGATGAAATCGCCGAACGGCTCAGCGCAGGCGACATCATTACCCACTGCTATAACGGCAAACCGAATCGCATTCTGACGCCGGAAGGCGAGCTGCGCGCCTCGATTACCCGCGCGCTACAGCGTGGCGTGCGCCTTGATGTTGGCCACGGTACCGCCAGCTTCAGCTTCGAAGTGGCGCGACGGGCCATCGCGCTGGGCATTCTGCCGCACAGCATCAGTTCCGATATTTACTGCCGCAACCGCATCGACGGGCCGGTTCGCTCGCTGGCGCTGGTGATGTCAAAGTTCCTCGCCATCGGCATGACGCTGCCGCAGGTCATTGACTGTGTCACCGTGAATGCCGCCCTGGGGCTGCGCCTGAAGAGCAAAGGGCAGCTGACCGTGGGCTATGATGCCGATTTAACGCTGTTTACCGTGCAGCATGCGCCGACGTTACTGGTCGACGCGGAAAAAGAGAGCCTGCAGGCTGACAATATTCTGGTGCCGCTTGCCGCGATTCGCGCGGGCAAGGGCTATCTGACCGAACAAGGGAGCGCGGAAAATGCCTTCGATTTTTGAAAAATACCACCTCAAGCAAGTCATCAATACCTCCGGCCGCATGACGGCGTTAGGGGTCTCCACTCCACGTCCGGAAGTGGTGGAGGCGGTGATGAGCGGCATGAATCACTACTTCGAAATCAAAGACCTGGTGAATAAAACCGGCGAATACATTGCGCAGCTGCTGGACGTGGAAGGGGCGACCGTCGTCTCCTGCGCCTCGGCGGGGATCGCCCAGTCGGTGGCGGCGGTGCTGGTAAAAGACAGCAGCTGGCTGCTGGAAAACCTGCACGTTACGCCGATTGAAAACAATGAGATCGTGCTGCCGAAAGGCCACAACGTTAACTTTGGCGCGCCGGTGGGCTCGATGGTCGCGCTGGGCGGTGGCAAGCTGGTGGAAGCGGGCTATGCCAACGAATGTTCCGCTGACCAGCTGGCAGCGGCGATCACTCCGCGTACGGCGGCGATTCTGTATATCAAATCCCACCACTGCGTGCAGAAAAGCATGCTCAGCGTCGAGCAGGCGGTGGTGGTGGCGCGTAAACATAACCTGCCGCTGATCGTCGATGCGGCGGCGGAAGAAGACCTGCAATGCTACTACCGTGCCGGTGCTGACCTGGTGATTTACAGCGGTGCGAAAGCGATTGAAGGGCCAACCAGCGGTCTGGTGGTGGGGAAAACTCAGTACGTTGAGTGGGTGAAACGCCAGTCGGCGGGGATTGGCCGGGCGATGAAGGTGGGTAAAGAGGGGATCCTCGGTCTGACCTGCGCGATTGAACACTATCTGCTGGCGCGTAAAGAGAGCGGCGATGAGATGGTCGCCAAAATGACGCCGTTCATTAACCAGCTCAATACCCTCAACGGCGTTACCGCCCGGGTGGTCTGGGACAGCGCCGGCCGCGACATCGCCCGTGCGGAAATCAAATTCGATGAAACCGTCACCGGTATCGCCACCGGCGAACTGGTCGACGCGCTGAAACAGGGCGAATACGCCATCTACTTCCGCGGCTACAAGGCCAACGAAGGCATTATTGAAGCCGATGTTCGCAGCGTGAACGCGCAACAGCTGGAGATTGTCTCTCGTCGCATCGCCGAGGTTCTGAACAAGGAGAAAAATGCATGAAACTGACCCCTAATTTTTACCGTGACCGCGTCTGCCTGAACGTCCTGGCGGGCAGCAAAGACAACGCCCGCGAAATCTATGAGGCGGCGGAAGGTCACGTCCTGGTTGGCGTGCTCTCCAAAAACTATCCGGACGTGGCGAGCGCGGTGGCGGATATGCGTGAATATGCTCAGCTCATCGATAACGCGCTCTCGGTAGGGCTGGGCGCGGGCGATCCGAATCAGTCGGCGATGGTCAGCGAAATCTCGCGTCAGGTACAGCCGCAGCACGTTAATCAGGTGTTTACCGGCGTCGGCGCCAGCCGTGCGCTGCTTGGGCAGAACCAGACCGTGGTCAACGGTCTGGTGTCGCCGACCGGCACGCCGGGGATGGTTAAGATCTCGACCGGCCCGCTGAGCAGCGGCGCAGCGGACGGAATTGTGCCGCTGGAAACCGCCATTGCCCTGCTGAAGGATATGGGCGGCAGTTCAATCAAATACTTCCCGATGGGCGGCCTGAAACACCGCGATGAGTTCGTTGCGGTGGCGCAGGCCTGCGCCCGCCATGATTTCTGGCTGGAGCCGACCGGCGGCATCGATCTGGACAACTACAGCGAAATCCTGCAGATCGCGCTGGACGCGGGGGTCAGCAAAATTATTCCGCACATTTATAGCTCGATTATTGATAAAGCCAGCGGCAATACCCGCCCGGCGGACGTTCGCCAGCTGCTGGAGATGACCAAAGCGCTCGTCAAATAGGTTTGCTGTCCCCGCCGCACGCGTTGCTCTGCGAGAGACGCGTGCGGAACCCCCCATCGAACCATCAAGGAGTCACTATGCCCACCGCTCGTCACCTGCTTGCTGCTTCACTTTCTCTGCTGGCCGCTACCGCCTGCGCGCAAACGCATTATGCCTGGGTCGGAACCTACAACCCGAATGGCGAAGGTCTCTACCGGTTTACCGTCGACGCTAAAACCGGCGCGCTGCGCGATAAGGCCCTGGTCAGCTCGTTGCCGAACGTGGCCCAACTCACCGTGTCGCGGGACGGTAAAACTCTGTATGCCGCCAGCGAAGTCGAAAAGGGGGTGGTGCAGGCGTGGCGGATTGAAGCCAACGGTGAGCTGACCGATCTCAATCAGGTCTCTTCTCTGGGGGCCGGGCCGGTCTATCTGTCGCTGACGCCGGACGGTCGTCATCTGCTAGTGGCGAATTATGTCAGCGGAACGGTGGCGGTGCTGCCGATCAAAGACGATGGCAGCCTCGGCGAGGCGGTCGATAGCCATCAGGATCAGGGCCCTGCCGGCGCAGAGCGGCCGGCCGCGGCGGTCGAGGGGAGCTTTGCCATCAGCGATCATAACGGCCCTCATGCCCATATGATCGCCGCCGATCCGAGCGGGAAATATGTTTATTCTACCGATCTGGGGCTGGATCGGATCTATCAGTACCGGATCGACAATAGCAGCGGCAAGCTCACGCCGAACGATCCGCCGTTTATCGCCGCCTCTTCTGCCGGCGCCGGGCCGCGTCATTTTGTCTTTACGCCGAAAGGGGATGGCCTGTGGCTGATTCATGAAGAATCCTCGACGCTGACGTTCTATCATATTGATAAGAAAAGCGGGCTGCTGCGCGAAGGCAAAACGGTTTCCGCACTGCCGAAGGGCTACAAAGGCACCAGCTTTGCCGCCGGGCTGGTCCTCAGCGCCGATGGCAAACAGCTGTACGTCGCCAATCGCCTGCATAACAGCATCGCGCATTTTAGCGTGCTGGCCGACGGCAGCCTGAGCCATCAGGAGGATATCTGGACCCGCGGCGACTACCCGCGGACGTTGACGCTGGATAATCAGGGGCAGTGGCTGTACGTCATGAACCAGCGTAGCGATAATATCACCCGTTTTAGCGTGGCGCCGCAGAGCGGCAAGCTGACTTTTGCCCCGGACTACACTCCGGTAGGCAGTCCATCACAGATGGTGATATCCGCTCAACCTTGAGCCGTAAGATGAAGGAACTGACATGCGATTTCCCAACCACCGTTTAGCGCAACTGTTTACTTTGCTGCAAAACGAAACGCTGCCGCAGGATGAGCTGGCGCAGCGGCTGTCGGTTTCTACTCGTACCGTGCGCGCCGACATTACCGCGCTTAACGCGTTGTTAGTGGAGTATGGCGCGCAATTCATGCTCACTCGCGGCAGCGGCTATCAGCTGAAAATCGACGACCCGGCGCGCTACCAGACCCTGCAAGAGCATGCGCCGAAGCCGCAGCAGATCCCGCGTACGGCGGCGGATCGCATCAACTTTCTGCTGGTGCGTTTTTTGACCTCCGCGTTCTCCATCAAGCTCGAAGATCTGGCGGACGAGTGGTTTGTCAGCCGGGCGACGTTACAAAGCGATATGGCCGAGGTCCGCGAGCGCTTTCAGCGCTATCAACTGACTCTCGAGACTCGCCCACGGCACGGTATGAGGCTGTTTGGCAGCGAAGTATCGATTCGCGCCTGCCTGACCGATCTGTTATGGCAACAGGCGCAGCAGGGGGGAATAAACCCGCTGATCGATGAGCAAGCGCTGAATACGGATGTGCAGGAACAGCTTGCGGACGTGCTGCAGGAGATCCTGACCCGGCACCACGTGCGCCTCACCGATGAAGGCGAGCGCTTTATCCGACTGTACAGCGCAGTGACGGTGCGTCGCGTCAGCCAGGGCTATCCGCTGGCGGAATTCAGCGCGGAGGATGTCGCGCAAAACGTGCGTGATGCCGCGCGGGATCTGGCAGCCGTACTGCAGCAGCTGGCGGGAAAGGCCCTCTCTCCGGCAGAAGAAGCGTGGCTGTGCGTCCATCTTGCCGCCCGTCAGGTTCAGGACGTCGATCCGGGCACCATCAGCGCCGACGATGGCGAAGCGCTGGTAAACTACATCCTGCGCTACATCAACAGCCAGTATAATTACAACCTGCTGGACGACGCTCAGCTACATGCCGATCTGCTGACCCACGTTAAGACCATGATCACCCGGGTTCGCTACCAGATCATGATCCCCAATCCTCTGCTCGATAATATTAAGCAGCACTACCCGATGGCGTGGGACATGACTCTCGCGGCGGTGACCAGCTGGGGGAAATACACGCCCTATGCCATCAGTGAAAACGAGATTGGTTTCCTGGTATTGCATATTGGCGTCGGACTGGAACGTCATTACAACATTGGCTATCAGCGGCAGCCGCGGGTGTTATTGGTATGCGATACCAGTAATGCGATGGTGCGGATGATCGAAGCCATTTTGCAGCGTAAATATCCGCAGTTAGAAATCGCCGCCACCCTGTCGCAGCGGGAGTATGAGCAGCTGGCGGCGGTCGCGGAAGATTTTGTTATCTCGACCGTGCGGATTGGTGAAAAAGATAAGCCGGTGGTGACCATTGCGCCATTCCCGACCGATTATCAGCTGGATCAAATCGGCAAGCTGGTGCTGGTGGACAGGACCCGTCCGTGGGTGCTGAATAAATATTTCGATGCGGCCCATTTCCAGGTGATCGATACGCCTGTCGATCGGCAGACGCTGTTTGCCGGGCTGTGCCAGCAGCTGCAGCAGGAAGGGTTTGTCGATGCCGGGTTCCATGACTCGGTTGTCGAACGCGAGGCCATCGTCAGCACGATGCTGGGCGACGGGATTGCGCTGCCTCACGCCCTTGGTCTGCTGGCGCAAAAAACCGTGGTCTATACCGTCATTGCGCCGAACGGTATCGCCTGGGGCGATGAAACTGCCCATATCATCTTCCTGCTGGCGATCAGCAAAAGCGAGTATGAAGAGGCGATGGCGATCTACGATATTTTTGTCACTTTCCTGCGCGAGCGAGCGATGACCCGGCTTGCCGAGACGCGCAGTTTCGATGAGTTCAAAGCGGTGGCGGTGGAGTGCGTCAGCCGTTTTTGAGCGTCACTATCTTAAGCGGTGGACGACCTGATTGCTGCTGCCGCGCCAGATCAGCGCCGGATCTTTTAAATCCTCGACAAACTTGCCGTCGACCAGCACGTTAATCAGATCAACCACTTCCCGCTGTGCGTCGTTCAGCTCGTCGAGCTTATAACCGGTCCAGACCCAGATATCCTTGCCGGGACATTCGGCGAGGATGCGGCGCACCAGGGCGAGGATCTCCGGCACGTTCTGCGGATGCAGGGGATCGCCGCCGGAAAGGGAGATCCCCTGGCGTATGATCCGCGTGTCGTTGAGGTCGGCGATGATACGATCGGCCATCCCGGTGGTGAATGGCAACCCGGAGTTGAGCCGCCAGGTGCTCTTGTTATAACAGCCGGGGCATTCGTGGACGCAGCCTGAGACGAACAGGGTGCAGCGGGTGCCGGGGCCGTTGACGATGTCTACCGGATAGTATTGATGGTAATTCATTTTCGCTTCTCAATTGACGCCATTACTGCATTGGCTGCGCTCGCTTACCCGGGTCACTTACTGATGTAAGCTCCCCGGGATTCGCTTGCTTGCCGCCTTGTCCTGGCGCCAATTGCTGTGCGAAAAGCGTCGCATTGCCGGGCAATAATACTGTCGAAATTAACCGATTTGCCCGTTACCCAAATGCTTAACGCGGCGTTTAACCTCTTCCTGCTTGCCGGCGTTGAACGGACGAGCGTCCGGGCTGCCGAGATAGCCGCAGACCCGTCGGGTGACCGACACCCGGGCGGCATCGTGGTTGCCACATTTCGGGCAGGTAAAGCCTTTACTGGTACATTCGAACTCGCCGGTAAAGCCGCACTCATAGCACTCATCGATCGGCGTGTTGGTACCGTAATAGGGGACATGCTGGTAGCTGTAATCCCAGACATCTTCCAGCGCTTTCAGGTTGTGCTGGATATTCGGGTATTCGCCGTAGCAAATGAAGCCCCCGTTGGCCAGCGGCGGATACGGCGCTTCGAAGTCGATTTTGTCGTACGGGTTAACCTTTTTCTCGACATCGAGGTGGAAGCTGTTGGTGTAGTAGCCCTTATCGGTCACGCCCTCAATGACGCCAAATTCGGCGGTATCAAGACGGCAGAAGCGATCGCAGAGGTTTTCGCTCGGCGTGCTGTACAGGCTGAAGCCGTAGCCGGTCTCTTCTTTCCAGCGGTCGACGGCGTCACGCAGACGTCGGACGATGGCGACGCCTTTTTCACGCAGCGCGTCGCTATCGTACATATGCTGATTACCCGACAGCGCGTTGATGGTTTCGTGGATGCCGATATAGCCCAGCGAAATGGAGGCGCGACCGTTTTTAAAGATCTCTGATACATCGTCGTCGGCCTTCAGGCGTACGCCGCAGGCGCCTTCCATGTACAATATCGGTGCCACGCGCGCTTTCACCCCTTCGAGGCGAGCAATACGCGTCATCAGCGCTTTGTAAGCCAGCTCCAGACGGTTATCCAGCAGCTTCCAGAACGTCGCTTCATCCCCTTTCGCTTCCAGCGCAATGCGCGGCAGGTTCAGGCTGATCACGCCGATATTGTTGCGGCCGTCGTGGATCTGCTCGCCATTTTCTTCATAGACGCCGAGGAAGCTGCGGCAGCCCATTGGCGTTTTAAACGAACCGGTGACTTTCACCACCTGATCGTAGTTGAGAATGTCCGGATACATACGCTTGCTCGCGCACTCCAGCGCCAGCTGCTTGATGTCGTAGTTCGCGTCGCCGAACCTGTGGTTCAGGCCGTCGCGAATGGCGAACACCAGTTTCGGGAATACCGCGGTTTTGCGGTTTTTGCCCAGCCCGGCGATGCGGTTACGCAGGATAGACTGCTGAATCAGACGGGATTCCCAGCTGGTGCCGAGACCAAAGCCAAAGGTAACGAACGGCGTCTGCCCGTTGGCGGTATGCAGCGTATTGACTTCGTATTCCAGCGACTGGAAGGCGTCGTAGCACTCTTTCTCGGTGCGCGAGCGGGCATAGCCTTCCGCATCAGGGATCTGCCACTCTTCGGCGATTTTACGGTGCTTTTTGAAGCTTTCGGTGACGAACGGCGCCAGCACTTCATCGATGCGGTTAATGGTGGTGCCGCCATAAATGTGGCTGGCGACCTGGGCGATAATCTGCGCCGTTACCGCCGTGGCGGTGGAGATCGATTTTGGTGGTTCAATCTCCGCGTTGCCCATTTTAAACCCGTGCGTCAGCATACCTTTCAGATCGATCAGCATGCAGTTGAACATCGGGAAGAACGGCGAATAGTCGAGATCGTGGTAGTGAATCTCACCGCGCTCGTGGGCAAGCACCACATCGCGCGGTAGCAGGTGCTGACGGGCGTAATGTTTGGCGACGATACCGGCCAGCAGGTCGCGCTGGGTCGGGATGACTTTACTGTCTTTGTTGGCATTTTCGTTAAGCAGGGACGAGTTGGTTTGTTCAACCAGACCGCGAATTTCCTGGTTCAGGCGGCCGCGTTTTTCACGCTCGATATCGCGGTCGTGGCGATATTCGATATAGGCCCTGGCCAGCTGTTTCCACGGCCCTGACATCAGCTGGTTCTCAACGGCAGTCTGAATCTCGTTGATATCAACCTGGCTACGGCCCTGCATTTGCTGGCTAACGACTTCTGCGACGGTGGCGCAATAGTCTGCGTCATCGACTCCCGCTGCTTTAGCTGCACGCAGAATTGCTTCTTTAATGCGCTCAGATTTGAACGGCACTTTACAGCCATCACGTTTCATCACATGCGGTGTCATGATCACTCCATACTTTATAAAACAGGTTATCCACAGAGGCGGAAGTATCGCCGGCGTCGCGGGGGCTTTACCTGCCGCCGTTTTGCGTCGGTTCCGGCCCTTTTTATCCACATCCCACCACCGCCACAGAACGATGGGATGTGCTGACATAATAGACGATTAATACAAGATGTAGGGCCGGGATGCATTCTAAGTTCTATATGTAGTGATTTGCATCAAAGATGTTTGCGATTTTATTGACGCAGAACAAAGTAAAAAGACGAGAGTACGGATGGTGGGCGCTGGCAGTTATGTAAATTTATCTGACTATAAAATAAGCAAAAATTGGCCTGGAGGGGGAAGTATTCAGGCCGGAAATGCCATGCGTCAGGCCATCAGGGGGTCATGGCGCAGATCGACGCGCAGCAGCAGGGCATAGCGTGCCAGCTGCGGGCTATGGGCTCGCCTAAGTTTGCGAACCCGTAGCCCGGTTCTAGGCAGCGTTCCTGGGGTTACGCCTGCAGCCACCAGACTGCTTCAAACGGTCGCAGGGTCATGGCGGCAGGGCGATTTGCCGCTTCCGCGTAATTGCTCATCAATACCTGCCAGTCGCCGTCCACCTCCTCCGGCTGCCAGCTCTGGAACTCGCGGCTCAGGTTCGCCGCGACGACCAGCGTTTTCCCCTGCCACTGACGGCGATAACACCACAGCGACGGATGCTCAGGCAGCAGGTCCAGGTAATCGCCCCAGGTCAGAACCGGCGTGGTTTTACGCAGCGCAATCAGCCGCTGGTAGGTGTAAAAGACCGAATCCGCATCCGCCAGCGCCGCCTCGACGTTAATCGTCCGATAGTTATCGCACAGCGCAATCCACGGTTCACCGGCGGTAAATCCGCCCTGGTCGCGAGCGTCCCACTGCATCGGCGTGCGGCTGTTGTCGCGCGATTTACTCGCCAGAATCGCCAGCAGCTCATCGGGCGCCTGCCCCTGCACCGAGCGCTCAATAAACATGTTGTGACTCTCGACGTCGCGATAATCGCCGATCTGCGAGAAGTGCGGATTGGTCATGCCAATCTCTTCGCCCTGATAAATATAGGGAGTGCCCTGCATGCCGTGCAGGACCATAGCCAGCATTTTCGCCGCCGGTACCCGGTATTCCCCTTCATCGCCAAAACGCGACACGATGCGCGGCTGATCGTGGTTACACCAGAACAGCGCATTCCACGCCCGGTTGTGCATGCCCTGCTGCCAGTGGCTGAACAGCGCTTTCAGCGCCACGTAGTCCGGGCGCGCAAGGGTCCATTTTTCGCCGCCGGGATAGTCCACCTTCAGATGGTGGAAGTTAAAGGTCATCGACAGCTCGCGGCCGTCCTGGGCGGCATATTGCTGGCAATGTTCCAGCGAGGTGGAGGACATCTCGCCGACCGTCATCAGGTTGCGCGGCGTAAAGATATCGCGGCTCATCTCCTGCAGGAACTCGTGGACCCGCGGACCGTCGGTATAAAAACGGCGGCCATCGCCCTGGGTATCCGACGGGAAGGTTTGATCTTTCGAAATCAGGTTGACCACATCGAGGCGCAGGCCGTCGACGCCGCGGTCGGCCCAGAACTCGCACACCTTTTTGAGTTCCGCACGGACCGCCGGGTTTTCCCAGTTGAGATCCGCCTGCTCTGCGGCGAACAGATGCAGGTAGTACTGTCCGCTCTCCGCGTGCCACTGCCAGGCGTTGCCGCCAAACTTCGAACGCCAGTTATTGGGCGGCGTTGTCGGTTCGCCATCGCGCCAGATATAAAACTGGCGGTACGGGCTCGCTTTATTCAACGACTCGCGGAACCAGGCGTGGGCGGTAGAGGTATGGTTGAAAACCATATCCAGCACGATACGGATCCCGCGGGCTTTCGCCTGAGCGACCAGTTCGTCGAAATCATCCAGCGTGCCGTAAGTGGGGTCGATGGCGGTATAGTTCGCGACATCGTAGCCGTTATCGACCTGCGGAGAGACGTAGAAAGGCGTCAGCCAGATGGCGTCCACGCCAAGTTTTTGCAGATAGTCGAGGCGCGAGGTGACCCCACGCAGATCGCCGGTACCGCTGCCGGTCGTGTCCTGGAAACTCTTCGGATAAATTTGATAAATAACGCCGTTTTGCCACCAGTGGGGGAGGGTATTCATATCGCTTTCCTGCTACAACGAAGGGGCGCCAGCGCGCCCCGGAAGAAAAAATCAGACAATCTGTAATGTGCCCTGACGGAACTTACGCTGATAAACGACGGTGGTGAGCACAATCGGCACCACTACCGCGATGACCATTGCTAAACCGTACACCTGCCAGTAAGTCGGTTGAATGGAGAGGATGCCCGGCAGCCCACCGACGCCGATCCCGTTCGCCATGACGCCATTCAGGCCGCACAGCAAGCCGGCAAGACCCGAGCCGATCATCGCGCAGAGCATCGGGAAGCGGTATTTCAGGTTGATCCCGTACATCGCCGGTTCGGTTACCCCGAGGTAGGCCGAGATAGCGGCCGGCACCGAGATCTCACGTTCGTTCTGTTTGCGGCTGGCGATAATAATCCCGACCACTGCCGAAGCCTGAGCGATGTTGGACAGCGCAATCAGCGGCCATACCGGCGTTCCGCCCATGCTTTGAATCATCTGCATATCGATAGCCAGCGTGGTCTGATGGACCCCGGTAATGACCAATGGAGCGTAGAGGAAGCCGAACAGCGCGGCGCCAATCGGCGCGAAGCTACCGGTCATCAGGTGGCGCACGGCAAAGGCGACGCCATCGCCGATCATGCGGCCAAACGGACCGATAAAGGCGTGGGCGAGGAACACCGCCAGAATCAGGGAGCAGACCGGCACCACCACCAGATAGAGGTAGTCAGGCACGATGCGTTTCAGGCGTGTTTCGATAAAGCCGAGCGCCAGACCCGCCAGCAGCGCCGGGATGACCTGCGCCTGGTAGCCGACCTTCGCAATCGTAAACAGGCCGAAGTTCCATACTTCCGGCACCTGCTGGCCCAGCATATAAGCGTTCATCAGCTGTGGAGAGACCAGCGTGACGCCGAGCACGATGCCGAGGATCGGCGTGCCGCCCATTTTCTTCACCGCTGACCAGCAGATACCCACCGGCAGGTAGAAGAAGATGGCTTCGCCAATCAGCCACAGGAAGTCATAAATGGTTTTCAGCGACGGGTGCATTTGCGCCAGCGTTTGCCCGTTGCTCATCGGCAGATCGCCGATCACGTTACGGAAACCGAGGATCAGACCGCCGCTGATCAGCGCCGGCAGCAGCGGGAAGAAGATCTCGGCAAAATGCGAGATCAGCTGCTCGTGCCACTTCATATTTTGCCGCGCCGCCTGCTTGGCCTGTTCCTTATCGGCAGACGCTTTGCCGGTGGTCGCCAGCAGGGCTTTGTAGTAATCGCCGACTTCTGTGCCGATCACCACCTGGAACTGCCCGGCGTTGGTAAAGCAGCCTTTCACCATGCGAAGCTGCTCAATTTCTTTTGGTTTGGCGATGGCCGGATTGTTCAGCACAAAGCGTAGACGGGTAATACAGTGACTGACGGTAGCAATGTTATCGCGCCCGCCGACCAGTTCGATTAATTTATCGATGTCCTGCTGATTTACTTTGCTCATTATGAGGCCTCAAAACAGAGGGAAGAGATTGCGTAATGACCTGAGACGAATCCTAACCGCTCCGTTCAACTTTCAAAATGGGAACGTTCCCGAAACGCAGCAACGATCACATAAATCCAACAAACGAGCTTAAATCAGCGCGGCGGGAATGACGATTTGACGTGGTTCTGCCTGGCCGCCGATCTGGGCGATCAGCTGTTGGGCCGCCTGGCGACCGGCCTCGGCGTAACCGGGATTCACGGTCAGGATTTCCGGATGGAGGAACTTCATCAGCGGCGTACTGCCGACGCTGGCGACCTGCAGATGTCCAATACGTTGCTCTTGCAAATACTTGCTGGCGCCGAGGGCGAGGGTATCGGTCGCGCACAGCAGCGCGCTGGTATCGGGGGTCAGCACGCTGGCGACATTTTCATAGCCCTGTTTCATGGCCAGTCCCGGCAGGGCGGCAGACGGGGTCAACTGGTGCTGCTCGCAAAAATTGAGGTAGGCCTGATGGCGGCGTTGCCCGGTGGTGACGTCGCTATGCGGTACCCCGAGGAAGCTGATATGCCGATGGCCGCCATCGTACAGACGCTGCATCAGCATGTTCACCGCGCCGTTGTCGTCGTAGCAGACGGAGGCGAATCCCGGCGCGTCGCGGGCCAGCAGCACCATCGATTCCCGCCACGGCGTCAGCATCTCTTCGGTAATGCCGGTAAAGCCGAACAGCACCATGCCGTCGATATTGCGGCGGGCGAGGATCCCAAGGTGCTCGCCGACCAGCGCGGGAGAGAACTGACTTTCCATCATAATCGGATCGTAACCCTGCTCGTAAAAGGCGGGCAGCATCGTCTGTACGGCAAGGTTTTCCGACAGCGAGTCAAGACGGGTGACGATAATCGCGACCACTTTATCGCTTTGACCCCGCATCGCCCGCGCTGAGCGGGAGGGCGAGAAGCCGTGCTGCTGCATCACCGCCTCGACCCGTTCACGGGTGCGCTCATTGACGCCGCTTTCATTATTAAGCACGCGGGATACCGTCGATTTCCCGACGCCGCTTAAGCGCGCGATATCTTTGATGGTCAGCCGGTTTTGCATGCAGAGGTCTCGTCGTGGTCCGATAAAAGTGAGCCTAATGCTACTCAACCAAACCGCAATGAGCAAAGTCTGGTTTACGTCTTGTTTAGTTACGCGGGGTTATCATTAAGACAGTGGCTATAAATTGCCTGTTGTTCGCGGTACTCTCGCGCCGCTTTTACTCACTTACCGGAGATTATATGGACCCCGATCCCACTCCTCATCCTCGATGGAGTTATATCCTTTTCCGGTAAGCCTGCTTAGCACTGCTTTACCGGAAGCGTAAAGCAGTGACGTCCTTGATGTCCCTGCCATAAAAAAATAATACCGGACAGGTAAGGTTGTATCGTGCCTGTCTGTTTTGCCGCGTTCTTTTGTAAGAGCGTGGAGGGACTGTTTATGCTGAAAAATATCACCCGGCAGCTGTTTGCACAGCTCAGCCGCCATTTGCCGCGCCGACTGGTTCAGCGCGATCCGTTACCTGATGCCCGCAATCTGGCCACCGCGCCGATTCCGGATTCGCTGGGTAAGCACTGCCTGAACGTGGCGGCGATGGACGAAAATGAAATCTGGCGCGCCTTCGAAAGCCACCCGGAAGGGCTTAACGATGCCGAGGTTGCGCAGAAAATTGCCCGCCACGGCGATAACCAAATTCCGGCGCAAAAACCGGCGCCGTGGTGGGTGCACCTCTGGACCTGCTACCGCAACCCGTTCAACCTGCTGCTGACCGTGCTGGGTATCGTCTCGTATGCGACGGAAGACCTGTTTGCTGCCGGCGTGATTGCGCTGATGGTGGGGATCTCCACGCTGCTCAATTTCATTCAGGAAGCCCGCTCGACCAAAGCGGCGGATGCGCTGAAGGCGATGGTCAGCAACACCGCGACGGTGCTGCGGGTGGTCAACGAACAGGGCGAAAGCCGCTGGTGCGAACTGCCGATTGACCGCCTGGTGCCGGGCGATATCGTGAAGCTGTCGGCCGGGGATATGATCCCGGCGGACCTGCGTATTCTTCAGGCGCGGGATCTGTTCGTGGCCCAGGCATCGCTGACCGGTGAATCGCTGCCGGTGGAAAAAGTGGCCCGCAGCCGCGACCCGCAGCAGAGCAACCCGCTTGAGTGCGATACCCTGTGCTTTATGGGCACCAACGTGGTGAGCGGGTCGGCGCAGGCGATGGTCTTCGCCACCGGCGGCAACACCTGGTTTGGTCAGTTGGCCGGGCGGGTTAGCGAGCAGGAGAGCGAACCCAATGCTTTCCAGAAAGGTATCAGCCGCGTCAGCATGCTGTTGATCCGCTTTATGCTGGTGATGGCGCCGGTGGTGCTGCTGATTAACGGCTACACCAAAGGCGACTGGTGGGAAGCGGCGCTGTTTGCCCTTTCGGTGGCGGTAGGCCTGACGCCGGAGATGTTGCCGATGATTGTCACCTCGACCCTGGCGCGCGGGGCGGTGAAGCTGTCGAAACAGAAAGTCATTGTGAAGCACCTCGACGCGATTCAGAACTTTGGCGCGATGGACATCCTGTGCACGGATAAAACCGGCACCCTGACTCAGGATAAAATCGTGCTGGAAAACCATACTGATATTTCCGGTAAGGTCAGCGAGCGGGTTCTGCATTGCGCATGGCTGAACAGCCACTATCAGACCGGGTTGAAAAACCTGCTCGATAAGGCGGTGCTGGAAGGCGTGGATCTGGATGCGGCGCGCCAGCTTTCTGAACGCTGGCAGAAAGTCGATGAAATTCCGTTCGACTTTGAACGTCGCCGTATGTCGGTGGTGGTGAGTGAACAGGATGGCGTGCATCAGCTGATCTGCAAAGGCGCGCTACAGGAGATCCTGAACGTCTCGACTCAGGTGCGGCATAACGGTGAAATCGTGCCGCTGGACGACACCATGCTGCGCCGTATCAAACGCGTCACCGATACCCTGAATCGCCAGGGGCTGCGCGTGGTGGCGGTGGCGACCAAATATCTGCCCGCCCGCGAAGGCGACTATCAGCGCATTGACGAGTCCGATCTGATCCTTGAAGGCTACATCGCCTTCCTCGACCCGCCGAAAGAGACCACCGCCCCGGCGCTGAAAGCGCTGAAGGCCAGCGGGATTACCGTCAAAATTCTCACCGGCGATAGCGAGCTGGTGGCGGCGAAAGTGTGCCATGAAGTGGGTCTGGACGCCGGCGAGGTCGTCACCGGTAGCCAGATTGAAGGCATGAGCGATGACGAGCTGGCGGCGCTGGCCAAACGCACGACCCTGTTTGCCCGTCTTGCGCCGTTACATAAAGAGCGTATCGTCACGCTGCTTAAACGCGAAGGCCATGTGGTTGGCTTTATGGGCGACGGCATCAACGATGCGCCGGCGCTGCGCGCGGCGGATATCGGTATCTCCGTGGATGGCGCGGTGGATATTGCGCGTGAAGCGGCGGATATTATTCTGCTGGAAAAAAGCCTGATGGTGCTGGAAGAGGGGGTGATCGAAGGACGCCGCACTTTCGCCAACATGCTGAAGTACATCAAAATGACCGCCAGTTCGAACTTTGGTAACGTCTTCAGCGTGCTGGTGGCGAGCGCCTTTCTGCCGTTCCTGCCAATGCTGCCGCTGCACTTGCTGATCCAGAACCTGCTGTACGATGTATCCCAGGTGGCGATCCCGTTTGATAACGTCGACGACGAGCAGATTCAAAAACCGCAGCGCTGGAACCCCTCGGAACTGGGGCGCTTTATGGTCTTCTTTGGCCCGATAAGCTCGATTTTCGATATCCTGACCTTCTGCCTGATGTGGTGGGTGTTCCAGGCCAATGTGCCGGAAGCCCAGACGCTGTTCCAGTCGGGCTGGTTTATTGAAGGGCTGCTGTCGCAAACGCTGATTGTGCATATGATTCGTACGCGACGCATTCCGTTTGTTCAGAGCCGCGCCGCGTGGCCGCTGTTTGCCATGACGCTGGTGGTGATGCTGGTTGGTATCGCGCTGCCGTTCTCGCCGCTGGCGGGCTATCTGCAGTTGCAGGCCCTGCCGCTGAGCTACTTCCCGTGGCTGATTGCTATTCTGGCAGGCTACATGACGCTGACGCAGATGGTAAAAGGCTTCTACAGCCGTCGCTACGGCTGGCAATAACCCCTCTTTGTGCCGACCGTTCTCCCTCAAGGGAGGACGGTCTTTTTGGCATTTCTCTTAAATCTCAGAAAGTTGTGAACCCCGTCATCCCCTTTGCTTGACGCTCTTTTGCGCGCATGTTAACCCAATGTTTTGCTTTTTTTGGCCCGTCATCACAAGGAAAACTCATGCTTAACTCTGTGCGTTATGGCCTGCTGACCAGCGGATTATTATTTGGCGCGATGGCACATGCCGCTCCGGCCGGCGATCTGCCGCTGATGCCGTGGCCGGCTCACGTCGAACGCCCGCAATCGCCGGGCGCGTTGGTGTTGAATAATCAGCTGACGCTGAACGTGACCGGCGACGTGCCCGGCGACGCCGTAGGCCGCTGGCGCGAGCGCATTGCCCGCCAGACCGGCTGGACGCTACAACCGCAAATGGCGCCGGTTAACACGCCGACAATTCACGTGGTGGTGGCCAAAAAAGTGCCGGCGATTCCTCGCCCTGACAGTGATGAAAGCTACCAGCTGAAGGTGACCGCCGAGGGCGTTATCCTCAAGGCGAATACCCGGTTTGGCGCGCTGCGCGGGATGGAAACGCTGCTCCAGCTGATGCACAACGGTGCTGAAAATACGGCGATTCCTTACGTCACGATTGATGATGCGCCGCGCTTCCCGTGGCGCGGGCTGCTGCTGGATTCCGCTCGCCACTTCATACCGCTGGAGGCTATTAAACGCCAGATTGACGGCATGGCGGCGGCTAAACTGAACGTTTTCCACTGGCATCTGACCGACGATCAGGGCTGGCGCTTCGCTTCCACGCGGTATCCGAAACTGCAACAGAAGGCCAGCGACGGGCTGTTTTATACTCAGGCGCAGATGAAAGAGGTGGTGCGCTACGCGGCGGACCGTGGCATTCGCGTGGTGCCGGAAATCGATATGCCCGGCCACGCGTCTGCGATTGCGGTGGCCTACCCGGAGCTGATGAGCGCTCCGGGGCCCTACGACATGGAGCGTCATTGGGGCGTACTGAAACCCGTGCTCGATCCCAGCAAAGAGACCACCTACGCCTTTGCCGAGGCGATGATCGGCGAGCTGGCGGCTATTTTCCCGGACCCGTATCTGCATATCGGCGGCGATGAGGTTGACGACAGTCAGTGGAAAGCGAATCCGACTATCCAGGCGTTTATGCGCGAGAAGGGGCTGGCCGATAGCCACGCGCTGCAGGCGTACTTCAACCGCAGGCTGGAGGCGATCCTCGAAAAATACCATCGGCAGATGGTGGGCTGGGATGAAATTTATCACCCGGACCTGCCGAAAAGCATTCTGATTCAGTCCTGGCAGGGGCAGGATGCGCTGGGCGAGGTGGCAAAACAGGGCTATCGCGGGATCCTCTCCACCGGTTTCTATCTCGACCAGCCGCAGTACACCGCCTATCACTATCGCAATGAAATTGTGCCTCAGGGGCTGAACGGCGTGGATACGATAAGTGATAACGACAGCGCGCAGAGCTGGAGCTTCTCGATGCCGCGGCTGAAGGGCAGCGCGGTTGAGGGGAGCTTTACACTGGTTAAAGGCGAGGGCGGCTGGCGCGGTTTTATTGATTTCAAAGGCAAATCTCGTCGTGCGGTGCAGGATATTGAATGGGGCGACGACGATCGGCTGACCTTTCGGGTCGACACCTGGATGGGGGAAACCCGACCGGTGCTGCGCGTGAACGACGATAAGCTGGGCGGCTATTTCCTGCTGGGCAACACCCGCTATCCGGTCAGCGGGCAAAAGCTGGAAGCGGTGCCCCAGGGCACGCCGCCGGTGGTCCCGGATACGGACCAGCAGAAAAACCTGCTCGGCGGTGAGGCGGCGCTGTGGGCGGAAAACGTGGCGGCGCCGGTGCTGGATATTAAACTCTGGCCGCGGGCCTTTGCGGTGGCGGAGCGGTTGTGGTCGGCGCAGGATGTCAACGACAGCGATAACATGTATCAGCGGCTCCAGGCGATGGACAGCTGGTCTACGGTGTCGGTTGGCCTGCAGCAACATACCCAGCAGCTGGTGCAGTTCACGCGCTTAGCCAACGGCAGCAGCACCCTGCCGCTGCAAATTCTCGCTCAGGCGCTGGAGCCGGCGCAATACTACACCCGCCAGCATCTGAAATTTCAGGCTAATCATTATCATCTGTTTGAGCCGCTGAACCGTCTGGCCGATGTGCTACCGGCGGAAAGCGCCACCGTGCGTAGCCTCGATCGTTGGGCGGCGCGCTTGATCAGCGATGCTGAAGACAGCGAAAGCGCGGATGCGCTGCGCCATATTTTTACCCTCTGGCAAAATAATATCGCCGATGCGCAGGCGCTGACGGAAAACAGCTATCAGCTGGCGGCGATAAAGCCGGTGGTGGCGCAGGTGGATAAGCTGGCGACGCTGGGGATACGGTTGACCGATCTGGTGGCGCGTCAGGGAACGCTGGATGATAAAGAGTATGCGTCGGTTCAGGCGCAGCTCGACGAGGCGGCGAAAACCCAGGATGAGCTGGTGATTGCGGCGGTCTATCCGCTGGAGAAACTGCTGCGGGCGACGAAGGTCGAGTAGTGAAACTCCCTCACCCGGCGCAGCGATAAAGGCGCATGGGTGAGGGGATGCGAGGCTTAGCGACGAATCGCGATCGCTTCGATCTCGATTTTCACATCTTTCGGCAGGCGAGCCACTTCCACACAGGAACGTGCCGGGAAGGTCGCATTATGCTCGCTGAAAAACGCTTCATAAGCGGCATTCACGGTGGCGAAGTCGTTGAGATCTTTAACGAATACGGTGGTTTTAACAATGTCGCCGACTTTCAGGCCTGCGGCTTCAACGATAGCTTTGACGTTGTCCAGAGACTGACGCGCCTGCGCGGCGACATCTTCCGGCACGCTACCGGTTTTCGGATCGACGGGGATCTGGCCGGAAGTGATGATCATGCTGCCCAGATCAACACCCTGAACATACGGGCCGATTGCTGCTGGTGCATTTTCCGTCGCGATAGTTTTAGACATGAGTTCTCCTGAATAACAGCATTATTAAGTAGTGACGCAAAATCCTTCGAGTTGCATCGACGCGGCACGGGGCGAACCGCCCGCACGGCCGACAAAGAAGCAGCTTGAAGGATAGCGCGTAGGGAACCCGGCCATTATAGGGAGCCGGGTTGCCAATACCAACCTCAATTAGTTGGCCAGAACCACATAATGCGAAAACTCTTTTTCACAATATTTGCACTTCAACGCGATATCGTTTTCCCGCTTTTTCACTGCAAAGCTGGAGGAAACCGGCTCAGCGTGGCTGATACAGTTGCTGTTCGGGCAGACCAGCACGCTGTTAATCCGATCCGGCAGATTCGGGCGTGACTTACCGACCACTTCATAATCATCGATGCGGTTGACCGTGGCATGCGGGGCATACAGCGCCAGCTGGTTCACCTGCTCGTCGGTGAGGAAGGTATTCTCAATTTTTACCAGGTCCTTGCGGCCCATTTCACCTGACGGCAGGTTCAGGCCGATGGTGATACGCTGATCCGTTTCGGTCAGTTTGAACAACGTCAGCAGTTTAAAGCCCACCTGCGCAGGGATGTGGTCGATAACGGTGCCACGTTTAATGGCTTCTACCTGCAGTTTATTATCGTGTGTCATGGTCGTTTCCCCTTACAGAGCCAGCTCGCTATTCAGTACCAGTGCCAGTAACGCCTGGCGTGCGAAGATGCCGTTGCCGGCCTGCTGGAAGTACCAGGCGTGCGGCGTTTTATCGACATCGGTGGTGATTTCATCAATGCGCGGCAGCGGGTGCAGCACTTTCATATTGTGACGGGCGCCTTCGAGGTCGGCGGCGCGCAGGACAAACTGCGCTTTGACGTTGGCGTATTCCGACGGGTCAAGACGCTCTTTCTGGACACGGGTCATGTACAGAATATCCAGCTCCCCCATCACTTCATCAATGGCGCTGTGCACGCTCCAGGCAATCCCTTTCTCATCCAGCATATCGAGGATGTACTGCGGCATCGCCAGCGCATCCGGGGCGATAAAGTAGAAGCGGTTGCCGTTAAATTTCGCCAGCGCCTGGGTCAGCGAATGGACGGTGCGGCCATATTTGAGGTCACCGACCATCGCGACGTTGAGGTTTTCCAGACGGCCCTGAGTTTCCTGAATGGTGAAGAGATCCAGCAGGGTCTGCGTCGGGTGCTGGTTAGCGCCATCGCCGGCGTTGAGGACCGGAATACCGCCGGAAAACTCGGTCGCCAGACGCGAAGCCCCTTCCTGCGGGTGACGCATCACGATAGCGTCGACGTAGGTGCTGATGACCGAAATGGTGTCGGCCAGAGTTTCGCCTTTTTTGCCCAGCGAGGTGTTGCTGCTGTCGGAGAAGCCCACCACGCTGGCGCCGAGGCGATGCATCGAGGTTTCAAACGACAGACGGGTACGGGTGGAGGCTTCAAAGAAACAGCTGGCGATAACCTTATGCTTCAGCAGTTCCGGCTGTGGGTTCGCTTTCAGTTTTGCAGCGGTCGCCAGGACCAGTTCGAGGTCTTCTCGGCTGAGATCGTTTATGGAAATGATATGTTTTTGATATAGCGGGTTAGCCATGTTTATCTCCTGACGCCTGGGCAAAAAAAAAGCCCCTTAAATAAGGGGCTTCGAGAATTCATTGAGCAACGGAAAGAAAAACGCTACGCCAGCGCCTGTGTTCAGACGCGGTAAGACAGAATGTCGTACGCAGTAGACCATGCTTCCTCCCGGCAAATCGACCGGCATTATACGCAGCTCAAATTTCGGATCAAGCGATTAGTACACAAACAAGAAAACGATTGCTTCGATAAGGCTGCGCCAGCGCAAAAAACCGTAAAAAAGAGGTGGTATGGCAGTGTGAAGGGGCGTATAAAAACAAAAATGAAAAGCTGTTTTATCTTTGAGAGGTTCTATGATCGTTGGTCACATTCACCATCTGCAGGCCTGGCTGCCGGACGCGTTGCGTCAGGCGATTGAGCACGTTAAAGCCCACGTGAGCGAAGAGACGCCGCCCGGCAAATACGATATTGACGGTAGCAACGTGTTTTATATGATTTCGGAAGATACGACCGAACCTCTTGCCGCCCGCCGCGCGGAATACCATGCGCGCTATCTGGATATCCAGATTGTGCTGCGCGGCCAGGAGGCCATGACCTTCAGCACCCGCCCTGCCGCTGGCACACCGGACATCGACTGGCTGGCGGAGAGAGATATTGCGTTTCTGTCGGCCGGCGAACAGGAGCAAACCGTCATTCTGAACGAGGGCGATTTTGTGGTCTTTTACCCGGGAGAAGTGCATAAGCCGCTGTGTGCCGTGGGCGAACCGGCCAAAGTGCGTAAGGCGGTAGTGAAGATCCTGATGGCGTAAAAATCCCCGGGTGGCGCGACGCTTACCGGGGCTACGGGGAGGTAGCCCGGATAAGTCTGGTCGCCCGGATAAGCGTCGCGCAATCCGGGAACATCCCGCGAGAGAACGACTATTTACTCAGCGTCGCCACCATCACCGCTTTGATGGTATGCATCCGGTTTTCCGCCTGATCGAAGACGATGCTTGCCGGCGACTCAAAGACCTCGTCAGTCACTTCCATGCCGCCATGCAGGCCGTATTCCGCCGCCATCTGTTGACCAAGGGTCGTTTGATCGTCATGGAACGCGGGCAGACAGTGCAGAAATTTCACCTGCGGATTACCGGTCAGCGCCATCATGTCGCTATTCACCTGATAAGCGCGCAGTAACGCAATGCGCTCCGCCCATTTCTCTTTGGCTTCGCCCATCGAGACCCACACGTCGGTGTAGATAAAGTCGGCCCCTTTCACGCCCGCCGCGATATCTTCGGTCAGCGTGATGTTGCCGCCGTGTTTCTGCGCCAGCGCCCGGCATTCCGCCACCAGATTCTCTTCGGGCCAGCAGGCCTTCGGAGCCACCAGGCGCAGATCCAGGCCGGTCAAGGCCGCGGCTTCGAGCATGGAGTTGCCCATGTTGTTGCGGGCGTCGCCTGCATACACCAGGGTCATTTCGTTAAAGGCTTTCCCCGGCAGATGCTCCTGCATGGTCAAGAGATCCGCCAGCAGCTGGGTAGGATGAAACTCGTTGGTCAGGCCGTTCCATACCGGAACACCGGCATATTCGGCAAGGGTTTCGACCACTTCCTGACCATGGCCGCGGTACTGAATACCATCATACATCCGGCCCAGCACGCGGGCGGTATCCTTAATGGATTCTTTATGGCCGATCTGGCTGCCGCTTGGCCCGAGATAAGTGACGCGGGCACCCTGATCAAATGCGGCAACTTCGAAAGAGCATCGTGTCCGGGTAGAGTCTTTTTCGAAGATGAGCGCGATGTTTTTTCCAGCCAGATGCTGGATTTCAATACCGTTTTTTTTATCGGTTTTCAGTCTGGCCGCCAGCTTCAGCAGGGCGGTGATTTCCGCAGGGGTAAAATCGAGTAACTTTAAAAAATGCTTCTGGTAAAACGCGGACATGATTCCCTCACATGGCTTAAGCCCCTTATTGAATTAAAATTCAATTTATATGTATGAATATTCATTTGCAACCCCGTGACACAAATCTTTCGCACAAAGGTGGAGGCAATCACGGCGGTATGTGACAATAGAAGTATCTGCCGCACATTATGAGGAACGAGCCATGGCAAACCCGGAACTACTGGAAGAACAGCGTGAAGAAACGCGTCTGATTATCGAAGAGCTGCTCGAAGACGGCAGCGATCCGGACGCGCTGTACACCATTGAACACCATCTCTCTGCCGACGACTTTGAAACGCTGGAGAAAGTGGCTGTCGAGGCCTTCAAGCTGGGTTACGAAGTGACCGAGCCGGAAGAGCTGGAAGTGGAAGAAGGCGAAGTGGTTATCTGCTGTGACATCCTGAGCGAAAGCGCCCTGAAGGTGGAGCTGATTGATGCCCAGGTTGAGCAACTGATGACGCTGGCGGAAAAATTCGGCGTCGAATATGACGGTTGGGGCACTTACTATGAAGACCCGAACGGTGAAGAGGGCGATGAAGAAGATGACGACGATCTCGTCGATGAAGACGATGACGGCGTTCGCCACTAAGTAAATCTGCACGTCATCCTTCAGGCCGCGTCTTTGCTGGCTACGCACAGGAACCCCGGCGACATCGTTCTCTATGTTGTCGGGGTTTTCGTCTCGTTATACCCTGAACAATAATTGTGTCTGTTTGGATGCGATAACGGCCGGCAGCCGTTACCGTATAGCAAGGAACCTCAATGGACTACCCGCAAATACTCGCCCCCGTACGTCACTTCCTGCACTGCCCAACGCCACAGGCGTGGATCGATGAAGCCCGTAAGCCGGAAAATCTCCCGCTGCTGCTGACTGATCATATGGTCTGCGAGCTAAAAGCGGCGCAAAACGCGCTGCTGCTGGTGCGTAAATATGTTGCTGATAAACAAGGGGCCGACGAGCTGCTGGCCTGCCTGAAGCCGTATGAGGACTTTACCTACCGCTGGGGGCCCGAGCCGGATTTCATCGCGCTGCATAAACGAATTAATAAAAGCGCCATGCCGCAAACCGACGATCCCTGGAGCCGTCAGCTGGTGGACAGCATGGTACTGCTGATTAAAGAAGAGCTGCACCATTTCTGGCAGGTGCGGGAAATGATGCAGGCCCACGACATCCCGTACGTCAAAATCACCGCCAGTAATTATGCCCGCGGGTTGCGCAGAGAGGTGCGCTCCCACGAACCGGTGATGCTGATCGATAAGCTGATTTGCGGCGCCTACATTGAAGCGCGCTCCTGCGAGCGCTTTGCCGCGCTGGCGCCGTGGCTGAATGACGATCTGCAAAAGTTCTATCTGTCGCTGCTGCGCTCCGAAGCGCGGCACTATCAGGACTATCTGGATTTGGCGCAGCAGATTGCCGAAGAGGATATCAGCGAACGTATTCACCAGCTTGGCGAGGCGGAGGCGGCGCTGATTAACGCCCCGGAGGCCGAATTCCGTTTCCACAGCGGCGTGCCGATGGTCGCGGCGTAAAGAGCCTTTCCCCGGAGGCGATGCGTTCCGCGCCTGTCCGGGCTACCAAACCGCCGGGTAATCTGAGGGGGAGAGCCGTCGCCCCGGTAACCATCGCGCGACCGGGGAACCGCGGCTGACGGCGACGAGCCGTTACAGCGTTTTCAGCATCCGCACTTCGCAATCGACATGACCGGTGCAGCCAAGCGGCCCGTCGATATGTTCGAAGCCCAGGCGCTCATACAGCCCGACGGCTTCTTTCAGGAAGGCGGTGGTTTCCAGATAGCAGCGTTTGAAACCCTGCTCGCGGGCATAATCTAACGCCAGCAGCGCCAGCTTTTTCGCCAGCCCCTGGCCACGGGCAGAGGTCATAAAATACATTTTCTGTAATTCGCAGATATCCGGTTCGCTATGCGCCAGCGGGGCAATGCCGCCGCCGCCGACCACCTGACCCTCCTGTTCAACCACCCAATAGGCGGAGCCCGGCTGGCTGTAGAGCTCAAAAAGCTCATCGAGGTTAGGGTCGGCGACCGTATAGCCTTTATCGGCCGTCAGGCCGTATTCCGCAGAAACCTGGCGGATAACGTTGGCGATAGCTGCATTATCTTCAGCGGTGATGCGGCGCAGCGACGCCGTAATGGTCGCGCTCGTATTCATACGATGACTCATAGCAAAAAATGACGGATGGTGTTGTTAATAACATCGCGAGCGGGGGAAGCGCAAGCGGGTATCGCGGATAAAAACGCCCCTTGCCTGAGCCGGCAAGGGGCGGGAGGGTTACAGCGCGGCGATGACCGCCTGCTGTTCGATCAGTTTGCTTTTCGCTTCGGCATAACCGTCCAGCTTCTCACGCTCTTTGGCGATCACCGCTTCCGGTGCGCGAGCGACAAAGCCTTCGTTGGCCAGTTTGCTTTCGATGCGGCTGATTTCACCGTCGATCTTCGCCACTTCTTTCGCCAGACGCGCCAGCTCATCTTCTTTGTTGATGAGACCCGCCATCGGGATCAGCAGCTCGGCGCCGTCGATGATTTTGGTGACGGAAACCGGACCTTTGTCATCGGCTGGCAGTACGGTAATGCTTTCCAGACGCGCCATGGACTGCAGGAAGCTCTGGTTGTCGGTCACGCGACGCTGAGCGTCAGCGCTGCAACCGCGCAGCAGCAGTTCGAGCGGTTTGCCCGGGGCGATGTTCATTTCCGCACGGATATTACGCACCGCGACGATCGCCTGCTTCAGCCATTCGGTATCGGCCAGCGCCGCTTCATCAACCTGCGCCGCATCGTAAGCCGGGAACGGCTGCAGCATGATGGTGTCCGCATCGATACCGACGATGGTTTTCACCCGCTGCCAGATGGTTTCAGTGATGAACGGAATGATCGGGTGCGCCAGACGCAGCAGACCTTCCAGCACGGTCACCAGGGTATGGCGCGTACCGCGCAGCTCAGCTTCAGAGCCGCCGGTCATCACCGGTTTGGTCAGCTCCAGATACCAGTCGCAGAACTGGTTCCAGGTGAACTCATACAGGATGCCCGCGGCGATGTCGAAGCGGAAGTTATCCAGCGCTTCACGGTACGCTTTCACGGTCTGGTTGAATTCGGCAAGGATCCAACGGTCCGCCAGCGACAGCACTTTCTCGCCGCCGTTGAAGCCGCAGTCCTGACCTTCGGTATTCATCAGCACGAAGCGGCTGGCGTTCCACAGCTTGTTACAGAAGTTACGGTAACCTTCCAGACGCTTCATATCCCAGTTGATGTCGCGGCCGGTAGAGGCCAGCGCCGCCAGGGTGAAGCGCAGGGCGTCGGTGCCGTGCGGCTCAATACCGTTCGGGAACTGTTTCTCGGTGCGTTTGGCGATTTTCTCCGCCAGCTGCGGCTGCATCATGTTGCCGGTACGTTTCTCCAGCAGCTCTGGCAGGGAGATGCCGTCAACCATATCCAGCGGGTCAATGACGTTGCCCTTGGATTTGGACATCTTCTGCCCTTCGTCGTCACGAATCAGACCGGTCATGTAGACGGTATGGAACGGTACCTGCGGTTTGCCGTTTTCATCTTTGATGAAGTGCATGGTCATCATGATCATGCGGGCAATCCAGAAGAAGATGATGTCGAAACCGGAAACCATCACGCTGGTTGGGTGGAACTGACGCAGCGCGTCGGTGTTTTCCGGCCAGCCGAGGGTGGAGAAGGTCCACAGCGCGGAGGAGAACCAGGTATCCAGAACGTCTTCGTCCTGACGCAGCGCAACGTCGGCGGAGAGGTTATTCTCCTGACGCACTTCGTCTTCGGTACGGCCAACGTAAACGTTGCCTTCGTTGTCATACCACGCCGGGATACGGTGACCCCACCACAGCTGACGGGAGATACACCAGTCCTGAATATCGCGCATCCAGGAGAAGTACATGTTTTCGTACTGCTTCGGCACGAACTGAATGTCGCCGTTTTCAACCGCTTCTACGGCAGGCTTCGCCAGCACGTCGGCACGCACGTACCACTGGTCGGTCAGCATCGGCTCGATCACCACGCCGCCACGGTCGCCGTACGGCACGGTCAGATCGTGAGGTTTAATCTCTTCGAGCAGGCCGAGCGCATCGATAGCCGCCACAACGGCTTTACGTGCAGCGAAACGCTCCAGATTCTGGAATTCAGCCGGGATCTCTGCGGAGTAAACCCCGGACTCTTCGCCTTTGGAGTCGTACACCTGCGCGCTTTCGCGGATGTCGCCGTCAAAGGTCAGGATATTGATCATCGGCAGGGCGTGACGTTTCCCGACTTCATAGTCGTTAAAGTCGTGCGCCGGGGTGATTTTCACGCAGCCGGTGCCTTTTTCCATGTCGGCGTGTTCGTCGCCGACGATCGGAATGCGGCGGTCAACCAGCGGCAGAATCACGAATTTGCCGATCAGGTCTTTGTAACGCGGGTCTTCCGGGTTAACGGCCACGCCGGTGTCGCCCAGCAGGGTTTCCGGACGGGTGGTCGCGACAACCAGGTAATCTTTCCCGTCGGCGGTTTTCGCGCCGTCGGCCAGCGGGTAGCGGATGTGCCACATGGAGCCTTTAGACTCGCGGTTTTCCACCTCCAGATCGGAGATAGCGGTACGCAGTTTCGGGTCCCAGTTAACCAGGCGCTTGCCGCGGTAAATCAGGTCTTCTTTGTACAGACGAACAAAGACTTCTTTTACGGCGTTGGAGAGGCCTTCATCCATGGTGAAGTGCTCGCGCTCCCAGTCCACGGAGTTGCCCAGGCGACGCATCTGACGGGTAATGGTACCGCCGGATTCCGCTTTCCACTGCCAGATTTTATCGATAAAGGCATCGCGACCGTAGTCGTGGCGAGTTTTCCCTTCTTCTGCGGCAATCTTACGCTCAACCACCATCTGGGTCGCGATACCCGCGTGGTCGGTACCGGCCTGCCACAGAGTATTTTTACCCTGCATGCGCTGGTAGCGAATCATGGTATCCATGATGGTTTGCTGGAAGGCATGACCCATATGCAAACTGCCGGTGACGTTCGGCGGCGGGATCATGATGCAGAAGGACTCTTTGCTTTCATCGCCGTTAGGTTTGAAATAGCCCTGCTTTTCCCAGTGCTCGTAAAGCGGCTGTTCGATATCTTGTGGGTTGTATGTCTTTTCCATTATTTCCAGGTTGCCGTATTCAGGTTGAAACCAGCCATGCGGTACGCTTTGTAGCGTTCGCGCGCCAGTTGTTTCAGAGAATCTTCGTAAGGGACAAAGTCTATCACTTCTGTGAAAGCGGTGGCAAAATCTGCAAAGTTTAGCCGCAGACTGATCAGAATATCCCGCGGGCTGCTGTTGCGCTTTTGCGGCCAGGCGATCTCCACCGGCGCTCCGCCTCTGGGACCTTCTCCCGCCAGATTATGCGGGACAAAGCTTTCCGGAGGGCGGGCCCACAGCGCTTCATCCAGACGGATGGCCTGCTGTTCGTCTTCACAGGCGATAAGCACGCGTTTGCCGCTACGCCAACGTTCTGCGGCAATGTCACACACCAGTTGTTCAACGGCGCTTAAGCCGTCTTGTTGTGTGTCGTTGTCCAGAAGGTAGAACGTTGCGTTTTTCATATATGGGGCTTCTTGTGGTGACTTTAAATGCTTAAGCCGGGCGGCGCTGCGCTGACCCGGCCTACAAACGGCATCTTTGCGTAGGCCCGGCAAGCGTAGCGCCGCCGGGCATCAGACGGCAATTACTCTTCGCCGGTAAACCCGGCGCGATTGAGCAGGAACTGCGACAGCAGGGCGACCGGACGGCCGGTGGCGCCTTTCGCTTTCCCGGAACGCCAGGCGGTGCCGGCGATATCCAGGTGTGCCCAGTTGTACTTACGGGCAAAGCGCGACAGGAAGCAGCCGGCGGTGATCGCGCCGCCAGGACGCCCGCCGATGTTGGCCATATCCGCGAAGTTTGACTCCAGCTGATCCTGGAATTCGTCGCCCAGCGGTAAGCGCCATGCGCGGTCGCCCGCCAGTTCGGATGCGCCGATCAGCTCGTGAGCCAGCGGATTGTGGTTAGACATCAGGCCGGTGATGTGATGGCCCAGGGCAATCACGCAGGCGCCGGTCAGCGTGGCGACGTCAATCACCGCTTCCGGTTCGAAACGCTCAACATAGGTCAGCACATCGCACAGCACCAGACGGCCTTCGGCGTCGGTATTCAGCACTTCAACGGTTTGACCGGACATGGTGGTCAGGACGTCGCCCGGACGATAGGCGCGGCCGCCAGGCATGTTTTCACAGCCGGCGAGGACGCCGATCACGTTCAGCGGCAGCTGCAGTTCAGCAACCATGCGCATCACGCCGTAGACCGCCGCCGCGCCGCACATGTCGTACTTCATCTCGTCCATGCCTTCGGCAGGCTTGATGGAGATACCGCCGGAGTCAAAGGTCAGCCCTTTGCCGACCAGAACGATCGGGCGTGCGTCTTCCGCCGGGTTGCCTTTGTATTCAATCACCGACATCAGCGACTCATTCTGCGAACCGTTGCCAACCGCCAGGTAAGAGTTCATACCCAGCTCTTTCATCTGCTGTTCGCCGATGACGCGGGTGATCACATTCTTACTGTAGGTATCGGCCAGCTGACGGGCCTGAGAGGCCAGATAGGCGGCGTTACAGATGTTGGGCGGCATATTGCCGAGATCTTTCGCCGCTTTGATACCGGCGGCAATGGCCAGTCCGTGCTGGATGGCGCGTTCGCCGCTGGTCAGCTCGCGACGGGTCGGGACGTTGAAGACCATTTTACGCAGCGGGCGACGCGGCTCGCTTTTGTTGGTTTTCAACTGATCGAAGCTGTACAGCGTCTCTTTGGCGGTCTCAACGGCCTGGCGAACTTTCCAGTAGTTGTTACGGCCTTTCACGTGCAGTTCGGTCAGGAAGCAGACGGCTTCCATTGAACCGGTATCATTCAAAGTATTAATGGTTTTCTGAATAACCTGCTTGTACTGACGCTCGTCCAGCTCACGCTCTTTGCCACAGCCAATCAGCAGAATACGTTCTGACAGAATGTTGGGCACATGGTGCAGCAGCAGCGTCTGGCCAGGCTTACCTTCCAGTTCACCGCGACGCAGCAGCGCGCTGATATAGCCGTCACTGATTTTATCGAGTTGTTCGGCAATCGGGGAGAGGCGACGCGGTTCAAAGACGCCGACTACGATACAGGCACTCCGCTGTTTCTCCGGGCTACCGCTTTTTACACTGAACTCCATGCACTACGCTCCTGAATCTTAAAGACAACGACGGTGGCTACGGATAGAATTGCAAGCTTTCGTAACTCATGTCCGCTGTTGCGGTGACTTCGTGTTAATCTTAACGTTATTACGGCTTTGGTTCGTCAGAAAAAAACCTGATACGCGGAACCAGTGAGTCATTTAATCTTAGCGATGATTTCGAAGACCAAAGAGAATAAATGACGTTTAAGCCATGAAACAAGCAATTTTCCTGCAATAAGACGGGTTTTTACGGGCGTATTTATAGTGATAATCATAAGATATCTGGTTCGTGAGACGCTGAAAAGCCAGTTGGCGATCCTGTTCATCCTGTTACTGATTTTCTTTTGCCAGAAACTGGTCAGGATCCTTGGCGCCGCGGTGGATGGCGATATCCCGACAAATCTGGTGCTCTCGCTGTTAGGGCTGGGCGTACCGGAAATGGCGCAGCTCATTCTGCCCCTGAGTTTATTCCTCGGGCTGCTGATGACGCTGGGCAAACTGTATACCGAAAGTGAAATCACGGTGATGCATGCCTGCGGCCTGAGTAAGGCCGTACTGGTGAAAGCGGCGATGATCCTCGCGCTGTTTACCGGCGCGGTGGCGGCGGTCAACGTGATGTGGGCCGGCCCCTGGTCGTCCCGCCATCAGGACGAAGTGCTGGCGGAAGCGAAAGCCAACCCCGGGATGGCGGCGCTGGCCCAGGGACAGTTTCAGCAGGCCAGCGACGGCAGCGCCGTGCTGTTTATTGAAAACGTCAACGGCAAGCGCTTCCATGATGTCTTCCTGGCGCAGCTGAAGCCGAAAGGTAACGCGCGACCTTCCGTCGTGGTGGCCGATTCCGGCGAACTGACGCAGAAGAAAGACGGTTCGCAGGTGGTGACCATGAATCAGGGTACCCGCTTTGAAGGTACGGCGATGCTACGCGATTTCCGCATCACCGATTTTAAAAATTACCAGGCCATTATTGGCCATCAGGCGGTGGCCTCGGACCCTGACGACACCGAACAGATGGGCATGCGCACGCTGTGGCGCACCGATACTGACCGCGCGCGCGCCGAGCTGCACTGGCGCTTCACGCTGGTGGCGACGGTGTTCATTATGGCGTTGATGGTGGTTCCGCTGAGCGTGGTGAACCCGCGTCAGGGCCGCGTGCTGTCGATGCTGCCGGCGATGCTGCTGTATCTGGTCTTCTTCCTGCTGCAAACCTCGATTAAGTCAAACGGCGGTAAAGGTAAAATCGACCCGATGATCTGGATGTGGGGGATTAACCTGCTCTATTTCGCGCTGGCCGTGCTGCTGAACCTGTGGGATACGGTGCCGATGCGCCGCTTCCGTGCCCGTTTTAACAAAGGAGCGGTGTGATGCAGGCGTTTGGCGTACTCGACCGTTATATCGGTAGGACGATTTTCAACACCATCATGATGACGCTGTTCATGCTGGTTTCGCTCTCGGGCATTATCAAGTTTGTCGACCAGTTGAAAAAAGCCGGCCAGGGCAGCTACGACGCGCTCGGTGCCGGGCTCTATACCCTCCTCAGCGTGCCAAAAGATGTGCAGATTTTCTTCCCGATGGCGGCGCTGCTTGGCGCCCTGCTGGGCCTGGGGATGCTGGCGCAGCGCAGCGAACTGGTGGTGATGCAGGCCTCCGGCTTCACCCGCTTGCAGGTGGCGCTGGCGGTGATGAAAACCGCGATTCCGCTGGTGCTGCTGACCATGGCGATCGGTGAATGGGTGGCGCCGCAGGGCGAGCAGATGGCGCGTAATTATCGCGCCCAGCAGATGTACGGCGGTTCGCTGCTGTCGACCCAGCAGGGGCTGTGGGCGAAAGACGGCCATAACTTCGTTTATATCGAACGGGTGAAAGGCAACGATGAGCTGGGCGGCGTGAGTATTTACGCGTTTAACGACCAGCGCCGTTTGCAGACCGTGCGCTACGCCGCTTCGGCGAAATTTGATAACGAGACGAAAGTCTGGCGCCTGTCTCAGGTCGATGAGTCTGACCTGACCGATCCGAAACAGATCACCGGCTCGCAGATGGTCAGCGGCACCTGGAAAACCAGGCTGACGCCCGACAAGCTGGGCGTGGTGGCGCTGGACCCGGATGCGTTGTCGATCAGCGGCCTGCATAACTACGTGACCTATCTGAAATCCAGCGGACAGGACCCGGGACGCTACCAGCTCAACATGTGGAGCAAAATCTTCCAGCCGCTGTCGGTGGCGGTGATGATGCTGATGGCGCTGTCGTTTATCTTCGGCCCGCTGCGCAGCGTGGCGATGGGGGTAAGGGTGGTCACCGGGATCAGCTTTGGCTTTATCTTCTACGTGCTGGACCAGATTTTTGGCCCACTGACGCTGGTCTACGGCATCCCGCCGATTATCGGCGCGCTGCTGCCAAGCGCCAGCTTCTTCCTGATAAGCCTCTGGCTGATGATGAAAAGAAACTAGCCGCCGCATCCCCCTCCCGCCTGCCGGGAGGGGGATGAGACTACCGTTTTCGCCCGCCGAGTAAACTCCCCAGCATGCCCCTGACTATCTGATTGGTCACCTGCCGAACCGCGCTTTTAGCGGCCGTTTGTACCAGACCATCATGTTTGCCGCCGCGTGGACCGGTGGTGCCGAACAAAATATCTTTCAGCCCGCCCAGCAGACCGTCGTCAGCGCTGCCCGTCTGGCCTTTTGCCGGCGGAGCCGCCTGTTGTTCTGGGGTTGCCTGTACCCCTTTTTGCAACATTTCAAATGCGGACTCGCGATCGACCTCTTCTTCATACTTGCCGTACAGCGCGGAGTGGTTAATCAGGCCATTACGCTCATCGTCCGTCACCGGTCCCATGCGTGAGCAGGGGGCGATCACCATTGCGCGCTCGACCACCGACGGGCTGCCTTTTTCATCGAGGAAGGAGATCAGCGCTTCGCCGGTACCCAGCTCCTGGATAGCCTGTTCGGTGCTGAAAGCCGGGTTGGCGCGCATGGTCTGGGCCGCGGTTTTCACCGCTTTTTGATCTTTCGGCGTAAAGGCGCGCAGGGCGTGCTGAATCCGGTTGCCCAACTGGCCGAGAACCGCATCGGGTATATCCGACGGGTTCTGCGAGACGAAGTAAACCCCCACGGCTTTGGAGCGAATCAGGCGGATAACCTGCTCGATTTTATCCAGCAGCACCTGAGGCGCATCGTTAAACAGCAGATGCGCTTCATCGAAGAAAAAGACCAGCTTCGGCTTTTCCCGATCTCCGGCTTCCGGCAGGCGCTCGTAGAGCTCCGAGAGCATCCACAGCAGGCTGGCGGCGTAGAGTTTCGGCATCTGATACAGTTTTTCGGCGCTGAGGATATTAATCACCCCTTTGCCGTTCTCGTCGAGGCGCATCCAGTCCTCGATGTCGAGCATCGGCTCGCCGAAAAAGTGCTCCGCCCCTTGCTGCTCCAGGGTCAGCAGGCCGCGCTGGATAGCGCCGACCGAGGCGCTGCTGATGTTGCCATACTGGTTTTGAAAAGCTTTGGCGTTGTCACCGATATACTGGGTGATGGCGCGCAGATCTTTAAAGTCGAGCAGCAGCAGGCCGCGATCGTCGGCGATGCGGAAGATAATATTCAGTACGCCGGACTGGACCTCGTTGAGATTCAATAATCGCGCCAGCAGCAGCGGCCCGAGATCGGACACCGTCGCCCGGACCGGGTGGCCTTTCTCGCCGAAAATATCCCACACCACCGCCGGGTTAGCGTGGGGCTGCCAGTCGGTGACGCCGATTTTTTCCAGCCGCGCCTGCAGTTTCTCCGAGCTTTGGCCCGCTGCGGCAATCCCGGTCAGATCGCCTTTTACATCGGCCATAAACACCGGTACGCCGATTTCGGAAAAGGACTCCGCCAGTTTTTGCAGGGTGACGGTTTTACCGGTGCCGGTCGCACCGGTAATCAGGCCGTGGCGGTTGGCCATTCCCGGTAGCAAATGCAGCTGTTTTTCCCGCGTGCGGGCAATCAGCAGGGGTGCGCTCATGATCGATTCCTCCATTTATCCTGCGTCGATTATAGGCAAACTGGCCGCAAACCGACGTGAGAAATCGCTGCATTCGCCTGGCGTGGCGTTGATTTCTCTCAGGCGCAATGGCGTTGAATGAGCGCGATGCTCCGTTCCGTCTCGCGGCGGATATCCTCTTCGCTCCAGGATGCCAGCTCCGGCGCAAACGGTTCGAACGCATACACCCCCTGATAACCCCGGGCTTCGAGGTGTTTGATTTGCTCACAGGTATGCAGCCGATCTTTTTCCGTCAGCATGATACGTTCGTCGTCGGTCAGGTTTTCCCGTGGACGGGCATCTTCCACGCCGGAGAGGTGCACCAGACCAATGTCAGCGATATCCACCTGGCTAAACTCGGCATCCGCCTGCGGATAGAGATGGTGGTGGAAGGTATCAATCAGTAGCTTAAACGGGACTTTCGCATCGCGGATGAGCGTCTGCGCCTGCGCGGCAGAGCGCAGTGAGCTCTGCGGGAAACCCAGCGGTTCAACCAGGCCCCGCACGCCGTAAAACGAGAACAGCGGCGACAGATCGCGCAGCGCGCTCAGCGTTTCGCTGGCCGGTACTTCGCTGCCATCGTTGAGCGGACACAGGACCAGCGATTTAGCGCCAATGGCTCTGGCCTCCTGCAACAACGATTCGGCCAGGCCGCGAACCTGCTCCGTGCGGCGGTTAAATGGGTACACCGCATTGATGGTCAAAATCTCAATATGGTAGCGGTCGGCCAGCTCGCGCACCTGCTGATGGCTGAGATCGTCGGTCACTTTGCCTGCGGGCAAATCATTACGCAACTCGACCTTATTCAGCCCAAGACTGTTCACCAGACGGAAAAAGGCCTCGATGCTCAGCGATGGGGCGATCTTGCGATTAAGACAGAAACGTTGCAGTGCGATAGCCATGTGGCTCTCCTGAATGACGATAGGTTGGGTTTATTCGATCGACTGTAAGTCAAAACATTTATTTCATAATTAGCAATGACTGAAATGGTGGATCTTTGAGCTGCTTCGCAAATAATCGTACTTTACCGCTCTAAGTTACATCGGGTACAGATGGCGTCGCAGCTGAATCTTATCGCTGGCGCTTTCTGGACGAAACTCGAGCGTCGCGGCCGGGAAATGCGACGGTCATCACCAAAATAGAATTTCATTCTACATCAACATTGAAATATAAGTTTCATTTTACTACGGTTATAGCACAGCAAAATCGGAAAGGGGCCGCAGCGTTGGCCTTCCCACATCATGAGGCGAGAAGATGACGATCACAGGAAACTTTATTGGCGGGAAAACCGTCACCAGCAGCAGCAATGAAACGATGCCGGTGTACGATCCGGCGACGGGCAAGGTGGTGCGCGAAGTCACTTTGTCGACCGCTCAGGAAGTCTCTGATGCCATTCAGGTTGCCCGTGATGCCTTTGAAAGCTGGTCGCGCACCACGCCGCTACGTCGCGCCCGCGTGCTGTTCAACTTTAAAATGCTGCTTGAGCAACATGCTGAGGAGCTGGCGGGAATCATCGTTAGCGAGCACGGTAAGGTCTGGTCAGATGCACTGGGTGAACTGACCCGTGGTCTGGAAGTGGTTGAATTTGCTTGCGGTATTCCGCATCTGATTAAAGGTGAATACTCATCTGACGTCGGCACCGGCGTGGACAGCTATTCGCTGATGCAGCCGCTGGGTGTGGTGGCGGGGATTACGCCGTTTAACTTCCCGGCGATGGTTCCGATGTGGATGTTCCCGCTGGCGCTGGCCTGCGGCAACAGCTTCATCCTCAAGCCGCCGGCGCTGGCCCCGACGGCCGCGGTACGCCTGGCTGAACTGCTGAAGGAAGCAGGCCTGCCGGATGGCGTCTTTAACGTTGTGCACTGCAGCAACGATGATGCCGAGCAGCTGTATACCGATCCGCGTATTGCGGCGGTCAGCTTCGTCGGCTCCTCCGGCGTTGCCGAATATATCTACAAAACCGCCAGCGCCCACGGCAAACGCGTGCAGGCCTTTGGCGCGGCGAAAAACCATGCGATTGTGATGCCGGACGCGGATCTGGATGCGACGGTAAATGCGATTATGGGCGGTGCGTTTGGTTCTGCGGGCGAGCGCTGCATGGCGTTGCCGGTCGTGGTCGCGGTGGGTGATGAAACGGCGGATAAGCTGATTGCGCGTCTGAAGCCGCTGGTGGAAGCGCTGAAAGTCGGGCCGGGATGCATGCGCGGCAAAGAAGAGAACGAAATGGGCCCGGTGGTTTCCGATACCCATCAGAAGAAAGTGCTGGGCTATATCGATAAAGGCGCCAGCGAAGGGGCGAAACTGGTCGTCGACGGGCGTAAGCTGCGCGTGTCAGGCTATGATGACGGGTACTATGTCGGCGGTACGCTGTTCGACCACGTGACGCCGGATATGACCATCTGGCGGGAAGAGATTTTTGGACCGGTACTGGGCATTGTCCGCGTGGCGGACTATCACAGCGCGCTGGAGCTGGTGAACAGCCACGAATTTGGCAACGGCAGCGCCGTCTTCACCAGCAATGGACACACTGCCCGTGAATTCGTGCATGATGTCCAGGCCGGAATGGTCGGGGTGAACGTGCCGGTTCCGGTACCAATGGCCTTCCACAGCTTCGGCGGCTGGAAACGCTCGGTATTTGGCGCCCTCAACGTCCATGGACCTGACGGCGTGCGCTTCTACACCCGGATGAAAACCGCCACCGTGCGTTGGCCGGAAGGGCAGCAAACCGTATCTGAATTCAGCATGCCGACATTAGGTTAATCGGCGAAGGAGAACGCCATGTCGTTACTGGCTAAATCACGAAAAGAGGGGCAGATCCAGCACATCACGCCGCAAAGCGCCGGCTGGCGCTATATCGGTTTTGATGTGTGGATGCTGAAAAAAGGGCAGAGCATTACGCTGGAAAGCGGCGAGCGCGAGCTGTGTCTGGTGCTGGTTGCCGGGCTGGCGTCGGTTAAAACGACGAAGGCCGACTTCCCCGGGCTGGGACAGCGAATGTCGCCGTTTGAACGTACGCCGCCGTGGGCGGTGTATGTCCCGACGCAGGACAAGGTGGAGGTGACGGCGGATTCTGACCTTGAACTGGCGGTGTGTAGCGCGCCAGGTAAGGGTACGCTGCCGGCGCGGGTGATTCGTCCGCAGGATGTGGGCGTTGAACATCGTGGCAAAGGGCGTAATCAGCGTCTGGTGCACAATATCCTGCCGGATAATGCGCAGGCCGACTGTCTGCTGGTGGTGGAGGTGTATACCGACGAAGGCGCCACCAGCTCCTGGCCGTCGCATAAACACGATACCGCGCAGCCGGGTAAAGAGACCCAGCTGGAAGAGACCTACTATCACCGTTTCGATCCGCCGCAGGGCTTCGCACTCCAGCGGGTATATACCGATGATCGCAGCCTGGATGCCTGCATGGCGCCTTACAACCACGATGTGGTGATGGTGCCGCGCGGCTATCACCCGGTCGCGGCGATTGCCGGGTATGACAGCTATTATCTGAACGTGATGGCCGGGCCGGAGCGCAAGTGGTTGTTTACCTGGGAAGAGGACCACGCGTGGATCAACAGTCCTGACTATCCTCGTCACGACTGACGGATCGCAAGCGTTAAAAGGGCCGCTAAGTTTTTGCTTAGCGGCCCTTTTTGTCTGTTCCTGTTCCCCGGTGGCTGCCCGATAGTATTCCCCGGTGGCGCTGCGCTGACCGGGGCTACGGGGGGATGGTCGCCCGGATAAGGCGCTGGCGCGGCAATCCGGGAGGTTTCCTGATGGGCGGAGATATTCCCCGGTGGCGCTGCGCTGACCGGGGCTACAGGGGGATGGTCGCCCGGGTAAGGCGCTGGCGCGGAATCCGGGAGGTTTCCTGATGGCTGGAGATATTACCCCGGTGGCGCTGCGCTGACCGGGGCTACAGGGGGATGGTCACCCGGATAAGGCGCTGGTACGGCAATCCGGGAGGTTTCCTGATGGCCGGAGATATTCCCCCGGTGGCGCGGCGCTGACCGGGGCTACAGGGGATGGTTGCCCGGATAAGGCGCTGGTACGGCAATCCGGGAGGTTTCCTGAAGGCCGGAGATATTCCCCCGGTGGCGCTGCGCTGACCGGGGCTACAGGGGGATGGTCGCCCGGATAAGGCGCTGGCGCGGAATCCGGGAGAAGGGGCAGGGTCAGGCGAGGTTCTGCTGGGTTTGCGGTTCTTTGCTGCTGTTCAGCGCCAGTGACACGGCCAGCGTCTGAGCCAGGCACAGAGAGGCCACCTGGGAGCGGAAACCGTCAACCTGCGCTTCACGTACCACAAAGCAGACATCGCTGAAGGCCGCGAGCGGGCTGACCTGGCTGTCGGTAATCGCAATCTGTCGCGCCTTGCGCTGGGCGCCAAGTTCAACCAGCTCGACAACTTCACGCGCGTAGGGCGAGAAGCTTACGGCGACCACCACATCTTTCGGTCCCACCAGGCTCAGCTGCTCGGTGAACATTCCGCCGAGGCCATCGATCAGAAACGCTTTACGGTCAAGATGACGCAGCGCATAGGTCAAATAGGAGGCGACGCTAAACGAGCGGCGCAGGCCAATCACATAGATATTCTCCGCCTCCGCCAGCAGGGCGACCGCGCGCTCGAGATCATCGCCAGAGGTCTGCATCGCCAGCTGCTGCAGCGCCTGGGTATTCACCATGGTGAACATATTGAGAATTTCAGTCGGCGTTTCCGGCGGCGACGTTTCATCGTTGGTGGTCTGGCGGAACAGGCGCGCGCGTTCGGTATAGTTGGCGGTCTCTTCCATCAGATGCTGTCTGAACATCTGCTTCATTTCGTTAAAGCCGCTAAAACCGAACGCATTAGCGAAACGGATCAACGTCGATGGCGGGACATCCGCCTGCTGGGCGATGGAGGCGACGGTATCGAAAGCGACGCTATTACTGTTATCCAGAATATAGCGTGCCACCTGTTTTAAGCGTTTGCTTAATGTATCGTAGCGACGCCGGATTTCATCCTGCAGGATGGTCAGTTGGGTCGGATTATTGGCCATAGATTGCGCTCTGAGAAAATGAAAGGAATATAACTTCCAGTGTACCAAATGAAGCGAATTTTTCATTTTTTGCGATGAAATACGCGATTCATTTCACGAAGAAACAGAAAAAAAACCCGCACCGGGAGGCGCGGGCGGGTTTTATCGCGGTTAACCGCGGGCTTCACGCCAGTAGTCGATGAGCGTCAGGTAGTTGCGTTTCACCTCGCCAATCAGCGCCTCATCGCTCAGTTCGCCCGCCATCCAGCGCCGTGAAGGCTGGCCAAAAATGGTACGTCCGACGGCGAAGCCTTTGATGATCGGGTGGCCGGCGGCCTCGGCAAACCCGGCGCGCAGCCGATCTGACGGCGCATCGAGGCCAAGGAGCAGGATCCCGCGACACCAGGGATCTTCGCGCGCGATCAGACCCGCGATCTTTTCCCAGCTGGCGCTGGAGAGCGGCGGCAGCTTCCACCAGTCCGGCTGAATGCCGAGCTGGTAAAAATGTTCCAGCATCGTGTGGTAGTGACGCTCGTCTTTATCCGGGCCATTTTCCGGCTGGATCACTTCCAGCAGCAGCTCGTGTCCGGACTTGTTGCAGGCCTGCCAGACTTCCAGCAGCAGCGCATCCTGCTCAGCCCGCAGCGGTGCCGGATCTGCCGGATGATAGAAGACCAGGCATTTCACCACATGCTCCAGCGGCCAGTCGATCAGCTGGGAACCAATGTTGCCGTGCTCCAGACGCAGCGGGCGCGAACCCGGCAGCTCGATAGGGCGACCAATCCACCAGCCTTTACCGGTAATGGCATTCAGCGAGCTCTGACCGTAGGTGCCATCGGCGAGAATCCCGCTCCGCTGTTCCAGCCCCGCCTCTTTGGCGGCCGCTTCGGCGGCTGCCAGCAGCAGCAGCTTGAGTCGGGGAATAGAGGCCGGATCGCATCCGGTTTCATGGGCCAGATCCGCCAACTGTTTACGATGATCAAAAGCGAAAATGCACAGCTCCGGCCACTGCTGACGGCGGCTGGTGACGCGGTGTAAATGGTTTAATCGCGCATCGATATCCGGACGTGGCACGGATTGCGCCCGCAGCAGATAATCATCCAGCTCGACTCTGGTCGGCATCGCCGGCGCGCAGCCGTGGCGCGAGACCACCAGCGCGCCGCAGGCGTTGGCGTAGCGACACGCCTGCTCCCAGCCTTCATCATTCAGCCAGCCGCGCAGCAGACCGGACATAAAGGCATCGCCCGCGCCCAGCACGTTGAGTACCTCAACCCGTACGCCCTGCTGGAGCGGAATGCTGTCCCAGCTATCGGGAATGTCGCCTTCCAGCACCACGCAGCCCATCGGGCCCCGTTTGCAGACCAGCGTCGCTTTGGTCGCATGGCGGACATTTTTCAGCGCGGTCAGCGTATCGGTGCTGCCGCCGGCAATATGGAACTCCTCTTCTGTACCGACCACTAAATCGAACAGATGTAGCACTTCCTGAAGCTGACTGGTGACCGGACCGGATTCGATGAAACGCGTTTCACCGTCACCCAGCGAGGTCAATCCCCACAGCACCGGACGGTAATCGATATCCAGCGCGGTGCGCAGGCCGTGACGGCGGGCGTACTCCAGCGCTTTCAGTACCGCCGCGCGGGTGTTGGGATGAGAGAGGTGCGTGCCCGTTACCGCCAGCGCACGGGAAGAGGCGATGTACTCCTCGTTAATATCCTCAGGCACCAGCGCCATATCGGCACAATTATCACGGTAAAAAATGAGCGGGAAGGTCTCCTGATCTTTAATGCCCAGCATCACCAGCGCGGTGAGACGCTGTTTATCCGTGATCAGGTATTCGGTATCGACCCCGACCCGGCCGAGCGTTTCGCGTAGAAAACGGCCATTGTGCTCATCGCCGACGCGCGCCAGCATGGCTGATTTTAATCCCTGAATGGCGGTGCCAAAGGCTACGTTGCCGGAAGAGCCGCCCAGATATTTAGAGAAACTGGCAACATCTTCTAGCCTTGCACCAATCTGCTGGGCATAGAGGTCGACAGCCACCCGGCCAATACAGATGACGTCGAGCCGCTTTACTGCTGCATTCATAGCTAGGTTTTCCTTTTACATATCTGCTGTACGGAAGGGTCGGAATGCCGACAAGGACTCCACACACAGCCTGAGGGTGAACGGATATCCCTAGTTTGAGAAATAAATATTTCATTTGCAAATGAGATCGAAATTAAAAAACCAAAAGTGTGAGGGATCTACCACTCTGCCGCGCCAGGCCCCATTCTGCAAAGGATCGAAGGCGCGGATGACGCCTGCTGTGACATGGTTCGGTAAGAGAGTGCTTTATGCATGATTTTTAAAGGGATATTTAAGCGGCGGCGCGCCTTGAGCGGCCGAAGGCGGTGTGGGCGGCGTGGGTGAAACGGGTGAAACAGAGAGAGAGTTTGATCCCTCTCGCAAAATGAAATATTTTTTCTGTATTTCTATTTAATGAAAAAAATGTTTGCCTATAATCCAAAAGTATTCCAGTGGACGTTAACGATTTCCCGCGGCTGTGACAAGCGTGTAGTACGGGGAAAACGCGCTAACCCACACACAAATACTGAACAATAAGGATTGTGCAAGATGGGCAAACTGAGACTGACAATGGCACAGGCGCTGGTGAAGTTCCTTGATAACCAGTTTCTCGACGTGGATGGCGAAGAGCATAAATTCGTAAAAGGTATTTTCGCCATCTTTGGCCACGGCAACGTGCTGGGGCTGGGCCAGGCGCTGGAACAAGACAGCGGCGAAATGCGGGTCTTCCAGGGGCGTAACGAACAAGGTATGGCGCACGCCGCCACCGGTTTTGCCCGCCAGTCTCTGCGCCGCCAGATCATTGCCTGCACTTCTTCCGTCGGTCCGGGGGCGGCCAATATGATTACCGCCGCCGCGACGGCCACCGCCAACCGCATTCCTCTGCTGCTGCTGCCCGGCGATGTGTTTGCTAGCCGTCAGCCGGATCCGGTGCTGCAGCAGGTTGAGCAAAGTTATGACCTCAGCATCAGCACCAACGACGCCTTCCGGGCCGTCAGCAAATACTGGGATCGCATTACGCGCCCGGAACAGCTGATGAGCGCCTGCATTAACGCGATGCGCGTCCTGACCGATCCGGCGGAAACCGGCGCCGTCACTCTCTGTCTGCCGCAGGATGTGCAGGGCGAAGCCTGGGATTACCCGGAGTCGTTCTTTGTTCGCCGCGTGCATCGTCTCGATCGCCGTCCGGCCAGCGCCGCCCAGCTGGCGGATGCGGTGGCGGCCATTAGGGCCAGCCGTAAACCGCTGATTATTTGCGGCGGCGGGGTGAAATATGCCGGTGCCGGGGAAGCCCTGTCCCGCTTCGCGGAACGCTACGGCATTCCGTTCGCAGAAACTCAGGCCGGGAAAGGGACGGTGGTCTCCTCCCATCCGCTGAACGTCGGCGGCGTCGGCGAAACCGGCTGCCTGGCCGCCAACCTGCTGGCGAAAGAAGCCGATTTGGTTATCGGTATCGGCACCCGCTTTAGCGATTTCACCACCTCATCAAAATGGTTGTTCCAGCACCCCGGCGTGCGCTTTCTGAATGTCAACGTCAGCAACTTCGATGCCTGGAAACTTGACGGCATTCCGCTGCTGGCCGATGCCCGCGAAGCCCTGACGTCACTGGACAGCGCGCTGGCCAGCGAAGGCTGGCAGGCGAACTGGGGCGCGCAGATTGACAGCGTCCAGAGCCGCCAGCTGAAAGAGACCCAGCGCGTCTATCAGGCCGTCTGGCAGGAAGAGGCTTTTGTCCCGGAAGTCGATGATGCTCTCGATCGCGAGTCGGTATATCGGGAATTTCGCCAGATCACCGACTCCACGCTGACCCAGAGCAGCGTGCTGGGGGTACTCAATGAAACGCTTGCGGCGGATGCGGTAATTGTGGCGGCAGCGGGCAGCTTGCCCGGGGATCTGCAGCGCGTCTGGCGCAACCGGGCCCCCAACACCTATCACGTAGAGTACGGCTACTCCTGCATGGGCTATGAAGTGAATGCCGCGCTGGGGGTGAAGCTGGCGCAGCCGCAAACCGAAGTCTATTCCCTGGTCGGAGACGGCTCTTTCATGATGCTGCACTCTGAGCTGGTGACCTCGTTGCAGGAGCGGGCGAAGATCAACGTGGTACTGCTCGACAATATGGCCAACGGCTGCATCAACAACCTGCAGATTGGCCACGGTATGGGCAGCTTCGGCACCGAGTTTCGCTATCGCTCAGCGGAGAACGGGCAGCTGCAGGGCGGCCTGGTGCCGGTCGATTTCGCCACTATTGCGGCGGGCTACGGTTGCAAAACCTGGCGTGTCACCACCCTGAATGAACTGCGTCAGGCGCTGGATGCCGCGCGTCGCGAGACGATCAGCACGCTGATTGATATTAAAGTGCTGCCGAAGACCATGGTGCATTCCTACGGCAGCTGGTGGAACGTCGGCGTCGCCCAAACGGCCTTGTCAGAACGTATTCGCAAAGTTGCTGAAATGATTAATGAAAAACGCGCCGAAGCGCGGGATTACTAGAACAGAACGCTCACCTTGAACCCTACAGAATCACGGAGAAAACCACTATGTCACTCAAATTAGGTGTCATCGGCGCTGGCGCCATCGGGAAAGAACATATCCGTCGTTGTACCCAGGTCTTACAGGGAGCCACCGTGGTGGCGGTGTCGGATATCAATGCGGAGAGCGCACGTGCGGCGGTAGCGCTGCCGGGCGTGCAGGCGGAAATCTACACCGACGGCCACGATGTTATCCAGTCCAGCGATGTCGACGCTATCCTTGTCACCTCGTGGGATCCGACGCACGAAGAGTATACTCTCGCGGCGATCGCCGCCGGCAAACCGGTGTTCTGCGAGAAGCCGCTGGCGATGAGCGCGGAAGGCTGCCGCCGCATTGTCGATGCGGAAATGAAAGCGGGCCGCCGCCTGGTGCAGGTGGGCTTTATGCGCCCTTACGATGAAGGCTACCTGGCGCTGAAAAAAGTCATTGATGATGGTGATATCGGCGCGCCGCTGATGCTGCGCTGCGCACACCGTAACCAGTCGGTCGGTGAGAACTACACCACCGACATGGCGATCACCAACACACTGATCCACGAGCTGGACGTGCTGCGCTGGCTGCTCAACGATGACTACTGTTCGGTACAGGTGCGCTTCCCGCGCTCTACTTCCCATACCCACGCGCGTCTGAAAGACCCACAGATTGTGTCGTTTGAAACCAAAAAAGGCACGTTGATCGACGTGGAAGTCTTCGTCAACTGCCAGTACGGCTACGACATTCAGTGCGAAGTGGTGGGAGAAACCGGTATTGCCCGCCTGCCTGAGCCGTCAGCAGTACAGATGCGCAAAGCCGCTAACCTGTCGACCGCCATCCTGACCGACTGGAAGGATCGCTTTATCAAAGCCTACGACGTGGAGCTGCAGGCCTTCATCAATGATGTTCAGGCAGGTCAGCTGCAGGGTCCATCGGCATGGGACGGCTATGCGGCATCCGTGGCTGCTGACGCCTGTATTAAAGCCCAGGGAACCAGCGAGCCGGTTGAGGTGACGCTGCCTGAGTGCCCGGCATTCTACAAACGCTAATCCGCCTCTCGCTTACGGAACTTCTTTGAACAGGTAACGACGATGAAAATTGCTTTCGACGTTGATGTGATTCGCGATCTCGGGATTACCCGGATGGTCCACCAGGTTGCGGAATGGGGTTACAAGTACATTGAGCAATCGCCCCATCCGCAGATTAACCCGTTCTACAAACATCCGCGCGCCGGTCGGGAAGTGATTGCCGAGTACAAACAGGCGCTGCGTGAGACCGGCGTGGAGATCTCCTCGTTTATCTGCGTTTACCGCTGGTCCGGCCCGGATGAACTGCGCCGTCAGGCGGCGGTAAAAAACTGGAAACGGCTGATCGAAGTGGCGGTAGAAATGGGTGTGCAGGTGATCAACACCGAGTTTTCCGGCGATCCGAATCAGCCGGAAATCTGCGAAGAGATGTTCTATCGCTCGATGGATGAGCTGCTGCCCATTTTCGAGCGCGAAGGTATTCGCGTGGAGATTCAGGCGCATCCGTGGGACTTCTGCGAAGAGAACAACGAAACCGTCGATATCGTGAAGTCGTTCCGTAGCGAGAATGTGAAGTACGTATACAGCGTTCCGCACACTTTCTTTTATGACAAAGGGAAAGGTGAGGTCGAGAAAATGCTGCGCTATGCGGGAAGCGATCTCTCCCATGTGCTGATCGCCGATACCCGCAACCATACCAAGCACTGCCGCTATATCGTTAATCCGCCGGGCGTGGATGCCGCGGTCCACCAGCATGTGGGCGTTGGCGAGGGGGATGTGGATTTCGACGCGCTGTTCCGCACCCTGCGCGAAATGAAATTTGCCGAGCAGACCTTCAAGGTCGGCGGCGCGCCGATTGTGGCCGCCTCGCTATTTGGCTACCCGGAAAAAATGAAATACCAGGCAGTGGAAACCCGTGAACTCATCGAACGTGAATTGCTGCGTCGCTAAAGCGCGGCAACAGGAGCATTTTTATGAACAAAGATAATGTAAAACTGGCGATCGCCCCTATCGGCTGGACCAACGATGATATGCCTGAACTGGGCAGCGAAAATACCTTTCAGCAGATTGTCAGCGAAATGGCGCTGGCGGGGTTTAGCGGCAGCGAAGTGGGCAGCAAATACCCGCGCGATCCGGCGGTGCTGAAGCCGATGCTGGATATTCGCGGCATTCAGATCTGCAATGCCTGGTTCAGCACCTTTTTTGCCAACGGGCAGCGGGAAAAGACCATTGACGAGTTTGTGAATCACATGAATTTCCTGCACGCGATGGGGGCGAGAGTGATTGGCTGCTCCGAGCAAAGCGGCAGCATTCAGGGGCTGGAAAAACCGATTCTCGGCGAGGCAAAACCCTGCTTCAGCGAGGAAGAGTGGCAGCGCGTCGCCGAAGGCTACAACACGCTGGGGCGCCTGGCCGCCGAGAAGGGCATGCAGGTGTGCCTGCACCACCATATGGGGACCGGTATTCAGACCAGCGAAGAGATCGACAAATTTATGTCGCTGGTCGATGACAAAGTCTTTCTGCTGTACGACACCGGACACGCCTGGTATTCCGAAGGGGGCGAAGCGCCGATGCTGGCGATCCTCAAGAAATACCTGCCGCGTATCAACCACGTGCACCTGAAAGATGTCCGTCCTCCGGTGATTGAGCAGGTTCGTCGCGAAGGGCTGTCATTCCTTGATGGCGTGAAGAAAGGCACCTTCACCGTGCCTGGCGATGGCGTGATCGACTTCCGTCCGGTGTTCAAACTGCTGGACGACCATGGTTACAAAGGCTGGATGGTGGTTGAAGCCGAACAGGATCCGGCGCTGGCTAACCCCTTCGAATACGCCCTCAAAGCGCGTAAATACATTCGTGAAACGGCAGGAATCTAATCGTTGATCCACTTTCAGGCCACACAGCGCTGTGGCCTGTTTTTTTGCCCCATCAGCCAGCAATTTCTCAAGGCGTACAACGAAAAAATACCTTGTTGAGGCTCGGGACTCTGTGCATTCAGATAACAGCGAATCTTCTCTCAAACAAGGCGGGATTGGTCAGCCAGGCTGTACCGTCTGCCTGTCGCGCTATTTAGCTGCAGGCTCGGCAATGCGATGTCTGTCTTCTGGCATCTGTGCTGGCCGGCTAATTCGCAAGGACTCTATGGATCTTCACCAGGCAACAGGTGATATCGGGATATCCCCGTGGTGTAACACGCAACCACCCATGGTGATGGAGGATTATCTCTACGTAAATATATAACCCCGCTGAAAGTGGCTACACAGGCGTCCTGATTTTGTTATTCACGACTGAAGCTGCAAATTCATGCTCTTTTTTCTTCCAGACTGAACATAATATTGTGTTTTTTCACTTTATACTGCAGCGCTCCACGTGAAATTCCCAGCATCCTTGCGGCTTTAGCCACGCACCCATGAGCTTCTTTTAAAGCCTCGATTAAGATCTGGTATTCATACTGCTCAAGTTTATCCGTCAATGTCCCTTCTTCGACGGTGAGGTTTTCACGATAGGTTTCGACCAGAGAAGCGCTTTGCGAGGATGCTTCGGCAGAAAAATGTGTAATGACATCGGTTTCATGATTAAAGAAAAGCTCAGTCAACGGACCCGGCGTTTTTTGAAGTAAGAGACTCCTCACAATGACGTTTTCCAGCATCCTGACGTTACCCGGCCAGTCGTAATCAAGTAGCTGCTTTTCAACCGATGCAAGGAAAGGATAAACATCCTTGTTGCTATTCGCCTGGTGTTTGGCCATAAAATGGCGAGCCAGAGGAATAATTTCATCTTTCCTCTCTCTGAGGGGAGGGATAACCACCATACCAATTTCTAACCTGTAGAACAGATCGTCACGTAATCTCTTCTGTCTGATCATATCGAAAGGAGATTCATTCATTGCCGCGATAATGCGGATATCTGCTTTTAGTTCTTTACTACCTCCTACTTTCCAGAATGTCTTCTCCTGTAAAAAACGGAGTATTTTCCCCTGCACATCGACCGGCAACGCATTCAGCTCATCAAGAAACAGCGTGCCTCCATGAGCAAGCTCAAGATAGCCGCGAGTATTTTCTGCGCCAGTGAATCCCCCCTTCACCGTGCCAAAGAGAGTGCTCTCAATGAGCGTGACCGGCAATGCGCCGCAGTTCAGCGCTATAAAGGGTTTATGACGACGGGGGCTGTGATTGTGAACGAAATTCGCCAGTAACTCCTTCCCGGTTCCTGTTTCGCCAATCACCATAACCGGCACATGACTCGCCGCCAGTCGTGCTGCACGATCGAGAACCTGCTGCATCGCTTCTGAATCATGAATAATTTCGGGTTGCTCCCCCGCGTCCCGACTAAACAATTTTTCATTGAGCACAGACAAATGACGCTGCAACTTTCGAAAACGGGAAAGATCCTGGCCTGACTCGATGACACCCATTATCTTCCCGGAGGAGTTGAAGAGTGGCACCGTTGTATGCTGATAATCAATCAGTTTACCGCTGGGAGTATAATAACTTTTCTGGTGATTAATTGATTCCTCACCATATCGCAGTGCCCTGAGCATTTCATTGTCATCAGCATGAATGGAAGGAAAAGCCCTAAGCATGTGTCTGCCGAGAACATCCTTACGCTGACACTCATCCAGATCGGCATTTTCCTGGTTGTAATAAACATGTTCCCCTGCCGCATTCAGGACCGAAAAAGGCTGGCCAAGGACATCAAAAAAGCGCTCAAAAACTTTTATTGCCGCCTGTAATTCGTGATCAATATCAACTTTCACTTTTTTTCCTCCCGACTGATTAAAATCTGGCGCCCTGCTTAAATTTAAGCGAAGTGATGATTTTTGGCTATGGGTATTTTTTCTAAATATGCATAAATTCAATAAGTTAAAAATGTAAAATAACTGGCATATGTATTGCTTTATTAACCTCGGCAGGATGAATGATAAACGACAACGCGTTAATAGCTACCCGATATGTACCGGGAAATTAATAAACCGTCAAATATAACAGGAAGCCTCTTATGGACTCACAAAGTAATAAGGGAAGAATGGGAATAACACAAATTTCATTATTTTGTATGTGTGCGGTTATTGTCCTTGAAACGCTTACTGCTTCGGCAGCAATAGGCCCCAGCGGTCTTTTCTGGTGGGGGATAACTTTAATATTTTTCATTGTCCCTTACTCATTGATCACTTCAGAGCTGGGTACGGCTTATCCTGCGGAAGGCGGTATATATGACTGGATCCGCAGGGCTTTTGGTGCACGTATGTCAACCAGAGCCGTTTATTTATACTGGTTGGCCGGTGGCCTTTGGATGCCGGCAGGGTATATTCTCTTCGCCGGTATGTTTGCTCGTGTTTTTATGCCGGAATTGTCCCTGATGTGGCAGGTGGCAATAGTTCTGGTGATGAGCTGGCTCACGATCGCTTTCATTAATTTTAAAACCAGCGTGGGTATCTGGCTGACAGTCTCCGGGGCAATTTTTAAAATTACCGTGATAATGATCCTTGGTATCGCCGGGTTTTATCATCTGTTTGTGCATGGGCCTGCCAACGAATTTTCGCTTCAGACGATGCTCCCTTCAGCATCTTCAGGTATCGGGTTCCTGGCCGTCATTGTTTATAACCTTGTCGGATTAGAGCTGGTTGCCTGTATGGGTAAAGAGCTTCGCAATCCTGTGAGAGATATGCCCCGGGCCATTCTTTTAGCTTCTCTGGCCATTGCTTTCCTTTACGTGTTCGGCTCCATGGGGATTCTGATGGCCATTCCCCTGGAAAATCTCAATCTTGTTTCCGGTATAGTCGATGCCCTTGGTCCGTTGCTTGGGGAAGGCAGTCCACTCATTATTCTGGTCTGTGTCTTTTTTATGCTTTCGATTGTTGGTAACCAGGTGACGTGGGCTATGGCGCCCAGTCGTGCTGCAGCGGAAGCCGCGAGAGAAGGTGAACTACCCGCTTTTATTGGTCGTTGGCACCCCAGGAACAATACACCTTACTGGGCTAATCGTATTTTAGGAATCGTTTCGACAGTTATAACTTTAGTTTACGCCTGGTTTGCCCAAGGGGATAATGCAAACATGTTCTGGTCAATTTTCTCTTTTTCCAGTGCCTGTATTATTATCAGCTACCTTTTATTTTTCGCCTCATTTATTAAGCTTCGCATTTGTGATACATCCACGCCTAGACCATTTAAAGTACCGGGGGGATTGCCAGTTGCTATCGGCTGCTCGCTGTTGTGCATGGTGTTTATTTTTATGTGCGCCATGCTATTTATTTTCCCGGATTTACCCAAAGGCATTATTGAGTGGCACCATAGTGGCCCAATCCTGTCGGGAGTCATTATTGTCCTGGCTGTGGGTGACATTATTATTCGGCGCGCTGAAAAGTCCCATGAAAAACTAACGCAAGCCGTAAATTAATGTTTTGAGGATAGTAATAAATTAACCAGAGAATAAGTCCTTAACGTAAATAATCCTGATAAAGGAGTATGGTCTATGAAAAAGAGCGATGAGAACTGCAATATGTCTGGCTCGGGAGAGCGAAACAATCAATCATTCATTTTGATCCAGGAGGGAGCAGCATGTTCGAAGTAACCGAGGTGTCTATTGCCGAGCTGCGAAAAGCGCTTGAGTCAGGTCAAACCACAGCGGTCGAGCTGGTTAAGGCTTATCTTGCCCGAATAGATGCCTACAATGGCCCCGAGACGCAGACTAAATTGAATGCTGTGGTTGTACGTAACCCTGATGCGCTCGCGGAAGCAGAGGCCTCGGACGCGCGTCGTGCCCGTGGCGAACCCTTGGGTCCACTGGATGGCATACCTTATACCGCTAAGGACAGCTATTTAGTTAAGGGCCTTACCGCCGCTGCCGGTAGCCCGGCCTTTAAGGATTTAATTGCCCAGTACGATGCGTTTGCCGTCGAGCGCTTACGCACCGCAGGTGCCATCTGCCTGGGTAAAACCAACATGCCGCCAATGGCTAATGGCGGCATGCAGCGAGGTCACTACGGGCGCGCTGAAAGTCCGTATAACGCCGATTATCTTACCGCACCGTTCGCCTCCGGTTCTTCTAATGGTGCCGGTACGGGTACAGCGGCGAGTTTCTCCGCATTTGGCCTGGCTGAAGAAACCTGGTCGAGCGGCCGAGGCCCTGCTTCTAATAATGGTCTGTGCGCTTATACGCCGTCACGCGGCGTGATTTCTGTTCGCGGTAACTGGCCGCTGACGCCAACAATGGATGTGGTGGTACCTTACGCCCGTACGATGGTCGACCTGCTTGAAGTTCTGGATGTTGTTGTTGCCGACGATCCAATAACTCGTGGCGACCTGTGGCGGCTGCAGCCCTGGGTGAAAATACCCAAATCTTCGGAGGTTCGGCCTGCTTCCTACCTGGAGCTCAACGTCAAACCCGATACGCTTAAAGGCAAACGCTTCGGCGTGCCGCGGATGTTTATTAATAAAGATGAGTTGGCCGGTACGGGTGAAAATCCCGGTATTGGTGGGCCAACCGGTCAACGCATTCATACGCGCGCTTCGGTGATAGACCTTTGGGAAGCCGCGCGAAAAACGCTGGAAGAGGCTGGCGCAGACGTTGTGGAAGTGGATTTCCCGCTGGTATCAAACTGTGAAGGTGACCGTCCCGGTGCGCCAACCGTATTTAATCGTGGGATCGTCTCGCCAGAGTTCCTCAATGATGAGCTATGGGAACTGTCTGGCTGGGCTTTTGACGAATTCCTGCGCGCCAACGGTGATCCTGAACTTAACAAACTGGCGGATGCCAACGGTCCCCTTATATTCCCGCACGATCTGGGCACGCTCCCGAACCGCGAAGGCGATCTCGCGGCGGGCATGGAGGAGTATGTCAATATGGCCAAACGTGGCCTCAAAGCGTACAACCAAATCGCAAGCGTACCGGATGGTCTGCGCGGTCTGGAGAAAACGCGTAAGTTGGATCTGGAAGAGTGGATGGACGAGCTCAGACTTGATGCCGTGCTGTTCCCGACCGTGGCTGACGTCGGACCGGCGGATGCGCATATCAACCCTGCTTCGGCCGATATCGCCTGGAGCAATGGCGTCTGGGTCGCTAACGGTAACCTCGCCATTCGTCACCTGGGTGTCCCGACCGTTACCGTCCCCATGGGGGTGATGGCCGATATAGGTATGCCTGTAGGTCTCACCTTCGCCGGTCGGGCTTATGACGACAATAATCTGCTCCGCTTTGGGTCGGCTTTTGAAGCAACCGGTAGTCAACGTCTGGTACCGCCGCGCACACCTCCTCTGCGTTAATCAGGCTGGGCTGCCGGATTTGTGGACTGTCTCTTGAGCAGAGGATCCGCTCAAGAGACAGGTGTAAGGGAAAGGGCGTGACGCCACGTCCGCACTTTATTGCTGGCGATAGGGAAATACGTGAGACAGATTTTAAATCCGTATTAACCATTTATGCATATTTATCCCGGGCGGCGGGGTACACCCCTTGCCCGGGCGACGGTACGGCGCTGGTCAGTAGCCCGGTAAGCGCAGCGCCAGCGGGGAGCACGTTCCCGGGCGGCGGGGTACACCCCTTGCCCGGACTACGGTGCGGCGCTGGTCAGTAGCCCGGTAAGCGCAGCGCCAGCGGGGAGGTTCCCGGGCGGCGGGGCAAACCCCTTGCCCGGGCGACGATACGGCGCTGGTCAGTAGCCCCGGTAAGCGCAGCGCCAGCGGGGAGGTTCCCGGGCGGTGGGGTAAACCCCTTGCCCGGGCTACGGTGCGGCACTGGTCAGTAGCCCCGGTAAGCGCAGCGCCAGCGGGGAGGTTCCCGGGCGGCGGGGTACACCCCTTGCCCGGGCGACGGTACGGCGCCGGTCAGTAGTCCGGTAAGCGCAGCGCCAGCGGGGAGGTTCCCGGGCGGCGGGGCAAACCCCTTGCCCGGGCGACGATACGGCGCTGGTCAGTAGCCCCGGTAAGCGCAGCGCCAGCGGGGAGGTTCCCGGGCGGCGGGGTAAACCCCTTGCCCGGGCTACGGTGCGGCGCTGGTCAGTAGCCCCGGTAAGCATAGCGCCACCGGGGAGAGGCGCCGGAGCGACAAGGGAGCTTACTTCACCTCAGCAAGGGCGGTTTTGTCGACGTAGGGTTTCATCAGCGCATCGGCCTCTTTCTGCGCCGTCTGCACCGCCGCTTCCGGCGTCACTTTGGCGTCGTTAACCACCGCCGCCAGCTGGTTCTCCATCGCTTTACGCACGGCGACGGTCTCCCAGGTGGAGTACCACGGATGGGCGTACTTCAGTTGCTCCAGAGCAATTGCCGCGCGCGGATCCTGCTGCAGATAGGCCTTCATCTCCGGCGTATCGTAGGCGGCTTTGCGCGGCGAGAAGTAGCCGGTGAAGCGGCTCCATGCGCCGTTGACCTGCGGGCTCACCAGATACGTCAGGAACTGATAGGCCGCTTTCTTCTGCGCGTCGTTAATACCTTTAAAGCTCACCAGGCTGGCGCCGCCGATCGGTACCGCGCGCTGCTCTTTCGCCGGCAGCATCGCCACTCCGAGCTCAAAATCTTTGCTGTTCTCGCGCATAAAGCCCAACGCGCCGGTGCTGAGCATCGCCATCCCCACCTTACCGGAGAAGAAGCTGGCGCTGATCTGCTTCGAGTTGAGGACGCCGGAGGGCATCACTTTGTCTTTGTAGATCAGATCCTGCCAGAAGCGCAGCGCCCCGATGGTGGTCGGCGCGTTGTAGTAGACCTCGCCGGGATAGTCTTCGTTAAAGTATTTCCCGCCGTTGGCGCGTACCAGCGCCGAGAAGATCCAGCCGCCGTAGTCGTCGTTGGTCGACGGCAGCATGATCCCCCACTGACCTTTGCTCTCGTCGGTCAGCTTTTTGGCATCCGCCAGCAGTTCGGCCCAGGTCTGCGGCGGCTGTGTGATCCCGGCCTGCTCGAACATCGTTTTGTTGTAGTAGAGGATCGGCGTCGAGTTATGGAACGGGATCGCGTAGGTGGTGCCCATCACCTGGGCGTTCTTGTGCATCGCCGGCCAGAACTCGTTGACCAGGAAGTCCCCCGCTTTTTGATCGCCATAGCGGAACAGCTCGTCCATCGGCAGGATCTCATCCTTTAGCGCCAGGTCGGTGGTGAAGTTGGCGGACATGATCACCAATGCCGGCGGCTGCCCGGCCTTCTGCGCCGATTCGGCTTTGATCTTGGTGGTGTCGTAGTTGCCGGTGAAGATCCCGCGCACTTCGACATCCTGCTGCGAATCGTTAAAGGCTTTGATGACGCGGGTCATCTCCATGGTCAGCTTGCCGTCTACCGGCGCCGGAAACATGAAATCGATCTTCTCTTTCGCCAGCGCCGTGCCGCAGAGGGCAAGCGAAAGCCCGACGGCTGTCAGGGTTTTAAGCATGGTCAATCTCCTGGAGTAAATTGTGCTGTTGCTCAGCATGAAAAAGATGAATATCCCCGGGCGAAAAGCCGAGGGTCAGCGTGTCGCCTTTCTCCGGCACCGCGCCGCGATGGCGGCGGCTAAAGCGCAGGGTGCCGATGGGGGTGCTGACGTGGAGCAGATAATCGGCTCCCATCAGTTCTCGTTGCAGCACGGTGGCGGAGAGGCGCAGGTGGCCCTCCTCCACGCGATCGCTGATATGTTCCGGACGAATGCCGAACCAGACCCGGGACTCGTCGCGATAGCGCGACGGCAGCGGATGGCGCAGGTCGCCGAGCTGTACCTCGCCGTCGGCGCAGGGCAGCGACAGCAGGTTCATCGCCGGCGAGCCGATAAACCCGGCGACGAACAGGTTGGCCGGATGGGCGTAGAGGTACTCCGGCCGTCCGACCTGCTGGACGTGGCCGCCGTTCATCACCACGATGCGGTCGGCCATCGACATCGCCTCGGTCTGGTCATGGGTGACGTAGACGGTGCTGGTTTTCAGCTGCTGGTGGAGATCCATAATGCTGTCGCGCACTTCGCTGCGCAGGCGTGCGTCGAGGTTGGAGAGCGGTTCGTCCATCAGGAACAGCCGCGGGTTGCGCACGATGGCGCGGGCCATCGCCACCCGCTGGCGCTGGCCGCCGGAGAGCTTCGCCGGCTTGCGGTCCAGCAGCGTTTCCAGCTGCAGCATCTGCGCCACTTTATCGACCCGCGGCTGCCAGCTGGCCTTATCTTCTTTGCGCACCTTCATGCCGAAGGTGATGTTGTCCTGTACCGACAGGTGCGGGAACAGGGCGTAGTTCTGGAAGATCATCGCGAAGTTGCGCTCGCGCGGCGACAGGGCGGTGATGTTCTGGTCGTGCAGCCAGATTTCCCCCTCGCTCACCGGCTCCAGTCCGGCGAGCAGGCGCAGCAGGGTGCTTTTGCCGCAGCCGGAGGGGCCGACCAGCACCACAAACTCGCCTTCGTGAATATCGAGGGAGAGAGCGTCGAGGGCCGGTTTACCGTCAAAACGCTTACTGATGTTTTGCAAACTAAGCATGAGGATTAGCGCTCTTCCGTTGGGCAACTGATGTTTTCGTCATACAGCCACGGCCCGGCGTGGTGGCTCAGCGCGTGCTGGTAGCTGACCCACTGCTCGCCGACCTGGCGGTGCATCAGGCATGACGCCGGTGACAGGTCGTAGTACGGGCGGCGGTCCTCGTGGAAATAGGGCACCTGATGGACGGTGCCCGGCACGGTGGAGACGATCGCCTGGCGATACTGGGTCAGGGTCAGGCTGTGGTTATGGCCGCAGAAGATGCGCATCAGGGAAGGGAAGCGCTCCACCAGCGCCAGCAGGCGATGGCCGTTTTCGCAGGCGATGGGGTCCATCTGGGCGTTGCCCAGCGCCAGCGGCGGGTGGTGCATAAACACCGTCGCCGGCTTGTCGCCGCCGTCGAACAGCTGGGCCTCCAGCCATTTAATGGTTTCGTCCGTCAGCCAGCCGCTGGAGGTGCCGGCGCGGCTGGAGTCGATAAACAGCAGGCGGGTGGCGAAGTCGTCCACCGCGTAATGCATGTTCTGCGGGTCGCTGCCGAGCTGCGGACACAGCGGATGCAGGTATTCGAGAAACAGTTCTTTATCGTCGTGATTGCCGGGGATCAGATACAGCGGATAGTTCAGGCTGCCGAGGATCTGGCGGGCAACCTCGTACTCCTGCGGGCGGCCGCAGTTGACGATATCGCCGCTGACCACCACCGCGTCCGGGCGCTCCGTCAGGGCGTTGAGCTGGGAGACCACGTCGGCGTTGGCGGCGTTGACGTCGATAAAGCCGTACAGCTTCTGCCCGTGGCTGCGGAAATGGGTATCGGAAATCTGGGCTAACAGCATAGATAACTCCTTATTTGATCCCGGAGAAGCCGAAGCTTCGCAGGAACTGTTTCTGGAAAAGGATGAACGCCAGCATCAGCGGCAGGCAGACCATCAGCGTCCCGGCGCCGATGGTGCCCCACTGGCCGCCGGATTCGGCGCCCATGGCGAAGGAGACCAGCCCCACGGTCAGCACCTGCTTATCGGGATCGTTGAGCATCATCAGCGGCCACAGATATTCGTTCCAGTGATAAGTAATGCTGACGGTGGCGAAGGCCAGCACCGACGGCCAGGACATCGGCAGCAGCACGCGGAACAGCACCTGCCACCAGCGGCAGCCCTCCATCAGGGCGGCTTCTTCCAGCTCTTTGGGGATGGCGAGGAACGCCTGGCGCATCAGGAACACGCCGAACGCCGAGGTGAAGTAGGGCATCATCACCCCGGTGAGGGTGTTGAGCAGGCCGAAGGTTTTCAGGGTCAGCATGTTCGGCACCATCATCACCACCGGCATGATCATCAGCTGGACGAGGAACAGCAGGAACAGGGTCTGCTTGCCGCGGAACTGGTGGCAGGCGAAGACATAGCCGGCGGTGGTGATGGTCAACAGCTGCACGAAGAAGGTGCCGAAGGTGAAGATCAGGGTGTTGGCGTACAGGCTTAGCCAGTCGGCGCTGGCCCAGGCGTCGCGGAAGTTATCCAGCGTCAGCGGCAGGCGCGGCAGCAGCGAAGCCATATCCTCGCCGAAGGTGGTGGCGCTGAAGGCGGTGGCCAGCATCCAGATAAACGGGCTGACCCACAGCAGGGCCAGGCAGCACATCAGCACGCTGAGGGTGAACGGCTGCGAGCGACGCAGGCGCAGCCACAGCGGGGATGAGGCGACCGGCGAACGAACAACCAGCGGCGAGGCTTCAGCGCTCATAGTGGGCTCCTTTCTCCAGCAGTTTGAGGTTAAGCAGCGAGAAGGCGAACAGCCCGCCCAGGGTCAGGAAGGTGGCGGCGGAGGCTTTGCCGAGGTCGTGGGTATCCCACGCCAGATTCTGGATGTAGTAGAGCAGCACGGTGGTGGCGTTGTCCGGCCCGCCGCGGGTCATCACCGCCACGTGGTCAATCTGGGTGATGGAGTAGATCAGCGCGGTGGTGATGACGAAGCTCAGGGTCGGGCGCAGCAGCGGCAGGGTGACCTTAAAGAACACCTGGCTGCGGGTGGCGCCTTCCATGATCGCCGCTTCGCGCGTTGAGGCCGGGATGCTCTGCAAGCCGGCGAGGAAGAACAGCATGTAGTAGCCGGCGAACTTCCATACGCCGATCAACGCCAGCGCCAGCAGGGCGCTGTTGCTGCGCCCCAGCCAGTTGTTGTTCATTGGTCCGAACAGCTTCGCCAGATAGTGGTCGAGCAGGCCGAGGCCGGGCATAAAGATAAACAGCCACAGCGCGGCGGCGCTGACCATCGGGATAATCATCGGGAAGAAGAAGGCGGTGCGCAGCCAGCGGTTAACACGGTGGTTTTCGCTCAGTGCCACCGCCAGCAGCAGGGCCAGCGTTACGCCGGGGACCACGGTCAGCAGGATATAGAGCAGGTTGTTGAGCAGCGACTGCCAGAAGACGTTATCGGCGAACAGACGGACGAAGTTATCCAGCCCGACGAACGGCGCGCCGTCGCTGGCCATGCGGGTGTCGAACAGGCTGTCGTACACCGAGCGGCCCAGCGGGAACCAGGTAAACAGCAGTAAAAACAGCAGGGAAGGCGACAGTATCAGCCAGGGGAGCCAGGTTTTTCTCATGGTGGCAGACGTCTCGTTCAGGCGTTTATGGAAGCCCGGATTGTGGGAACGAATGACTGCAAGGGGATGGCGGGGAGATGACCGTTTAATGAACCTTCAGCGGACGTCGGCCGAGGGAACAGGCCGGGCAGACGCGCCGCCCGGCGGAGAAGGGGGGGTTAGAAGTCGGCTTTCAGCACCACGCGATAGCGGGCTTTACCCTCGCGCACGTGTTTTAGCGCTTCGTTGATCTGCGACATCGGGAACAGCTCGGTGGTGGGGGCCACTTTGCTGCGCCCGGCAAACTTCATCAGCTTACGCAGCTCGGACGGATTGCCGGTGGCCGAACCGGAGATGCTGCGGTCGCCGCCAATCAGGGTAAAGGCGGGGACCTGCAGCGGCTTCATCACCGCACCGACGGTATGGAAGTTGCCGCCGTAGGCCAACGCTTCGAAGTACGGCTGCCATTCGAGATCTACCGCCACGGTGTTAATGATCAGGTCAAACTGACCAGCCAGCGCTTTTAAAGCTTCAGGATCGCGGCTGTTGACCACCCGATCGGCGCCCATCGCCAGCACTTCCTGCTCTTTCGCCGGGTTGGAGCTGAAGGCGGTGACTTCGGCACCCATGGCGCGCAGCAGTTTAATGGCGATATGGCCGAGGCCGCCGATACCAATGACGCCCACGCGGCTGGTGGCGGTGACGTGGTGCATCAGCAGCGGTTTAAAGACGGTGATCCCGCCGCACAGCATCGGGCCGGCGGATTCGATATCGATACTCTCCGGCAGCGGGATCACCCATTGCCAGTCGGCGCGCAGCTTGTCGGCGAAGCCGCCGCGGTTGATGATGGTTGGCACCGAGCCTTCGAGGCAGTTGATTTGGTTGCCGCTGATGCAGGCATCGCAGTGCCCGCAGCTGCGCGCCGTCCAGCCGATGCCGACCTTCTGGCCGACCTTCAGCCCTTTATCCTGCGCCGCGCTGCCCAGCGCCGCCACGCGGCCAATCACCTCATGGCCGGCAACCAGCGGATAGCTCGACATGCCCCATTCGTTGTCGATCATCGACAGGTCGGAGTGGCAGATGCCGCAGTATTCAACCTGCACTTCGACATCCTGCGACAGGAGTTCGCCTGCGTCGTACTCCCACAGCGACAGATCGGCGCCCGCTTCTTTGGCGGCGTAGCTTTTAATTGTGCTCATCACGATTTCCTTGGTTTGGCGTAGATAAACAGAAAGTGTAGAGCATGGGGCGGGGCGACGCTTGGCAGAAGGAGGCAGGCAGACGGGCAAGGAAAGGGGAAGGGGAAGGGGCGATCGAGCAGGGGGAAACTTGCCGGGCAGGAGAGAAGGAAAATGTGACGTGAGACGGTCCTGAGCAGGCCGGGCGCTGTTTTTTTCGACACTTAGCGTGGCGGAGACACGCTGCTGCTTGCATGGCGGCCATCGACAGGTATAATCCACAACGTTTCCGTACCCCTTCAGTGCCGAAGTGGCGAAATCGGTAGACGCAGTTGATTCAAAATCAACCGTAGAAATACGTGCCGGTTCGAGTCCGGCCTTCGGCACCATCGGAACATCAATAGACGTCAACGGACGTCTTTTTTTGTGCCTGAAATCCAGTATCCGCAAGGCTTTCCGCCAAATTTCATTCAACTGATGTCAACTGCGTCTATCCACATCAAGTCGCTTGTGAGTATAGAACCGAGTATATATGCTGGTTCGATAACGTTTGTATACTCACAGCGGTACATGGAAGGAAACCGTAATGGCTCTTACAGATATCAAAGTACGTACTGCAAAACCCGATACAAAGGAATACTCGCTTGCTGATGGCGGCGGTATGTCTTTGTTGGTGCATCCTAATGGATCTAAGTACTGGCGCTTTCGTTTTCGCTTTGGTGGAAAGCAACACCTGATGGCATTTGGTGTTTATCCTGAAACCTCTTTAGCTGATGCTCGTCAGAAGAGAGAAGAGAGAAGAGGCAAGTTGCTGCTGGTGTTGATCCCCGTGAACATAAACGCGCAGTGAAAGAAGAGCAGGCAAAAGAGGTTATCACTTTTGAATCAGTTGCCAGAGACTGGCATGCCAGCAATTAAAAGTGGTCTGAGTCCCACAGTGGACGTGTTCTTAAAAGTCTGGAAGATAATTTGTTTGCTGCGATTGGTAAACGAAATATCGCTGAGCTAAAGACCCGGGATCTATTGATACCTATCAAAGCCGTGGAGATGTCTGGACGTCTTTAGGTGGCTGCACGCCTACAACAACGTACAACTGCGATTATGAGATTTGCCGTGCAGAGCGGCCTAATCGACTATAACCCCGCGCAAGAGATCGCTGGAGCGGTTGCTACAGCTAAACGTCAACATCGCGCTGCGCTAGAGCTTAATCGCATTCCTGAACTACTTCATCGTATCGATACCTATACCGGCAGACCACTAACACGCTTAGCTGTGGAGCTGACGTTATTGGTCTTCATTCGCTCTAGTGAACTACGTTTTGCTCGCTGGACAGAAGTGGATTTTGATACCGCTATGTGGACGATTCCGGGCGAACGTGAACCACTGGAAGGTGTCAAATACTCTCAGCGCGGTTCAAAGATGAAGACTCCACATCTTGTTCCCTTGTCACGACAAGCTCTCTCCATTTTGGAAAAGATCAAATGTATGAGCGGAAACCGAGAATTGATTTTTGTAGGAGATCATAATCCACGTAAGCCGATGAGTGAGAACACCGTGAATAAGGCGCTTCGGGTTATGGGCTACGATACAAAAGTTGAGGTTTGTGGGCATGGTTTCAGAACCATGGCGTGCAGTTCTTTGATTAAGTCAGGATTATGGTCGAAGGATGCGGTAGAGAGGCAGATGAGTCACCAGGAACGTAACTCTGTGCGTGCGGCTTATATTCATAAGGCCGAGCATTTGGGGGAGCGTAGATTGATGCTGCAGTGGTGGGCGGATTATCTGGATGCGAATCGAGAATCAGTCATATCTCCATTCGAATACGCAAAACTAAACAATCCATTGAGGTAAGAAAAACAGTGTAAAGATACGCCGCAGCTAATGCTGCGGCTGTTATTCATTTTGGTTAGTCTTTTAACTTACTGATTTCAAACATATCTGGAAAATCATTATCCGCGTATTACATTTCTGCGTTCCAGTTTCCAAAATACCGCTTCAATTTCTCGATGGTATGACGCCACCTCGGTGCCGTTGGCCTGCATACCGTATTTTGATTACCGAAGAAGCCGACCTCAGTCACTGCCTCTTGTTCGCTGCGGGTTTCAAGCCATTTAACTGAGACAAAATATTCTGACTTATCGGGATCATCCGCGTTGTCTCGATACCAGGCACCAAATTTGAGTACGTCCATTGCGAGTTTTTCGCCATCCTCAGTGTTAACCATAAAGCTGCTGGCTGGTTCAATGGCACTTTGTACCAGGCCCACGCCTACATATCCTGTTTTAGGTATGTTGACCCAGACGCGGTCACCCGGCTGGAGCTGTTTTAATGTTTGGCTGTACCAGCTTCCGCCACCAGCACTGATAAAACCGTATCGACGAGCCTCTTCCCAGACGCGGCTGTGTGGGTCGCCAAACGAGACGTAAAACTCCCCGTTCCAGGGTTCTTTAGTGCTGCCATTTATGCTTGTAACTGCTTGTGCGGCATTGGTTTGCGTCTCACTTGGGTCGATAAGCCAGGCACGGCTCAGAAACTGCTCCTCACCGTTCTGGAACACTTTGAAGAACAGCACGTTAATTGATATGCCGTTCTTGCTTAGGTAGTCGACGATGCGTTCGGTGGACGGATCCAGTTCCGCTGCGACAATAATTATTTGATGTGACTGGTTGAGAGACTCCTCTTCCAGTTCGGCATTGAAGCGTTGCTTAAATGCCTCACCCAAATTTCCGCCGCCAGAGAATTTTTCATAAATCTGCGACAATCGATCGGCGGTTAAGTCATCTACCCAAGAGGCGTAATCCAGCGCCTGCGCGACCACTTCACGTGGCGTGCGGTCGCGTTTGAGTTCAATCAGGATCAGCGACGCATCCGGTGCAATCGCCAGCAGGTCGATACGTCCTTTATCGAACGTATATTCCTGATGTCCGATGATCATCCACTGGTCAGAAAGGATAGTGGGGTCGTTTAAAATCATCTTCTCCAGCAGTTGCTCACTGGCGAGTTTGCTGATGGTTAGCGGATGAGGGTTCTCCCCCACCCGCCAGATAGCATGATGAACCGGCATCGTCTGTTCCTTAGTTTAATGCTGCGTCGGTGAGCGCATCCGCCAGATAGAGCTGGGTTTGCCGGGCGGATTGCAGGCGAGATTTGAGTTGGTCACATACTTTGAAAAAGTCTTCAATCGTGGATATTACCTTCCATTGAATTGCCGCAGGAGGAAGTGCCACTGGTGCTGACCTCAAATTTTCTTGGGATATATTCATTTGGCTTTCAGCCATACCAGATTTCGATGCTTCCAAATAATCAGCTGTCACCCCACAGTTAAGGCATAAAGAAATATATTTTGCAGATATATCATTTGAAATTAAATGAAATCTGATGATTTTGTCCGATATCATTAGCCTAGGCCGTGTTTTTTCAACTAAACACGAAATACCGACTCTATTCTTTGGTCCCGCTCTTGTTACTAAGATATCACCATCCTGAACCTCATATTGAGGTCGGGGCAGTTTACTACTTGGCAAGGTTTTATTTTCCTGTTGTCTATACTCCAAACTTTGCACTGCAGTAGTTTTTAATACTCCCCAAACATTTTCATTGGGGGATGGTTCAGGAGAACAAGCGGGACTCCAGCCAGCATCCATATTTGCAATGATTTCACCAATGCGACACCACTCCCACCTCTCCGGCAAATCAAACGGTTTTTCCTCATCACTCACTGGCGGCAACGGTTTTTGTTTTTTAATTTTCCCTTCTTTTACCAATTGCGCTTTTTCCTGCTCAATACGTTTAAGCAGTTCAGAAGCCGGTTCGTCGTCAGGATCTTGTGGCACCAGTTTACCCATAACAGCCAGTTGCAGAATGGTTTGCTTAAGCGCCTCGATACTCGCTTCGGTGGTAAAGAGTGTGTCGAAATGCTGGGTGATTCGCGCCCAGTTTTCTGCGAGTTCTTCGGCATGTTGGCTATCGACCAGCGTTGCCAGCAGGGTTTCTACCAGTTGCTGATGAGCATCCAGACTGGTCAGCGATTGCTGTTCCAGTTGGTCACAAAGGGACATCAGTTCATTAACTTTAGCAACGATGCGATATTGTTCTGTAATCGGTGGAATTGGAGTGATAGATGTTTTGATTAGACCAACATTTAGCGTTGGCTGTGCTAATGTTCGTGTATCGCCTTTAAAGCTAGCTTGCATTAATTTACTTTGTAAGAGAAGTAAAATAAATTCCTTTGATAAATTCGACACAGGAACAATTCTGCATAACGCACGTGCAATATTTGCTCCTTTCCAACTATCAGGCGCTACTCCAAGTTTTCCGATTGAACCTACCACTGCCATAAGAATTTCGCCGCCATTCAGACGAGTGCGCTCATACTTTGCAGCAACTAAATGGCTGATGGTTTTTTCTGGTAACATTGGCGGGTTGATCATGGCTATGTCACCGATTCGTACAAATGGCACCCCTCCTACTTCTGGTTCACCAGGGACTAACACTCCATAAGATATTGGATATTGTTGGTTGATAATCTCATCGAAGCACCGCCACTCCCAACCTGCCGGCAATTCAAAAGGCGTCTCATCCTCGCTGATCTCAGGCAGTGGTTTTTGCTTTTTAATTTTACCCTGCTTCACCAGCTCCGCTTTCTCGGCAGCAATACGCTTTAACAACTCAGACGCCGGTTCATCATTCGGGTCTTGCGGCACAAGTTTACCACGCACCGCCAGCTCCAGAATCAGCTCTCGTAGTTTCTTAATGCCGTAGAGGTCGATTTTTCCATTACTGCCACGTCCCGCTGTGGAGCGGGTTTGCAACGCAGAAGACCAAATATCGATATGGTCGGTGAGCAGCTTCTCAACGGTCATCAGTTCTCTCCTTTGTTGCCTGCCAGCGCGGCCCCGAGGATATCGCACAGCTGGTTACGTAGATCGCTGATTTCCGCCTGCTGCGTCTGATATTGCGCCAGCAGTTCAGCCGGGTCGTGGCTGATGGTTTCACCCTGATACGGGTTCTTGATATCAAGGTTAAAGTTGCGGGCAATGATGTCGCCGATGCTGACTTTCCACGCCTGATTATTCTCTTCGCGGCTGGCAAAACTGTCGGCTTCATTGCCCCACCATTCGATTTCGGTCTGGAACTCTTCAAACTTCATCGGTTTGGTTTTGCTGTAGTTCTTCACGCCATCCGGGTACGGGTGCTCATAGAACCAGACATCTTTGGTTGGCTGGCCTTTGGTGAAGAACAGAATATTGGTTTTAATACCGGTGTACGGGTTAAACACGCCGTTCGGTAACCGCACGATGGTGTGCAGGTTGCACTCTTCGGTGAGCAGCTTTTTGATTTTGGTTTTTACACCTTCACCAAACAGCGTACCGTCCGGTAACACCACCGCCGCGCGGCCTTTGTCTGCCAGCACTTCGATAATCAGCTGCAGGAACAGGTCAGCGGTTTCGCGAGTCTGCATCTCTGCCGGGAAGTTTTTCTCAATGCCGTCTTCTTCGGTGCCGCCAAACGGTGGGTTGGTAACAATCACATCGACCTGCTCGTCCCAGGAAGAGAGCGGTTTATTCAGCGTGTTGTCATGGCGAATTTGCACCGGTACTTCAATGCCGTGCAGCAGCATATTGGTGGTACACAGCAGATGTGGAAGCTGCTTTTTCTCGACACCGTGAATTTGCTGTTGCAGGGTTTTATGGTCTTCTGTTGTTTTGACATAATGCTCTTTCACATGGTCAAACGCGCAGGCGAGGAAGCCCCCGGTACCGCACGCCGGGTCCATAATTGACTCGCCGAGTTTCGGATCAATACGGTTGACCATAAAGCGCGTCACTGCACGCGGCGTATAGAACTCACCTGCATTACCGGCACTTTGAAGGTCGCGAAGGATCTGCTCGTAAATATCTCCAAACAGGTGACGTTCAGAGCTGCTGCTGAAGTCGATTTCATTGAGCTTATTGATCACCTGGCGCAGCAGCGTACCGTTCTTCATGTAGTTGTAGGCATCACTGAACGCCTGTTTAACCACAAAGCCACGCGGGTTCTTATCGATCGGCGCGGTGAGGTTTTTCAGGGTCGGGAACAGATCGTCGTTCACAAACTCCAGCAACGCATCACCAGTGATGCCTTCGCTGTTTGCCGCCCAGGTGCGCCATAAATAGCGCTGCGGGATCGGGAGCTGATAGTCATCCTGCTCCAGTTCCAGCTCTTCTTCTTGAGTATCAAAAATCTTCAGGAACAGCAGCCAAGAAAGCTGCCCGAGACGCTGTGCATCGCCGTCCACGCCGGCGTCTTTACGCATAATGTCCTGCAGAGATTTAATGACTGAACTAATCGACATGTTTTCTTACCACTCGTAAAAAAGGTTGCCACCGGGGTCGTGAGCACCTGGTGGCAGAATAGGAGGTTATCAGGCTGAACGTGGGGGTGATTGGTAAATTTCGCTTTCCAGTTCGTTCACGGCATCTTCGTAGGCCTGTTTGCTACCAAAGCTGCTTTTAATAATTTCCAGCGGGCGACCGAGCGAATCGAACGGTTTTAGCTTCAACACCTGGATGTCCTCGATTTCCTGAACGCCTTCGTCGGCGTATTTATCCAGAAGCGTGTTTAACACGTTCTGCGCAGGCTCGGAATATTTAGTGAAGTAGTTACGCTTGCGAACGTTGTCTACACGCTCTTTACGCGTCAGAGGGGGTCGGCCGTAAACCACATGGCACAATAGATCGAACGGGTCGAGATCTTTGCCCACTTCTTCTGCCAGCACATCCCAAAGCACACCGAGCTGTTCCAGCTCATCAATGATGGCCTGTTTGCGGTCCGCAGAGTGCCACTTACGGATGAAGTCATCAAGCGATGCGTACTCTTTATCTCTAAGCAGCGTTTTGCGGGTGTAATCCTGGAAAGATTCAGTGACCAGTTTGCCGTCGGCATCGTAATACTGCACGCGTTTAGCCAACACTTTTACGCTGACACCGTTGACGTGAAACTTACGGACTTTGTTTTCATCGTCTTCTTCAAAAGTGAAGTGGTTTACTGAATTTGGCCACCTGAACAGAGGTGATATGCTCACCTCAGA
>OLQY01000098.1_pt1 | contig 107693 bp, 76 predicted proteins | sample 1672851 | NCBI WGS metagenome assembly OLQY01 (sample SAMEA3136730, study PRJEB25190) | human gut metagenome
TAAGAAAATTGACGATCGCCTTATAAGGAAAGGCGCATCGCACAAAAACCTCACCGTCCTTCAAGGCCTCCCGGCCACTCGCAAGGAGCGGACGATGAACTGGCAATCATTGACTATAAAGAAGTAGTACAAATACGCTCTTGAGTTCTCAAACCACCACCGCACCAGCAGACCGCCCCAAACTCAAGGAGCCAGGCCGCCGTGCTGAGCAGCAAGAGATAAACTTACACGAGAACCCGCAAACGCGCAACCCGACGGGCATGACGAAGCGTGAAACCGTTGGAAATCCAACGTTCCATCGGCGTGTCGAAAACGAGCCAAACGCGACCCGAAACCGTCGATGACACCATCATAGGACGCTAAAACCACGGCCAGGTGAACGCGAAAACAACAACACACGGCGTGTCGGAATCGCAAAACCAAATGCGGATGAAGCGAAGACGCGAACAATGCAGCCATCTGCGCTATGAACGCGATATGGGATCCATAGCCTGACAACCGCACCAATGCAATATCAGGAAATACAGCGCCAAGAAAAAGCAGCACACGGATCCGAACGAAGGCAATGAGATGCAAAAGCCGGGAGGCTCCATGTTCCACGGAGACTCCCGGCTTGGTATTCAATTATTGGTTTTCAGTTATCAGCCAATCACTCGGCCTGAGCGGGCTCTGCAGCCGGCTCAATCGTGGCGACGGCCTTCTTGCGGCTCAGGTAGCGCTTGATGGTCAGGAACTCCAGACCGATCACGAGCACCGCAACCACGCCCCAAGCCACGTACATGGCGGTCTTCCAGATCGGGGTGGCGACCTTCGGCTCGCCATTCGCGTACTGCCAGCTGTTGGCGGCCGTGTACAGGATGTTGTGCGCGGCCTGACGCATGGCCTTCACGGAAGTGGCGGACTTATCGGTGATGTGGTTGGTGATCTTGGTGGTGGCAAGCATCGAATCGTTGCCCGCACGCACTTCCTGATCGGCGTTCTGGTAGCCGTAGCCGCCGAAGTAGTCGGTCAGGACGAAGCCTTTGAAGCCCCACTCGCCGCGCAGCACGGTCTGCAGCAGCGCGCTGTCGGCGCCGGCATAGGTGTTGCCGATGTAGTTGAAGGAGCTCATCACGGCCTGGGCGCCGCCTTCCTTCACGCTCATCTCGAACGGCTTCAGATAGATCTCACGCATGGCCTGCTCGTTCGTCCACGTGCACAGCATTTCCGTACGCTTGGTCTCCTGGTCATTCAGAGCGAAGTGCTTCATGAAGGAGTACACGCCCTTGGACTTGGCACCGGAGATCTCGCTGGATGCCATCACGCCGGAGAGCAGCGAATCCTCGGAGAAGTACTCGAAGGTACGGCCGGAGAACGCGTTGCGGTGGATGTTCATGGCCGGTGCGTACCAGCCAGCCACGTGCATGTCGTGGGCCATCTCGCCGATCATCTCACCGAACTGCTTGGCGAGATCCTTGTTCCAAGTGCAGGCGAATGCCGTGGAAGCCGGGAAGCCGATGGAGCCAACGCCGGTGAAGTTGTTATTCAGCGATGCCGGGCCGTCCGCATCGGTCAGCTGGATCTTGCCGACGGACTTCACAGCCTGGGTGCCATAGCCACCATTGGCGATGAGGTTGTCCATATCGTCGAAGGTGAGCTGGTCGAGCAGCTTGTCCCAATCGGCGTCGTCATAGTCCTTGCCGTACATATCGGACAGCTTCAGACCGTTCTTGGCACCGGTGGTCGGCATCTTGTCGGAATCCTTGTCGAACTTCTTCGGATCGTAGTTCGAGTTGTTGTAGAAGGTTTCCTTGGCCTTGTCGGACATCTTGAAGTTGGTCGGGGCGGCGGTGGCCTCCTTGTAGTTCGCGAAGTGGTCGGCGCGGGACAGGTACGTCACATCGCCCGCCACATCATCGAACTGGTTCGTGGCCACGGTCTTGTCGCCATTGTGGGTGTTCGAATCGGAATCGTAGGTGACGGTGTCCTTCACGGTGATCGCCTTGTGATCGATCACGTGGTGCGAATCGGACTGGATGGAGATGTCGTAATCGCCCTTCTCCAGCACGTACGCCTTCGCGCCCTTGTAGTCGTAGGACGCCATGTCGTCGTCATCGAACTTGACGGTGACCTTCTGGGACTCGCCCGGCTGCAGTTCCTTGGTCTTCTCGAAGCCGGCCAGGTTCTTGGACGCCTTCTCGATGCCGCCGTCGGTGTACGGCGGGTTGTAGTAGACCTCGACCACGTCCTTGCCGGCCTTATCGCCGGTGTTGGTCACGGTGGCGGTGACGGTCACCTTGCCACCCTTGTACTTCACGCTGTCGAGCTTCTGATCGAACGAGGTGTAGGACAGGCCGTAGCCGAACGGGAACGCGACAGTGTCGTCGTAATTGATCAGGCCTTCGTCCGAAGCGGTCTCATAGAACTTGTAGCCCACATAGATGCCTTCGGAGTAGTTGACAAAGCCCGGAATGGCAGTGACGTCGTCACCCGTGAAGCCCTTGTACTTGGCTGCCTTGTCTGCCATATTGGTGTATTCGAACTTGCCGAAGTTGTTATAGGACACCGACTTGGTCAGATTCTTGAGGAAGGTGTCGGAGGTCTTGCCGGACGGGTTGGTCTCACCGGCAAGCACCTCACCAAGGGCGGAGAAACCGGTCTGGCCAGCCGGCGGGCACCACACGACGGACTGGATCTGCGGATAGTCGTTGAGGAAATCGAACTGGAACGTGTTCGCACCGTTGTAGACGAGCGTCACCTTCTTGAAGTTGCTGGTGACCAGGTCGATCATGTCACGCTCGGTCTTCGACAACTGAAGGAAGCTCTCACCCTTCTGGAAGTCGTCATAATCCTTGGAGTTGTTCTTGTAGGTGATACCCTTCGCCTTCATGTCCGTCGGCAGGTCCGCGCCCTCGCCGCCGACACGGGTCAGCACGACCACGGCCTCGTCCGAGAAATCCTTCGCGTCGGAGACCAGCTTGTCGGAGTACTGCTTGGCCGGCACCTCGGGCAGGGTCCAATCCTGAGCGAACATGCCGACCTCAGGACGATCCTTGCGGTAGTCCGTGTACAGCTTGCTCAGCTCCGTATTGGTCTTCAGGCCAGCCTGCTTCATGCCGTCAAGCAGGGAGACGGTCTTGTACTGCTTCGACATGGAGCCGGAGCCGGTGCCGCCGTAGACGGGGTTGGTGGAGCCCCAGCCGAACACGTTGACCTTCTTGCCGGACAGCGGCAGGTTGGAATCGTCATTCTTCAGCAGGGTGACGGCCTCCGACTGCACATCCTTGGCCAGCTCGTTGGCCTTGGAAACCGTGGCGTCGGACAACGTGTACTTGGTGATGGTCGCATTGTTGAGCAACGTGGAAAGCGGGCCGGTCAGCATCATGGACACGGCCACGACGATGCCTACCAGCGCCACCAGCCAGGATTCGGAATGGACGATCTTACGGGTCGCCACGTCCTTGACCGTCTTCTTGTTGACGGCGAAGGTGATGATCAGCGCGAGCACGAATAGCACGCCGATCGCAATCAGATATGGTGTCAATGAACCGATGACGTTCATGACATCAGCCATGTTGATTTGCAGCATGGTCTGCCTCCTCCTTGATTCTCATAACCAAACGACACATTGGCTCCAATGCCTTTATCGGAACCGCGAAACCATTCAACACTGCCCCGCATCTCATGGTTTCGGTGAAGTGGCTGCAGATGCGTGCGGCAAGTGAAGACACTTCTTCATGTCGATGATTCGATTTCATCAGACTTCAACGTGCGGCACATGGCGTTTTCCCCAGCCTGTCAATTCGCGTGCATAATCTGCACGCCAAGTACGATGGAAGTATGAGCGACTTAAGCGCATTGAATCTGGAATCAGGCAGCCTGGTTGGCGGCTACACGTTGATTTCCCGGCTTGGTTCGGGTGCCATGGGCTCGGTATGGCGTGTGCGGGACGATGGCGGCCATCAATATGCGATGAAGATTTTGCGCGATTCCCTCTCCGACGACGATTCCCCGCAGCAGCAGCGCGACGAGTTGACCGCACGCGAGCGCCTGCGCAGGGAGGCGATGGCGTTGCAGAAGGTGCGGCATCCGGGCGTGTGCGGCATTGTGGATATGGAACTTGACGACGCGTTGGCTTTTATTGTGACCGAGTTGATCGAAGGCAAGAATCTGCGTGAGGATGTGCGCGTCAATGGCCGATATGTGGGCGACGATCTGGAACGGCTGGCACGCAAGCTGATTGAGGCGGTGCGGGCGGTTCATGCGGCTGGCATTGTGCATCGCGATATCAAGCCGACGAATGTGATGGTGTCGAGCACCGGCCCGGTATTGGTGGATTTCGGCATCGCTATGGGCGAAGGCGAAAGCCATGTGACGCGTACCGGTCTGGTGATGGGCACGCCGGGGTTCATCGCGCCGGAAATCATTGATGGCGCGGAATCGGATGAAATGACCGATTGGTGGTCGGTGGCGAGCGTATTGGCGTTCGCCGCTACGGGTGAGCCGGTGTTCGGCACGAAGCCGATGATGACCGTGTTGGAACGTGCGGCGGCAGGCAGCGCCAATCTTGCGGGACTTCCTGCGGGCACGATGGCCGCGTTCCGTGCGGCGCTCAACCCTGATCGTACGAAGCGGTGCACGCCGGACGATTTGCTGCAGGCGATCGCCGTGGATGCGTTGAATCCGCAGGCGTGGGTTGCGGCCGACAATGGTGGCGCAGCGGATGGCGATACGGAGGCGATGCCCCCTTTTGTTGAATCGCCCGACAATCCGCGCACGTTGTGGCGATTGCAGGACGATATAACCGGCGAAAACGCCATCGGCACGCGCACGATGCCAAGGCTCAGCGAAGCAACGCAGGCGATCGGGCAGCCCGATGTGAGCGCAACTCAAGTAATCGGGAAACAAGTGACCAGCCAATCCGACGCGAGCGCAACGCAGGTGATCGCACCTGTTGACGATGCCGAGACCAGCGTGCTTTCCGACGCACTTCCCAACGTGGACAGCACGCGCACGATGCCGCAATCGCAAGGCACGCGGGCGATGCCGACAGGCACGCAGGTAATGCCGCAATCCATGCCGTCAACACAAATGCTGCCGGCCCAGAACGCATGGAATCCAGCGGAAGCGCCGACGCAAGTCGACCCGACCATCAAACCCGCGTTGCAACGCATCGCCATGCGGCAGCCACCGTCCGTCATACCGCAGGCCACGGTGGCCGCGGCGCAGCAATCGCCCGCAATGTCATTCCCGCCGGTACCCGGTATGGATGGGCCGAACGTTGCGGAAGCACCCAATCCCGCCGATGTGAAGCGTGGCGCGATGTTGGGCCGGGGCATGCTCCCCTGCGCGCTGATGGCGATTCCCGTGGCCGTCTGCGGACTGTTCTCACTGTGGGCGGCGATGGCAGCCGCGTTGCTGTTCGCCTGTGCGCTGGCCACTATCGGATTCAACACGGAGGCGCAGCTCGAGCGCGAAGGCAAACGTGGCGGCGAGAAGAAAAGTTCCGACTGGCTGCTGCGATTGGCGGGACTGCCCTGGCACATCGTGAAGGGCTTCGGCGTCGCCATCGTGCGGACGCTGATCATGTTGGCCGTGGCCGCGCTGGGTTTGTCGCTCACCACGGTCGTGCTGCAGTTTCCGTATGCCGTGATGGATACGTGGATATTTGGATTGACGATTCCGATGCCGACGCTGCTTGGCGGTCCGCTTTCCGAAAGCGGGCTGGCGCAGGCTGCGTTCTGCGCGATCGGCTGGCTTGTGGCCGTGGCCGCTCCGGGCGCGATCGTACTGCGATTGGGCGGCGGCGCACTGCGTAAACAGCCGTATCTGCGCCACTTGAGCGAGCTGCCGACGCAATCGCAAGGCAATACGGAATTCCCGGCGAATCGATAGCAAGGCATCGCTAGTATGGTGCCCAGCATAACAACGTGAGGTCGAAAGGAATATCGATGGCCCAGAACAGCAAGGACGCGCAGAAGCGTACCAGCCGCGCCGAGCGTAGGGCCGCTGAGGCCGCAGCGATGAAAGCGCGCGCCGAGCAGATGGAGAAGGAACGCAAGCAGCAGACGATCATCGGCGGCATCGTGGTGGCGGTGCTGGTGATTCTGGTGGCGATCGGCGCGTTCACCGTGTACCACAACATGCATAAGAAGGCCGAAACGAAGGCTTCCACCGAAACCGTGCAGGAAGCGTACACGGCGTTGCAGAAAGTGAAGAACACTCCGAAGCTCGTCGATAAGAAGGGCGGCCTGCTGATTTCCAAGAACGGCTACGGCAAGGCTGTGGAGGGCGCGCCGACCGTCGAGCTCTACATGGATTTCCTGTGCCCGGGCTGCGGCAACCTGCACCGCCAGTTGGACGCCGACCTGCAGAAGATGGTCGATGCCGGCCAGATCAATCTGGACCTGCATTTCATGGCGTTCATGGACCGTTGGTCCACCGACGAGTATTCCAGTCGCGCGGCGAACGCGGCCATCTACCTGGCCGAGCATGACAGCGACCCGAACCATCTGATCTCCTTCCTGGAGAAGGTCTACGCCGAGGATTTCCAGCCGGAGGAAGGCTCCGCATACAAGTCGGTGAGCGACGCCAAGATCAAGGAGCAGATGATCGCCGCGGGTGTTTCCAAGGATGTTGCGGACAAGGCGTTTGGCCGCGATTATCAGGAATGGCTTGATGCGATCGACACTTACACGCCGAAGCGTTCCGAACTGTGGCATCAGTCCGGCAGCTACAAGGGCAGCATGACCACGCCGACCGTGATCATCAACGGCAAGTATTGGGATATGGACCAGCTGACCACCGCCCAGACGACGGTTAAGGACGGTCTGTTGGAATCGATCGGCCTGAAGGACAGCGAAGTCGGCGTTGCCGGCAAGATGCCGTCCATCGGAGCCAAGAAGGGGCCGATTTCCGTCACCACGGGCGAATAACCCCTTACGGGCAGCCGGCGTGTCTCAACCCGCAATACTAAGTTGACTGCGGTGGAAGCGCTGGTTATGCTATTCATCGTTCCTCTGTTGTTTTCATAGCAAAAGAGGACATGCCTCCTTAGCTCAGATGGCCAGAGCGGCCGCCTTGTAAGCGGCAGGTCGTCGGTTCGATCCCGACAGGAGGCTCGAACCCGTATGACGGGCTTGGACCTCTTACCATGGGTAAGTGCTCCAGAAGTCTTCCCCCAACTTGAGACTTCTGGCAAAGCGGACGAGACGTCCCCCAACCTGTCTCGTCCGACCGGGGGCAGGACATCCCCTTCTCTCCTGCCCCCTTTTTATTTTTCGCTTTTCGCACCTGCTTCCAAAAATGTGGCGGTATGGATAAAACCATCGGAAAGCACGGCGACCGTTCCAGCTGAGCCGTTACAATAACGGCGTTGTAGGCAGCGCTGAAAAGAGGATAAATGACGAGAAGGTGGACCCCTCGGAGATTCGTGACGCTTCGTCGTGTCCGCGTCATGGCATGCGTGGCCTCATTGACTTTGACTTCGGCGTTGGCGTTTGGTGTGGGCGCGCGCAAATCCGTGGCGTTGACCGTCAATGGGGAGACCACCACGGTGACCACATATGCGATGAGCGTGGACCGTCTGCTGCAGGAGCAGGGCGTGAAAGTCAAAACGCACGACCTGGTGGAATCGACCAGCCCGACCAGCATGCTGAAGAACCATGATGTGGTGAACGTGCAGAGCGCATACCAGACCACCATCACCATCGACGGCCAGGAAGTGCCGTTCTGGACGGTCGCGTCCAGCGCCGAGCAGTTGCTGGACTTCTTCAACCAAAACGAAACCGAAGCGGCGAAAATCACCGTCAATATCAGCAACGTCTACAACAAGCTCACCGGCGGTCTCATCATCAACCAGAAGGGGCCCGTCACCGTCATCGCGGACGGGAAAAGCTCGGTGGCGCCGAACGGCAAGCTGCCCGCTGCCTCCATTCTTGACGCCAAAGGCATCACGTTGGGCAAGGAGGATCGCGTCAGTGTCGAAAAGGACGGCAAGACGACCATTCTGCGCGTCCGCCGCGTGACGCATGGTGAGGAGACCCGCACGAAGGAAGTGCCGTTCGGCACGCAGACCATCATCGACCCGAACCTGCAGCCGGGCGAAGTCACGGTACGGCAGGAAGGCGAAAACGGCGAAATCCAGCAGACGTACGCCGTCACCTACGTGGATGGCGTGAAGGAAAGCGAGACGCTGACCGGAGAGAAGACCACGAAAATCGCCATCGACAAAGTCATTGCGGTCGGACCGGAAAAAACTACGGACGATACCGACAAGTCCGACAAATCCGACAACAGCGGCAACGGCAACAGCAACGGCGATAACGGCGATTCCGGCAAGACGGACGACGGCAAGAACGATTCGGGTAAGAACGACTCGAATAAAAACGACAATAAGTCCGATTCGAACAAGTCCGATTCCGACAAAACCGATTCGAACAAGTCGGATTCCTCGGATAAGAACAATTCGAACAACAACTCGAATAACAATTCCAACAACACCAAGAAGGACGATCCGGCACCGACCCCCACACCAACCCCTGCACCGCAGCCGACTCCCGCACCCCAGCCCAAACCGCAGCCCACGCCGCAGCCGAGCAATCCTTCCGCAGGCTGCCGCTTGTACCATCCTTCCGCGGCACAGGCACAGGCCTACGCTTCCGGCGCGGCGGCGCAGCGCGGCTGGACCGGCCAGAACTGGACGGATCTGGTCAAACTCTGGAATCGCGAATCCGGATGGAGCTGGAGCGCGGAAAACGTGTATTCGGGCGCATACGGTATTCCACAAGCGTTGCCGGGCAGCAAAATGGCCACGTTCGGCGCGAATTGGAAGGACGATGCCGCCGTGCAGATCGACTGGGGTCTGAGCTACATCGCACAGCGGTACGGCAGCCCGTCCGCGGCGTGGCAGCACTCCGAACAGACCGGATGGTACTGATCCGGCTAATCGCCAACGATTTTCGTACCGGCATGAACGGATAATGAGGGAATGACAGAAGAGGGAATGACGGAAAACGTGAACGAGCATACGCAGGGCCATTTGCTGGGGGCGGCCGACATCCGACGCATCGCCGCCGACGCGGGTATCAGCCCGACGAAGAAATTCGGGCAGAATTTCGTGATTGATCCGGGAACCGTGCGTCGCATCGTGCGCGAGGCCGGCGTGACCGCCGACGACCATGTGCTGGAAGTCGGTCCCGGACTGGGTTCGCTGACGCTGGCGATTCTGGAAACCGGCGCCACGATGACGGCTGTGGAAATCGACCCGCCGGTCGCCGAACGCCTGCCGAAAACCATCGCCGAATTCATGCCGGACGCCGTGGACCGCTTCCGTGTGGTCAACCGCGACGCACTTACCGTCAATCCGGAGAATCTGCCCGATTTCAAGGATGACGATTCCTTCACGCTGGTGGCCAATCTGCCGTACAACGTGGCCACGCCGATTCTGCTCACCCTGTTGGAACGTTTCGACAATCTGGGCACCTTCCTGGTGATGGTGCAGAAGGAAGTGGCGGACCGTTTGAGCGAGAAGCCCGGTTCGAAGATCTACGGCACGCCGAGCGTGAAGCTCGCATGGTACGGCACCGCGGAACGCGTGGGCGTCATCGGCCGCAACGTGTTCTGGCCGGCCCCGAACGTCGATTCCGCGCTGGTGCTGTTCAAGCGCTACCCGGGCGGTCACACCCCCGCCGCGGACAATGCGGACGGTTCCGTGGTGGATCGCGAAACCGTGTTCCGTTTGATCGACGCGGCTTTCGGGCAGCGCCGCAAGACCCTGCACGCCGCATTGAAGAAAATCGTGCCGTCCGAAGCGTTCGAGAAGGCCGGCATCGACCCGACCCGTCGTGGCGAGACGCTCACCATCGACGAATTCGTGGCGTTGGCACGCGCGTTGGATGAGGTGTTCGCGTCATGAGCACCATTGATTCGCCCGCCATCGGAACGGCCACCATCAACGCCGTCAGCGTGGACTGCCCGGCGAAAACGAATCTGACCCTGCATGTGGGCCCGTCGCATGCCGAATGGGGCGGCCGTCATGAACTCGACACCATCTATTGCGCGGTCGGCGTATACGACACCGTCACCACCACGCGCAAAGCGCCGGGAAGCGGCTTCTCGCTGAATCTCGAGGGCGCGTATCTGGGCGACCTGGCCTCTTCCGGCAGCGATATGCGCCGCAACCACGCCGTGCTGGCATTGTTCGCCATGGCCGAAGCGAGCGGCCACGAGCCGGACGTGGCGTTGAACATCGACAAGCGCATCCCCGTCGGCGCGGGCATGGCCGGCGGTTCCGCCGATGCGGCGGCGACGATTCTGGCATTGAACACGTTGTGGGATCTCGATTGGCCGATCGAACGCCTGCAGGAAGTCGCGGCCACGCTGGGCGCGGACATGCCGTTCTGTCTGACCGGCGGTTACGCGCGCGGCACCGGTTTCGGCGAACGCATCGAACAGCTTGATGACGATGGCGATATCGTACGCGATCTTACGGAACGTGGGTTTACCGGCCATCTGCTGGTCGGCGCATACCGTGCGGAACTGCGCACGCCGGAAGTGTATGCCACATTCGATCAGATCGGTGCCGGCGATGGCGATGAGAACCACCTGCAGAAGGCGGCGGTCTCCCTGCATCCGCGTAGCGGACAGGCGATCGAGGAAGCCTTGCGTGCGGGAGCCAGCCAGGCGTTCGTCTCCGGTTCCGGCCCGTCCGTCATCGCGTTCGTGCCGACGGAGGATGCGGCGGACGCCGTGCAGCGGGCATGGCAGGACAGCCGTTGCGTCGATCGCATCATCGCCACGAACGCCCCAGCCCGACCGATTGTGCATATCACCGCATGACACATATCACCGCATGACAGTAAAGTTGATGGCAATTGGTTTGTTCAAAAGGAATTCGTAAATGACCCAGGCTAACGACGAGCGCGCCGCGCGCAAAGAGTACATTCGCCGCCGTCAGAAGACGGTGTTCAGCATCGTCGGAGCCGTCATGGTGGTCGCCATGGTGGTGTCCCTGCTGTTCTTTTTCCATGTCGGAGGCCTGGGCAACGTCAAGTCGGCCGCCGTACAGCCGAACTACGGCCAGCAGGCACCGTGCCCCATCAAGGAAGCCGACGGCAACAAGGCCAAGTATGTGGAGAATCGCAACATCACGCTGCGTGTGCTCAACGGCACGAAGTTCTCCGGCTTCGCCAAGGCGGTGAGCGACGCGTTGCAGAACCGCGAGTTCAACCCCCAGACGCCGGACAACTACACCAAGAAGGTGGATCGCACGATGATCGTCTTCGGCAAGAACGGCGTGAATCAGGCGTACACCGTGGCAAGCAATTTCACCGACGCCATGCTGGTTATGGACGACCGTCAGGACCAGCTGATCGACGTCATCGTGGGCGCCACATTCGACAATCTGCAGGATACGAAGAAGGTTCCCGCCGCAGGCAAGGCGATCACCGGCATCCAGGGCTGCGTCGCGGTGGACAAGATGACCGACCTGCCCAAGGCGCCCGAGCATGATGCGGTGAATCCGCAAAGCTGACCGCCAATCGAAATCGATATAGGCAATATGAAAAACCCGCGCTCCCCCAATCGGGAACGCGGGTTTTCGTATTCGAGCTGTTCCAAGCACACTGTTCCATGCATGCGGCGAAACCACCGCATGTCAATCGCTATTCGCCCTGCTCCTTGTACCAGCGTTCCAGCTCGGCAACGGCCACGTCACGCTCCACCGGACCGTTATCGAGGCGGTATTCCAGCATGTGCTTGTACGCCTTGCCGACCATCGGGCCTGGTTCGATGCTTAGCAGCTGCATGATCTCGTCGCCGTTGAGGTCAGGACGGATCGCGTCGAAGTCTTCCTTTTCTTTCAGGTCGCGCACACGCTGTTCCATCTCGTCCATGGCCGCCGAGAACATCATGGCCTTGCGCTTGTTCTGTGTGGTCGTGTCGGCGCGCGTAAGGCGGTTCAGACGCTCGTACAGCGGGCCAGCGTCCTTGACGTAGCGGCGGACCGCGGAATCCGTCCACGGCTCCTCCACGTAGCCGTGGAAGCGCAGATGCAGGTTGACCAGCTCGCTGACGTCCTCGACCATGTGGTGGTCGAAATGCAGTGCCTTCAAACGCTTGCGTGTCATCTTCGCGCCGACGGCGTCATGACGGTGGAAGCTCACCTTGCCGCCCGCTTCGAAACGACGGGTCTTCGGCTTGCCGATGTCGTGCAGCAGAGCCGCCAGACGCAGCGTCAGGTCCGGGGCCGGCACCGGACCGTCGGGACCGGTTTCGAGGGCGACGGCGCGTTCGATGACGATCATGGTGTGTTCGAACACGTCCTTATGGCGATGGTGCTCGTCGATTTCCAGCTGCAGCGCGGGAATTTCCGGCAGCACGATGTCGGCAAGACCGGAATCGACCAACGCTTCGATGCCGGCGCGCGGGCGATCGGACAGCAGCAGCTTGACCAGTTCGTCGCGCACACGTTCGGCGGAGACGATTTCGATGCGATCGACCATGTCGGACAGCGCTTCGGCGGTTTCCGGCTCGATGCGGAAGCCGAGCTGCGCCACGAAACGCACGGCGCGCATCATGCGCAACGGATCGTCGTCGAACGACTGCCGCGGATCGACGGGGGTACGCAGCACGCCTTTGGCCAAATCGTTCGCACCGCCGAACGGATCGACGAATTCGAGTTCCGGAACACGCAACGCCATCGCGTTGACGGTGAAATCACGGCGGGAAAGATCGCCTTCCAGCGTGTCGCCGTAATTGACTTCCGGCTTGCGCGAGTCGGGGTCGTACGTGTCGGAACGGTAGGTGGTCACCTCCACTTTCACCTCGGTGCCGTCCTCACGCCTGCGCATCGCGCCGAGCGTGCCGAATTTGCGGCCCATATCCCAGAAGCCATCATGCCCAAAACGGCGCAGAATATGCTCAAACTGCTCGGGACGCGCCGATGTGCAGAAATCCAAATCATGCGATTTGCGATGCAGCAGCAGGTCACGGACAGGACCCCCGACCAGTGCCAGTTCATAGCCTTCCGCAGCAAACATACGTCCTAATTCAATGGCCTCTGGCCACACTTCGAAGTTCACGCCATACCTTTCAGCACCACAAGTTTTCCGTTTACCAGCATACCGTTACCCCACCTGCACACAGAATTGAGTATGGTTGGAATCATGATTACGCCCGCAGACCTTGCACGCATGCTTGCCCATGCTGCGGACGACCATGCCCAAAATCCGCTGGAACCGGACGAACTGCTGTACACATCGCAGTCGGTTTCGCTGCAGCAGCTGCAACAACTACAGCAATTGCAGCAGCGCACGATCATCACGCCGAGCGCGCCTACGCCGGCGATGATGCCGCGCCGGCGCACCGCGGATGGTCCGACCACGTTCGCATCGCTTGACGCGCAGGAGCTGCCGGTGGTGCGCGAGTATTCGGCGGGCGGGCTGGTGTTCGACGACAAGGGTCGCGTGGCGATCATCGCACGTCATTCACGCAGCGGGCATTTGGAATGGTGCCTGCCGAAGGGACATATCGAAAAAGGCGAAACGCCGCAGCAGACGGCCGTGCGCGAAGTGCATGAGGAAACCGGCATTCTGGGCGAGGTGGTCGATTCCATCGCCACCATCGACTATTGGTTCACCGGTACCAGCCAACGCGTGCACAAGCTGGTGCACCACTTCGCGTTGCGGCAGATCGGCGGCGAGCTGACCGTCGAAGGCGATCCCGACCATGAGGCCGAAGACGCCATTTGGGTGGATTTTGCTGATTTGGACGATGTGCTGAGCTATCCGAACGAACGGAAGATAGCATGGTTGTACGCAAGGAAACTCAACAGACAGGCGTAATAGTGAATCAATCCGCACAACGGCACGTTTCGCGTGGCCTTCGCGCGTTATCATCCATCCTCGCCATGGTATTGACCATGGCGTTGATGTTGTTGTACGCACCCACGCCATCGGCAAGGGCCATGGAATCGACCACATCGGCGGAGTCGACGGACGGTATGTTGTCCATCAACTCTTCCACGGCCGTATTGACGGACACCTCCGGATACCATCTGAACGCCACGGTGACCAACACGACCGGACAGGAGATTCCCGCGGGAACGCTGACGCTGGCCATGAACGCCTTCTACACGTTCGTTTCGCGCAACGACATCCAGGATTGGTCTGAAGGCAACGGGCGAATCCCCACCCCGCAATCCGTGGGACAGGCCGATGTGCCCGCGTTGCAGCCGGGAGCCAGCGCCAACGTGAGCATCGACGCGGACGCCCATCAGGAATCGCTCGCGGCCATCAACTCTTGGGGGCCGAAGCCGGTGCTGCTGAGCTATTCCGCCAACGGAACCCCCCTTGCTCAATCGCATACGTTCGTGACGCGCACCGGCGCGGGACTCCACACGCCCAGCACGCCGGCGCTGCACATCACCGTCGCCCAGCCGCTGGCCGCCAACGGGTGGACCACCGACAGCAAGCTGCTTGGACAGCTGGTCGATGAAGGGGGTATTTCCTCCTCGAAACTGGCGAAAATCGCCATGCCCAGCAAGGATGACGACGCACGGCTCAAATCGTTGCAGCAGACCTTCGCCAAGCACGACATGCTGCAGGTCGTAGGAGATCCGACCTACCTGAAGGCGATGGCGATGCCAACGCGGGTCGACGGCATCACCCAGCCCGCATTGTTCGACATAACCGCCTACAGCGCCATGAACAACGCTCCGGCCTACAGCGCAGCCGGTATCAACGACCGTCAATGGTCCGCAGCCAAAGCCCGGAAAACCTATCAATCGGCATTGGGTGACAGCAACGCGGACATCACCGCATACGCGTGGCAGGGCAACGGCAATTGGACCCTACAAGCGTTGACGAAGGCCCGCCAGCAGGGGTACGGCACCGTCATCGCCACGCATGACTTCGAAGAGGACGATGCGGCTACCGTACGTACCGGCAAGACGGTGGTCTCCACCGACGCCGGGGACATCACCGTGCTTTCCGCGCAGAATGTGCTTTCCGGCCTGGCCCAAGGCAAGGCGACCAGTGACGATGCCAACGCCGACAGCGAGGGAACCACGGCCGGCAGATTGGCGCGATTCGTCGCGCAAAGCGCGTTCTACCAGATGGAACAGCCTTATGCGGAACGCAACCTGCTGGTCTGTCTGAACGAGGATTCCGACCCCAGTGTTGTGGACGCGCTGATGAGCGACATCGAGCAGTCGCCGTGGCTGAACCTCACCGATCTCGCCACGTTGAAGGATGCCGACATCTCCGAAGATGCGGCCAGCATGTCAACCGACCTTCCCCAAACGGACGGCCTTACCGATAGCATGCGCAGCGACGTCCAGCAGACTCTGAGCGCGCTGGCGAACTCATCGAGCAACATCAAACGTTTCAATACGTCGATCCTCGTCAAGCCGAACGGAAAAGACGAATCCGACGTCAACACCTGGAGCAGGCAGCTGACGAACGCCCACACCATCATGGCCCTGCACGCGTTGGGCGGCGAAAGCCCTTCCAGAAGCACGATGGCGGAAGGCGCGAACCAGCTCGCGGCCCTGCTGATCAACGGTGTGGCGATCACGCCGACGGAAAGCGTGAACGTGGTCAGCGAAACCGCGAAAATGCCGGTGACCATCAGCAACAGCCACCCGTACCCGGTAAAGGTGAAGGTCTCGTCGCTGACCGATTCCATGCAGATCGTCACGTCCCGATTCGACACCGTGCAGGTGCCGCCCCACGGCGAGGCACAGGTGGCGTTCACCATCCGTGTGTCCACGTCCGGCACCGCCAACGCCACCATCAGCCTGTTCGACAGGAATGGTGCAGCGTTTGGAGCCACGCAGGTCACCCACATCACCAGCGCGCTGCAGATCAGCGACAAGAGCGGTTTCGTCATCATCGGCTTCGCCGTGCTCTTGGGCGCTGTGGGACTGTGGCGTCAATTCAACCGTAAGAAGGATCCCGACGAATGAGTTCTTCCGTTGGCCGTAACTCACTGATCATGGCCTCCGGTACCGCCGCTTCGCGCGTGACCGGCCAAATCCGCACCATCCTGCTTGCCTGGGCCTTGGGCACCACCGGCTATGCCGCCAACGCCTACCAGGCCGGTTCGATGATTCCGCAGGTCATCTACACACTGGTTTCCGGCGGCATCTTCAACGCGGTGCTTGTGCCGCAGATCGTGCGCACGCTGAAATCGAAGGACGCTGAAACCAAGCTCAACAAGCTCATCACCCTTGCCATCACCTTGTTGTTGGGTGTGACGCTGCTCATGGCCGTTGCCACGCCGTTGTTGACCAAACTGTATGTCAACGGCAGCGCCGAAACCATGGCCCTCGCCACCTCCTTCACCTTGTGGTGCATGCCCCAGATCTTCTTCTACGGCCTGTATACGGTGATCGGGCAGATTCTCGCGGCGAAGGACCATTTCGTCACGTATGCGTGGAGCTCGGTCGGCGCGAACATCATCAGCTGCATCGGTTTCGGCGCGTTCATCGCGATGTTCGGCAGGGCCACGGAACGTCCGCTGGACTTCTGGACGCCGACGAAAATCGCGCTGACCGCCGGCACTTGGACGCTTGGCGTGGCGTTCCAGGCGCTGGTGCTGTTCATTCCTTTGACGAGAATCGGCCTGAAATACCGTCCGAAATTCGGCGTTCACGGCATCGGACTGCGTTCGATGGGACCGGTCGCCGCGTGGAGCCTCGGCATCGTCGGCGTCGATCAGATCGTCAACATCATCGTCACCCGCGTGGCCACCAGCGCGCCGTTCAAGGCTTCGGAACAGCTGCATATGAGCCAGTTGGACGTGGCCGGCAACGCCTCGTATCAGAATGCGTACACCATCTACATGCTGCCGTATTCGCTGATCGCCGTGTCCATCGCCACTGCGATCTTCCCGAAAATATCGAAAGCCATCGCGGACCGCAATATCGACGAGGCGCGCAAGGATCTGAGCTCGGCCCTGCGTAATCTCAATCTCATCATGTGCTTCTTCGCAGCGGCATTCATCGTGCTTCCGTTGCCGATCATCCTCGCACTGCTGCCGTCCATCAGCGTGCGTGAGGCGCTGCTCATCAGCGCGCCGCTCGCCGCTTTGGGCATCGGCCTGCCACTTTCCAGCTCGTATTTGGTCATCCAACGCACGTTCTACGCGTTCGAAGACGGCAAGCATCCGTTTATTTTCATGGCGATCACCATGGCCATCCAGGGTGGCGTCATCATCGCGTCGACGTTCATTCTGCCACCCACGCAGTGGATCACCGTCATCGGATTGGCGATTTCGGTGAGCTTCATCCTGCCGTATCCGCTGCTTACGCACATGCTCCGCTCCCGTTTCGACGGCGATGTGGACGACAAGCGCATCATCACCGCCTATGCGAAGGCGCTGGTGGCCACGATAGCCGCCTGCGTGATTGGCCTGCTGTGCCGCAACGGCGTCTACCGGCTGGTCGGAGCGCATATCGGCCCCGACGACGGCACTATGAACTGGGGTCAGGCGGTTCTGTCCGCGATACTGCTCACCATCGTCATCGCCATCGTCTATCTGGCGTGCCTGTGGGCGCTGCGTGCCGAGGAGCTCACTTCGGTCGTGGGCATGCTCGCCGCCCGCATACCAGGGCTTGGCAACAAGCCTAAGTCTGGCGGAACGGCCAGCCCCAACGGTAAACTTGAGCAAAGTACCGCCGAAAACGGCGACCAAGAATAACAGCGTAGGTAGAACAATCGTTACAGAGTTGAAGGAAACCATGAAACCTCAACTGGGAGATACCATCAGCAACCGCTATGTGCTGGTTTCGCCATTGCGCGAGGAAACCGGCTTGCAGGTTTGGAAGGCAAGCGATCACGTGCTTGCCCGGGATTGCCAGCTTTTTATCGTCAACAACCGCAAGGCTTTGCAGGACGTCAATGCGACGGCCTCCATGCTGGCGATTTCCCACGACGCCCATTTCACGCAGGTGCTGCAGCTTCAGCACGTGGGCGAGGTGGCGTTGGTGATCACGCAGCTCGATGCCGGCATGTCGTTGAGCGAGTATCTCACGCAGTCCAGCAAGCCGCTGAGCTTCACCGCGATCCGTTCCATTCTTGGTGAGGTCGTCGAAGCCCTGCACGTGTTGCAGAAAGACAATCTCACGCATTTCTCGATCAGCACGGACACCGTGCGATTGACCCGCAACGGCATTGAAATCGCCGACGCGCCGGTAAGCATCATGCTGGCCGATACTTCGCGCGTGCAATCCGTGGAAAACCAGGAGCAGCTTGCGATTCGCCAGGTCGCTTCCCTGCTGTATTCCCTGCTGACGCGCACGCCGTCGACGCTGTCCACGAACTACCATCTTGACGCGATTTCACCGAACGTGCCGATGGAGTTCCGCGTGATTTGCAAGCGTGGTCTGGATCTCAAGGAGAAGGACGGTTTCCCGACCGTTCCGATGGCCACCATCGCCGAATTGGAGGCGTTGCTGGGCGACTACGAGCCGCTGGCGAAGCTTAACGGCCCCGATATTGCGTTACCGTCCGCGGATTCGGAATGCTCGATTGTGAACGTGCCCCTGCTGCAGATTCTCGAGCAGGATGCCATCGCCTTGCCCGATACGCTGGCTGAAACCGGAAGCATTCCGGAAATGACGTTCGAAGCGCCTGAACCACACACTGATTTCTCCGACAGCAAGGAAGCCTTGGCCAAGGGTATGGCCGCGACCGGCGGTGCCGTGAAATCGCTGTGGAACAACAGCCGCGAACTACTCAGCGAAGAGGACCTCGACGGATCCTCCGAAGATGTGGATTCGCCGTTCTCCTTCCCCATCCGTGTTTCCACGCCGTCGCCGCAGGGCGATTATCATACGGACGATTCGCAATTGGAGAAGACCGGTCGCATTCCGGTGATCGGACCTGACGGACGGGTCATCGAGCCGGGCGAGGAATCCGCACGCGCGTTGAAGGCGGAGCAGGAAGCGATCGACGCGGCATATCAGAACGAAAACGGAACCCCCGTTGCGGTGCCGCCGAGCTTTGCCCCTAAAGCCTCTTCCTCCAGTCCGGCCGAGGTCGCCAATGCCAAATTGTTCGGCAAGCTCACCACCAAGGTCGTGGCCATTGTGGTCGCGTTCATTGTGGTGGCCGTCGCATTGGGATTCGCCATTCATGGTTTGACCAAGAAGCCGGATGACGGCATCACCAATACGAATTCCAACAATCCGTGGCCGGAAATGAACCTTGACGACGTGCCTTTCGGCGATAATGGCGATTCCGGCAATGGCAGCAGCTCCGCCAGCGATGCAAACAACGATTCCAACGATGCCAACAGCTCCGACAACGGCAGCTCCGATTCCAGCAAGCCGAAGAAAACCACGAAGAAGAGCCATTCCGCCAAGAAGGACGTCGACAAGGTGGTGACTTCGGATAAGAAGGTGCGGAAGGTTCCGGAACCGAAGATGCCAGAGAACACGACTCCATATGAGATCGACAACCGCCAGTTCCTGTCCAATCCGGACGGACAACAGGGTTACGGTTATTACCTCCACCTCAGCCAGCCCCAGAAAGCGTATCGCATGGTCATCAAGATCCGTTCTTCCGGCGGCCAGGGCTACATTCGCGTGAACGCCAAGTCCAGCCCGAACCAGGGTGAACAGGTCGCCCAGTTCGAGTTCGACGCCAGCGGCACCACCGAAATCAAGTTCAACAAGGCCGTGGAGACCCAGGACATCCTCTTGTGGGTGCCGTTCGACAGCCTTCCCGGCAACCAGCTGTACATCGATTCGGTGCAGATTTTCTGACGCATCGGCAGACAAGGAGGGTGTGCGGATTGTTCCGCACACCCTCTTTTTGTTTCACGTGAAACAACGTGACGGATAGCTGACTTTTTTGAACGCCTTTTTGAACGCCTTTTTGAACGCCATCTGCAAAACCGCCCGCAACCGTCGTGGAAACTGCATTACAGTAGCAACCATGAATGATATGCGTGATGTGGTGATTATCGGTTCCGGCCCGGCTGGCTATACTGCCGCGATCTATCTTGGCCGCGCCGGCTTCGAGCCGCTGGTCGTCGCCGGCGCGCTGACGCCCGGCGGCCAGTTGGTCAACACCACCGAAGTGGAGAATTTCCCAGGCTTTCCCGATGGCATCATGGGTCCGGATCTGATGGACAATATGCGCAAGCAGGCGGAACGGTTCGGCACGCATATCGTTTGGGACGATGTTGTTTCGGTTGCTTCGAATGCCGATTCCGGCATCAAAACCGTCACCCTTGACGGCGGCGACGTGTACGACGCACGCGCGCTGGTCATCGCAACAGGCTCAAACTATCGTAAGCTGGGCGTGCCAGGCGAGACGGAATACGCAGGCAAAGGTGTATCCTACTGCGCCACCTGCGATGGTTTCTTCTTCCGCAACAAGCCGATTGTGGTGGTCGGCGGCGGCGACAGCGCTTTCGAAGAAGCTGATTTCCTGTCCCGTTTCGGCTCGTCCGTCACCCTTATTCATAGGCGTTCCACGTTCCGTGCTTCCCGCATCATGGTGGAGCGTGCGCAACGCAATCCGAAAATCGATTTCATGCTTGACGCTGTGGTGCAGGAGATTCGCGGCGACGAGAACGGCGTACAGGAGGTGGAGGTGCGCAACACCGCCACCGAAAAGACCTCTGTAATCCCCGCTAACGGCGTTTTCATGGCGATTGGGCACACTCCTGCCACTGCTTTTCTTAACGGGCTTGTAGACGTCGATTCAGCCGGTTATATCACGGTCGATGGCGCCAGCACGCGTACCAGCGAACCCGGCGTTTTCGCCGCGGGAGACTGCGTGGATAGCGTCTATCGGCAGGCCATCAGCGCGGCGGGCATGGGGTGCCGCGCCGCGCTGGATGCGCAGGCTTATCTCGATTCGCTCAAGTAAGGCTCAAATCGTTCAAATCATTATCGCTCGCCGAGCTCGATTGGCTCGGTTCGTTCAGCTCTGCTGCTGCATAAGCAGGTCGACGATGCGTTTCATATCGTCTTCCGATTTGAACACGATTTCGATTCGCCCGTGCTTCTTCGATCCCTTGATGGAGACCTTGGTGCCGAAACGCTGCTCCAGACCAACCTGAACGGGGGTACCAGCCCACGGATTGAGCTTGCTGGCCTTCGGCTTCTTGGGCTGGTCGCTTTCGGCGGCCTTCATCGACACGATTTCCTCGGTGCTGCGTACGGACAGTCCCTCGGCGATGATGCGCGTGGCCAGCTGTTCCATATCCGCTTCCGTCGGCAGTCCCAGCAGCGCACGCGCGTGGCCCGCGGACAGCAGTCCGGATGCGACCTTCTTTTGCACGGCGGCCGGCAGGTTGAGCAATCGCAAGGTGTTGGCGATTTGCGGACGGGATTTTGACACCGACTTGGACAGTTGGGCCTGCGTCAGGCCGAAATCGTCGATCATCTGCTGGTAGGCAGCCGCCTCTTCCAGTGGATTCAGCGCGACGCGATGCAGGTTTTCCAGCAGTGCGTCACGTAGCATGTCGTCATCGGCGGTGGTTTTGACGATGGCCGGAATCGTTTTCAGGCCGGCGATCTGCGATGCGCGCCAACGACGTTCGCCCATGATGAGCTCGTACATGCTATCCATGCGCCCGTCGAACATGTTGTGCGGTTCGGCCGGTTTGGCTGTGGCTCCCCTGCGGGCGGCTTCGATTTGCGATTGCGGACGCTTGCGTACGACGATTGGCTGCAGTACGCCGACTTCCTTGATGGATTCGGCTAGCTCGCGCAGGTCGTCTTCATCGAAAATGGTACGTGGCTGATGCAGATTGGGACCGACGTCGCTCAAACGCAGTTCAACCAGATATCCACCCTGCACGGGAAGCAGTTCCGGTTCGTCCTTCTTATGTTCGGTCGGCGTGGTTTCACGTGAAACACTCCCCTGCTGCTCGCCCTGTTCGGAAGCTGGCTGAGCGGTGGAGCCGAAGAACATGTCCGCGGGATGCGCGCTTTCGTTCAACGAAATCGACGGCATGCTGGCACGACGATGCTGGTTTTTCTTGGTTGTTTCACGTGAAACAGCATGCTTCATCCCCTGCACGGCGTTCACCGATGCCTGTGCGGTAGCGGACGCGCTCTTGGATTCCACATGCCCATCAGTCTTGGAAGCCTTGACTTCCTTGGCGGCAGCGGCAGGCGCCGCATGCTCCTGATGCTGCGGCTCCCCCGGAAGAGAAGGAAACAGTGCGCCAAGACCTTTACCCAAACGCGACTTAGTTGCCATGATCAGTTCTCATTCCTTCTTGCATCGATTGCCTGCAGCACCGTATCGGAACGACGCGAAAGTTCCAGCGCGGCTTCGCAGTACGCGATCGCACCCATGCCCTTGGGGTCGTATGCGATCACGCTTTGGTTGAAGCTTGGCGCTTCGGAAATCTTCACCGTGCGCGGAATGGTGGTGTCGAGCACGATTGTCGGATAGTGCTTCTTCACTTCCCCATGCACTTCGCGGCTCAGCAGCGTGCGCTTGTCGTACATGGTGATGAGCATCGTGGAGACCAGCAGCGACGGATTGTAATGTTCCTGCACCAGTCCGATGGTGTTGATGAGCTGGCCCAAACCTTCCAAGGCGTAATACTCGGCCTGAATCGGAATCAGCATTTCGTGCACGGCGCACATGGCGTTGATCACCAGCAGACCCAGGCTCGGCGGGCAGTCGATGATCACGTAATCGTAATGCTCTTCGCTGGTGGCGAGGAACTCGTCCACCGCGTTCTTCAGCAGCGAGTTGCGGTCCGCCATGTCGGCGACCTCAAGTTCGGCGCCACTCAAATCGATGGATGCGGGGACCACGTCGAGGTTGTCGAAATCAGGGCACGTGCACTTGACTTCCGCGATGCGCTTGCGTCCTTCGATGACGTCATACACCGAAGGCTGACCGGAGGCGTGCGGGGCACCCAATGCCGTGGAGGCGTTGCCCTGCGGATCCATATCAATAAGCAGGACCTTGCATCCGAAACGGGCCAAGGCCGCGGACAGGTTCACTGCGGATGTGGTTTTGCCGACGCCACCTTTCTGGTTGGCGACTGCGATCAGGCGTGTTTGGGCCGGCTTCGGGCAGACCGCATGCTCCAATGCCTTGTATCGCGTCGATTCATCAGCGATTTGCGCGCCTACGGGGGATGTCGAGCCTTCGAAGATTCGCTTGATGGTTTCCGTGGCGGATTCCATCGACGTCAAATTGTCTGGTTCTTCAGGTCCAGTCATGAACTAGCCTTCCTATACATATTCAACAATCAAGTTTCATCATTTGGGTGGACAGATTTTCACCTGTTCACGGCCATGTGCACCATTGTGAACAACGGTGGATAGTTGGTGGATAACTCATCCGACCACCCAAAAGTCATCCACAGAACAATCGTTGCAATTCCAAGCTTCTTCAAGATGCTTCGTAACACATTTCCGCGATTGTGGATACTGTGGATAACTCACGCGATTTTGTGGATAACTTATCGCTTGTCCACCATCAGCACATGCGTCGGTTCCAGACCCGGACCGACCTCGGCCTCCACCACGCGGGGATGGATACCGCCGTTTTTGGAGATCTCTTTGGTGGCCTTGACGATTTCCTCCTGCGCGGATCGTCCTTTCAGGGCAACCAGCCGTCCGCCTTTGTCCAGCAACGGCAGCGTCCATCCGGATAGTTTGGCCATCGGCGCGACCGCACGGCAGGTCACCACGGCAAACGGATGCTTGACCGGGATGGGATTCCCGTCAAGATCGACGGCATCCTCTCCCCTGCCCTTCCGGCCACCGTTCGAACCACGGACGGCTTCGATTACGGCGTTGGCTCGGGAGCGCACTATCGAGACATTGTCCAATCCCATTTCGTCAACGCACTCATGAAGCCATTCGATACGGCGTTCCATCGGTTCCACCAAGGTGAACTGGTGGTCCGGCAGGCAGGCGGCCGCCACGATACCGGGGAATCCTCCACCACTGCCGATATCCGCCACCGTCTTGAATTGCCTCTTGGCCGTTGCTTCACGGATGAACGGTACGATGGCCGCGGAGTTCAGAATATGCCGTTCCCAAATAATACCGACATCGCGTGGCCCTATCAGCCCGCGCGGCTCTCCTTCCGCAGCAAGTTTCACGTGAAACACCTTCAACTTGCCCAATGCATCGCCAAGCACTTCCTCAAGAATCGGCGACCCATCCAATTCGTCATTCACATCACTCATGCACACCATCCTAATCTACAGGCATCAAAAAAGCGCCGCGAGAAACTCGCGACGCTTCATGTTTCACGTGAAACTATTTCAGGCTTCGTCGATCTCGTCGGCGTCATCGACTGCGGAAGCCTTGACGTACACCGTGACGTAACGATGCGGTTCTTCGCCATGGGACCGAGACTTCATGCCTTCCTCGCGCACCACATCATGGATGATCTTGCGTTCGAAGGAGTTCATCGGCTTCAGGTCCACCGGCTCGCCAGTCTCGCGCGCCTCGTCGATGGCATCCAGCGCAAGGTCGTGCAGGCGCTGGCGCTTGCGCTTCAGATAGCCGTCCACGTCCACGATGAGGTGGGACCGCTCGCCGGTCTTCTGCTGTACGGCGAGTCGGGTGAGCTGCTGCAGGGCGTCCACGACTTCGCCGTTGCGTCCGATCAGATGTTTGATGTCGGTGTCGTCGTCGGCAACGATCTGCACGGTCGGACGGTTGTTGCGCACGCCCATTTCGATATCGCCCTCGTAGTCGACGATGTCAAGCAATCCTTCAAGGTAATCGGCAGCGATGTCAGCTTCGTCATTGAGCTGATCGATGGTTTTCTCAGCATCCTGCGCCATGGTGTTTTACTCCTTTGAGCGGGGTTCGTATTATTTCAAGTCTACTGAAAGTCTACTGATTGGGTTGTATCATATGGGCGATTCGCCCGATACAAAAGCGGTGTGTCCTGCGTTTCACGTGAAACACAGGACACACACTTGATGTTATTTCTTCTTCTTTTTGCGGCTTGGCTGCTGACGCTGGAAGCCGTTCTTTTCCTTCGCCTCCGCGGCCTTCTTGGCTTTCTGCAGCTCCTCCTCTTCGAGGGACGGCAGACCGGCCTTGGCGCGGCGGGCGTTCTCGTGGGCGTGGTCGCGCTTTTCCTTCGCTTCGGCGGCCGGGGATCCCGGAGTCGGGAAGACGTGGATCTGCCAGACGGAACGCAGCAGGTTGCAGATGTTGTTGGTCAGCCAGTACACCAGCACTGCGAACGGCATGGCGACGCCGGAGAAGATGTACATGATCGGGAACATCCACAGCATCATCTTCTGCATCATTTCAGTCTGCTTGTTCGCAGCGCTCTGGGCCATGTTGCGCTTCATGCTGTTGTACTGCATGAGCCACAGGCAGAAGCACATCAACGCCACGAAGATGCCGATGATGATCTTGCCGTGGATGTCGGCGGTGGTGAAGTTCTCGGCCACGTTCACGCCGAACACGTTGGTGGAGGTGAACTGCTTGGCGGTGGCGATGTCGAAGGCGCCGAGGCCGGAACCGTTCCTGAACTTGCCACGGGCGATGTATGGAATGGCCGACAGGGTGTAGAACATGCACATGAACACAGGACCCTGCACGAACATAGGCAGCATCGATGTGCAGCCGCCCATCGGGTTCGCGTCGTTGTCCTGGTAGAGCTTCATCATCTCGCGTTGCAAAGCCTCTTTGCTGGCGGGATCGTTCTTGCCCTTGTACTTGTTTTGGATGCGCTGCATCTTGGGCTGCAAAACGGCCATCTGGGCCTGCATCTTGCGCATGCCCTTCATGGACTTGTAGAACAGCGGGAACACGCACGCCTGGACCACAATCACCAGGAACACGATGGACATGACCCACGAGAAACCGATCTCGTTCATGCCCAGCATCACCATGAATCGGTGGAATCCGGCCATAATCTGCGTCATGAGCCACTCGACGGGGTACAGGAGCTTGTACAGCCAGCCCCAGAAACCACTATCGAGGAGGAATTGATCTTGATTCATTACAGGCCATTCTCCTTATCGCCTATAGGTTCATCTACATCCAGAGGCGTGAGACGAGGCTCCTCGTGTGCCTTCGACCACGAACATCTGTAAAACAAGGAATAGAGCTGTGGAACGTCGTCGATTCCTCCACGGTTCCACTGGTTGCAACGAAGAAGGCGTAATAACGCAAGAAGACCACCTTTAAGGCAGCCAAATCGTTCAATCGCCTGAATCGCATAATTGGAGCAGCTGGGATAATACCGGCACCGAGGTGCGGTATGGGCGGAAATATGTTTCTGATACCAGCGGATAAGCCGCACCATCCAATTGCGATGATGCCCCTTGCTCATTGCCGGGAAGCGGTTTTACGTTTCACCGCTTCGAAACACGATGCCATCTGCTGCTCAAGCGACAGGAAATCGGCACGTGCGGCACTTGGCTTGGCACGCAACACGATATCGCAGGATTCGGGTAATAGTGATTCGTACTTTCGTGCAAGCACACGGAAACGCCTTTTCACGGCGTTGCGCGTGACCGCGTTGCCAACAGCTTTGGAAACGGCCAAGCCGACACGGCGGCCTTGCACCGTCGCTGTATCGCCCGTTACGACATCGTCGTGCATCAGATAATGCACGACGATGTCTTCTCGCGATACCCTACGACGGCGTTTGAGCACCGCAACAAAATCGCGATGGCTTTTCAGCCGTTCCACCGCTCTATGCCACTAAAAAATCAGGCAGCGAGGGACTTGCGGCCCTTGGCGCGGCGACGGTTGATCAGAGCGCGGCCTGCGCGGGTGCGCATGCGCTGACGGAAACCGTGCTTCATGTGGCGACGGCGGTTGTTCGGCTGGAATGTCCTCTTCATAATTAATGCTCCCGGTGTTTTTAGCCATGCCAAGGCACGGCTCCTCATGAGTCAAGCTCTACTAAACTACTCTGACCCCTGAACAGATTGTCGCGTCGTCCATTTTTCTTCACATTTTCATGGGGATTCCCCGCATAAAACAATCCACATAATCGTTGCGATTCCGCCGAATTCCCCACAAAAGTTATCCACAAACTACAACAATGTTATTCACATTTCAATCTTTTCAACACGCATGCCGGTGGATAACTCGGGGAAAAGAGAGTACAAATATACAGTTGCACATCAGTGGTACGTCTGTCGAGAAAGGATTATCCGTGGCTGATAACACGACAACAGATCCTCTCGAGCAGGCTCGTGGGGTGTGGTCCGACGCTTTGGCCCTGCTGCACCAGAATCCGTCGCTGTCCGTACGCGACAAAAGCTGGCTGGAGAACGTCTATCCCGAAGGCATGTGGGGTCCGACCATCATGCTGTGCGTGCCCAGTGAGGCGGCTCAGCAGGCTTTGCAGACCGAATTGAACAAGCCGTTGATGGAGGCGTTGCGCGAATCCGCCGAACAGGACATCTTCCCCGCCTTCAAAATCGTTGAAATGAAGCCGAAAACGGAGGAACAGCCGGAGGAAACCTATCCGCGCTTCTCCCCCGCGAAATCGCCGGCGAAATCCCCTGCGAACGAGACGATGCAAGGCCAGTTGCCGATTCCCGCGACGATGCCGCCGGAACAGGACCATTTCCAGAGCGGCCAGAACAGGCCGCTGCTCGACCCCGAAACGCATTTGAACAAGAACGCCACCTTCGACACCTTCGTGCCCGGCGATTCCAACCGTTTCGCACGTACCGTGGCGCTGGCCGTGGCGGAGGGCTCCGGCCATGATTTCAATCCGTTGTGTATCTACGGCGGCTCCGGCCTGGGCAAAACCCATTTGCTGAACGCCATCGGCAACTACGCGCTGGTCAAGGACCCCAATCTGAAGGTCCGCTACGTCACCAGTGAGGAATTCACCAACGAATTCATCGAGGCTCTGGCCGATACGAACCAAAGTTCCGGCCAGATCAAGGAATTCAACCGCCGCTACCGCGAGGTCGACGTGCTGCTCATCGACGATATCCAGTTCCTGAGCGGCAAGGACGCGACCCTTGAGCAGTTCTTCCACACGTTCAACACCCTGCATCAGGCCAACAAGCGCATCGTGATCGCCTCCGATGTGCCGCCGAAGGACCTGCAGGGCTTCAACGAACGTCTGATCTCCCGCTTCGAATCGGGCCTGACCGTGGACGTCAAACCGCCGGATCTGGAGACGCGAATCGCCATTCTGCGCATGATCGCCACCATGAACGGCTCCAATATTCCCAACGACGTGTTCAACCTGATCGCGGAACGGTTCACCGAGAACATCCGCGAGCTGGAAGGCGCGCTGAACCGTGTGACCGCCATGGCGTCGCTGAGCAACCAGCCGGTCACCAAAGCCCTTGCGGAGCAGACTTTGCAGGACTTCTTCACCACCGACGTGGAAATCAAGCCCGCGGACATCATCACGCAGGTGGCCAAGTACTTCTATTTGACGTTCGACGACATCGTCGGCCGTTCGCGTACCAAGAAGATCGCGCTGGCACGCCAGATCGCCATGTATCTGGTACGCGAGCTGACCAGCATGAGCCTCAACGACATCGGCCTGGTCTTCGGTGGCAAGGACCACACCACCGTGATGCACGCGTATACGCGCATCAACGACGAGATGCAGGAGAAGCAGGAGATCTACAACTACGTGACCGAGTTGACTCTGCAGCTCAAGCAGCGTTCCAACGACAAGTAACGGAAGCAACCACAACAAACGGCGTATTTCCAACGGTTTTCCTTAGGCTGGTAAATTATTTACCAGCCTTTTTACTATCCGCGTGACACGCCCGGACAGAATTTCTTGTACATCGAGTTTTCCACATACATATCCACATTTCGGGGAAAGGTCTGTGGAAAAGCCGTTGGAAACACGGAAAACGGCAGTGGATGGCTCGTGGATTATTCACAGTGAATTGTGGATAAGTTTTGCGCGGCCATGAGCCTGTGGATAACCCATGCTCTTATCCACATTCGACTCAGAAGTTATCCACAGATGTCGCCTCGTACTGAGACGTTGCTGCGCTTGGGCTGAACGAGCTTATCCACACTATCCACAGGGCTTATTATTACGAAAGTACGTTTTTCTTACTTTCATCGTCATTCTCGTAATGCGGGGAATTCCCCACGCTTTCGTCGTCGTTGCTCTTATCGCTAGAATGGCATGTGAATCGAACGAAACGAGGAATACCCCATGAAAGTCGAAGTCAATTCCCAAGCTCTTGCCGATGCCGTGGCATGGACCACACGTGTCATCGACGCACGTCCCGCAACCCCGATTCTGGCGGGCATCCGTCTGGAAGCCATTGACGGCACACTCCAGCTTTCCGCCTTCAACTACGCCATTTCCGCACGCCACCACATCGAAGCCGGCGTGGACGAGGCCGGTAGCGTTCTGGTGCTGGGCAAACTGCTTGCCGACATCACCAAGTCGCTGCCCGCTGCGAAAACCTATCTTTCCACTGATGGTTCCACGATGACCATCACGTCGGGCAAGTCGACCTTCACCATGCAGCTCATGCCGGAAAGCGAATATCCGGATCTGCCCGTGGTGCCGACGAAACTGGGTCAGGTGGACTCCCCCACCTTCGCTCAGGCCGTCAACCAGGCGTCCGTCGCGGTCTCCCGTGAGGAGAACCGTCCGGTGCTCACCGGCATCCGCGTCCAGTTCCAGGGCGACAAGGTCATCATGAGCTCCACCGACCGTTTCCGTCTGGCCCGTTCCAGCTTCACCTGGACGCCGGAGGATGCGACCATCAGTACCACCGCTTTGGTCCGTGGCTCGCTGCTGCGCGACATGGCACGTTCGCTGGACGAGCATCAGAACGTCACCATCGATTTCGATGCGGACAACCCGTCCCTGCTGGGCTTCGAGAACGCCGGCCGCGTGTCCACCTCCCAGCTCATCGACGGCGAATTCCCGGCCGTTGACCGCCTGTATGCCGATGAATACCCGATTCATGCCGTCATCAACAAGCAGGCCCTCATCGACGCCATCAAGCGCGTTTCGCTGGTCGCCGAACGCAACGCCCCGATCCGCATGGTCTTCTCCGGCCAGGAGCTGACGCTGTCGGCCGGCACCGCCGACGAAGCACAGGCGAAGGAGATTCTCGACATCGACATGGACGGCGAGGACATCACCGTGGCGTTCAACCCCTCCTATCTGGTCGACGGCCTGAGCGCCATCAGCGAGCCGTTCGTGCGCATGAAGATGACCACCGCGGTCAAGCCCGTGGAATTCAACGGCCAGCAGGAAGCGGATTCCGACGAATCCATGGACTACCGTTACCTGCTCGTTCCGATGCGCTTCAACAACTGATTTCGTTCCACCTGTGGCCCGGACGGCAAGTTCCCGTCCGGGCCACCATGCCATCACCTTCAAGGAATCCCGGTTTTCATGCATATCTCCCGTCTCGCGCTCGACCATTACCGGTCATGGGACCATTGCGTGCTTGATTTCGAACCGGGAATCAACATTCTCCAAGGCTCGAACGGCCTAGGGAAAACCAATATCGTGGAAGCCGTGGAAGTGCTGTCCACCGGCTCCAGCCACCGCACCTCGTCATCGCTGCCGCTGGTCGAAAAAGGCCACCCTTCCGCCACTGTCCGGGCCAACATCGAAGATGCGGGCGAACAGCGCACATATGAGATTACCATCGCCGCGCGAGGCGCCAACAGGGCGCGCGTGGACGGCGGAAAATCGCAATATATGAGGGATATCGTGGGTTTGGTCCCCTCCGTGTCCTTTACCCCCGAAGACCAGCGGTTGGTGTCTGGCGATCCGGCCACCCGAAGGAACTTCCTCAACCAGGCGGCTTCGCTGCTGTTGCCCCGTTATGCGCAGTCGTTGCAACAGTTCACGCACGTTGCCAAACAGCGTGCCGCATTGCTCAAACAGCTGTCTGACGGTTCCGGCATCGATCCCGAATACGGGCGTCAGGCCGTGCTGAGCGGTCTGGAAGTGTGGACCGGCCAATTCATCGCCCTCGGCGTGCAATTGACCAAGGACCGGAACGATGTGATCGGACTGCTGCGCGAGCCGTTCACCCGCATCTATGCTTCGTTGGCGGGCGAAGAGGAACAGGCCGACCTGGTGTATGAGCCGTCCTTCGACGAGGTGCTTCTGTTCGACGAGCCGGCCGCGGAAATCAGCCGTCATTTCCAACGCATCTACCCCGGCGAAGTGGCCCGTGGGCAGAATCTGATCGGACCGCAGCGCGATGATCTGACATTGCGGCTCAACGACATGCCAGCCCGCGAATTCGCTTCGAACGGCGAGATGTGGACAATGGCGTTGGCCTTGAAAATGGCGCTGTACGAAGTGGTTTCGGCGCAGCGCGACGTCAAGCCGATCGTGATCCTCGACGATGTGTTCGCCCAGCTCGACGAGTCCCGTCGCGGGCAGATCCTCGACTTCGCGCGACGGCAGGACCAGGTGCTGATCACCGTCGCCGCGGCAAGCGATATTCCGCAAGGCGAGGCGCATGTCATCGACGTTGCCGCGCTGCGTGCGCAATCGCAGGAGACGGACGGCGATATCGCGGCGATGGCGGCCATGCTTGCCGCCGGACGTGGCGCGCAATCGCAAGGAATCGAGGCCGAATCCTAATGCCGAAACCACCAATCTGCGAACTGCTGAACCTCGACCAACGCAAACTGCCGGCCGAAGTGTTCGACCGCATCAGCGACCGTGCCGGGCGGCTCAAGGAACGCGAGGAACGCGCGCGCAAGGCGTGGGAAAGCTTCGGCAAACCCGGACGCGATCCGGAAACCGTCGGCAGCCTGTTCAATCTGATGGCATCGAACGGCGCATGGATACCCCACCTCAAAATGGCGCAGATGCGCGACCATTGGGACCAGGTGGTGGGCGTGGAGAACGCGAAGCACTCCTACCCCGCCAGCCTGCGAGACGGCGTGCTGACGATACGTTGCGACAGCCCGGCCTGGACCACCACCCTGTCGTATATGACGCCGTTGCTGACGGACACCATCCGCAGGAAACTCGAAGGTCTGACCATCAATGAGGTGAGGGTCACCGGCCCGCAGAGCCAAGGGTTCAGCCATGGGCGTATCTCAAGGAAGATTCGCTACTGAGGGCTATTGCGAAGTCGACTTACAATCGACCTCTCTGACAGGAGAGATCGATTGTGGCGCGCGTGAAACAGGCCGTTGCGACGGGGTTTACGGAGGTTTTCCGGCTCGTCGGACGCGTTCGGAACCATGCCGAAGTCGTCGAAAACCGTTGAATTCCAAGGACAAATGTCTATAGCGCGCTGTCCCCCTCCATGAGTAGAATATCCAGCAGTGTATGTAAACGCCTAGAAGGGGCCTTTATTTGCGTTCTAGGTGGTATCACCTGCGGAAATGACCCTTGATGGCGGGAAAAATGCAGGAAGGAATCTCTGTGGCAGACCTTGATGCGGATTCGCTGAACGAATCAGCTGAAAACACGCAGGAAGATCAGATTCAGGATCAGATCCAGAACGACCAGCTCGAAGATGCGCAACTTGACGATTCGCTGTCTCCGGAACACTACGACGCGTCCGATCTGAGGGTGCTGGAAGGCCTTGAGGCGGTGCGTATCCGCCCGGGCATGTATATCGGCTCCACCGGCCCCCGCGGCCTGCACCATCTGGTGTATGAGATCGTCGACAACTCCGTCGACGAGGCGCTTGCCGGCTACGCGTCGCACATCGAAGTGACGATTCTGCCGGACGGCGGCGTGCGCGTGGTGGACGACGGCCGAGGCATCCCGGTCGACGAAGTGCCGGGCGAAGGCATCTCCGGCGTCGAAACCGTGATGACCAAGCTGCACGCGGGCGGCAAGTTCGGTGGCGGCGGCTACGCGGTCTCCGGCGGCCTGCACGGCGTGGGCATCTCCGTGGTGAACGCGCTGTCCACCCGCGTGGACATCGAAGTGCGCCGTCAGGGCTTCCACTGGACCCAGACCTACATCGACCAGAAGCCGACCGCGCGTCTGCTCAAGGGCAAGCCGATGGAGGAAGGCGAATCCACCGGCACTTCCGTGACCTTCTGGGCCGATGGCAAGATCTTCGAAACCACCACCTACGATTTCGAGATCCTGCGCAACCGCTTCCAGCAGATGGCGTTCCTGAACAAGGGCCTGAAGATCTCCCTGACCGACCTGCGCGAGCCCGACCAGGCCGGCGACGAGGTTTCCGGCGAGGAATCCGAAACCGAAGACAAGTTCCAGACCGTCACCTACCAGTACAACGACGGCATCAAGGACTACGTCGACTACCTGGTGAAGTCCCGCAAGGCCACCCCGGTCGAACCGGACGTCATCGACTTCGAGGCCGAGGACCTGAAGATCGGCATCTCCGCGGAAATCGCCATGCAGTGGACCACCGCGTATTCCGAAGCCGTGCACACCTTCGCCAACACCATCTCCACCACCGAAGGCGGCACCCATGAGGAAGGCTTCCGCGCCGCGCTGACCTCGCTGGTCAACCGTTACGCCCGCGAGAAGAACATCCTCAAGGACAAGGACGAGAACCTGTCCGGCGACGACGTGCGCGAAGGCCTGACCGCCGTCGTGTCCGTCAAGCTCACCAACCCGCAGTTCGAAGGCCAGACCAAGACCAAGCTCGGCAACTCCGAAGCGAAGACCTTCGTGCAGCGCGTCATGACCGACAAGCTCGGCGACTGGTTCGACGCCCACCCGAACGAGGCCAAGAACATCATCCAGAAGGCCATCGAGGCCTCCCGTGCGCGTCTGGCCGCCAAGAAGGCACGTGAGAACACCCGCCGCAAGTCGATCTTCGAATCGGCCGGCATGCCGGACAAGCTCAAGGACTGCCAGTCCAACAACCCCGAAGAATGCGAGCTGTTCATCGTGGAGGGTGATTCCGCAGGCGGCTCCGCCATCCAGGGACGCAACCCGATCACGCAGGCCATCCTGCCTCTGCGAGGCAAGATCCTCAACACCGAGCGCGCAAGCCTGGACCGCATGATGAAGTCGGACACCATCGAATCGCTGATCACCGCCGTCGGCGGCGGCTACGGCGAGGACTTCGACCTCAACAAGGTGCGCTACCACAAGGTCATCATCATGGCCGATGCAGATGTGGACGGCGCGCATATCGCAACCCTGAACCTGACGCTGTTCTTCCGCTACATGCGTCCGATGATCACCGCCGGCTACGTGTACGTGGCCATGCCGCCGCTGTACCGCCTCAAGTGGACCAAGGGCCCGCACGACTTCGTGTACACCGACGCCGAACGCGACCGCGTGCTCGCCGAAGGCAAGGCCGCCGGCCGCCAGCTGCCGAAGGGCGAAGGCATCCAGCGCTACAAGGGTCTGGGCGAGATGAGCTACCAGGAACTGTGGGAGACCACCATGGATCCTGACCATCGCATTCTGAAGCAGGTGCAGATCGAAGACGCGGCCGCGGCCGACGAGACCTTCTCCATGCTCATGGGCGACGAAGTCGAACCACGTCGTCTGTTCATCCAGCGCAACGCACGCAACGTCAGCTGGATCGACGCGTAAACGCGTAGGGTTTCGCAGGACTTCAAAGCAAGGATTAGAAATTGGCAGACGAAAACAACAGCAACGAAGACGGCCAGTTCGTGCCTGACGGCTCCATGGAACCGTTGAGCCCGCAGGAGGCCGACAACACCGATTACGGCCTGATGGTCGGCGAACGCGTCCAGAAGAAGGATCTGCAGCAGGAAATGCGCGAATCCTATCTGGCGTACGCCATGTCCGTCATCGTCGATCGTGCCCTTCCGGACGTGCGAGACGGCATGAAGCCGGTGCACCGCCGCGTGATCTACGCGATGTACGACGGCGGCTACCGCCCCGATCGCGGCTACTCCAAGTGCGCACGCGTCGTCGGCGAAGTCATGGGCAAGTACCATCCGCACGGCGATTCCGCCATCTACGACACGTTGGTGCGTATGGCGCAGTCGTGGTCGATGCGATACACGCTCGTCGACGGCCAGGGCAACTTCGGCTCCCCCGGCGATGACCCGGCAGCCGCAATGCGTTACACGGAATGCCGTATGGCGCCGCTCGCCATGGAAATGGTGCGTGACATCGACAAGGACACCGTCGATTTCCTGCCGAACTACGATGGCAAGACGCAGGAGCCGACCGTGCTGCCGGCCCGCTTCCCGAACCTGCTGTGCAACGGCTCGTCCGGCATCGCCGTCGGCATGGCGACCAACATTCCTCCGCACAACATGCGCGAGGTGGCAGAAGGCGTGCATTGGGCGCTCGACCATCCGGACGCGAGCCGTGAGGAACTGCTCGACAACCTGATCCGCATCATCAAGGGACCGGACTTCCCTACCGGCGCCACGATTCTCGGCCATAAGGGCATCGAACAGGCGTACCGTACCGGCCGTGGCCTCATCACCATGCGAGCCGTGGTGAACACCGAGGAGATCAAGGGCCGCATGTGCCTCGTGATCACCGAACTGCCGTACCAGGTCAACCCGGATCGTCTGGTCGTGTCCATCCGCGAAGCGGTGCGCGACGGCAAGATCCAAGGCATCGCCGATATGCGCGACGAAACCTCCGGCCGTACTGGCCAGCGCCTCGTGCTCGTGCTCAAGCGCGACGCCGTGCCGAAGGTCGTGCTCAACAACCTGTACAAGCATTCCCAGCTGCAGCAGACCTTCGGCGCGAACATGCTGGCACTGGTCGACGGTGTGCCGCGCACGCTGTCCCTGGATGCGTTCATCCGTCATTGGGTAAACCACCAGCTCGAAGTCATCGCACGCCGTACCGCCTACCTCAAACGCGAGGCCGAGGAACGCGACCACATCCTGCAGGGCTATCTGAAGGCCCTTGACATGATCGATGAGGTCATCGCCCTCATCCGTGCCTCCGAGTCCGCGGAGACCGCCCGCACGGGCCTTATGGACCTGCTTGACGTGGACGAGGTGCAGGCCGACGCCATCCTCGCCATGCAGCTGCGCCGACTGGCCGCCCTGGAACGTCAGAAGATCCTCGACGAGCACAACGAGCTCATGCGCAAGATCGCCGACTACAACGACATCCTCGCCAAGCCGGAACGCCAGCGCAAGATCGTCGGCGACGAGCTGGACGAAATCGTCGCCAAGTATGGCGACGAACGCCGTACCAAGATTCTGCCGTACTCCGGCGAGATGAACGTCGAAGACCTGATCGCCGAAGAAAACGTGGTCGTCACCGTGACCCACTCCGGTTTCATCAAGCGCACCAAGGCCGACGAATACCGCGCGCAGCACCGCGGCGGCAAGGGCATCAAGGGCGCCAAGCTGCGCGAGGACGACGTGGTGGACCACTTCTTCCTGACCAGCACGCACAACTGGCTGCTGTTCTTCACCAACAAGGGCCGCGTGTACCGTCTGAAGGCATACGAGCTGCCGGAAGGCTCCCGCGATTCCAAGGGACAGCACGTGGCGAACCTGCTGCAGTTCGGCCCGGACGAGACGATCCAGACCGTGCTGTCGATTCCGAACTACGACGTGGCCAAGTACTTGGTGCTCGCCACCCGTTCCGGCAAGGTCAAGAAGACCGCGCTCGCCGAATACGACTCCCCGCGTCAGGGTGGTCTGATCGCGGTACGACTCATGACCGACGAGAACGGCGAGAACGCCGACGAGCTGATCGGTGCCGCGCTGTGCAACGCCGACGACGACATCATCCTCGTCTCCAAGCAGGGCATGAGCCTGAAGTTCGAAGCCAACGACGAGCAGCTGCGCCCGATGGGCCGCCAGACCGCCGGCGTGCAGGGCATGAAGTTCCGTAACGACGACAGCCTGCTGGCCATGGATGTGGTCCCTGGCGACTCCGACAAGGACCTGTTCGTGGTCACCAACGAGGGCTTCGCCAAGCGCACCGCCATCAGCGAATACCGTCTGCAGGGCCGTAACGGCTACGGCGTCAAGGCCGTGCAGCTCGCCGAAGGCCGTGGCTCCCTGGTGGGTGCCGTGATCGTGGAGGAATCCGACCAGATCATGGCCATCATGAAGTCCGGCAAGGTCATCCGCTCCAACGTCGCCGAAGTCAAGCGCACCGGACGTACCACCCAGGGTGTGACGCTCGCCAAGCCTGACAAGAACGACGAAATCATCTCCATAGCACGTAACGAGGAGACCGACGAGGATGACGCCGAGCAGGCCGCCGCGGAAAACGGAGCAGTCCAGAACGACGCAGCCGCGCAATCGCAAGCCGAAACCACTACTGAAAACTCCGCTGAAACCGGTACGGAAGCCACTTCCGATGCCGGCGATGGCGAGAATGTAGAGGCCTGAGACACAGGCGGGGAATCGTCTGCGAAAACTGGTAGCCTCGGCTAGAAGTAGGCAAGATTCTGCAAGGAGCAACGATGAGCGAGAACAATGAAAGCCATCAGGCGCAGGCAGGGGCGCAGGCCCCACGCGTGGCCCGTTCCGCATCCAGCCAGCCGTTGAGCGGTACGGAACAGTCTCAGGCGCATGAGAACATGGCCGCCGCGTCCGGCGGTGTGAAGGTTCGTGAAAAAGCGCGTCGTGGCGCGCCTCGCGCCCGCCGCATGAGCCTGTCCCTGACCCGCATCGACGCATGGTCCGCGGCCAAGGTGGCGTTCATGCTTTCCATCGCGGGAGGCATCATCCAGATCGTCGCGGTGACGCTGCTGTGGCTGCTGCTGAACGTGGTCGGCGTGTTTGATCAGGTGACGCAGATCGTGTCCTCCACCGGTCTTGACGCCGGCGGATTCGACCTTGCCAACGTGCTTTCGCTGAGCACCGTGCTGAGCGCGGTCACCATCTTCTCCATCATCGAAGTGGTGCTGTTCACCGTGCTGGTGGTGATTCTCACGCTGCTGTACAACGTGGTGAGCACGCTGGTCGGCGGCATCCACGTGACGCTCGGCGACGACTGATCGATTCGTCATACGGCGTTCGTACGGCGCTTGCGCAACGTAAGCCGTTCGTGCAACATAAGAAGACGGCGCTTCCCTACTTCGGGAGGCGCCGTCTTTTCTTATGTAATCGCGATTATGCGGTCGCTTTTATGCAATCGTCATACTGCGTTGCGCGTTATGCCGTAACGCATATGAAAACGGTCCGTGCGAACGAATCGCACGGACCGTTGAAACGGATTGTGAAAGACGATCAGAGCACGCCCTGGGCGACCATGGCGTTGGCGACCTTGACGAAGCCGGCGGCGTTGGCGCCGAGCATCAGATCGCCCTCATGGCCGTACTCCTTGGCGGCGGCCAGGGAATTGGCGACGATGTTCTCCATGATGGACTTGAGCTTGTTGTCCACCTCTTCGAACGTCCAGGAAAGGCGGTAGGAGTTCTGGCTCATCTCAAGGCCGGACACAGCCACGCCACCTGCGTTGGCGGCTTTTGCCGGGCCGTACAGCAGGCCGTTGTCCTGATAGACGGCGATTGCCTCCGGGGTGGACGGCATGTTGGCGCCTTCGCACACGACCTTGCAGCCGTTGGCGACGAGGGCCTTGGCGGACTCCTCATCGATTTCGTTCTGGGTGGCGCACGGCAGCGCGATGTCGCACGGCACGGTCCACACGCCCTTGCAGCCCTCGTGGTATTCGGCACCCGGAACACGCTCCGCGTACTCCTTGATGCGGCCGCGGTGGCCGAGCTTGATGTCCTTGACGATGTCGAGCTTGATGCCGTCCGGATCGTAGACGTAGCCGTTGGAATCGGAGGCGGTGACGACCTTCGCGCCGAGGGCCTGGGCCTTCTCGGTGGCGAAGATGGCCACGTTGCCGGAGCCGGAGATGACGACGGTCTTGCCTTCGAAGGAATCGTTCTTCAGGACGCGCAGGGCTTCCTGGGTGTAGTAGCACAGGCCGTAGCCGGTAGCCTCGGTGCGAGCCAGGGAGCCGCCGAATTCGAGGCCCTTGCCGGTGAGCACGCCGGAGTATTCGTCGCGGATACGCTTGTACTGGCCGAACAGGTAGCCGATCTCACGGGCGCCGACGTTGATGTCGCCGGCCGGAACGTCGGTGAACTGGCCGATGTGACGGCACAGCTCGGTCATGAACGCCTGGCAGAAACGCATGACTTCGGCATCGGACTTGCCCTTCGGATCGAAGTCGGAGCCGCCCTTGCCGCCGCCCATCGGCAGGCTGGTCAGGGAGTTCTTGAGAATCTGCTCGAAGCCAAGGAACTTGATGACGCCCTCGTTCACGCTCGGGTGGAAACGCAGACCGCCCTTGTACGGGCCGATCGCGGAGTTGAACTGGATGCGGTAACCGCGGTTGACCTGCACCTTGCCCTCATCGTCCGTCCAGGCGACGCGGAACTTCACCACGCGCTCCGGCTCGACGAGGCGCTCGAGCACGCCCGCCTTCTCATATTCCGGGTGCTTCTCAACAACCGGCTCGAGGCTTTCGAAGACCTCGCGAACGGCCTGCAGGAACTCCGGCTGGTCGCCATCGCGCTTCTCGACCTGCGCGTACACGCGCTTGACGTACTCATCAGTGAGCATATTTTTCCCCTTCGGGATAGTTGGGTTATCAATACGGCGGTTTCATTCTATGTGCTTGATTGTGAGACGCACAAGATATTGCTCAAGATTTGGCTGGAGGCGTTTGGAACGCTATAGGATAGTGTGTGGAAGGCGAGGAGAGAGCGTCGTCCGCAACGTCAACTCCCTCATTTCCCACAGGAGAAAAACCATGCTTGAAGGATTCAAGAAGTTCATTGCACGCGGCAACATGATCGACATGGCCGTCGGTGTCGTCATGGGCGGTGCCGTCACCACCGTGGTCAATTCGATCGTGAACAGCGTGATCAACCCGTTCATCGCCATGATCTTCGGCAAGCCGAACATGGATGGTCTGCTGGCGATCACATTCAACGGCGCGACCGTTTCGTTCGGCGCAGTGCTGGGCGCTATTCTGAATTTCCTCATCATCGCCGTCGCCGTCTATTTCTGCATTCTGGTGCCGATCAACAAATTCCGCGACATGACCGAGGCGCTGCTTGCCAAGACCAAGCTTGCCGAGCAGAAGGAAGCCGAGGAAAAGGCCGCTGAAGAGCCGTCTGCCGAAGAGCAGACCGTCCAGCTGCTGCAGCAGATTCGTGACGAGCTGTCCAAGCAGAACGCGGCCCGCAACTAGTTGCGATTCGTGGTGCCACTCCCCTATTGATTTGATGATTCCGGCCGCTTGCGGGTATGCAGGCGGCCGTTTTATTTGGTTTGCGGGCGATCGCGTCCGTTGGATGGTCGACAAGAGGCTGAATACGAAAAAGGCTTCCGATTACTCGGAAGCCTTTGTCTGTGGAGCTAAGGGGATTCGAACCCCTGACCCTCTCCATGCCATGGAGATGCGCTACCAGCTGCGCCATAGCCCCGTGGAGCTAGCCGGGTTCGAACCGGCGACCCTCTGCTTGCAAAGCAGATGCGCTACCAGCTGCGCTATAGCCCCGTGAGAAAAAAAGAGCGGCTCGCGGCCGCTTCATTTTTCCTGTGGGCCCGGGAGGACTTGAACCTCCGACCTCATCCTTATCAGGGATGCGCTCTAACCACCTGAGCTACGGGCCCAACTTGCTGTGTCTTGAACACAACGAATTGAAATAATACTTGAATCACAGGGAAAGTCAAGTGCCGCCGTGTCATCGGCGTGTCGTGGCATAATGCAGGCATGACATACGGGCAGCGCAACGGCGGTAACGGCCGCAACGGCAGGGGAGTGGGGCATCGCAACCGCAATCGCGTGATTTCCGAAATGACGGCGAGCATCGCCGGCATGCGGGTGGCCATCGTGCGCAAACCCATCAAAAACATGTACCTGCGCATCAAACCGCCGAACGCGGATATCGTCATCTCCGCGCCGCAACGAATGTCGCAAAGCGCTATCGAACGGTTTGTGACGGAACGCAAGCCGTGGATCGAACGGGCGCAACGCAGCATGCGACAGGCCAGAGACGCGCAACTCAACGCGCAGCGTGCGCAAAACGGCAATATTGGCGATACTGGCGCTTCCGCCAACCCGCCCGCTTTCGTATGGACGGACGAGGCCAAGGCGCGGGCGCAACGCAACATCGAATCGCAATTGCCTGTGTTGCTTGCCAAATGGGGCCCGATCGTTGGCCGTACGCCGACGCATATCACGTTGCGTCTGATGAGTTCGCGTTGGGGATCGTGCACGCCGAAGACCGGACGTATCCGACTTAACCTGCAGCTTGGTTTAATGGCCCCTAGATTCCTCGAATACGTGCTGGTGCATGAGATGACCCACCTATGGGAGAACGGCCACGGAGAGGGCTTTCAAAGGCGTATGAGCGCCTATCTGCCGCAATGGAGGCAGTTGCGTCGCGACATCAACCGGCAGGTGGTGCTGTAAAAGGCCGCTCGGGTTACTTGCCGTCCGCCGCGGAATCGCCAGCCGCGGAACTGTACTCATCGGCGGTGTGCCGGCGCACTTCCAGCGTTTCGATACGACGGCCGTCCACTTCGGTGACGACCATGTCATAACCGTCATCGGACGACAGCACGTCGCCGACCTCGCCCATTTTGCCGGTGTGCGCCAGGAAATAGCCGGCAACCGTCTCGTACGGGCCGTCTTCCAGCTCGATGCCGGTCAAATCCGCGAAATCCTCGATCGTCATGCCACCTTCGATGGTGGCCACGCCATTGACGAAAGCGGCGCGTTCTGTGCGTTCGCCGCCCTTTTCCTCCGGCAGGTCGTATTCGTCGCGGATGTCGCCGACCAATTCCTCGGTCATGTCTTCCAACGTGACGATGCCGTCGGTGCCGCCGTATTCGTCGATTACCACGGCCAGGTGAATGCCTCGTTTGCGCAGCAGCTCAAGGCTTGGCAGCAGCTTCGACGTGCCCGGCAGGGAAATGCCCTCACGCGTCACGTCGGCAACGGTTCTCGCCTTCGGATCGCGGATGTCAAGCAGGTCGCGCACATGCACGAAGCCGAGCACGTCATCGAAATCCTTGCCGGTGACGGGGTAACGCGAATACGGCATTTCACGCACGTACGCGGCGGCTTCCGCAATCGGCATGGAGCCGTCCAGGAACGCGACGTCGGCACGAGGACGCATGACCTCCGCCACGATGGTTTCGGATGCGTCGAACACGTCGTCGAGGATGGTGCGCTCGTCCTTGCTGAGGTTGGTGTTGGTGTTGACGAGCACGCGCAGCTCGTCGTCGGACACCTCGCTGTCGGTTTCGTTCGGATCGAAGCCGAGCAGCCGCACGATGCCGTTCGTGTTCTTGCCGATCAGCCAGATGATCGGCTTGCACACTTTGGCGAACACATGGATGGCCGGCACCACGGCACGCGCGATCTGCTCGTTGCGTTGCATGGCGATACGCTTCGGCACCAGTTCGGAAATGACGATCGAGCAATACGAGATGATCAGTGTCAACGCGATGGTGGTCAGGGGAGCGGCGACGTTATGCGGCACACCCCAGTCTTCGATGACCGGCACGATATACGGGGCGATTGAGGATTCGCCGAACGACGCGGACAGGAAGCCGCACAGCGTCACGCCGATCTGCACGGTGGACAGGAACGTGTTCGGGTCGCGTGCGATCTGCGCCACACGCTTGCCGCGCGCATCCTCCTGTTCCATCTGGTCGATCTGCGATCCGCGCAGGCTGACCAGCGCCAGTTCGGTGCCGGCGAACACGGAACCGAGCAGCAGGAAAATGAAAATCAGAAGGATGTTCAAACCAAGCGACATGATTCCAATCTAAAGCAACGGCATGTCAAAACAGCGCGACGCAACGGATCCGGAAGCCGTCTTTTTCCGGAAAATCGTCAGAAGCTCAGCACTTCCACCTTGCCGGTGTCGAGCTGGTAGCGTGCTCCGGTGATCATCAGCCGATCCTCGGCCAGCGCGCGCTGGATCACTTCGGAACGTTCCACCAGCTGTTCGATGGTGCGTGCGATGTGCACGCGCTCGAAATCCTCCGCCGATTCCAGTTCCGATTCGTGCGCCTGCCAAATCGAAAAACCGACCGTGCGCAGCATTAGCGATTCCGCATTCATAATGCGTTCGTCGATGTCGGCGATGCTGTCGGCGGCCATCAGCGAATCCTCCGCGTCGGCGGTCAACTCGTGCAACAACGCCTCGTATTCCTTGCATGCCTGCTTGATCGCGCCGCAATTCTGATGGCCGAGCACCACCAAAAGGCGCACGCCGAGCACGTCCACCGCGTATTCCAAAGAGGCGATCACAGCATCGTCTATGACCTGCCCTGCCGTGCGCACGGTGAACAGATCGCCGATGCCTGCGTCGAAAATAATATCGGGGCTGACACGCGCATCAGAGCAGCTCAGTATGGCCGCTTCCGGTGCGTGTGTGTCCACAAGTGCCTCGCGTGCTTCAGCGCCACGATTCGGATGTTCCGGTTTGCCCTCCGCAAACCTGCGATTACCTGCCAGCATGCGGCTCCAAACGCCGCTTGCCGTGCCTTCGACCTCGTCTTGGTCTACAAACAGTTCGTCTGCCATTGACTCCACCCCTCATTGTTCAGGCTAGCCAACATCATACGTTTTGGTCTGACCGTTCGCTGGGAAATAGAGCGATATCTCGCTTATGTATGGCAGATTTCGTGTTCTGTCCGGTGATATTTCGCTTATGTATGGCAGTCCCAAAGGTGAAAAACCGGAAAAATGTACCCCCGAAGTGGGTTTTTCGCATGATGGTCTGCCATATATAAGCGAGAAGGCTCATGACAAGGCTCCGATTCTGCCATATATAAGGCAGATATAGGTATGAAAAAGGGTCCCCGATCGGCAGTGCGAACGGGGACCCTGAAAGAAACTGGCTAAAATCAGCCGGTGTTCTGCAGGCCTGCTGCGACACCCGACACGGTGCACAGGATCAGGTAGGTGTTACTGCAGTCTGCAGAAGATGAAAAGAATAAGAGCTAAAACAAGAAAGGCGGCACCGCTTATTCTCATTAAGGATGTGTATAGATTGCTCGGATCTCCTTTTTGAGTCCAGAGGAAATTGCTTATTTTCCAGAGTTGCCTTGGAAAAATAAGCATACATAATCCTAGCAGGGCAAGTGCTGTGAGATATATGTACTGCACTGTTCTCCTTATTTTAGGTAGTCGGAGATGCAAGGGTATGGTCCTTGTTTATTTATTAAGAGTATCCTAATGGAAAATGAGTAGGGGTGCACTTTAGGGTGTGATTTTCTAGTGAAAATAGCAAAGGTTCTCTCTCGTGGAAGTTACAAACGAGGGCTTCGCTATGTGTCTGTGTTTCAGGAGTCATGCAGTTGTTACTGAATCATGAGTGGATTGAGGATAAGTATGCTAGTGCTGCATGTTAGGCGCTGAACAAAAACCTTCGAGTGCGGCGTCTTCCGTCAACAACACAACTCGTTCAGAAATACACCCAATATGGTCAAACAGTAAGACAGCGCTATGATGCGAACAATCTTCTTCCAAGACAGTTTGTCATGAAGGAAAGCCGTAACCAAAAGGGTTGTCATTGGGGTTATAAGCAGGACGAGGAAGAAATAGAGAAATGTGGACTAGGCTCAATCTGCCGAGAATATAAGTCTGACCGAACCAGTTGTATAAGCCCACGATGGCTGTCGGTGTCGCGGCGTGGGTAAACGCGGACAGGCGCCGGGTTACGTCGGATGATCGCGAGTCTGTTGCCCGGTCCAGTGTCCGGCTTGCCGTCTTCGCCATCCGTCCCAGCGCCGTCCGCGGGCGTGTGGTCCCCCTCGTACGCGTCCGTCGTCCCGTCCGTGTCCCTTTCCGCGTCCATATGTCCCCTCCGATCATCCGAGTCTGTCGTTCGGTCCCGCACCCCCTCGCGTGCTCCGCCGCGGGCCAGTCTAAGGCCGGACAACGCGAGCGGGGAGGCTCGCGCCGCTGATCGGCACGGAGCCTCCCCGCTCGTTCATCCAGGCAGTCAGCCGAACGATCAGCCCGTGTTCTGCAGGCCTGCCGCGACGCCCGAGACGGTGCACAGGATGAGGTAGGTGTAGCCCTCCCTCTTGCCGTGGCTGAGCTCCTCCTTGTCCACCTTCTTGCGCAGCGACTTGAGGGCGAGCACCTGGGTGAGCGAGAGCACGTCCACGTACGGGGAGCGGATGCGCACGGCGCGGCCGAGCACGTGGCGGTGCTGCAGCGGCCACTTGTCTCCGACGATGGCGAGCACCCACTTGCGGGTGAGCTTCATCTCGGTGAGCACCTTCTCCGGCAGGTCCTCGCGGTCGTCGAGGGCGAGGTACATGCGGGCGATACGCTCAAATTAGTCCGGTCGAATGGCTTTGGAAAATCATGGGGAGGCCGGCTGCACGGGTTCGCTCCTCGATAAGGTGACTTGTTTGGGATCGCTGTTAACTTTCGTCAGACACATCGTAAACCCCGTCCAGGTATCCGTATCGTCCATTGTGCTTGTCTTTTGAAAATTCGACGATATTGACGTTTTCATCAAGAGGAATACCGGCCATGTGATTCGTGTTTTCGATAATGATGATCTGCTGTGAAACCGCTTGTTTCGCTAGGTAGGAAAACAAGCCAGCTTTCATGGAAGAGTCTTCCGTAGACCGTGTCCCCTCATCGAACCCATGCAGAGGCGTATCAATAAGCAACCAGCCTGGAGCGTGCTTTGACTGTTTATTGAGATAATCATGGAATGCGAGCATAACAACGCTGTTAAGAAACGCGCAGTACCCTTTGCCTTGTTCATCAGCTTTGGAATATCCTGCTATTTCGACATCGAAAGAAGTTTTGCTGAAATCCGCAATATCGGCACCAGGGAAATGACATTGTCGCAGAATGTTGCGTATGGTGTTATTCATGGAATACCAGAAATCGCCTTGGAAGCATTCGCGCGGCTTGTATTTTTCATTGTTCGACGTTGCCTGATCAGCGTTATCAAGTGCCTTGTTGAAACGGGCATGCAACGCCAGGAGTTCCGCATATTCCGCGTGTAACTGCTCTGCATGGGCAATTTGTTCAATATCCTGTTGCATATGCTGCGCTATTGGTTGAATGTCAGATTCGAGCGTATGCATGTTTTGCCGATGCTGCTGTTGCTTCAGCTGCAATTCCCGTTGTACCTTATCGGCTCTGTCTGCGAGGATGGCCAGATCGGTTTCAACATCCGCTTGGATGCCGTGGATATGTTCGATTTCTGTTGAGACGACTAAAATGTCCTGTTCAGTTGGCGCAGACATGTGAATGGAACTATGGCAAAACTGGCATGTGGTGGGATAGGCATGCGTACGGGCATGTTTCATCGCTTGTAGTTGCAGATCAAGGCGTGCAGCGTCTGATTCATATTGACTGATAAGTACCTTGCGCTGGCGAATAAGTACCTCAAGATGCTCATATTGTTGATTAAGCTGCGAGATATGTGAGATGGTACGGGCATCTTGGTCGAGAAGAGTTTGCCTTTGCTGCTCCACATGCAATGCTTTTTTTCGTAGGGCTTCCAAATAAGTGTGAACGGTTTTTCCCTCATTCGTTGCGATATGGCGCATTTCTTCAAGGCGTTTGATGCGGGGTTCTATGTCGTCCAATTGCTGGTGGATGAACTGTTCCACGGCTTTTCTGCGGGTACGATGTTCGCTGGCGCTTTCTGTCTGCATAGAGCTGTCGATTTTGTCGTCTTGGACCAAGACAAGCAGCGAGGACAAACTTTGTGTGAGAGTTGTTAACGTGGTGCTTTTGGGAAAGAGAATGGAAGGCTGCGGACGTCCTACTTGGTCTTCGGGAACAAGCATAAGATGTCTGACGGCATTCCATGTAAAAGCAACTGTATGGTAAGTTTCGTTCGTCGCTATCCTACGGGTTGGCTCAATGCCTAACAAGGCAAGAAGAACCGTATTGATTGATTTGCCGGAACGTGATGAAACAGAATAAGAGCCGGAAGCAACTGCGGGGTTGCTGGATTCCACGTGAATAGTGTTCTGAGTGCGAGTCGAACGACTAAGCGAAACTTCACCGTCATTGGTTATGAACGTGACCTGTGCGACTTCGTAGGCAGTTTTGTCGGTAAAGGGGGTCTCTTTTCCTCCACAGACGAATTCTACGGTTTTTGCAATCCGGGTTTTCCCGGTATTCGAAGCGCCGATAACACAGTTCAACCCGCATGTGAGATTAATGGCGGATTCCACTCCATCTTTTCTGATTGCCGAAATCTGACGTATCCACGTGCTTCTCATAATTGGTTGTTCTCTTTCGTTATTCGGTTCATGATGTCTTCATAATCTTCCTCCGCCAACAGCTGAACAGCCCGGCGATAGGAGGTAGCATAATCGCCATGCAATGCTTCTGAATATTGAAAACATTCCGGAGTGGCGCGGTAGAACAGGCAAGTGGAATCTACGGTTGCTGCTCCAATGATTACAAGTTGCGCCAACCCTGCTTGCACTCGTTTGCGACGGGCGTCATATTCGGCTAAAGCGTGTGGGCCATCACCATGAAGATTATGCTGCCCGAATCCGAATGCCTTCATATAGGTGGCGGTAAGGTCGATGGCTGCGATCTCGTCGATTGTGGAAGGCCTAGAGAGCAATGGGAGGCATAATGTCAATCGCGTTGCTGTTTCCTGTGTCGTATTAAATAGCGAATTATGCATTCCCCTGTACCCACTCCAGCTTATGATCATTGACCAGCATGTGACACAGCCCCTTCTTTTCTGCTGCCTTAATCATTGATGGGAATTGGGCTATAGCCGAGCCAGACAATGGGAAGCCGGCTGCTTGAGATAGCGTTGCTCGCATACGCAGCAGTCCATCGGCATAATCAGATGCGCATATATCGCATATTCCGTCATAAAGATCCACCTTCAGCGCGTCAAATTCCTGCTCTCCATTTTCTATGACATCCCGTAGATTCCTGCGCATTCCTTCCGCATCGTAAAAATATTCCCGCTGCTTGGCATATTCGGGACGGCATGTCTGAGGAAGATCGTCGGAACAGTTGATTGGCTTGTGCAAGTGATCGGCATAGGCAGCTTGCATCTGCGTGAGGTATGTCTTCTCAAGATGATCATCTGGTTTATCCGGTGGAATCGGATAAGTCTTCCAAGGGACTGAAGACCGCCCAAGGTGCAATTTGCCGTTGCTGATGTGGCCGGATGCCAAAGGCAAGTTTTCGAACATATCGAATTCCGGCTGAAAACCTATGCCATCGACGAGAATATCACGTCCATCGGCATTGGCTTTGAGGACTGATAGAAGCCATTTCCCTGTGGCGGAAGGAAGTTCGCTGATATCTGAAACTTTAATATTCGCCTTGATCAGTTCCTTTTGGAAATCAGCGAGGGCGTCAACACTAATATCGCTACAAAGACGTTCTACCTCTGAGACGTCCAGATGCTGATAGAACTCGGTGGCTTTCCATGAAGGGATTTTCTTGCTCCCGTTATAAAAGCGAGTCAGGTCAGTTTCGTTGATTCCAGCCCAGACCCCAGCAGTAATCGTGGTCTTCCCAGGTTTGCGGTTTCGATGATGCCGGGAAGGTGGATTACTTAAAATGTCGCCCTCTAATACAGCGTCAAAGAAGTCCTTCATGAATCCCTTTTTGTGGTGGTCCACGCCAGATACATAAGGGTTTACGAGCTGGCAGAAGACTCCCAGAGCATACGTAACAGCAGTTTCGGCCAAGTGAGTCTCCTTCTCGTCTCCATTTGTCTTCATCCGTCGCCATCTCACGAGGTCACCGTCCCTACGATGGGAGGCAGATTCAGATGAATAAGCCGGCAAAACGCTGGAATATCGCCAGTATACGCCGTTTTGCAGCTGAGTCAGAAAAGTGCAACATTCGTTTATCGAAAGGAATTTTTGAGACCAGATACATCGTAATTTTTCTCAGCTCGATGCCACGCGTTTAACCGGTTATAGAAGTATGGCATCGGCCTGTCCGTCCATTACACCGCAGCGAAGCTGGCTGGGGTTTTAACTGATCACATACATGAGACTTGCCTGTCGATTTATGACGAAGCGTCGGTTTCTCTAAACCAACGCTTCACGCTTATCAGGCAGGTTGGATGCTCATGTGATGACTATATCAAGGCAGGTCTCGAAGGCCCAATAACTGTGAGGAATCGAGACTGTAATGAGAGTTTTATTGAAACATGAGGCGATGTGCGCCGGCAATGTGTCCGTAACCGATGTATATGACTGTTCGGAAGAGGAATTACGGGCCATGGTCGAGCGTGATAGGGTTCTGCGCGCAATCCATACGGGCTGTTCGCCATGCGATATTGGATCACGTAACCCCCAGGCGATACTTCAGGAATTGTGGAATGCTGAGGAACGTTCCGCTCATTCTTTTCATCGGTCAGATCGTGCCAGTGGAGCTACCTACTCCTATGAGGAACTGGCTGATATAGGGCAGGAGCCTCAAGGATATTCTGCCTCTCCTGAGGATATCCTCTTAAGTGCAGAAGAAACGAGAGAAAAAGCCAACTGTTTGCAAACCATCTTTAGGGAGGTGGAGAAGCTGCCGGCAGGTCAGCGCAACATCGTCAAAGGCGTGTTTGTAAAAGGGGCATCTCAATCAGACATGGCACGAGAGCTGGGCGTGTCCCGAGCGGCGGTGTCCAAACAGCTTTCAACGGCTGTGCGCAAAATTCGTGTTGTCATTCGCGGCGAAAGCGAAGTGGTGAAGAACATGACAACATCAGCGGTAGGCGAGGGAAAGGATTGGTAATGGTTCATTTCAGTGTTACCAGAGTCAGAGGAAGCGGACCGTATGACCTTGATGCATGCGGAGACATCTTGGCTATAGCCAGAGCGGTAGGTGTCATGGCGGAAGACACATATGCAGACCGCCGCAACATTACGCAGTGTGATGGGGATGGTTATAGGGGAAAAGATATGTTTCGTCTGGAACTAGATACCGAAAATCATGGCGTTCATCATGGGCGCCATGCCAGATGAAACGTCCGAGGTTAACACCTCGTGGCGAAACGGCAGTGCAGGTGAGGGCAGACATTGGGTCAGCCCCGGCAATAGGTACCCAAGGAGGGCATCATGGTTGATCAAATGGTGCTGCAGACGCAGCAGTGGCTGAACAAGACATACGGGAACGATTCCCGATTCAAGAAAGTCAATCCGGACGGCAGAACTGGTTGGCCGACAATCTATGCGCTTACTCGCGCATTGCAGATTGAATTGGGCATCCAGTCCACCGCCGACAACTTCGGTCCTTCCACCCAGCGGTTATTCAAGCAGCGGTATCCGAATGGGGTGCGGCAGCAGGCCGCTACGGACAAGAGCACTTCCAACGTGTATTCCATCATTCAGGGAGCGCTATGGTGCAAGGGCTACTCCACTGGTAGCAACATCTCACAGCATTTCTACGACGGAACAGGTTCCGCTATCAGGAAGCTTAAGGCTGATATGGGTATAGAAGGAGATTCCAGCGTAGACGTTGAAATCATGGGGGCGTTGCTCTCGATGAAGCAGTTCGTGCTGCTGGCCTCTTATGGTGGGGTCGACTCCGTCCGTAGAGCACAGCAGTTCATCAACAAAGCATATCGTCCATACACGGGCATCATTCCGACTGATGGGCTGTACGGCAGGGAGATGAACACGGCTCTTATCCAGGTGCTTCAGTCGCTCGAAGGTTTTTCGCCCAGTGAGGCAACAGGCAATTTCGGTAACGGAACCAAGGCTCGCTTGAAAACGATAACGTCCAATAACGCATCTTCCAATGAGTCGTGGGTCTGGCTCGCCAGCACGGCTTTGGCGTGCAATGGGATCGGAGGCGAGCCAACCTTCGTGTGGACGAGTACGTTTGCCAATATCGTGAAGGCATTCCAGGGACGTTATGCCATCGCCGTGACAGGTTCCATTGATTCGACCACGTGGATGAGTCTGCTAACATCCAAAGGCGATCCTGACCGTCCGTGCGTAGCATGCGACACCAGATTCGAGATTACCGATGCTAGGTTGGCGACGTTGAAGGCAGACGGGTATGAAATCGTGGGACGTTACCTGACCGAGCCCGGTCAGTCTTCGTTGGATCCCAAGGATTACTTCAAGGCCATCCGTCCGGGTGAGCTCGAGCGCATCACTAAGGGCGGCATGCGGTTCTTCCCGATTTTTCAGGAGTACTCCACGAAGCTGGAACATTTCACCCCGGCAAACGGCGCTGCTCATGCCAAGACCGCTCGTGAGGCGGCGCAGCGTCTTGGCATCCCTCCCACCCATATCTACTTCGCTGTAGACTTCGATGCGACCGATGACCAAGTGACCAGCAATATCCTGCCGTACTTCAAGGCTGTCCGACAATCCCTCGGAGGCCGTTATGGTGTGGGCATCTACGCTTCGCGCAACATCTGCAGCCGTGTCGTCAATGCCGGCTACGCAAGTTCCTCCTTCATCTCCGATATGTCGACGGGGTTCTCGGGTAATCTGGGATTCCCAATTCCCAATAATTGGTCCTACGACCAATTCACTGAAATCAGCAACTACAAGGGCCAGGGCTGGGATCTGGACCGCGTCGCCAGTTCCATCAACTCGCAAGGCTGTTCTTTCCTGCTCCCGGCGACAGCCTCCTCACCTGACCCCGATCCGGAATCGCCCGATTCCGACCCTCTGCTGAAATGGACTGTCACTACGGAAAATGCTTGCGTCAAGACGCTCTCTGATTTGGGGACGCAAGCCTCGGCATATACAAGCCTTATTGGAACATTCATCCTGCAATGGCTCCGCAAACCTACGTACTGGTCGGAAGGTAGTTCCGGCACGCAGGCACTATGGCATGCGTACACACCGGAGCCGGTTACTCCCAGCGAATTGGCCTTGTCGCGTCAGGCATGCGGTGTCGCATGTGATGCACAGCCTGTCATCAAAGGCACGCTGCCCAATCGGGACATCGCCCATATGGCTGCCACGTCCTTGGGATACTTGACATGGGGCGTTACGAACGATCCAATGGACTATGGTCTCGGTGATCTGGGCGGATGGGCTCTGGATTTGCTGCAGATTTGGGGAAGCTACCTGGCGAATACCCCGAAAGAGGACCTGGCGTCATGGCTGCACGCTCATCTCGGCGAGCAAGACGCTCGTATGGGATTCAGTTACAGCGATGTTCTCGCGGACTGTGATGCATGGTTGCTGGCGCGGTCCATGCAGAGCAATTCTTCCGAAAGGTCTTTGTCCACCGCTATGCGGGACATGTTCGCGCAAAGCGAGACGAATCGAATTAAACGGTTCTATCAGTCCCGGTTCAAGGGAAGTGCGGACAACCTGGTCATCGCATTTCGAAAGCTTGTTGATGGAATCGATCTTGGAATATTCGATAACGTATCCGGAAGTAAAAAAGCACTGCTCATTGCGTCACATGCAGACCGACTCCCGAGTCAAGCGGAGGCTGGTATATTGGCATTATCCTATGCTGAATCTCTTGAAAATCCGAACCGTTAATCAATCATGATTGTGATCGCATTGCGTGGAATGATTCAGCCATTCCACGCAATGCGCCTCTGGTAAAACGTCATAGAGTCATTAGAGCGGAAAGTAGCGTTATCACAAGAACGGGAAAGACCATGACCAGCACGAGAAACGATATGATTCCCACAAGGACATGCGAGGCGGAAGAGGAATGATCACGAAGTTCCGGATATACAGATCGCATATATGAACGCACGCCAAAGATGACAAGCGCCGCAATCCAGCAGACTACCCCCATAATCAATACTAAGGTAAGTCTACGTACATACTCAGTTGCCGTAGTTAAATTCATGCACGAAGAGGAAGAGAACGTTAAGACTCTGCAGATTATAGTATCATCATCGCCATTGGCGCCCCATTCCGCCCACAAAATAAGTGCTGGTGAAAGCAGCAGTAATCCCAGCCACCATAGCACGCGTCTGGCCTTGCCCAAAGCCACATAGCATCTACTCGCCTTAAGGAATTTGGTAGCTGCTTTCGGTGCCAAAGCATATTTCTTGCCGGAAAAATTTTCTGACGTATCTTCCAGGCCATGTTTTTTCCCAATGTCATCGATCATAGCCGGATTCGCTTTGCAAATGTGGCGTTCGTTTCCGGCATCGCCCTCCGCCTTGATGCCGTCCGTCGGCCCGGTGCTCCCGCGCTCATTCGATGGCTTGTCCATGTCCCCTCCGATCATCCGAGTCTGTCACTCGGCCAGCGCGCCCGTTCTATGCGCGCCGTCGCCGGCCAGTCTAGGGCCGTGCGACGCGAACGGGGAGGCCCGCGCCGTCAATCGGCACGGAACCTCCCCGTTCATCAAGCGGTCGGACAGCCGCGGATCAGCCCGTGTTCCGCAGGCCGGCGGCGACACCCGAGCAGGAGTGTCACAAAGCCCCTGCCGCTCTGGGTACCCAGGTGGCGGTTTATGAGGACAGCATCGGTCAACTCATCCTGCAATGGCTCCGCAAACCTACGTACTGGTCGGAAGGTAGTTCCGGCACGCAGGCACTATGGCATGCGTACACACCGGAGCCGGTTACTCCCAGCGAATTGGCCTTGTCGCGTCAGGCATGCGGTGTCGCATGTGATGCACAGCCTGTCATCAAAGGCACGCTGCCCAATCGGGACATCGCCCATATGGCTGCCACGTCCTTGGGATACTTGACATGGGGCGTTACGAACGATCCAATGGACTATGGTCTCGGTGATCTGGGCGGATGGGCTCTGGATTTGCTGCAGATTTGGGGAAGCTACCTGGCGAATACCCCGAAAGAGGACCTGGCGTCATGGCTGCACGCTCATCTCGGCGAGCAAGACGCTCGTATGGGATTCAGTTACAGCGATGTTCTCGCGGACTGTGATGCATGGTTGCTGGCGCGGTCCATGCAGAGCAATTCTTCCGAAAGGTCTTTGTCCACCGCTATGCGGGACATGTTCGCGCAAAGCGAGACGAATCGAATTAAACGGTTCTATCAGTCCCGGTTCAAGGGAAGTGCGGACAACCTGGTCATCGCATTTCGAAAGCTTGTTGATGGAATCGATCTTGGAATATTCGATAACGTATCCGGAAGTAAAAAAGCACTGCTCATTGCGTCACATGCAGACCGACTCCCGAGTCAAGCGGAGGCTGGTATATTGGCATTATCCTATGCTGAATCTCTTGAAAATCCGAACCGTTAATCAATCATGATTGTGATCGCATTGCGTGGAATGATTCAGCCATTCCACGCAATGCGCCTCTGGTAAAACGTCATAGAGTCATTAGAGCGGAAAGTAGCGTTATCACAAGAACGGGAAAGACCATGACCAGCACGAGAAACGATATGATTCCCACAAGGACATGCGAGGCGGAAGAGGAATGATCACGAAGTTCCGGATATACAGATCGCATATATGAACGCACGCCAAAGATGACAAGCGCCGCAATCCAGCAGACTACCCCCATAATCAATACTAAGGTAAGTCTACGTACATACTCAGTTGCCGTAGTTAAATTCATGCACGAAGAGGAAGAGAACGTTAAGACTCTGCAGATTATAGTATCATCATCGCCATTGGCGCCCCATTCCGCCCACAAAATAAGTGCTGGTGAAAGCAGCAGTAATCCCAGCCACCATAGCACGCGTCTGGCCTTGCCCAAAGCCACATAGCATCTACTCGCCTTAAGGAATTTGGTAGCTGCTTTCGGTGCCAAAGCATATTTCTTGCCGGAAAAATTTTCTGACGTATCTTCCAGGCCATGTTTTTTCCCAATGCCATCGGTTGTAGCCGGATTCGCTTTGCAAGCGTGGCGTTCGTTCCCGGCGTCGCCCCCCGTCCTGATGCCGTCCGTGGACCCGGTGTTCCCGCGCCCGTCCGCTGGCTTGCCCATGTCCCCTCCGATCTGTCGAGGTGCCCGTTCCGCGCGTCCGTTCTCTGCGCGCCCGCCAGGCGTGCGCCGTCGCCGGCCAGTCTAGGGCCGGATGACGCGAGCGGGGAGGCCCGCGCCGTCAATCGGCACGGAACCTCCCCGCTCGCTTTTCCCGATCGGTCGGCCGGGAATCAGCCCGTGTTCTGCAGGCCCGCGGCGACGCCGGAGACGGTGCACAGGATGAGGTAGATGAATCCGGCCTGTTGGCTTTGCGAGAGCTCTTCCTTGTCCACCTTCTTGCGCAGCGACTTGAGCGCCAGCACCTGGGTGACGGACAGCGCGTCCACGTATGGGGAGCGGATGCGGATGGCCTGGCCGAGCACGTGACGGTGCTGCAGCGGCCACTTGTCGCCCACGATGGCCAGAACCCACTTGCGGGTGAGCTCCATCTCGTTGAGCACCTTCTCATTGAGGTCCTCGCGGTCGCCGAGGGCAAGGTACATCCTGGCGATGCGCTCATCCGTCTTGGCGATGGACATCTCGATGTTGTCGATGAACGTGGAGAACAGCGGCCATTCCTCGTAAGCCTGACGCATGGTCTCCAGATCGCCGAACTTCTCGCATGCGGTGCCGAGACCGTACCAGGCGGCCAGGTTGATGCGGGCCTGGGCCCAGGAGAAGATCCACGGAATCGTACGCAGGTCGTCGAGCGACTTGGCGCCGAGGCCACGCTTGGCCGGGCGGGAGCCGATCGGCAGCAGGCCGATTTCGGTCAGCGGCGTAACGATCGAGAACCACGGGGCAAAGCCGTCGGTGTTCAACAGGTCGAGGAAGCGGTTGTGCGCGGCCTCGTCGAGCTGAGCGGCCATGTCGGCATACTTCTCGGTCATCTCGGTGTTGCGCTTCTCCACGCTCGGCGCGGACTGCAGCAAGGTCGCCGCAGCCACGGACTCGACGTGGCGGATGGCCAGCACCGGGTTGCCGTAACGGGCGAAGATGACCTCGCCCTGCTCGGTGAGCTTGAAGCGGCACTTGACGGAACCGACCGGCTGGGCGAGCACCGCACGGTTGGCGGGGCCGCCGCCACGACCTACGGCGCCGCCACGGCCATGGAACAGGGTCAGATCGATGTCGTGCGACTCAGCCCACTTGGCAATGCGCTCCTGAGCGGAGTGCAGGGCCAGCGTGGCGGAGGTCGGGCCGGCGTCCTTCGAGGAGTCGGAGTAACCGAGCATGACCTCGAGCTTGTTGCCGGTGGCCTTCAGACGAGCCTGAACCTCGGGGATCTTGATCATTTCCTCGAGCACGTCCACCGAGTTCTGCAGATCCTCAAGCTGCTCGAACAGCGGGATCACGTCGATGGTGGGCACGTCCTCCGGGTGGGAGAAGGCCAAGCGGTTGAGCTCGTAGACATCCTTGATGTTCTGGGCACTCTTGGTGAAGGAGATGATGTAGCGGCGGGCGGCCTTGAGGCCGTTGCGCTTCTGGATGGCACCGAGGGCGCGGAAGGTGTCGAGCACCTCGTGCGTCATCGGCTGCAGTTCGCCGCGCTCGCCGTGCAGGCCGTGCTCGCGGATATCCGCAAGGGCGCGGGCGTGCACCACGGAGTGCTGACGGAACTCCATCTCCACCATGTGGAAGCCGAAGGTCTCGGTCTGCCAGATCAGATCCTGCAGCGGGCCGTAAGCGGAACGCTTGGCGCCGGCGGTGGCCAGCGAACGCTGGACCACCTTGAGGTCGGCGAGGAAGTCGTCGCAGGAGTGGTACATGAGGTCGGCATCGCGCTCGATGGTGTAGTGCAGACGATCGGCCATCACCAGCATGACCGCACGGTGCATCTCCTTGGTGGAGATCAGGGCGGCCTTGTCGGTCAGGCGCTCGCTCATTTCCTTCTGGTGGCTCCAGAGGCTCTTGAGCTCGGCGCTTGGCGGCGTGGTCTCGGCTTCCATCGTGAGGTTGCGGCCCACGGTGCGGGTGGCTTGCTCAAGGGCGGCGATCACGTGATCGGAGAACTTGCGGGCCACGGCGCGGCTCACCTTGGCGGTGACGTTCGGGTTACCGTCGCGGTCGGAGCCGATCCAGCTGCCCGGGTGGAAGAACGCGGGGCAAGCGGGCTCGACGAGACCGGCCTTATCGCCCAGGACCCAGTCGTCGAAGCGACGGTAAACCTTGGGGATGGTGTTGAACAGCGTGTTGTCGAAGATGTCGAGAATCGTGTCCGCTTCCTCAACCGGGGTCGGCTTCTTCAGCGCGATCGGAGAGGTGCGGAACAGGGCGTCGATCTCGTTGTAGAGACGGCGCAGGCATTCCTTCTTATCCGAGCCGCCGAGGCGCTTGTACTCCTCAAGCAATTCGGAAACGCGGCGGATCTTGCCTTCCACGGCCTTACGACGGGCTTCAGTGGGGTGCGCCGTGAAGACGGGGTGGAATTCGAGCTGGTTGAGCAGTTCCTTGGCCTTGGCCGGGCCAGTCTCATTGATGAGCTGGTGGTAGGCGACGGTGAGCTCGTTGATCGGGTCGACCGCCTGGTCAACGGACACGTTGTTCTCGCGCTCGTGGAGCACGGAAACACGGTAGTTCTCCTCGGACAGGTTTGCCAGATGGAAATACGTGGCGAATGCGCGGGCCAGCAGCTGGGCGTCGTGCAACGTCATGTTGTCGATGACGTTCACGGCCTCCTTCAGACCATCCTGGTCGGGGTTCGGATCCTTCAGCTCGGCGAAATGCTCGGCGCTGGCCTCCACCGCGTAATGACGCACGGTGTCGAACGTAGACAGCAGTTCGGGGTTGTATTCGCCCAGTACGTTGCGCAGGATCTCAAGACACAGATCCATGTCGTACTTCAGGCTTTCGGGAAGATCATGCTCCTCCGGGCCCTTTCGGCCGGTCCCGGTAGTGACGATGGCGGCGTCAGCGGGAGTGATCTGTTCTTCAGGTGTTGCCATATAACCTCCTTTGCCGAATAACAGGTTGCTCGGTCTACCGGTCGTCTGCGGCTCCTCCGCAGTTGTTGAGGCCAGTCGTTGCGAGCCCACAGCCCATATTCAACGTGGTTGTTGTGTGGGCAATAGTGTATCCCCGCGAAATCGCTATTTGCGTTACGGAGTCCATATAGTGCGCCAAGTTGTCCACCTATAGAGACCGAATATCGGACAGCATATGAGACACTGTCCGATTCGCGGAAGATTTGAGCACCTTACGATTGCTGGCGGGGGAGGCAGGGAGTAGTAATGAGGGATGTGAGCGAACAGAAGAAAAAAAGTGCGCCCGAAGCGAAAGGCGCAACGGCTGTACGTAAATTCCACACCCACTCCATTCCGCTGGACATGGAAGATATTGCGCGCGATTGGGAAAAACCGGTGGTGGACGCCGGTATCGCCGCCAAAGCCAGCGTGATTGTACGGGTCGGCATGCTGGACCTGGGAGCCGGCACCGGCTCCTTCCGCGTGCGTGAGATGATGCACCGCATCGCCTACCCGCTGGGCGTGCACGTACGCGCCGACGTGAACCTGACGGATATCGAGGCCACCTGCACGGATGGTCGTAACCGCATCACCGAAGTCGTGGATTTGCCGACCACCGGCGTGAACACCGAACGTATCTGGCTGCTGGAACATTTCGCCGACTGGTTCTCCGTGAATCTCGGCAAGGGGTCGATGTATCACGTCGATTCGCAACTGTCCGATGGCGTGGTCAAGCATTTGGACGAACGTGACGCTTCGCAGTATTCGGCCGATCTGGCCAAGCGCCTGCGCGAACGTGCCAAGGCCGAGGCTGAGGCGGCCAACGGCAGCGTGGACGAGGCGCTGGATCTTGCGTTGAAAACCAAGGTACTCGTGACCTCCGTGGCCAAGTCCTTGGATGATGACAATGGAGAAGCCCACCGACTTTTGGCGGACAGCGCGGAAATCACTCCGGTCGAAGACAAAGCGGCCGAAGAGAAGGCCTACGACGATGCCGAAGTGTTTACCGGTGACTCCAATGAGTCGGTTGAATCGGCGAACGCGGCGAATGCCGAGGCGGGCGCTGAGGGCGCGGCGGCGAACGGCGCAACCGCCGAAAGCCCTGCTGCAAGCAGTACGAAGCGCAAGAATCGCGTGCCCAAGGAATACGCCGAACACTTCAACGAGCGCTCCGACGAAGAGAAGGCCAAGGGCGGTATCACCGTGCGGCAGGCGCACGAGCGACTCGATCTGATTGAGCGCCGCAAGCCGCTGTACAAGCCGTGGTTCTCCGGTCTGGCCTCCGCCCTGGCCTGCGCGGCCTTCGTGTTCCTGCTCGGCGGCGGCCCATACGACATGATCGGTGCGTTCGTGGGCGCGGGCCTTGGCCAGTGGATGCGTCGCCGGCTGTTTGCATACCATCTGAACCAGTTCTTCGTCACCTTTGTGTGCGTGGCCGCGGCGGCGCTCGCCTGCACCGGCACCCTGCGACTCATCGGCATTTTCGACCCAGTCGCGCTCTCGCACGATACGGCCTACATTGGCGCCATGCTGTTCGTGATCCCCGGTTTCCCGCTCATCACCGGCGGACTCGACATGGCGAAAATCGACTTCCCCTCGGGCATCCAGCGCGTGGCGTACGTGCTGTGCATTATCCTGATGGCCACGCTGGCAGGCTGGGCCGTGGCCGTGATGGTGCACCTGCACCCGGAAGGCTTTGAACCGCTGGGGCTTGACCCGTGGGTCAACGGATTGCTGCGATTCGTGGCGGCGTTCGTCGGCGTGTGGGGCTTCTCCGTGCTGTTCAATTCGCCGCAGCGCATGTGCCTGGCCGCCGCCCTGATCGGTGCGATCACGGACACGCTGCGCTTGGAATTGCAAGACTTCAACGTGGCACCCGAGATGGCTACCTTCATCGGCGCGTTCCTGGCGGGCATTCTGGCATCGGCGTGGCGTTCATCCGTGCGACGTGGCTGGCTACCGCCGCACCTCGGCTACCCGCGCATCTGCCTGACCGTGCCGTCGATCGTGATCATGGTGCCCGGTCTGTATATGTACCGTGCCATGTGGTACCTCGGCAGCTTCCAGACCATGAATGCGCTGGACTGGGCGTTCCGTGCGTTCATGGTGATCATCTGTCTGCCGATCGGTTTGGCGATGGCCCGCGTGGTGACCGACAAGTCCTGGCGCTACGACATCTGACCGTCATCTTGGCTCCCCTCAGGTGGGGAGCTCGGATAAAACAGCGTCTCAGTATGGAAACGGTGGAAGGTGCTTGAGCCCTTGTATCCACTACCATCAGGCGAAGTGCGTTGCGGCCGTATTCACGGCTGTGACGGTCTGTATGACGCCGCTCCGGCGTCAATCGCATATCAGCACGCATATCAGCACATAGTTCTGCCATGGCGGTAGCCGCTTGGTGCCATGATTGGGGAGGTGTCGCAGTTGGCCAACGATTTCTGGATTCTGCTGGCCATGGTCATCTATTTTGCGGCCATGCTGTCCATCGGATTCATCTACTCCAAACGCTCCAACTCCTCTTCCAAGGAATACTTTGCGGGCGGGCGCGGCGTGGGGCCGTGGCTCACGGCCCTGAGCGCCGAAGCCTCCGACATGAGCGGATGGCTGCTGATGGGCCTGCCGGGCCTGGCCTACTTCACCGGCGCGGCCGACCCGATGTGGACCGCCATCGGCCTGGCGCTCGGCACCTATCTCAACTGGAAGCTTGTGGCCCGGCGACTGCGCCGCTACTCGGTAGTGGCCGGCGATGCCATCACCATTCCTGACTTCTTCGCCAAGCGTTTCCATGACAAGAAGGGCGTGATCTCCACCATCGCGGCCGTGATCATCCTGGTGTTCTTCAGCGTGTACGTGGGCAGCTGCTTCGTGACCGTGGGCAAGCTGTTCGCCACGTTGTTCGGTTTCGACTACCACGTCATGATGATCATCGGCGCGGTGGTCGTGTTCGTCTACACCGTGGTGGGCGGCTACTTGTCGGTGGTGATGACCGACTTCATTCAAGGCATGCTCATGTTCTTCGCGCTCGCGGTGGTGTTCATCGGCACCGTGGCCAGCGCGGGCGGTGTCGACAACACCGTGGAATTCCTGCGTGCCATCCCCGGCTACCTGTCCGGCACGCAGGTGGCCGCGCCCAAGCTGGACCCGGCCACCGGCCAGCAGCTCGTCGAGGCGGGCAAGGCCGTGTTCGGCGCGCCCTCCGACTACGGCATCATCACCATCATCTCCATGCTGGCGTGGGGCCTGGGTTACTTCGGTATGCCGCAGGTGCTGGTGCGCTTCCTGTCCATCCGCAGCGTGGAAGAAGTGCGCAAGTCCCGAATCATCGCCACCTCCTGGTGCGTGATTTCGCTGGGTTGCGCAGTGTGCATCGGCTTGGTGGGGCGTGCGATGATGCCCACCGAACTGCTGACCTCCACCGATGCGGAAACCATCTTCATCGTGCTGGCGCAGACCCTGCTGCCGAGCTTCATGTGCGGCGTGGTGGTCTCCGGCATTTTCGCGGCCTCGATGAGCTCCAGCTCCTCGTATCTGATCATCGGCGCTTCGGCCATGGGCGAGAACATCTTCCGCGGGCTGCTGCACCGCAAGGCCACCGACAAGCAGGTCATGATTGTGGCCAGGGTCACGCTGGTGGTCATGTTCCTGTTCGGCATTCTGGTGGCATACGACCAGAACTCGTCGATCTTCCAGGTGGTGTCTTACGCGTGGGCCGGGCTTGGTGCCTCATTCGGCCCGTTGATGCTGTGCTCGCTATACTGGCGTCGCGCCAACAAGGCCGGCGCCGTGGCCGGCATGCTGTCCGGCACGGCGGCCGTGCTGATCTGGCACAACCTCGTCAAGCCCTTGGGCGGCGTATTCGCCATCTATGAGCTGCTGCCGGCGTTCATCATTTCGCTGCTGTTCATCGTGGTGGTTTCGTTGCTGACCGCCAAGCCGAACAAGCGCATGCTCTACGAATTCGACCACTACATGGACGATCCGCTGCCCGGCACCCTGCCGTCCGGCACCGTGCTCGTCGACGAGCCCATGGAAGCCATGGAGTCCGAGGTCCGCAGCGGCAAATGACACGTGCCTGCTGTGCGGTCGGCTCGTATGGCAGAGGAGTGGCTTTTTTGTGGTTCGGCAGGAACCATTGAGGCCAAAACGGACTTCGAGGGGCTGATTTGACGTTCTGGAGAGATCTACTTCCGTTTCAAGGGGCTGATGCCTGAGTAGACGCGGCTCCAAAACGGCGGAATGGCGTTGACGTAAGGGCATTGATACACGTGGTCTACCGGATGATCAGCCCCTTGAAACGGAAGTAGACCTCCGGCGGAGGCCAAATCAGCCCCTTGAAATGGGTTTTGAATACCGTAGCGCGGTGCGGACGGTGCGGACTGACTCTACCGGGCTTATTATTCCTGCGCCGTCGGAATAATTGGCAGCAGAGGCTCGAATTTCAGCCGTTTGTACAGTGGAATACGGCGTAGCTTTCGGACATCGCTAATTTGCTGGGTAGTTTGCCGCATCGTGAGCTGGACCGTTTTGCCCGTAACCTCCTGTATCCTTTCGGCAACTCTTCGGGCAAGGGCCTCTTCTCCCGCTTCGTCGCCAATATCTAATTTGGTGACTTGAATGTACTTCCAGCCAGCATCTTCGATCATCTGGCGGCGTCTCGCGTCATTCAGCCATTGCCCGGCATGATGAGAGCCTTCGTATTCGATACATATCTTGAATTCAGGGTATGCAAGATCGAGATATATGGGTCTGGTGTTGTTTCCTACGAATATTGGATAATTCACCTGCGGGCAATTCAGACCGTATTTCAAGAGAACCAAACGAGTTCGTGTTTCCATGGAGGAATCTGTGCCCGCGCGCGCCAAAAGTAGGGCGCGACGGCATTTGTTATACCCGCGGAACAAATACGAATTGGTGCCATTCTCTTTGTCGGCTCGCACCTGGGCCTCGGCCTCATCGAGATACAGAGAAAGGGCGTCGATGGTTGTTCTGCAGAGCCTTCGATCTCGTCGCATCATGGAATCAGCGAGAACGATGAGTTCTTCAAGTTCGAGATACGTGGAGAACATGGCCCATGTGCAAGCTGGTGAAGTGCATGTGAATTGTCCCTCGATTATGACCGTGTCTAGTGGAAAAGGCCATACAACCACTTTGACCCCCACAATGTGCCGTTTGTCATTGGCGTGTGGAACCGCAACAATGGTTGTAGTTGCAAGGCCTCTGTGTTTGCTTGATATGCGGGGTACTTCAATTGACAAAAGCTCCAACGCTGTTGTCAGGGCATAGGGTGGGCGCCATGCGCTTCGTCGTTGAACATCTGCGCACGTCTGCATTCGTTGGTACTTCTGCATTGTCAGCTCGGTCAATGCCGTTGAGCTACCCATGATGATCACCCCTTCGTGATGTTCGCTTTGTCCTCGCAGTGTAGAGTCCGGCTACCGGCCCTGTCTACCGCCCCAATTTTTCGGTGGATAAATGTGGATAAGTCGGTGGATAAACTATGGGTGTTCATCGCAGTTGCAGGCCATCCCGCAATTACATGGAACGTAGGGGTTTGCAGGCAGCCAGCGGGAATCGCCGCCGACGGCGCGATTCAGCTTGGACGAATCTCCATGGCGTTCATGCAAAGGTGGCATGATGGCCGGTATGAGTAGCTTGGTGCGTATTGTCAATGCCGGTGTTCCGGGGTCTCAGGACCGCGTGGATGTGGTGCTTCGCGATGGGGTTGTTGCGTCTGTCGGCCCTGCTGGAACGGTCTCGGCTTCGGACAGCACGATGCAGACTAAGGCGCATACGACATCGTTGGAATACGCGACGAATGCCATTGCTTCTGGCAGCGTCTCAATCCCAACGTCGGCCGCCGCACCCGCCGACGAAACCACCATCGACGCCGACGGCCTGTGGGTTATTCCCGGCCTGTGGGACTGCCACACGCACTTCACGCAATGGGCTAAGACGCTGGGCCGACTGGACCTCATCAATGCCCGTTCCGCCGCCGAAGCGATGGACATGTTGCGCCGTCATCTGGATGAGCGCCGCGCCGCCGACACGCTTGACCCAGATGCCTTCGTGGTGGGCATGCGATTCCGTCACTCGCTGTGGGCCGACGACGAGCAGCCCACACTGGCCGCAATTGACGCCGTGACCGGCGAACAGCCGGTGGCCCTCTCCAGCGCGGACATGCACTGCGGATGGGTGAATTCCGCCGCGGCCCGCAGGCTTGGCGTACATGTGGACGAATCCGGTCTGGTCGGTGAACTCGAATGGTTCAACGCCTACACCGCCTTCGACAAGGCGCCGGGCGCTGCTGAAGAGACTGACCGTCTGCTGCGCGAGGCCGAACAGGACGCCGCAAGCAAGGGCGTGGTGGGCATCCGCGATTATGAAATGGCCGAAAACATCGATACATGGATCAATCGTTTCGCGGCCGGCATTAACGGTTTGCGCGTGGACGCCGGTGTATACCCCGAGCGGTTGCGAGCCGCCATTGACGCGGGTTGGCATACCGGCAAGGAATTGCCGGGCAGCGCCGGGCTTGGCCATGTGGGCGCCATGAAGCTCATCTCGGACGGATCGCTCAACACCCGCTCCGCCTACTGCTCCACGCCGTATTCGGGCATCGAGCCGCTGACGTATGGCACGCTGAGCTACACGCCGCAGCAAATCGAAGACTATATGCGCCTAGCCACCGAGCATGGCTTCGACATTGCCTGCCACGCCATTGGCGACGAAGCGAACACCATTGCGCTCAACGCAGTCGCCGCCACGCACGCACATGGATCGATCGAGCATGCGCAGATGCTCAAACCCGTCGATATCCCGCGTTTCGCCGAGCTGGGGCTCACGGCCAGCATCCAGCCGCAGCACGCCATGGATGACCGCGACGTCATCACCCGTTTCTGGGCCAACCCGGCCGGCATCCCTTATCCGTTCAGGGCCCTCCACGACGCCGGTACCACGCTGCGCATGGGCTCGGATGCGCCCGTGGCCCCGCTGGACCCGTGGCTGGCCATTTCCGCCGCCGTGCTCGGCACCGAAAGCTCTGACCGCGAGCCGTTCCAGCCCGAGCAGTGCCTCGATGTGCATACCTCGCTGGCAGCCTCGACCGCCACTGGCCGTGACCGCCTTGCATCCGGCGACCCGGCCGATGTGGTGTTGCTGGACGCCGACCCATACGCCGCCGATACTCCGGAAGCCATGCGCGCTATGCCGCAACACGTCGTAATGACATTGCTGTGCGGGGAGCGTACGTATTGATGCAAGCCATCGGCATGAAGTGAACAGAGGTCCGTCTTGATAGCCGCGTTGCACGGAAAAACAAGAAATCCGCCCCTCGAAGTGAAGATAGGACACAGCAGACGCCGCAATACAAAAACGCCGTGTCAGTTGCCCAGTTGGGGCTGACACGGCGTCTTGCTACGAGCGGCGGGAAAATCAGTACTTCATGCCCATGGCCTCGCGCACCTGGTCGAGGGTCTCCTCGGCGATGGCGTTGGCGCGCTTGTTGCCGTCGTGCAGGATGTCACGAATGGAATCCATGTCCTTGGCCAGCTCGGCGCGGCGCTCGCGGTGCGGGGCCAGGAACTCGTTGACTGATTCGATGACGTATGCCTTGAGCGCGCCGGCGCCGGAATCACCGATCTCCTCGGCGATGTCCTTCGGGTCGCGGCCGGTCACCAGGCCGGCGGTGGTCAGCAGGGCGGAGACCTGCGGGCGGGCAACCGGGTCGAAGGTGATGCGGCGCTCGGAATCGGTCGGGCTCTTCTTGATGAGCTTGGCGGTTTCCTCGGCGGTGGCGCCCAGCATGATGGAGTTGCCGTACGACTTGCTCATCTTGCGGCCGTCGAGACCCGGAATCTCCGGTGCCTCAGACAGAATGGCGGCCGGCTCCGGGAACACCGGGTTCTTCTTGGCGTAACGCTCGTTGAAACGGCGGGCGATGGTGCGCGTGATTTCCACGTGCGGCAGGTTGTCCTTGCCGATCGGCACGACATTGGCCTTGCAGAAGAGGATGTCGCACGCCTGATGCACCGGGTAGGTGAGCAGCAGACCGGTCAGCGCGTGGCCGGACGCCTCCATCTCGGACTTCACGGTCGGGTTGCGGTGCAGCTCGGCCTCGGTGACCAAGGACAGGAACGGCAGCAGTAGCTGGTTCTCGGCCGGCACGGCGGAGTGGGTGAACATCATGGTCTTGTTCGGATCGATGCCGGCGGCCATGTAGTCGAGCACCAGGTTCAGCACGTTGTCTTGGATGTGCTCGGTGGTGTCGCGGTCGGTGATCACCTGGTAGTCGGCGATGATGATGTTCGTGTTGACGCCGCGCTCCTGCATGGCGACACGCTCACGGATCGAGCCGAAGTAGTGGCCGAGGTGCAGCCGGCCGGTCGGGCGGTCGCCGGTCAACATGGTGAAGGACGACGGCTTGGCCTCCAGCTTGGCGAGCGTTTCGTCCGAACGCTTTTTGGCCGCGAGGAAGCTCGCGCTCATCTCATTGCCTGCCGCTGTCAGTTGCTGCTCGTCGGTCATGCGAAAATCCTTTGAATATGCCCTAAATAAACGCTTTTTATGGTAAAAGTGTGAGCCGACAACGAACAAGCCACTATTAGTGGTACTCTCTATTGTTGATGAATCGAACAGCACAGTAATCGCAGGGGGTCAGATGGGCCGCGGACGTCAAAAAGCAAAACAGCAGAAAATTGCCCGAAAGCTCAAGTACCTGACCACCGATACCGACTACGATGAGCTGGCAAAAGAGCTGAGCGAGCAGGAGCCGGGAATGGGCTCTCCTGACCCGTTCGCCGACATCGATGACCAGTATGCGGACAAGGATGTGGATTCCGCTGCTGATGACCACGCTTCCGGTGCCGCCGAGGCAGCTCCCGCTACGCAGGAGGATGACCTCGACGAGTACGCCAAGTGGGCTGCCGAAGCCGCCGCAAAGGCGACCAGCGGCGAGTTCCCGGCCTCCGCGCCTGCCGCACCGAAGCCGGCCCCGCGCAAGCCGATTCCGATGCCCATGCCTTCCGCGCTCAAGCCCAAGAAGAGCTGAACGCCGGTCTTCTCGTAATAATCCCCTTGTGCTTGGTTGAGCACAAGGGGATTTGTGGTTATGGCTGATGGTGCCGCCGCTGGTGGCTTACTTACGCTTCGCGCCTCACAGCGGCAGCAGGTCGCTCAGGTCGTCGCGCTCGCCGACCGCGCTGATGTGGCCGGCGTCCTTTTCCTCTGCCCATGTGGTGATGCCGCAGGCCAGCCGCAGCCAGACTTCCGGGTCCAGCTCGATGACGTCCGGCGGGGTCAGGTTATGCGGGTCCGATTCCGGGCCGTCCAAGATTTTGACCGCCCCCCACGGCGCGACACGCACCTCCACGCCAGGGCCGGGTGCGCGCCGCTCCAGCAGAAACAGCGAGTAGCGCACGGCCATCGCCCACACCGGGCGTGGCAAGACAGGGGAGACGGTCAGACGATGTGGTGTGTTGTCCGCCAGCTCCCGGGCCGCGGCACGCCATTGCACCAGCGCGTCATGCCCGCGTTTCAGGTCTTTTTCAAGAATTACTGCCATGTATCCCATCATGGCACCGGAGCCGGAAGATCTTCCATAATGCAAACGATGGCATACGGTGTGATGCGGAATATCGGGGCATGTGCTACGCTCTAAATGAGAACGTATGCAAGAACGCTCCGCCATCGTCGTTACGGAGAGTTCATGCTTACGTTTGTGCGACGATACCTATCGCGCGGCATAATAAACACGGGCACTTATCCCGGAAGGAAAGTCAGAATGACCGAAATCACCGCACCGAAGTCTCCTGTCACGGCGGAACAATTCGCCGACGAGATTCGTGAACAACTGAAATACACTCAGAACGTCACCACCGAGCAGGCTACCCCTGCTGACGTGTATGTCGCCGCATCCAAGGCCGTGCGCAACCACCTTGCCGACTCCTGGTTCAAGACCCAGGCCGACACCGTGAACGGCAACACCAAGGCCGTCGGCTACCTGTCCGCAGAATTCCTGATGGGTAAGCAGCTGCGCAACGCGCTGCTCAACGCCGGTCTGACCGAGCAGTTCGACAAGGCCGTGGAAGCCCTCGGCTTCAAGGTCCAGGACGTCGTCGACGCCGAATACGAGCCGGGCCTCGGCAACGGCGGCCTCGGCCGTCTGGCCGCCTGCTTCATCGACTCCCTCGCCTCGCTGGGCGTGCCGGCCTTCGGCTACGGCATCCAGTACAAGTACGGCATCTTCAAGCAGGAGTTCGACAAGGACGGCAAGCAGGTCGAAACCCCGGACTACTGGCTGGCCAACGAAGAGCCGTGGGGCCACATCGACTACAACCGCGACCAGAAGGTTTCCTTCGGCGGCAAGGTCGTCGAGAACGCCGACGGCACCAAGACCTGGCAGCCCGCATGGTCCGTGCGCGCCGTGCCGGTGGACTACCTGGTCCCCGGCTACAAGTCCGGCCGCGTGAACACCCTGCGCCTGTGGAGCGCCAAGAGCTACGACGAGTTCGATCTGCTCGCCTTCAACCGCTCCGAGTACATGGAAGCCGTGACCCCGCAGGTCAAGGCCGAGAACATCTCCAAGATTCTCTACCCGGAAGACTCCACCAAGGTCGGCAAGGAACTGCGCCTTGAGCAGCAGTACTTCTTCGTCTCCGCCTCCCTGCACGACGCCATCCGCGTCTTCTACCCGGGCCAGGACAAGCCGGATCTGACGACTTTCCCGAACAAGATCGTCTTCCAGCTCAACGACACCCACCCGGTGATCGGCATCCCCGAGCTCATGCGCATCCTCATCGATGAGTACGGCTACGACTGGGATACCGCGTGGTCCATCACCACCAAGACCTTCAACTACACCTGCCACACCCTGCTGCCGGAGGCCCTTGAGGTCTGGCCGGCCAGCCTGATCGGCGAGCTGCTGCCGCGTCACCTTGAGATCATCGAGAAGATCAACGCGCAGTTCGAGGACGAGCTCAAGTCCAAGGGCGTCGACAAGAACACCATCAAGGACATGGCCATCTACACTGGCGACGCCGTGCGCATGGCCTACTTGGCCACCTACGGCGGCTCCCACGTCAACGGCGTGGCCGAGCTGCACTCCCAGCTCCTGAAGGACGTCACCCTCAAGAACTTCTCCGACGTCTACCCGGACAAGTTCACCAACGTGACCAACGGCGTGACTCCGCGTCGCTTCGTCAAGCTCGCCAACCCGCGCCTGTCCGACCTCATCACCGAGGGCCTCGGCACCGACAAGTGGCTCTCCGACCTGGAGATGCTCAAGGGCCTCGAGCCGCTGGCCAAGGACGATGAATTCGTCAAGAAGTTCGCCGCCGTCAAGAAGGCCAACAAGGTCGACTTCGCCGCCTACGCCAAGCGCGAGTACGGCTTCGAGCTCGACCCGAACACCATGTTCAACACCATGGTTAAGCGCCTGCACGAGTACAAGCGCCAGTCCCTGAAGATCCTGTCCGTCATCTCCACCTACGCCGACATCAAGTCCGGCAAGGTCAAGGCCGAGGACGTCACCCCGCGCACCGTGTTCTTCGGTGCCAAGGCCGCCCCGGGCTACTACCTGGCCAAGATGACCATCCAGCTCATCAACAACGTCTCCCGCGTGGTCAACAACGATCCGGACGTCAAGGGCAAGCTGGCCGTGTACTTCCCGTGGAACTACAATGTGCGCCTCGCCCAGCACCTGATTCCCGCCACCGACCTCGACGAGCAGATCTCGCAGGCCGGCAAGGAGGCCTCGGGTACCGGCAACATGAAGTTCGCCCTCAACGGCGCGATGACCGTCGGTACGCTCGATGGCGCGAACGTCGAGATCCGTGAGCGCGTCGGCGCCGAGAACTTCTTCCTGTTCGGCATGACCGTCGACGAGGTCGAGAAGAAGTACGCCGAGGGCTACAATCCCGCCTCCTACTACGAGGCCGACCCGCGCCTGAAGCACGCCATCGATATGGTGGCCGACGGCACCTTCTCCAACGGCGACCGCAACGCCTACTCCCCGCTCGTGGCCGACTGGCTGACCAAGGACTGGTTCATGACCTTGGCCGACTTCTCCGCCTACATGGACATCCAGTCCGAGATCGAGGCCCTCTACGCTGATGAGCTCGAATGGAACCGCAAGGCCCTGCTCAACGTGGCCAACTCCGGCTACTTCAGCTCCGACCGCTCCATGGAAGACTATTTGGAACGTATCTGGCACACTGCTCCTCTGGCCTGACGGCCGCCGGAGCGGCGCGCCAGCTACGTGCTGGTTTCTACCTCGCGGCTGTCGCCGCTCGGCGTCGCCTACGGGAAGCCCACCGGGCTTCCCGCTTAACGGCTCCGCGTATCTGGCACACTGCTCCTCTGGCCTGACGGCCGCCGGAGCATAAGAAGCCCCGCAACCGACATCCATCGGTTGCGGGGCTTCTTGCGTTGAAAGACCGCCCTATCAGGCTTCGGCCGGGGCGGCTTTCGCCTCGTCATCGGCCTCATCCTCGGCCTTATTCAGACCTAGGTCGACCGGCGAGGAGCTGTTCTCCCACGGCTCCTCCCACGGATCGTAATCCGGGTTCTGCTGCTTGTAGATGTACAGGCCAACAAGCGCGGCGAGCAATCCGCCGAACAGCAGCGCGAAGAACTTCCAACCGTTAGAAGACTTGTTCTCCATGACGGCTCCTTTCCCTAGGGATCGTCTGGTCGGTATGCCCATTCAGACCGACTCTGCTCCCTATTCTAGGCCGCTGTTTGTGACGATTGGGTGGAATGACATTCGTGGGCGATTCATCCGCGCCCGTCTGCCCTTGGCCGGCTCGGCATCTTCGCGGCGCGTGGAACGCATCCGAGACCTTCGATACAGTGGGCTGCATGCATATTCCTACACAACGGGAGATTCGATACCAGTGGGAGCGCGGTGGTCCGGTGATGACCTGGGCGCTGATTGTTGCGTGCGTGGCAGTGTGGCTACTGGAGGTATTGTTGGGATTTATTGCCCCGGGCCTGAGGGCTTGGTTGATGTACCTCGGCATGGCGGCTCCGGTCAGACTGGTGGCTGAGCCGTGGACGCTCATCACCTCGATGTTCCTGCATGCGCCGAACTCGCTATTGCATATCCTGTTCAACATGATTGCTCTGTATTCCGTGGGCCCAGTGCTGGAACGAATGATCGGCCACTGGCGGTTCTTGGGACTGTATGTGATTTCCGGCCTTGGCGGCTCCCTGGGACTTATGGTGTGGGCTGCGGTGGCTCCGGGAGGCATCGGCTGGCAGATGGCAGCCTATGGGGCTTCTGGAGCCTTATTTGGCCTGTTTGCATCATTGCTGGTGGTATATCGCCGTATCGGCGCCGATATCCGCTCCATGTTGATCTGGATGGCGGTGAACTTCGCCTTGCCGTTCGTGGTCGGTGGCGTGGCGTGGCAGGCGCATGTCGGCGGCTTTGTAGTGGGTGGAATACTCACATGGCTGCTGGTGGGTGGTGTGCCGGCGTGGCGCGGAAAAAGCCTGAAATGGCGCATGCAGGTGTACGGCTGGGCCATGGTGGTGCTGGTCATTGCGTTGATTCTGTTGTGCAATATGACCAATCCTTACGGGTGGATGAGTTTCGGCTCCCTGCACTGATATGGCTTGATATGGCTGTAAAAAAACGATTGATGCCGGGTATTGCGGAACATGCAGTGCCCGGCATCAGTGTATGTGCGGAAAGCGGCGATGTGGATATCGTCGTTCGGCGAGTGGGTGTGTGCCGTATGAAGATATCCACAGTAATGAGATGCGCGCAATGACGAGTTATCCACGATAATGAGTTATCCACAATGGTGACTTGTGCACAAGTGTGTAGAAAAGTGCATAAGACTGTGGATAACTTATGTGGATAAGTTAGGAATGCCGCGGTATTATTGGGTTTGTTGCAGTGGATAACTCGGGTGTATAACTGTTCCCTCGCTGTGGCGATGTATGCCAAGCCAAAGTTATGCACGAGATATACACCGAGAAACGCCGCTTATCCACCACTTATCCACATGGTTTTCCACATTCGGTGGAAAACTACATGGGTGTAATTCATCCACAGGCTGTGGATAACGTAGTGGATAAGTCGTGGATAAGTGGTGGATAGCTGTGGATGAACAGGCTAAGGCACGAAAAAGGCCGACCTCCGCATACGGGAGGTCGGCCTTTCTCATAAGAATTAAGGACAACCTAACGATAGAAAAAACAATCTACCGATAGATAAGCGCAACGAGCCGGAACTCAGCGCCATCCCATCGTCATCAGGAATCCGATCATGATCAGGGCGAAGCCGATGCCGAGGTTCCACGCACCGATGTTCGGAATCGGCCAGGAACCGGACGGGGAGAGGTAGTACACCACGCACCAAATCAGGCCGATGATCATAAACGCGCAGAACAGCGGCACGAACCAACGCGGGTTCGACTTGGTGCCCTTAATGGTTTCTTCAACGCGCTTGGTGTTCTCCGCCTGGCGGTTCATCATACGCTGCATCTGCGGGGTCAGCGTGGCCTTATCGGCAGTGGCGTTGAGCACGGCCTGCACCTGCTCCATATTCACGCCGTAAGCCGCGCCTTCCTCGGCAGAAGCGTTCTCTGCGTTCTGCTCGGTGTCTTTGCTGGCGGTCTCGTCAGCAACGGTGCTGGATGAGGTCTCGCTCTGCCAGTCCTTCTGGTTGTTCGAGTCGGTTTCGTGCAGCTCTTCGTCAGCCATCAGCATAGTCTCCATTCAATAGGCTAAAAGTCATAATAGTGGCTACACTCGAAAGCGGCGACCAGAGTCGGCAAGAAGACAGGAAATTCATGGCCAGACATGTAGGTAAGCACGGTGCACGGCACTCCCTATGGGGTGGTGTCGCGGTATTCGTCGTCATTGCCTTGACCGGTTTTCTGCTGAGCACCAACGTGAGGGTCAATCGTACGGTTGCCGTCACCAACGATACGGCTGATCTGGTGGAGCAAGGCGTGGACGAGGCCAACCAGCTGCAGCAGGACGTCAGCGATCTGACCAAACAGGTCGCCAATCTTACGGACGCGCTCAAGGCCGATGGCACCGATGGCACCGACAGCACACAGAACCAAGGCAAGGACTCCAGCAATGTGGATTCCAGCCTGATGCTGCCCGCGCTCAGCGGCAGCGGCGTAACGGTAACGCTGGATGATTCTCCGTTGTGGGAGAACGCAGTCAACAACAACGGCACGACCGCCAATATCAACGATTACGTGATCCACCAGCAGGACGTCGAATCGGTGGTGAATGCCTTGTGGGCCGGCGGTGCCGATGCGCTGATGATTATGGATCAGCGGGTGCTGTTCAATTCGGCGGTCATCTGTTCCGGCAACGTGCTGTCGTTGCACGGTAAGAAATACTCGCCGCCGTTCACCATTTCCGCGATTGGTGACCCTCAAAGACTTCGCGCAGCGTTGAACGACTCCGAAGCCATTACCATTCTTAAGCAATATGTGACCGCGTTTGGCATTGGCTACAAGGTGGAGAATGCCGAGGACCTTCAGTTCCCCGCTACCGCCGCCTTGCTGCAGCAGTTGAAATATGCCACGGTCGATACGTCAAAGACCACAGATGAGGAGCAGACTCAGCAATGAGACACGGCAGGCACAACAGCGGCGTACCGGCGCCCATTGATCTCGCGTCCGTGTCGGACGTACAGCCCTTCCCCGAGGACGATGCCGCACGAATGGCGGCAGACCCGGCCAACGCCAGTAGGGCAAGGTCCCGTCGTGCCGCAGTACGCGGCGCGTCTTCGCCCCAGCGGAGCCCGGTCTGGCAGGCACTCGGCATCTGCGCCGAACTGCTGATTACCGCTGCCGTGATTTGCGCCCTGTACATCGTCTGGCAGATGTGGTGGACCGGTGTCGAGGCGGAGCGAGCCCAGAACGAAACCACCCAGTCCGTCGACTGGAGCGACCCCAGCAACAACGGGGGAACGGTCACCATCGCCAAAGCCCAGGAGGGCGATGCGCCGGTACAGCCGAAAGACGCGAAATATGGCGACTTGATTGCGCAGATCTACATTCCGCGCTTCGGCTCCCAATGGCACCGCAACATCGTGGAAGGCACCACGCTCGAGCAGCTCAATCGCCACGGTCTGGGCCATTACGACACCACCCAGATGCCGGGGCAGGTCGGCAACTTCGCCGTCGCCGGCCACCGCAACGGCTACGGGCAGCCGTTGGGCGATGTGGACAAGTTGCAGGAAGGCGATCCCATCATCGTTCGTACCAAGGATTACTGGTACGTCTACCACTACACCCGGTACGAGATTGTGCTGCCCACGGACGTGCATGTGATCGCCCCCAATCCGGAAGACTCCACTGCCAATCCCACCAAACGCATGATCACACTGACCACCTGTGAGCCGAAATACTCCACCCCCACCCATCGATGGATCAGCTATGGTGAGTTGGCGTACTGGGCCAAAGTGTCCGACGGTGTGCCCAAAGAGCTGGCTACTACTGATTCGTCCGGTGCAGTGATGTTCTCCACCACCGAAACCCCCTCGATCGCTTCCCGCATTGGCTCGCTGGACAAGGTGGTATTCGGCGCGCTGGTAGTGTGGCTGGTTCTGTTCATTGCCGCTGCGGTGGCATGGCGCTGGCCGGTGCTGCGCGAGATTCGCGCGGGTGAGCGTCGCCGTCCGGATGCCAGCATCTATGGCGGACTGTTGCGTCTGCAGCCCGGCGTGGCACCGATTCGATGGTTGCTGCTGGCTCTGCTGCTGTTCGCAGCCGCCGCGGCGCTGTTCCAGTGGGGATTCCCTTGGGCCGCCGCCAATATCCCATTCCTACAGCAGATGTCGAACTTCGTGGCAGCGAGCTGACGGCATCCTAGTACTATGGCTTGCAGTACACGTCCCTCAAGGAGAGCCCTATGACCGATTCCGCGCATATTTTGGTGGTGGATAACTACGATTCCTTCGTCTACACGATCGTAGGCTATCTGCAAACCCTTGGCGCCACTGTTGATGTGGTGCGTAACGACGCTATCGACCCAGCCGCGCCGGGTGTACTGGACGGTTACGATGGCGTGCTGATTTCTCCCGGCCCTGGTGCTCCGGCCGAATCCGGTGCCAGTGAGGATATGATTCGTCTGTGCGCGGCCAGCGGCGTGCCGATGTTTGGTGTGTGCCTGGGCTTGCAGGCGCTCGCTGAGGTGTACGGCTGCACTGTGGACCATGCGCCCACCATCATGCATGGCAAGACCAGCTTGGTGGAACATATCGATGACGAGATTTTCGAGGGCGTGGCCAACCCCATGACCGCCACCCGCTACCATTCGTTGGCCGTCGAGCCCGATTCGGTGCCGGATACGCTGGTGGTTACCGCGTGGACGCAGGGCGACCACATTATTCAGGGCGTGCGTGTCAAGGGCAAGCCGATGTACGCCGTGCAATTCCATCCCGAATCCGTGATGACCCAGGACGGCTACCGTCTGCTGGCCAACTGGCTTAAGGTCTGCGGCCAAGACAACGCCGTGGCCAAGTCCGCCGGCCTCCAGCCCAAAGTTACGAAGTAGCTTTTCCGCGCGGCGATACTCTCCCCGGAATGTGTCGCTAGAACGAGGCTTGCGTACTGGTTTTGCGACGCTTCCCGGGATTGTTGCGCTGGGATAGCTCTTTATACAGCAAAGGGGAGGGGCGCAGAAGCCCTTCCCCTTTGTGTTGCGTGTATGTGTTGCGCTATTTGCGTTGCATATGCGCAACACATACACGCCCGGCGCTTACTTGCTACTCACCGGTTCACTCACCGGTTCCGCCCCCGTTGCCAGTACCGTTGCCACCGTCTCCGGTACCGGTACCGCCGCCAGTGCTGCCGGCCTTCGTGGTAATGGTGACGGTCGATCCCGCATCTACCTGGCTGCCAGCGCCAGGATTGATGCTGACTACCACAGCGGTGCTGCCGGTTGGACCATTGGCCTGAGCCTTGAGGCCCACGGCCTTGAGCATGAGTTCGGCGGTGACGTAGTCAGTGCCAGCGGTGATATTCGGCACAGCGACCTTCTCCTTGCCCGTGGACACCCAAATGGTGATGAACCCGCCCTGTGCGATGGAAGAGCCCGAATCAGGGCTTACACGGGTAATCAGACCGGCCTCCACCGTATCGGAGCTCTCCTGCTCCACAGTGAAGCTGAACTTGCCCTCATACTGCTGTAGCACGCTGTCCTTCGACTGACCGACCAAATTGCTCGGTACGGTGGTCATGCCGGAAGAAACATATATGGTGATGGTGGTGCCCTTGGGAACCGACTGACCGGCGGCAGGATCGGTTTTCGTCACCATATCCTTGGCGATGTCGGCGCTGTCTTCGGTTTTGACGGCGGCGTTCACCTTGAACCCGGCGCTTTCCAGAATGCTGCGCGCCTCTTCCTGGCTGCGTTCCTTGACATCCGGAACCTGAGTGGACTGCGGGCCTGCGGAGAACCACACCTTCACGGCAGATCCCTTGGCCACCTTGGAGCCGGCGTCCGGGCTCATCTTGGTGCAGGTGCCTTCCGGCTCGGTGGAGTCGGTGTCTTGCTTTTCGGTCATCTTCAAACCCGATGCCTTGAGTTTGAGCTCGATGCTGTCCTTGGATGTGGAAGCGTTGCACACCTCAGGGATGGTGACGGTGTCTTCCGAGGACTTGTTGCCGGAGCCGTTCATGGCGAACACGATGCCCACAATGACAAGCACTGCAACAATCGCTGCGATCACCGAACCGATGATGATCTTCTTGCGCTTCTTGGCCTTGGCCGCCGCCGCACGCTGCTGCGCACGGGACTGCAACGCCGCTGAGTTGGCACCATTGGCCGGTGGAATCTGCTCGAACTGACCGGTCACCGGGTTGAATGCTTGGGTGGGTTGCTGATGCGGTTCCACCGGCGTGGTGGGCAAATCACGTTCGGCTTCCTTGCGGGCCTTCATATTCGACAGGTCCGTCAACGGGTTGAACGCGGCCGCCACCGGCACGCCGCCGTTCATGTAGGTCAGGATGTCGGTCTTGAATTCGGAGGCCGTGGCATAGCGATTCTGGCGGTCCTTGGCCATGGCCTTGGCGCAGATCGAATCCCACATCTTCGGCAGCCCCGGCACCACGGCGGATGGCGGCGTGGCGACTTCGGAAACATGCTGGTAGGCGATGGCCACGGCGGAATCGCCGGTAAACGGCGGGCGGCCGGTGAGCATCTCGTAGAGCACGCAGCCGGCGGAATACAGGTCGGAACGCATGTCGACGGTCTCGCCGCGCGCCTGCTCGGGAGAAAGGTACTGTGCGGTGCCCACCACGCCCTGCGACTGGGTCATGGTGGCTGCGGAATCGTCCAGAGCGCGGGCGATGCCGAAGTCCATGACCTTGACCACGCCCTGCTCGGAAATCATGATGTTGCCGGGCTTGATATCGCGGTGGATAATGCCCATGCGATGCGAATAGTCGAGCGCGTTAAGCACGCCCAACATCACCTGTTCGCAGTCGCGCTGGCTGAGTGCGCCGTTGACCTTGATGATGTCGCGCAGGGTCTGGCCCTTGACGTATTCCATGACGATGTATGGCAGACGCTCGGCATCGCCGCTTTCGGAAGAAACCAGTTCTTCTCCCGAATCGTAGATGTTCACGATGTTCGGGTTGTTCATCTGGGCCACGGCGTGTGCTTCGCGGCGGAAACGGGCCAGGAAGATGTCGTCGTTGGCCAGATCGGCGCGCATGATTTTCACGGCCACGGTACGGCCCAGACGGGTGTCAAGAGCCACGTGGACCTCGGCCATGCCGCCACGACCGATGAGCTGGCCAAGCTGGTAGCGTCCGCCGGCCAATGCGGTGGGCATACTGGTGCTCATTGCTTATTCCCTCCCAATCTTGAGGCCGGGGCCTCCAAAACAATGCGTGGCGTGCTGGTCACTCGGCGCGGCAGTCGATTGCCGGACGTGGCCATGGCGGTGTCGGCCATTTCGGTCTGCTGATCCAGCAGACGGCGTTCGATGCGTGCCAGCGTACGGGACACCACCAGCGCGTCTTTCGGGCGATCCAACGGGTCCTTGGCCAGCATTGACATGACAAATTCGCGTAACTGGACGTCCACCGAGTCCGGCAGCGGAGGCACGGGATTGTTCACGTGCGCTGCGGCGATATCGACCGGAGTGGTGCCGGTGAACGGACGATGCCCGGCAAGGCCCTCGTACGCCACTACGCCCAGTGAATAGATGTCCGATTGCGGCGTGGCCTGCTGGCCCTGCGCCTGCTCGGGGGAGATGTATTGTGCGGTGCCCACCACCATGCCGTCCTGGGTGATCTGGCCCTGACCCGTGGAGTAGCTCACACCGAAATCGGTGATTTTCACTTCGCCGGTGTCGGAAACCATGATGTTGGCCGGCTTGACGTCACGATGAATCACGCCGTGCGAGTGGGCCACGAACAGGCCTCGCGCGGTCTGAATCAGGATGGGCAGCAGTTCGATGGGATCCATCGCGCCCTTGCTGTGGAACAGGTCCGCCAACGATTTCGAGGGGACGTATTCCATAATCAGAAAGCCGATGCCGTCATGCTCGTAGTATTCGAACAACGCAGCGATATTCGGATGCGCCAGATTGGCGGAATTATGGGCTTCGGCACGCAGGCGGCGTAGCTTGGCCTCGGCGTTGGTCACGTCCGAGCGCAGCGCCTTGATGGCCACTTCACGGCCGAGCTGAATATCGTAGCCTTTCCAGACCTCGCCCATACCGCCTTGCGCAAGACGCGAATCAAGACGATATCGGCGGTGAATAAGCTGTCCTTCGATAAGTTTCACTGCTGCAAAGCCTCCTGCATCATCGCGCGCATGATCGGGCCAGCGGCGAGCGAACCGTACACATCTGTGTTATGCACCAACACCGCGACGGCGATTTGCGGATCGTCCGCCGGCGCGAAACCGATCACCCAGCCGTCGATGGCAGAGTTGTCGGTACCGATTTGTGCGGTACCGGTTTTGGCCGCCACCTTGATGCCGTCGATGGCCAGCTGCGGATTGGCCTCGGACACCACGCTTTCCATCATCGTGGTGAGCTTGTCTGCGGAATCCTTGCTGAACGCATTGGCCATGGTCTGCGGCTTGGTCTGCGAAAGCACGGTGAGATCGGCGGCGCGCACACGATCGACCAGCGTGGGCTGCATCAGTTTGCCGTTGTTGGCGATTGCCTGCGCGACCATCGCCATCTGCAACGGCGTGGCCGTGGTGTCGCCTTGGCCGATGGACGCCAGCGCAAGCTTGTCGTCGGTCGGATCAGAGGGGAATGTGGACGCGGTGGCCGTCATCGGGGTGCCCGTGGATTCGGTGCCGTCAATGGTGATGGTGCTGCCGAAACCAAGCTTGGTGGCCATGTCCGAAACCTTGCTCGCGCCGAGTTTCACGCCAAGCTGGGCGAACGCGGTATTGGACGACCATGCGACGGCCTCTTGCAGGGAGATCTGCCCGTTGACGCCATCGGCCTGTGCCTCGGCGTTCGGCAACTGTGTGGCGGTTCCCGGCAAGGTATAGCTGGCGCCCGCAGGAATCTTCGTGTCCGTCTGATAATCGCCGGTTTCCAGCGCAGCCGAGGCGACGATGGTCTTGAACGTGGACCCTGGTGGGTACAGCTGCGAGGTGGCGCGGTTGATTAGAGGGCTATTTTGGCCCGCAGAAAGTTCGTTGTAGGCCTGAGACGCGGCTTTGGTGTCATGGGTCGCCAGTTTGTTCGGATCATAACTGGGCGTGCTCACCATGGCGAGGATACGACCGGTGCTGACTTCGATGGCCACCGCCGCACCATCGCGCGTACCGAGCTGATCGTAGGCAACCTGCTGCAGCTTGGGGTCGATGGAGGTTTCGATGGACGCGCCCTGATTCGTAGTGCCGGTGAGCATGGCCTTGGCCCGCTGCCAGATCAATGAATCGGCCTCACCGTTGAGCAGCATGCTGCGGGAGGCTTCCAGGCCGCGATCGGCGGTCTGGTTGATGGAGAAGAAGCCGGTGACCGGAGCATACAGAGGACCGTTGGAATAGGTGCGCAGGTATTTGAACGCGTCGTTGACCGGTTCGGATTTGGCCATGACCGTGCCGTCCGAGGCCAGAATGGCACCGCGGTAGGCACCGAGCTGGTGGTACAGCGAACGGGCGTTGCGCGGATCGTTGTTCAGCGCGTTGGCCCGTACCGCCATGATGATGGTGGACGACAGGCCGAGAATCACGAACAGCGCTACCACGGCGGTGAAAAGCTGACGAAGATATTTGTTCATACGCGAGTGCCTCCGTTAACGGGAGGAAGCGGGGGAATCGTACCGGTAGGCGTGTACGGTTCATCGGCGCCGGCATACGCCGGAGTGGTGGCATCCACAATGGGCTCGGCGATGGGGGCCGCAGCAGAGCCCGCAGAGGTCACAATTGCGGGCACTTCGGGTGCCTCAAGTGTGTCTGGCGCGTGCTTGGTGATGTCCACAATGGGGTCGTCAAACGATTCCGACTCGGACTGCGACGCCGTAGCCGACGCGCTGCGAGGCTGAACGATCGGCTCAGTGGCGCGGGCCCGGGCCTCAAGTTCCTTGTTGCGCAGCACGGCCAAAGCCTCGTACTGGAACGTATCCGAGGTCAGCTCCGGCTCGGGCGCATTGGCCGAATTCGAGATGATGATGAGCAGGGTCGCGAGAATATAGTTGGCGATCAGACTGGAGCCACCGGCCGCCATATAGGGCAGGGTCAGACCGGTCAGAGGAATCACCAGCGTGATGCCGCCGACCACGGTGAACACCTGGAAGGCCATGGTGAACACCAGTCCGGAAGCGAGCAGCTTGCCGAAGCCATCCTTGATTTTCATGGCGGTGATAAAGCCGGAGGCAATGATGAGCAGGTAGAGCATCAAAATGGCCAGGACGCCCATCAGACCGAGTTCCTCGCCCAGAGAGGCGTAGATGAAATCGGAGTTCGCAAACGTAACGAGCGAAGGATGGCCTTGGCCGAGACCGGTGCCGAGCATGCCGCCTGATGCCAGGCCGAAAATGCCGGTGACCAGCTGCCAGGAGCCGCCGGGGGTCTTGTTGTATTGCTCGTTGCTGAACGGGTGCAGCCAGGCATCGACTCGCTGACCCACGTGGCTGAACATGCCTGCGGCCAGCACGGCACCCGCGGCGAACGCGATCAGACCGATGATGATCCAGCTTTTACGGCCGGTGGCCGTGTACAGCATGGCCACGAACATGGCGAAGAACATAAGCGAGGTGCCCAGATCATGCTGCATGATGAGCACGCCCATCGAGGCGATCCACACCACGATGATCGGGCCGAGATCCTTGATACGCGGCAGCTGCAGACCGAGCATCTTCTTACCGCCCACGGCCAGCTGGTCGCGATGGTCGAACAGGTAGGCGGCGAAGAAGAACGCAAGGAACAGCTTGGCGAACTCGCCCGGCTGGAACTGGCCCAGTCCCGGAATCCTGATCCAAATGCGCGCGCCGTTCACTTCCTGGCCGACAAACGGCAGCATCGGGGCGAGCAGCAGCACCAAGCCCACCACCATCGACACGTAGGAGAAGCGCCGCAGCACGCGGTAGTCCTTCAGGAAGATGATGAGCAGCGCGGAAAGCACGATGGCGATGCACAGCCAGATCAGCTGACGTTGGGCAACCGCCCAACCTTCGCTCTGGTCAATGCGAGCGATCATGGTCACGCCGGTGGCGGTCAGCAGTAGCACGCAAGGCAGAATCGACTGGCTGGCGTACGGCTGGAAGCGCACAATCAGCCCCCACAGCACCAGAAACAGCACTACGGCCAATGCCAGCATGCCGGCGTATTGCATAGGGAATTCGCCGGCGGTGCGCTGGAACATCTGGATGAACGCCAACGCACTGATTGCCATGGCAATCAGCAACAAAGAAATCTGACGTAGACGGGTAACGATCATTGAGAATCTCCCGTGGCCGCGTTGTCGGCCGCTCCGATACCGGATTTATCCGAGGAATCGGATGAGCTTGACGAACCGGACTTGTCTGACGAGGAGCCGGACTGGCTGGACGAATCCTCGGTGCTGTCCTTGGAATCGCTCTGGGAGCTGTCTTTGGAACTGTCCGGGGAATTGGACGCCTCGGCCTTCTTGGCGGCGTCGGCTTCCTGCTGCTTGGCCAGTTTGCGCATTTCGGTGCGGATAATACCCACATGCGACTGCGCTTCGTCCAACGAACCGACTGTGATGCCTTGGCTCAGCTGGTCACGCCATGTCTGAGGCAGGTCCGCGGTGGCGATATTGGTGGTCTGCACTTCGTGCGAAAGCTCAAGTCCAAAGAGATTGGTCGGCACGCCACGATAAATGGCTACGGTGCCGTTGCTATCTCCCACGTAGTAGTGCGTCTGGCTCCACGTGTACGCGCCCCAGCCGGCGCCGGCCAATGCCAGCACGGCAAGAATGCAGGTAATAATCACCGCAAGCTTATTGCGGCGCTTCTTGGTGCGCGTGGCCTTCTTCTGCTCGACCTGCTCATCGCGGATGGCTTTGGCCACATCCGGGTCGTTGGGGTCGGCGGACAGGCGCCCATCCGGCTTTTGCACCACCGGAATCTCACCGGTATCGGGATTGGCTCGTTCACCGGTCTCCTCGCGGACGGTGGACGGCTGCACCACGCGTGTGGACGACGGTTTGGCCGTGGTTTGCGTGGTCTCCGCCTCGTGCGCGCTGGCGGGCTGAATCAATGCTGCGGCGCGCTGGGCGGGGGAATCATCCTCACGCAGTGCGGGCGCGGTAGCCACCGGCTCGTTGACGATGTCGGCAATCGGCTCAAGATTACGGCTGGCGGCACCGCCGACCAACGGCGTTTGGTGCGGCAGATCGAACGCATCGGCATCCAACGCCAACGTGGCATCCGCAATAACGGCCGTGACATTATCGGTGCTGCCCGCCCGCAGTGCCATCTGCACCAGACGCTGCGCGCATTCGCCCTGATCGGACAGCGTGGTCATCGTCTCTTCGATGGTGGAATCTTCCAGCACACCGCACAGACCGTCCGAGCACAGCAGCCAACGGTCGGCGGGGTGGGCTCGGCGAATCGAAATATCCGGGCGCGGGTCAATGTCAAAGTCGCCAAGCACGCGCATCACGACGTTGCGCTGCGGGTGGTTCTTGGCTTCGGACGGGGTGATACGACCGGTGTTGATGAGGTGCTGCACGTAGCTGTGGTCGCACGTGATGCGGCTCAGGCGTCCGTCGCGCAGCAGGTAGGCGCGCGAATCGCCGATATGGGCGATGACCCAGTAGCCGGCCACCAATGCCACTGCGGTAACGGTGGTGCCCATGCCGGCAAGCTTGCGTTCGCGCTTGGCCTTGCCGACGATGGCGTCATGCGCGGCCATAACGGAGGTTTCCATCATGCGGGAGATCGTCTCGACGTTGCCACCGGTGTCATCCTGCTCGATGTGGGCCAGCGACCGGATGGCGATGGAGGATGCCGTATCGCCGCCGGCGTGACCGCCCATGCCGTCGCACATGGCGATGAGATGCTCGCCGGCGAAGGAGGAATCCTGATTGTTCGCGCGCACGGTGCCCACATCGGACACCGTGGTGGAATACAGGAACAGCGGTTGTGAAGCGGCGGATTTTGGCATGCGGCTACCTCAGTTCGAAGGTGGTGGCGCCGATGCGCACAGGAATACGAGCGGGCAGGATGGTGGGGCGGCTGATGCGCTGCTGGTTGACCACGGTGCCATTGGTGGAGTTCAGGTCTTCAATGGCCCACTGCCCGGAGCGCGTGTCACGGTAGACACGGGCATGGTGGGAAGACACGAATTCGTCATCGAGCACCACGGTATTCGAGGCGGCGCGGCCAAGCGTGATGTCGGCTTCGGCCAGCGGCACGGAGCTGCCGGCAAGCGGACCATCGATGATGACCAACAGGGTAGGCTGCGCCGAGGCGGCGGACGACGCGGAAGCGCTGGGCTGGCGATGCGGGCGCGGCGCAGCTGCCTGCGGCGTTTCGGCCTTGGCCTTATGCGCTTCACGCTCACGGCGACGACGCGCGCGCGAAGGTCGCGGACTGAACGTCTCGATGTCCTTGCGCAGCGAACGTACGGCCAGCCAGATGAATATCCACAGCAGGATCAGGAATCCATACTTGAGCAGGGCGAATGTCAGTTCGGTCATAAGTGGACGACTTTCGGGCGTGTGCTCGACTACTCCTGGGCTTGGGCGGAGGCCCAGTACAGGATGCGGGTACGGCCGATGGTGATGGTGTTGCCGTCGAGCAGCGTGGCGGCGGGCACTTGGTGGCCCTCCACGTACGTGCCGTTGGTCGAACCCAGGTCGCGGGCGATCACGCCGTTATCCGTGATGTCGATTTCCAGGTGCTTGCGGGAGATGCCCGGATCGTCGATGACGATATCGCAACCGGAACCGCGGCCGATTACCGTCTTGTCTTTGGTGAGCAGGTACTGGTTGCCGTTCACCTCGAGCACCGGGCTATCCTCGGTCTGCGCATCGGTGGTGACCGGCACGGCATTGCCCTGCACGGATTCGGAGGTGAGGTTGAAGTTGCCCTTGGACAGGTCAAGGTCTTCCTCGAAGATCACGATCACCGGGCCCACGAAGGCGTAATGCTGGCTCTTCGCGTACTCGGTGAGGTTATCGGCCAGTTCGTTGGCCAGGGTCTCGCTACCCCATGCCTCGATACGGTCGAAGTCAGGAGTACTGAGCTTGAAACGGTATTCATTCGGGGCCACCGTGCGGTCACGGCCCACGGGCATGGCCTCGGCGTCAATCTCGCGCTCCAAGGCGCTGGAAAGATCGACAGGCTGCAGGTCTTTGGAGCCAAACTTGGCGAATACTCCGTTGACTGCACCCTCCACGCTTTTTTCAAAACGGTCGAGAACGCTCATAGTCCTCCCTTTCTAATCTTCACCCATCCTACGCGGTGATGGGAATATGAGACAAAAAACCGGTCTTTCACGTGACGATGAGTGCAAAATATCCAAAAATTCAGGGCGGAAATGGGTGCGGCGCACCACCCGAGGTGCTTTACCGGTGGAGCACCTCGGGTGGGATGCGCGTGTTATCGATTTGTCAGGCCAGCGCGTCGCGCAGGAAATCGCGCTGGAGGGTGAGCAGGTTTTCGGCCACGGTCTCGTCATTGGTCATATGGGTGATGCCCGTCAACGGCAGGAAGGTGTGCGGGCGACCCGCCGCCATCAGGGCTTGCGAGAGGCGCAGGCTGTGGGCGATGGTGACGTTGTCGTCGGCGAAACCGTGGATCAGCATAAGCGGGCGCTCGAGTTTCGGTGCGTCCTGCACGATGCCGTTTCGGTAGTAGACATCCGGGTCGAGGCCCAGATAGCGCTCGGTGTAGTGCGTGTCGTACAGCGTCCAGTCGGTGGGCGGGGCGCCGGCGCATGCGGCCTTGAACACGTTCGGCGCGTCCAGCACGGCCAGTGCGGACAGGAAGCCGCCGTACGACCAGCCGATCATGCACACCTTGTCGAGGTCCGGCATGGGAATCGCCTCCCGCTGGCGGGAGGTGGCGCGAAGCGCCGGTGGGTGGTTCTCGGCGTCTGCCTGATCGCCCGCAGCCGGCTGTGCCGCACGTGATTCCACATCGGCGTTGAGCCGGGCGACGGCCTCGGGCAGGGCGTTGACGGCCTCGACCTGATCGGCCAGCGTTACGTCCTTCATATCCTCGAAGATCTCGCGGTCCCATGCCGGGCCGCGGCCGGTGGTGCCACGGCCGTCTGCCGTGACCACCAGGAAGCCTTGGTCGGCCCACCACTGGCCCTCCCAGTAGAAGGACTGCGAGGCGATGACCTGCTGGAAGCCGGGCCCGCCGTACGGCTTCATCAGCACCGGCAGCTTCTCGGCGTGCGCGTACGGGCTTTCCGGGCTCGGCGCGATGATCGCCGTGTACAGCTGGTGCTCGCCCAGTCGCGTAAACGTGACGTTCGGTGTAAAGCCGGGTTCGGCCGCCGTGGACGCGATAGTGGCGCTCTGTTCTCCCAGAATATGCCGCATCTGGGCGCGGGCGGAACGCATATCGCGGCCGGAGACCACGATGCCGCGCTCGCCGCGCGAGGCGGTCCACTGGCCGGGATCGGTCGTGACCGGCGTGATCGTGCCGTTGTAATCGATACTCACCACGTCGAAACTGCGGGCGTCGTGGTCGCCGAATACGGACTCGGTGGCGGCCGCATCGGCCCAAGCGTCCGGCACCTCAGGCGCGATTTCGGGCGCGCGCTGCACCACGGCCAGCACATCCTCGTCGGTCACGGCGAGCACCGTGCGCACGTTCCAGCCAGCCGGCGTGAACGGGCGGCCGTCCATTGTCAGACGGTTGGTGTCCGTGGCCATATCGTTGAGCGAGCACACCAGACGACCATCCGGCGTGTAGGCGGGCGTGCCGTGAACCAGGTCGATCCACTGCTCGTTCGCGTGCTCCTCAAGCACACGCGTGGCACCCAGCGCGGCCCCATCCGCCGCGACTGCCACCTCAAGCACCTGATCGCGGGTCTGGCGGCGGTTCTGCACCAGCACCAGCGGATCGTGGCCGCGACGCCAGTTCACGGCGGCCACATACTCGTACGCCTCGCGATCCCAATCCACATCGGCGTTGCCGGTGATGCCTGCGTACCGGTCGTTCTCATCGAACGCCAGCGTGATCACGGTCAGATACACGTCGGCATTGCGGGTCAGCGCGCGCGGGTAACGGCGGCCGGCGTCCGGCTTCTCGGGGTCAGCCGGATCGCTGATGTGCCAGGTCGGCTCGTCGGCGGTGTCGAAGGACTCGAACAGCACGTGCTGCGAATCCGGGGCCCACCAGAAGCCGTCGTATCGGTCCATCTCCTCGCCGGCCACGAACTCGGCCAGACCGATTTTCCACGTGTTTTCGGCCGGATTGCCGTCCTCATCCTCCACGCTCACGCCGTAGACGGCGGTGATGCGGTCACCTAGTTCGCCGCCGATATCGACCAGCATCAGGTAGCTGCCCGTGGTGTACAGCACATGTTCGCCATCCGGGGCGATGCGCGGGTTCAGCACCGGCGTGTACATCGCCGGGTCCTCATCGAGCCATTCGCCGGCCAGTTCACGGGTGTGCGGCTCGGGTGCGCCGGTCTCGTCATTCCAATCGATGTCGGTCAGGAACAGGCGGCCGTTGATGGTGAACACGATGCGATTGCCGTCGTCATCTGCGGAGTATCCGACGATGCCGGTGCCGCCTTCGCGCGCACGCTCGCGGCGGGCCTTCTCCTCGGCCGGCACGTCCTCGCTGTCGGCGGTTGCGCCCAGCAGTTCGCGCGGGTCGGCCAGCTTGGTCTCATGGTGTTCGCCGGACTCGTCGAACCAGCTCAGCCACAGTGCGGTCACCAGATCCTCGGGGCCGTCGGAGCGCAGGAACAGGGCCCGCGAGCCGTCGCCCACGGTCTGTGCGGAGCGCGGTGCGCCGCAGCCGAAGCGCAGCGTGCGCGCCCGGAGGCGTGGGAAATGCTTGATTGCGTCATTGACATCATTGGTTTCGCTCATACCTCACAACCTACGCGCCTGTGCGGTCAGTGGCGCGCAGGCTTGCGACGCATTCCCGGGAATGTGTCGTGGTGTGGGTGCGAGGTGTGGGCGTGAGGCTTGTCCTAAGATGGGAGCCATGCAGGTGACGATGATCGACGAAAACAAGTACGCCGAAACGATGACCGACGTGGTGCTGCCCGCGCTCGAACAATGCTGCGAGGAGGGCTGGTTCGATCCGTCCGCCGCCGAACGTTCGGCCGGGATCGAGCCGCTGTCCGGCATTATGGACACCGGCGGCCGCTCGGGCCAGCTGCACTACCTGTGCTACGACTCCGCCAAATTCGACGCGATTCGCGAGCAAGGCGCCACCGCCACCTTCCGCGGGGCCATCGTCATCAGCCACGGCTTCACCGAGTTCGCCGAAAAGTACGACGAGCTCGTCTGGTACTTCCTGCTTGCCGGCTACTCGGTGTGTGTACTCGAGCATCGCGGCCACGGCAAGTCCGCGCGCGACGTGGACAACCGCTGCATGGTGTGGATTGATGACTGGCAGCGCTACGTGGCCGATCTGGCCGGCTTCGCCGAAACCATCGGCCAGCAGTACGCGGCCGGCATGCCGCTGAACCTGTTCTGCCATTCGATGGGCGGCGGCATCGGCGCGGCCGTGTTGGAGCGATACCCCACCCTGTTCGACAAAGCGGTGCTCTCTGCCCCGATGATCGCCCCCGCCACCGGCATGCCGCTGGGCGTGGCCCGTGTGCTGGTCGGCGCGCTGTGCGGACTCGGCTTCGGCAAGAAGCGTGTGTTCGGGCAGTCGGACTTCACGCCGGAGTTCTCGATGGAAGGCAACGAGGGCGCTTCCGAGGCGCGTGAACGCTGGTACTTCAAGCTGCGTTGCGAGAATAGCGAATACCAGACCTACTGCGCGGCGTTCGAATGGGTGCGCCAAGCGTTGAAGCTCAACCGGGCCATACTGAATCCGTCCGCCTGCGCCGAAGTGGAGACGCCGGTGCTGCTCTTCCAGTCCGGACGCGACATCTGGGTACTCAATAAGCCGCAGAATCACTTCGTCCAACTGGTCAAGGACGGCGGCGGCGAGGCGAACATCGTGCGCTTCCCCGAATCGCGCCACGAAATCTTCTCCATGCCCAACAGCACTTACAAGCCCTACCTCGAAAAGATCCTCGGCTTCTACGACGACCCCATGATTGCCTGCGCCGCGTACTGATGTAGCTCTTCACCCATTGTTCACCGTGCGGTCACCTTGTGGCCCGGCCCGCTTTAGATGGCGGGAGAGCCATGGAACGGGAGAGCCATGGAATTATGGGCATAATGTCTTCTCTCCGCCGCCGCGCCGCCGCGGTTGCGGCCGCGGCATGTGCCGGCGTGCTCGCGTTGACCGGTTGCACGGCGTTCAATAATTCCGATGACGGCACAGCGGACGGCAACGGCACGTCCGCCACCACGCAGACCTTCCAGCCGTCCGGCGGCAAACCGACTGCCACCCTGAGCATTGCCTCCGGCTCCGAAAACAAGGAAGTCGCCGTCGCCATCCAGAAAGCGGCCGACCAATCCAACGTAGCCGTGACGATGCACTACATGGGTTCGCTGGAGATTATGAACGCGCTCAAGGCCGGCGGCCAGGATCACGACGCCGTCTGGCCTGCCTCCTCGATGTGGATTTCGATGGGAGACACCAAGCACATCGTCAAAGACGCGGCCAGCACCTCCACCACGCCGATCGTGTTCGGCATCGCCAAATCCAAGGCCGTCAAACTCGGCTGGGCTGACGACACCGGTGCCGCCAAGCCCGTCTCCACCGCGGACATCCTCGCCGCGGTCAGCGACGGCAAACTCACGTTCTCCATGACCTCCGCCACGGTGATCGACAGCGCGCTCAACGTCTACCAGACCGCGCTCAGGAAGCCCAGCTGGACCATTTGGGTGGTCGATTACTCCGGTTCGATGTCTGGAGAGGGCAAGAACGGCGTGGTCAAAGGCCTGAACGCGGCGCTCGACCCGGACCAGGCCAAGAAGTCGTACATCGAGCCCGCCAGCGGCGACGTGAACATTCTCATCCCGTTTGAAACCGAGGCCCACCGCCCGGTCAAGGCCACTGGCACAAGCACCAGCGACCTGCTGCATGAGGCCGATGCCACCGATGCCAGCGGCGGCACCGATATCTATGAAGGCCTGCTGAGCGCGCTCGACGAGCTGCCCAGCGAGTCGGAAGCCTCGCAATACACCACCGCCATCGTGCTCATGACCGACGGCCGCTCCAACTCCGATCATCAGGATGAATTCGAAAGCGCCTATAAGTCGCGCGGCCGTGATCTGCCGATCTTCTCCATCATGTTCGGCGATGCCGATCCCAGCCAGCTGAAGTCTCTCGCCACCCTGAGCAACGCCAAGGTATTCGACGGCCGCTCCGGCGACCTCGCCGCCGTCTTCCGCCAAGCCAAGGGCTTCAACTGATGCTCCAGGTAATCTGTGGATTCGTTGTCGGACTGCTGCTCGCCGGGCTCGGTTTCGGACTGGTCGGCGGCGGAGTGCCCGGCCTGATCGTGGCCGTGGTACTGGCCGCACTTGGGTATATCGCCGCCTCCACGCTCACCGAGCCGGAGCGACGCATCGGCAAAATGCTGGTTTCCGCCTTGCCCAACGGTCAGAAGACCGCCGATACGATCGACGCGGCGAACGCTCAACTCAACTCGATCGCCATGCTCACCAAGCAAGTACGTGACCCAGCCGTCAAAGCCGAAGCCAACGACTTCATCGCCGCTACCAAAGATTGAGTGCAATACGTGACCCGAGACACCTCCGCCTACCCGACGTTGCGCCACTACATCACCGTGTACGGCGAGCAGACCGAGAAACTGTTGCGCTCCTACGTGGACGTGGAAAGTTCCGGCGCACGCGATCAGATAGCCACGGTACGAATCGAAACCATCGAGGCGCTGCAAGTGCTCGAACAGACCGCCGCCGGCGAACTCAGCCGGGCGGTAAGCGCCAAGACGTTGGGCATTACGGCCGACTCCGACGCCATCCAACGGTTGGCCCGCATGGATGGATACGACGACGTCGCACCTTCGCCTGTGCCTTCCTCGGCTGCTGATGAAGGACGGCATGCGCCCAGTCAGACTCCATCTGGTGGCCCGGCTCACCAGTCGGACCAGAAAACGGACGCACAATGAAACTCTCCAAATCAAAAATCATCGGACTGATCGCCCTGCTTGCGGTAGTGGGCGTGGTCTGCGGCACGCTGGTGTGGCGGCAATCGCAACCAGCGCCGGCCGAACCGACCGAACAGGTGAGCATCACCGGCTACCTGGGCGGCGAGAAAATCGGCCTGTTCGATGACGCCAAGTTCAAGGCGCTCGCCGCCAAGCAAGGCATTGCCATCGACTATCGCAAGGCCGGATCGCTGGCCATGATGGATGCGGACCGGAAAGGCATGGATTACCTGTTCCCCTCCTCGCGCGCGGCCGTCGAATACGGCAATGCGAAAGGCGTCAAGGCCCCCCAAGCGACATCGTCTTCAACTCACCGATTGTGCTATACACGCACAAGGCCGTGGCGGACGGGCTCGTGAACGGCGGACTTGTGACCAAGGACGATTCTGGCGCGTACCACATGGATATGGCCAAAGCCGTGGACGCGATGGTCGCCAACACAACATGGCCGACGTCGGATACACGGCAGGCTACGGGCAGTTCCGCATCGACTCGACCGATCCGGTGAAGTCGAACTCAGGCAACGAATACGCGGCGCTTCTTGCCACGGTGCTCAACGGCGGGCAGCCGGCCATGGTCGATTCGGTGGCGCGCGACGGCAAGACCATCGCCTCCATCTTCGCCAAATCCGGCTGGATGGAGACCTCTTCCGAGGATTCGTTCAACCAGTTCCTGACCTTGGGCGTGGGCTCCAAGCCGATGATGGTGGGCTACGAATCGCAGCTGCTTGATTTGGCCGTGAACCAGCCGGATGCGTTCAAGCAGATCAAGGACGACGTGGTCATCGTCTACCCGACGCCGACCGTGTGGAGCACCCACACGCTGATGGCCTTGGACGAGAAAAGGCGGCACACTGCTGAACCTGTTGAAAGCACCGGCGGTGCAGAAGCTGGCGTGGGATCGCCATGGCTTCCGCGCGGCCAACTTCGCCGGCACCGATTCGATCAGCCGATTCGGCGTGGCCGGCACGCTCGACCAGATCCCGGCCGTATCCGAACTGCCCAACAACGATGCCATGCAACACCTCATCACCACCCTCCAATCCGCGCAAGCCAAACTCGTGGCCGACATCTCCATGTACGACACGATGTACACGCAGAACGCCCAGCAATACCGCGAGCTGAAAATGACCGTACTGGCCGGCAAGAAGGCGCTCGCCGACTTCAACGCCAACCAGCTGCCAGCGCTGGAGGCCGAGGCCGCCGCCAGTGGCGACGCCATGCAGGCGCAAGTGCTGAAGAACTTCAAGTCCAAGCTCGACCGTTTTGCCAAGCGACTCGACGACCTCGACCGCATCAGCGTGGTTACCTTGCAGACCGCGCCGCAGATCAAAATCATCCAGAACGCGGACCAGACCATCGTGGACAAGATCGACACCACCATCTCCACCACGATTCCGGTGTGGAAGAGTCAGATGGTGATCGCGCTGGGCCTGTCCAACCAGCGCAAGGTTCTCGACCTGCAGAACAAGGCCGACGATGTGACCAACAAGCTGCTGGCGCGTAACGCGGCCGCCCTGCACAAGGGTGCAGTGGACGCGGAAAAGGCCAACCAGCGTTCCGTGGTGGAAATCGACACGCTGGAGAAGATCAACGCCGAACTCATCGCCACCCTGAAGGAGACCGTGCAGATCCAGAAGGAAGGCGAGGCCAACCGCGAGGCCGCCCAGGTCAAGATGCGCCAAATCGAGTCCGACCTCAAAAACGCCTTGCTCGAAAACGCCCAGCAGATGTGAGCCGTTCGCGCGCCAGCATGCTCCCGTTGGCGGAGTTTGCGGGAACGTGCAACCATGCTCCCGTTGGCAGAGGTATATGAGTACGCCTACTGGTGTGCGTATATATGCTCCCGCTGGCGGGAGCTGGCAGCCGTAAGACTGGCTGAGGGTGGTCACGGCGCTCGGCTCGGCCGGCTTTACCGGCAGCCATTCCCGCCGCAATTTCTCTGTGGGCATAATCCCGGAATGATTGCCGCGCTCGGGAATTGGATGAAGTGAAGGTTAAAGGTTGAGAGCCCGGGAGGGTTCCGGAACCGGCCACGATAACCGCTGCTAGCCCCGCGATACGGGTTGGCGGCCGGCAGCCAAGCCGATTCTCTCCTAATCAAGGAGTACCGATTATGGCAATGTTTCCGGCTTTGATGAATGACACGATGTTCTCGGATCTGTTCGATGATCCGTTCTTTGAGGGTTGGCGCAACACGGACAACACGATGAGTGCCGTAATGCCCGCCAACATGATGACTACCGATGTGCGCGAGACCGACAAGGGTTACGACGTCGACATCGATATGCCTGGCTTTAAGAAGGAAGATATCAACCTTGAGCTCAACAACGGCTATCTGACCGTGTCCGCCTCGCGTTGCAGCGAGCATGAGGACAAGGCTCCGGCCGCTGAGGACGAGGCTTCCGACAGCAAGTGTGCTTGCGCGTCCGATTCGGGCAAGTGGCTGCGTCGCGAACGCTACATGGGCTCCTGCTCGCGTAGCTTCTACGTTGGCGAGGACGTGAAGGAGTCCGACATCCACGCCAGCTACCGGAACGGCACGCTGTGCATCCAGGTTCCGAAGATGCAGGCCCAGCCGCAAGTCGAGTCCAAGCACCAAATCGCGATTGAGGGCTGACGATACTTGATTCGTCCCGAAGTCCCGCTTCGAGTAGCTTTGCCCCCTCTGACGAGGGGGCTCCCGCGAAGCGGGTGGGGGAGAGATAAATCGTAACCAAACCATGCTTCCCACGCCGTCTGCCCTACGCTTTCAACGCCGACTAACCTGACAGACGGCGGGAAACATAGCCAATGCAAATGCCGGGTAGGGATTTACCCTACCCGGCATTTTGCTGTTTCAATCACCGAACCCCACCCTGTTCGCGCGCCGGTCGCGTGCCGTTCTGCCGCTGTACACATCCGATGGGTAGAGTGACTTCGAAACGATGCGAGAGAGGCGGACATATGGCGAACGGCGCACAGAACGCAAGCGGCACACCGGCACCGGCGGCAAGCCGTTCCGGCGGCCACGTCGTATCCGCGCGCGCCACGACCATCGGCCTGATGGCGATCCTGCTGTGGAGCTTCATGGCCGGCACCGTGCGCATCGTCTCCGAAAACTTCGGCGCCACGCTTGGCTCGGCCCTGATTTACACGGTCGGCGGCATCCTGCTGCTGATGTTCCGGCGCCCGGCCCCGATTCGCGAGTTCCCCAAGAAATACCTGATTATCGGCGGCCTGTTGTTCGTATTTTACGAATCGTCGATATCCCTCTCGCTGGGGCTGGCCTCTACCGACGCATCCTCGGTGGAAGTGAGCCTGGTCAACTATCTGTGGCCCACGATGATGGTGCTGCTGTCGGCGGGCGTATCCCATCGCAAGCACGCGGTCGTCAAGGTGCTGCCGGGCGCGATCGTGGCCACTGCCGGCGTGGTGCTGGCGGTCGGCGGTAATTCCGGGCTCGACTGGCATGCGGCCGTGCAGCATATCGCCGCCACCCCTTTGCCCTATGCGCTGGCGTTCGCGGGCGCGCTCGCTTGGTCGGTGTACGCGGTGTTCACGCCAGCCATGAGTCATGGGGTGGACGGCACTTCATTGTTCTTCCCCTGCGTGGCCGTGGCGTTGTGGATTATCCACTTCGCGTCCGGGCAGGGGTGGCCGGCCGAGCCTCCGAGTCTGGTCGCATGGCTGTTTGTGTTGATTGCCGCGGCGGCGATTGGCGGTGGTTATGCCTGCTGGGGCTATGGCATTCTGCATGGGTCTATGGAGCGGCTTGCTATTGCGTCCTATGCCACGCCGGTGCTGTCCACCGGGGCCAGTGCGGTGTTGCTGGGTTTGGCGCTGTCGCTGCCGTTTTGGTGTGGCGCGCTGCTGGTGGCCGTCGGATCGGTGCTTAATTACTTGGTCAGTGCGCGCAAATAGCGGGGTGGCTTTGCTCATGGGGCGGTAATAATCCCATGGGGCGGTAAAACCCTCATGGGGCGGTATCCCAAAATGACTTTATTCTGCGGTTTCACAATTTCTTCAAACCGCCCCATGGGCCTTTTACCGCCCCATGGATAAATTACCGCCCGATGGGCAGCAGCAACTTACTCGCCGCGGCGCTCGGACGGGCGGCGAATCGGGTCAAGCAGCGTATTCGGATCGGAGATGCCGAACATGCTGCGCCCGCCGGTGGATTCAGGGTGCTTGGCGAGAACGGCCAGCGAAATCGCCCCCGGAATCATAATGATCACCAAAAGGGCCGCCAATCCCCAGTTCACGAAGAATCCGAGCCCCAGTACGATGGCCACCACAACCACCACCGTGACGATAATCGTCAACAGTGCTCGACGTGGGTTGGTTTCCCTGGCCCAAGAGGTGCTGGCTGCGGGCTTTGCTGTTGAACTGGCCGCGGCGTTTGTGGCTGTTGTGCCATCAGCCGTGACGGTCGTGGGCCTTGCCGCCGCGCTCGTCGCGGGGCCAGTAGGGGCGTCAGACACGTTATCGGCGGCATTGCCGGTCGCTGCTGGACGTTGTTCGTTTGCGTGAGTCATATCCACCAGCATATTCCCTGCTTCCGGCTGAAGCTGGGACAAGCCTGCGCGCCGCTAATCCAGCGCCGACACTGGCCTTGAACTGCGGGCGCCAGACCGGATGTGAACAGGCGCTGAACGGAGTCTGGGGAAACCATGAGAACTCGCGACAATTTTTGTGAAATTGGGTGACGCTCTATGAATCGCGCGCTAGTGTTGCGTGAGCTTACAAGGCGAGGAGCCTGGAGCGCGGGGGTGAAGGATGAAGAACTCCGTTTGGAAAACGTTCATGGAATTGTCTCTGGTCCGCGGAATCGTGCCGCGGACCGTGTTCGGACTGACCGCGATCGCGGCAATCATACTGATTATTGGGCTGGCATTGAGCAAGAGCAAGAAGCGCGGCCGCCTGCACCCGCTGATTGTCTCGCTGATTGCCGCCGTGCTCGCCGGCGCGGCTGGACTGCTGGTTGCATGGCTGGTGTCCGACGTGTTTATGGTGTTCGGCGTATCGCTGGGCTGGCCGGTGATCTTCACCATCGCGGGCGGCATCGCCGGCGTCGGCTTCGTGATCGCCGCAGCCGTGACCCTGCGCGGGGTCCGCCGTGCGCTGGCCGTCGTGCTGGTGCCGCTGGTGCTGCTGTCCACCGCGCTCGGCGTGGACTCGATTTACGGCGAATACCAGACCATCGGCACCCTCGTCGGCTACACGCCGTACGCCTCGCTCGGCTCAATCGAGGTACACAAGGCCGCGATGAGTGTCAGCGACTGGCATAGCAAGGCGCGGAAGGGCAGCCTGCCGTCCATGCCCAGCCAAGGCAAGGTGCTCACCGTCGACATTCCGAACGCCAAATCCAACTTCACGGCCCGCAAGGCGATGATCTACCTGCCGCCCGCCGCGCTGTCCGACCGTCCGCCGGCCTTGCCGGTGATGGAGCTGTTGGCCGGGCAGCCCGGTAGCCCCAGTCGCCTCATCGACGCCGGCAACATCGCCGCCACGATGAATGCGTACGCCGCCAAACATGACGGGCTCGCGCCGATCGTGCTCGTGCCCGACCAGAACGGCGAGGCCACGCACAACAGCCTGTGCGCCGACACCACGCAAGGCAACGCCGAAACCTACCTCACCACAGACGTGGTGAACTGGGCCAAGAAGATGCTGCCCGTGGCCAAATCGGCCCGCATGTGGGCGATGGGCGGGTTCTCGCAAGGCGGCACCTGCACCACGCAGCTCGTCCCGCGCCACCCCGACATCTACGGCGCGATGCTGCCGGTGGACGGCGAACTCAAGCCGACCAATGGCAGCGTCGCCAAGATGGTCCAGGAGTATTTCGCCGGCGACCGCAAGGCGTACGACGAACAGGTGCCGGTCAACGCCATCGCCGCCACCGGTACGCCCGAGCAGGCGCTGTTCACCGGTGCTGGCGAACGGGACAAGGAATCGATTAGCAACATGCGCACGATCGCCGACGCCGCGCGCAAAGCTGGCATGGAGGTCACCGAGCTGATCGTGCCCGGCACCGGCCACGACTGGCACGCGGTGCAGGCGGTCTGGCGGCCCGGTCTCGACTGGTTCGGCGAACGGACCGGCTTGGGCGAGATGACGAAATCGTTGAAGGAGTACCCACAAGTGGAGGTGTTGCAATGAGCGAAGAATCGCGTAAGCACAACAGTCATGCGGCGGAAAGCTGGCGCGAACTGGCCGGCGACGTGCGACAGTGGGCGGACGGTCATCGACTGGCCATCACTGCCACGGTGGCGCTGGTGGTGCTGAACTTGGTGGTGTGGCTGGTGGTCGCGATGGCCGGATTCGCGTTCCCGCTGCGGCTCGACACCAGCATGGCCGAATTCGATTTCGGCAAACTCTTCTGCACGCTGTTCTTGGCGCGCGGCGTCATCCAGCTCATTCTTGATGCCGCGCTGTGGCTCGTCATGCTGTCAATCGCCGAGCCGTGGCTTGGCCGCGCACGTACCGTCGGCACCGCGCTCGCCTGCGCGCTCGGCGGCGTGATCGTGGGCCTGACCTTGTGTGCGGCGGCCGGATGGCTGTTCCAGGACTCCCAATTCGTCTCCCGCATGCAGTTCGCCCTGAGCCCGCTGGTGTTGCCGGTCGGCGCGCTTATGGCGGCCAGCGCGTTCTGCAGCCATCTGTTGCGGCGGCGTATTCGGCTGATCGGCTACGTGGCGATTCTGGTCGCGCTGCTTTACAGCGGCAATCCTGGCGATTACTGCATTCTCGCCGCCGCGCTGATCGGACACGCGGCCGGCCGCGTGATGGCCGGGCCGCCCGCGCATGCCGAGACCGGCTGGCACTGGCTGCGCAGCACCTCCTTCGAGGCGCGGCGCATGTTTGCGGCCATCGCCGTGGTGCTGGCGCTGGGGCCGATCATCGCCATCACCTCGCATAATCACGCGGGGCCGCTCAGCACGGTCGGCCTGCTCATGAGTCCGGTCTCCGTTGACGACGGCACGCTCGCGCGCTGCCTGGCCGGCGCCACGCACAGCGGCTGCTTCCTGCAATTCGACCTATTGCGAGCCTCGATGCCGGGCGCGGTACTGCGTTCGCTGCTGCCCACCGCCGTGACCCTGGTGCTGGCGTGGGGCCTGTATCGCGGCCGTCGGTTCGCGGCCATGTGTGCCGTGGCCATCAACCTGTTCACTGCGGGAGTAGCCATCGCCTACTACCTGATCGTGCCGCTGAGCTTTGCGCCGGACGGCATGACCTCACTGCTGCAGCACGGCGCGATCACCGCCTGCGTGGCGAACGCCTTGCCGCCGCTGTTCTTTGCCGTCGCCTTGACTGCGGCGTTGAAGCATTTCCCGATTCGCGTCGGCTGGCGGCGACTGATCGGCGGCGTCGGTGCCATCGTGCTGGTTCTGCTGGCGTGCGCCGCCGTGTACCTGATGTACGGCATTGCCCAGCCGGATGAATTCTCGCCGCGTGCCACGGCCTCGTCGCTGTTGGCCGAACTGCCGGGGCGCTTCCTGCCCATCGGCTTCCTGAGCCATATGAAGTTGTCGTTCGTGCCGCGTACCCCGATGGCCTCGATCGTGTATCAGGGCGTCGGCCTGGTGTTCTGGATCGTGGTGCTGGTCGTGGTGATCCGCTGGATGAGCGACGTGAGCGAATCGAACGAGCGGGCGCAGGCACGCGCCGAGCGGCTGGTCGAAACCGGCGGCGAATCGATGAGCTTCATGACTACGTGGGAAGGCAACAGCTACTGGCTCTCGCCCACGGGCAAATCGGCCGTGGCATATCGCGTGCTCAACGGCATCGCCTTGACCTGCACCGGGCCGTTCGGCGAGCCCTCCGAGTGGATGGACGACCTGACCGGCTTCACCCAGTATTGCGTGGAGCGGTCGCTTTCGCCGGTGTTCTACAGCGTGCATCGCGAACAGCGCGACGCGTTGCTGGAGGCCGGCTGGAGCTCCATCGAGGTCGGCAGCGAAATGGTCGTGGACCCGCGCGGCTGGAAGACGACCGGCAAGAAATGGCAGGATGTGCGCACCGCCATCAACAAGGCCAAGCGCGACGGCGTGACCGATGTGCAGTCCACGTTCCTGGAAGCGTCGCTCGATGTGCGCGAGCAGATCGAGGACATCTCCGAGGAGTGGGCGCAGCTCAAGGCGCTGCCGGAAATGAAGTTCACGCTCGGCGGTGTCGAGGAACTGCGCGACCCGCGCGTGCGGCTGCTTTACGCCATCGACGCGGACGGGCGCGTGCTGGGCGTCACCAGCTGGCTGCCCACCTGGCGCGACGGGCGCATCGTCGGCTGGACGCTGGACTTCATGCGCCATCGCACCGACAGTCCCAACGGCATTATGGAGTTCCTGATCGCGCGCATGGCCGAGCGCCTGCGCGACGAGGGGCTTGCGGATCCTGAGCATGCCGTGGAGTTCATGAGCCTGTCCGCGGCACCCTTGGCCGGCATGAACCCCGAGCGAGACAATGCCCGGGAAGGTGGGGTGGCGGCCGGCGAAGGCACGCAGGTGCTCCAACACGCGCTGCAGATCGTGGCCGACTGGATGGAACCCGCCTACGGCTTCCACTCGCTGTTCAACTTCAAGCGCAAGTTCCAGCCCGCCGAAGCGCCGGTCTACGTGTGCTACCCGGACCCGGCGGCGTTGCCGCAGATCGGGCTCGCGGTGGTGCGCGCCTACGTGCCCAGCGTGACGCCCGCCGAAGTGGCCGGCATGCTCAGTACGCTGCGGTCGTAGGGTGCGGGGCGGACCCTGACAATTGTGCTCGCGGTTGAGGCTCTAGGCCGTTTGCCTGTTCGTTCACGTACGGACACGGAGACTGACCGATTCGAGCCCAAGATGGGGCTACCTGCTTTCAGGAGGTACATTTGGCCTCTTGCGGACAGCTAACTGCCTTCAAAGAGATACCTAAACTCTGAAATCCCGAGTATGAGCGTTGCAATGACGGCGTTTGTACTCGGGGTTTCCCGTATTCAGTACCTCTTTGAACGGAGAAAGCATTCTGCAGAAGCCCGAATGTACCTCTTTGAGCGGCGAAAGCCCAGCGAGAAGGGCGCAGAAGGCGCTATCTCCGTTTCGAGGGGCTGATTTGGCCTCTCCGGGAGGTCTACTCCCGCTTCGAGGGGCTGATGGCCGAGTATTCACGCTCCAAAATCGGCGGAATGGCGTTGACGCGGATGGGCTTTTACATGCGGTCTAGCTGCCGACCAGCCCCTTGAAACGGGAGTAGACCTCCTGCGAAGGCCGAATCAGCCCCTCGAAAGCGGTTTTGCCGGTGCAGAGGTGTCGTTGACTGCATCGCGAGCCGCCTCGACGTAGTAACGTGGGGCGCATGAGCGAACGTAACGAACACAATGACGGCAATACGCAAACCGCATACTTCGCCGGCGGCTGCTTCTGGGGGCTGGAGCGCTACTTCCAGAACGTCGACGGCGTCACGGACACCACGGTCGGCTACGCGCAATCCACCGTCGAATCGCCGGCCTACGAGCAGGTATGCGCGGGCGGCACGGATGCGGCCGAAACCGTGAAAGTCGAGTTTAACCCGGCACAGGTCAGCCTGCGGACGCTGACATTACTGTTTCTGGAGGTCATTGACCCGTTCTCCGTGGACCAGCAGGGCGAAGACCGCGGCCGGCAGTACCGCACTGGCATGTTCTACACGGACGAGACGCAGCGCGCCGTGTATGTGGCGGCCTTGGAGCAGCTGGTCGACCGCCAGCCGCAGCGCCCGGCCGTACTGGTCGAACCGCTGCGCAACTTCTACCCGGCCGAGGCACATCATCAGGACTATCTGGTGAACAATCCCGGCGGCTACTGCCATGTGCCGATCGCCGCAATCGCGAACGTAAAACGCCGTCAGAAGTACGTGGAACGCATCTGGGATCTGACGCTTGAGCAGTTCGCGGTCACACAGAACGCCGCTACCGAGCGCCCGTTCGTCAACGAGTATGACGAGGAGTTTGAGCCCGGCATTTACGTGGACATCGTCAGCGGCGAGCCGCTGTTCTCGTCGCGAGACAAGTTCGATTCCGGCTGCGGCTGGCCCGCGTTCTCTCGCCCGATTGCCGGTGACTTGCTGACCGAGCATGAGGACCACCGCATTCCGGGCCGCGACCGCATCGAAGTGCGCACGTCGGACACACAGATTCACTTGGGCCACGTGTTCACCGACGGCCCGGCCGACCGCGGCGGCCTGCGCTACTGCATGAATTCCGCCGCCCTGCGCTTCGTGCCGCGCTCGCGCATGGCCGAGGAAGGATACGGCGACTGGATTTCGGTTGTGGATGGGGATGAGCAGGCATGAGCATGGAGAATATTGCGGGCGCTCGCAAGCCCGCCAAGCGTGAGGATGAGCACACGGTCGCCGGCGAGCATCGCATGATGCGCCGCGCGTAACCGTGGCATCGCCGCCACGTTCGTGTCGCATAATTGCTGCCCGGCCACGTCATAATTCGCCGTGCCGCGTGGGAGCGCTGTGGCGGCTACGACGAGTCGATGCGCGGCGACGCCACCGCCAGTCAAGCCTTCATGGCCCACCCCACCTACGGCGACGGCGGAATGGCCGCCGCCGTACGGTTGAGGAGCTGATGGTCAGCCGGCTAAATGCCGATAGAGCTCTGGATCGATTGGCCGGGCCAAACGCAGGACCGACAGGGTGACCTTCACACTGCCCTGTCCGGTTGCGTCAGGCTTGGTGGTGAGCTGAGGATTCTCAAACGCAGCGACGTGGCCAACGTAGTAGTACTTGCCATCGGCCTCTTCCGCCTTGCGCATGACGAATAGCGGGACGAAATGTGTGTGGTCCCAATTCGGGCCAATGCCGCTAAGCGCCCATCGGAATTCCGGAGACTGCGGAGTGCGTCCGTTCTTGCTGAAGTATTTCATTTCCTGTGTGCTCAGGAATTCATCCTCGTATTGGCTGGCCGCGTATTTCACGAAGATGGGCATGGTGTTGGTTTCCTTGTCGAGCAGGTAACCACCCACGTTTTGCGGAGTGTTTTCCTTCTTCCATCCGCACAGGCGCATGACGTCAGCCATGGAATATTTGCGCTCGTACAAGAACATGTGGTCGAAGACCTGTTGCCTGGCGGCGGCCTCGCGGAACATATCTCGGCAATTGGCCATACCGGTGCGCAAAGTGTCCGCGAAGAAGATGCGGAACGTTCGGTTCGTGGCAAGTATGTCGGCGAATCTGCTGCTCAACCGATATGCGGTGTCGCTTCCTGTGCCGGTGCTGTTCAAGGTTTCGACCAATGGCTGGTTGCCAAAACGATTGCAGTTCGGGCCGGTGAAATATGAATAATCGAGCACGCTGATCGCAGAGTCGAATTGCGCGTCTGAACCATCGGCCAGCGGGAATTCAGTACGAATCGCATCGAGCAGTTCGCTGCGGCCGATTGACGAGCCCGCACTCCAATGCTGAGGTACGTCGTCGTCGAGCCGTTCGCTGACGAAATGGCATAGCTGAGCAAGAATGACCAATTCGTGCGGTCGCAATCCGGGCAGCAGCAGCTCCGCTGCCATCTTGAGTATCGCGTCTTCAACGTCGGTCACCGGCTCCAACTGATCCTCAAATGTCGCTTCATGATGTTTGCCTTTGCCCAGGCTTTTTTCACGGGAACGCACGAAATCAAGATAGTTGCTGCGCTTCGATGCGATGGTATACGGCAGTGAGGGGTCGTAGTTATAGATGTCCGTAAGCATGGGGATGCGGCCCAGCTCGTAACGGACTTGGCGATACTGTTCGGACAGCTTTTTCATGTCGGACCAGTCGGCGGTGTCCAAAGACTTAAGGATGCGCTCCTTGGCGATCGGGTCGAAACTGATGGACGACAGGCCGATTGACTTTCGCTGCAGGTTCTTGCGAGCCCTGTCGCGGTCGCCAGTGTTGCCGTATAACGCCACCGGAATCAGATAGTTGTTGTTGTAATTGCCGATGAAATCGATAACCACAACGCTTTCTTTGTGAGGGAATTTGCGCAGTCCGCGCCCGAGCTGCTGCGTGAAGATAATGCTGGATTCGGTGCTGCGCAACATGACGATTTGGTTGACGGCGGGAATATCGACTCCCTCATTGAACATATCGACAGTGAAGAGATAGTCGAGTTCGCCTTCAGTGAGCTTGCGGACGTATTCGTCTCGCTGCGCTTGGGACACGGGCCTGCCGTCATCGTCCGTGCTGGTAACGGCAGCGGTGCGATAGGGGCGTTCATCTTGTTGATTCCACTGCTGGTTAAACAGCTGGGACAGCTTATGGGCTTCCTCCTGTTGGCTGCAGAACACGAGTCCGGTGACCGGAATGTTGAACTGCCCATATTCCTGCAACTTGTCAATGATGTAGCGGACTCGCTTTTCGGTGGCAAGCTGCTCGATCTCGTACTTGAGCTGTTTCGAGTCCTTCGCATCAAGACCCTTGGAGACATCGAGACGATGGGCGATTCCATTCGGATCGTCGTCGGAGCCAAGGTATTCCGCAACGCCGTAGTAGTGGAATGGACAGAGCATGTTCTCGTCCAACGCCTTTTGCAAGCGAATTTCGTACGCGATGTTATGCCCGAATAGCTCGAAGATGTTGATGCCGTCGGTGCGCTCTGGCGTGGCGGTCATGCCGAGCATGAAGTCGGCATCTTTGAAATGATTGATGACGCGCTGATATCCTTCGGCTCCAGCGTGATGAACTTCGTCAACCAGAACGTAGTCGAATTCATCGGATTTGAATTGCGCCAAAACCTCCGGCTGCCGCATCGTCTGTACCGTGGCGAATACGTAGCGGCGGTCCTGTTGCTTGCTGGTGCCTGAATACAATCCCAATTCGGATTCATCACAGCCGAGCACCTTTTGGTAAGAGTTCATTGCGGTTTGAAGAATCATCTGCTGTTGGGCGATGTACAGCATGCGCTTCGGCTGGCATTCGCGTACGTCGAATGCGGAAAGGTACGTCTTTCCGGTGCCGGTGGCCGACACGATAATTGCGCGGTGCTCGCCTTGTTCACGAAGTTTCTTGAGATTCGCCAACGCCTCCTGTTGCATGGCGTTTGGCTGAATGTCATGCCCCTCAAACGACTGCAGAATCTCATGACGCGGTGGGGCGTATTTCTTGAAATCTTCCTCATACTGTTTGATCCACTCTTCGGTCAGCGGAACGGAATCGGCCACCTGTGAGTCGATTTCATCCTGGAACTGCCCGACCAGCTCTCCATCCGCCAGCGATGAGACTTTGAGATTCCATTCGCGTTGCGTGGTCAATGCGGCTCCAGTGAGATTGGAACTGCCAACGTACAGGTCGTAATAGGGCGTACCGTCTTTCATGCGGCGAGAAAAGATATATCCCTTTGGATGGAATGGCTGTCCTTGAGCCATTGCGGCCACTGAGGCATTGCGGGAGCCTTCCCACACGCGAACGTCAACACCAGTGGTGTTCTGAAGATGCAGCAGCTCCCAGAATGCCCTGGGATCGTTGAAATGATTTTTCGTTGAGGTAATCAGTGTGCCCGCTCGGGTTGCTGTTTCATGGTGACTTCTGAAGTCTTCAAATAAGCTGAGCACGGCCTCAGCCGAGACGAATGCGACAGAAATGTCGAAGGAATCGCTAGTAGCCAAGGAATTGCCGATTTCCTCGCGCATGGTCAATCCACCGGGGCGATTTGCGATGAGGGTCGGCTTATATTCGCCGGGAGCATCTGAGCGCGGCTCGATCAGACCTGAGATGACATCTTCGAGGATTGAGGGTGTCGGGCCAGGATCACTATGTTGCGTGTTGGCCGGAGAGCTTGAGGTGCTGGCCAGATTGATAGACATGTTGTCTTGTTCCCTTGCGATTCGAATTGTTTGTTGATGACTGCATGACTGCATGGCTGCGCTATGGCGCATTCATCGGAGCGTCAGCTGTTTGCTGGCGATAATCGCGACTGCTTCGCGATCTACCGGAGCCCAGTTCAATGTCGGCATATCGGCAGGATTCAGCCATCGGATATCAGTATGCTCGGTGAGATGCGGTGTGCCGGCGATGAGGTGACAGACGAATGTAGTGAGCCGTACGGTCCCAAAGTCGTAGGCGTATTCGCTGGTGCACACTTCTTCCGCGACTTCAACTTCGCATAACAGCTCTTCTTCGATTTCGCGGTGTAAAGCCTGCCGCGCTGTTTCATGAGGTTCGATTTTGCCGCCGGGGAATTCCCAGTATCCGGCCAACGACTTCCCCGGACCGCGTTGTGCACATAGTACGGTGCCGTTGGTGACGATTGCGGCTCCCACGACGTTAATGATTTTGCGTTCCGGATCCATGAACAACCAGGATACAACGCTTCAAGATCCACAAGCGATCCACGATCCTCGACAGTTTCGCAAGAACGATCCTGATTCAATCGGAACTACTGGAATCGCAGTGTTCTAGGGCATTTGTGGAACGAAAAGAAAGGCTGATCAATGGTGAATGAACGGCAGACCGATACGTGTGCGGACGTGATGTACAGGCGTGAACGGCAGAGAGGCTGTGGCGAAGCAGGGCTGGACTTCGCCCCTTTCATTCCCTCACAGGATGAAGTTGATCAGCAGATGAGCGCATTGGATGACAAGCTTGTGTCCAAGGCTCAGGAACAATACGCGAACCGAGAAATCTATCCTTTGGACGAGTGCTATCAGTTGGACGGGTCGACGTTTATCTCAGCCGAGGCGTTTGAAGAGATTCTTGGCGACGAGCAAACGCATTATATGGCTTGGAAAAACGGCTGTATTGATAAGCTGTCCATTGATTATTGGGAGATGCCGGATGTGATGGCCTATCTTGTGGAGCGCAGCATTGCGGAAGGTGACGGCGGTGAATGCTGTTATACGGATGCTCAGCCGATTGATTATGCGGAAGATTGTGCGTACTCGCCCAGCGAGATGTTGGAGTGCTTAGGCGCCAATTGGCAAGAGCAGGGTGTTGCCGATGATGGTTTGAGTTACGCGTTGTACGGGCACCCGAATATCAATGTCGAGAACGTGTCCGGTTCGATGATGGTCGTATCGACGGAGCAGCCTGGGCTTTCGGTGATGGTTGATTATCGCAGCGGAATTTGGGTGGTCCAGCCGTTTGCCCATGACGAGTCATTTGGGTCTGCGATTCAGTTTGGTGAGCGGCTTGCGCCCGTTGAGGCTGGCCTTTTGCGGCCCAATGTCTATCAGCATTTTTTGGAGGCGAAACATGCGTTTGATTACGCAATCGCGTGGATTGAAGATGTTGGGGAAGGCGCTCTCGACTATTGTGGTAGCCAAGAGAAGCGATCCGTTTCCGAGGTGAGATTCGGGAGCGATCCGACTCTCGGCAGTGATTCATCTACGCAGACAAGCCAAAGGAGCCTCGCCATGATTCTCGTCACCACCACCCCGTCCGTCGACGGATACACCATCACCAACTACCAGGGCATCGTCTTCGGCGAAGTGGTGTCCGGTGTGAACATGTTCAAGGATCTTGGCGCGGGCCTGCGTAACATGTTCGGCGGCCGCAGCCAGGGCTATGAGGAAGAGCTGATGCGCGCCCGTAACGAGGCCATTGCCGAAATGCAACAACGCGCGGAGGCGATGGGTGCGCACGCCGTGGTCGGCGTGGACATCGACTACGAGGTGCTCGGCGCCGACAACGGTATGCTGATGGTTACCGCGTCCGGCACCGCCGTGCAGATCGCGCGTACGGCCTGAAAATACTCATGAATTGAGGGCGTGCGGGTGGTCTGCTGGGCTGCCCGCACGGTTCGCAAACCTACAGCGCGCAAACAATCAGATAAATCGCCACGACGTGGCAGGCGTACCCGATGACCGTGCCTAGGTGAAACACCTCGTGGAACTCGAACCAGCCTGGAATCGGATTCGGCTTGCGCAGCGCAAAGCACACAGCGCCGGCGATATACGCGGCACCTCCGCACGCGATAAGAATGGTCGCAGCCGGGCCCACTGCGGGAGCCGTCCATAGTTGCGGAATAAGTGTCACCGGCGCCAATCCCAGCACAACATACACAGTGGTGAACACCCAGTTCGGGGTGCGCAGCCAGACGATATGCAGTATCGTGCCGATCGCCGCGGTCACCCAAATCACCGTGAGATATGGCCGGCGAATCGCCGGGCTGAGTGCGAACAGCACAGGTGTGTTAGTGCCGGCGATGATGAGGAAGATGTTCGAATAATCGATGCCGCACAGTACGCGAGTCACCTTCGCGCTGCGCCACGGCACGACGTGCAGCAGCGCGCTGTTGCCGAACAGCAGCATGGCCGAGGCACCGTACACTGCGCAGGCCGCTTTGACCGAGCCGGCCGGCGCGATGCAGATGAGTACGATGGACGCCGCGATGCACAGCGGCAGGGTGGCGAGGTGAAGCCATCCGCGCAGTCGCGGCTTGCGATTGCCGAATGCATCCACGGGGACGATCTGGCGCTTGATCGCCTTCAGTGCGGCCTTGGCTTGGCGGTAGCGCGATTGCGCGGCCCTGTATCGGGCCGATGCACGGTCCAGTGCGGTGGGGTTGGCGCTTGCGCTGGATTTTTGACTCGCGGTTGCGGAAGGCGCAACTGTTGCGGCGGAAGCCATGGTTCGTCCAGATGGCGTGCTGATGGAAACGCTCATACTGATCACCTCGCTATGGCCGGCGACGCTCTCCCGACCACTAACCTACGCTACCGTAACCTAGTATAGGCCCGCGCAATAATCAAGGTTGATTTCGTAATGCTTACAGTTCTTCCGTGGTGTGGTATTCGGTGGTGCGGTTGCGGAATACATCGCCGAGTCTGTGAACTCGTATTATGCGTGTCTGCTGGGTCCGACTTGTGTCGGTTCCTGATTTCGGATTGCTGCGAATGATGCTCCCGACGCCGCCCCGCCAGTTGCCGGATTCGTACGGCTCGGCCGTTCGGCCGAGCTGGTCGTCGGTGACTCCAGATACTTCGTTGGTTTCGTCTCGGTTCATGATGTTATGTAATGCTAGTTTATGGCGGATGGAAAGTTGAGGAAAGTTAAATCTGCTTCATGGGCTTCTCTCTGATCTGTATTTGTCCCGGTTCATATGTCAATCGTTTGACCTGTCGACCGGGGCAGAATCCGCTGTCCCGGTCGGCGATTTCGGCTTGTTTTCGTGAACCGGGACACTCCGGTTTCCTCAACTCATATCGTCTGGCAGACGGAATCGGCGGAATAAGGCCGATTCTGGAATTGGCACGTTGTCCCGGTTTTCGCATAAATCGATTGACATTTATACCGGGGCAACAAAAATTGTCCCGGTTTGCAAAGATCGCCCGAAATCGCGAACCGGGACAGCGGATTCTGGCCTGGCTTGAACGTCAAACGATTGATGCAGGTACCGGGACATTTTCCGCCACGAAAGTTGGGCCATAAGTCTCAAGTCCTAAAGCCCATTACCATGTTTGGTAGGCCCCGATGGTCGGGGCCGGGTCGCCGGTTCCGGT